>Ga0136617_10004649_pt1 | contig 12297 bp, 15 predicted proteins | sample AntDrymUQ3222106_2_FD_129672 | JGI IMG/M metagenome (GOLD analysis project Ga0136617, IMG submission 129672) | Polar desert sand microbial communities from Dry Valleys, Antarctica - metaG UQ322 (21.06) | ecosystem: Environmental > Terrestrial > Soil > Desert | place: Antarctica: Dry Valley...
CGTCGCCTCCGCCCACCTCTGCCAGTTCTCGTAGAGGCTCGTGAACCCGGCGGGATCCCCTCCCATCTGCTTGCCGGCCTCCTGCAAGTTATCGAGCCACTGCCGATAGAGATCGTAGGGCTCCATATGCGTTTCTTTGTTGCTTGCTCCCAGCAGGGTCGGCCACATCCCGAAAGTCGTGTCGTACCATTGTCTCCAAAGCTCTACCGGGTCCGTATTTGCTTGGGATCTCGCGCCTTCCGACACCTTCACCCTCCTTTGTACTCTAAGGTTGACGTTCTAATTTGGCGGTATTCAGCACTATGATGCCACATCCGGCACGCTGCTTCATCGCTCACGACGCTCCAGGAAGCGGGGGAGAGGATCTATATAATCCCTTGTGAACGAAACCTGAAGGAGAACCGCGTGGACGCAATAGAAACTTGGGCGCGTGTCGCTGGCGGGACGGGAAGTTAGCTTGCCCTTCGAACGGTTCGTCGGCCATCGCTCGGAAGCGGTCGTGAACGTCGTCGAGAGGGCGGCGGTGAGGAAGTTCGTCGAGGCCATCGGCGACCCGAACCCGCTCTACGTCGACGAAGAGGCGGCGAAGAGGAGTTGCCATGGCGGCCTCATCGCGCCGCCGACCTTCCCGCGCACCTTCGAGTACGGGAAGATAGAGGGCATGGACTGGCCGGAGGCCGGCATGATCCACGGCGAACACCGCGTTTCTTATGAGAGCCGACCCCTGCGAGTCGGAGACGAGGTCTACTGCTACACGGAGTTCAAAAGCTACGACGAGAAGGAGAGCCGCGGCGGGCTGCTCGGCCTCGTCGTCCTCGAACGGTTCGGCGAGGGGCCTGGTGGGGAGCGCCTCTTCACCATGAGCGACACTGCCATAGTCACCCCGGCGCTCAGGAAGACGCTCGAAGCGTGAGCGAGGGGACGAAAGCTCGGTCCGCCTGGGAGGTCGGGGACGAGTTGGAGGAGCGTGTACTCCCGCCCGTTACGCGGTTGCAGCTTATAAAGTACGCCGGGGCGTCCGGAGACTTCAACCCGATCCACACCATAGACGAAGCCGCCGAGGAGGCAGGTCTTCCGGGAGTAATAGCCCACGGCATGTTGACGCTCGCCATGATGGGCCTGCTCTTCTCGCCCCACCTGGAGCACGGCTACGTAAAGGAGCTGAAGGCCCGTTTCTCCGGCATGGTCTTTCTGGGCGACGAGCTGATCATCGGCGGTCGCGTAGCAAACACGGAGGATGCCGAAGACGGACGGCTCTACACCTTCGAGATGTACGCGAGCAAGGGGGAGAGCACCGTCGCCTCGGGAAAGGTAGGCTTTCTCGTATACGAAGATTGAACGGGGAGCTTATCGTCCTCCCGCCCTACGCCCGTTTGTATGCGCTCCACCGCCGCCAGATCAGCAAGAGGACCCCTCCTACTACGGCGGCAAGCACCGTGTACTCGATGATCGAGGCATACTCCTTAACGACCGGCCAGTTGGAGCCGAGCAGGAGCCCGAGGATGATAAAGCCACCGTTCCATACCAGGCAACCGAGGATGGTGTAGGCCATGAACCGGCCGAAGATATGCATGCGCTTGATGCCGGCCGGGATCGAGATCATAGCTCCGACCCCCGGGAAGAGGTGGCCGACCAGGATGGCTTTCCCGCCGTGTTTCTCGAACACCTCGCTCGCTCTTTCGAGGTCCGCCACGAAGATGAGCTTGAACCGTTCGAAGCGCTTGATGACCCGGCGCAGGACATCCTCGCCGATCCAGAGCCCCACGGCGTATAGCACCAGCGAGGCGGCTACCGCACCAACTGTCGAGGACACCAGCACGGCGGCGAACGAGAACTGCCCCTGCCCGACCAGGAAGCCGGCGAGACAGAGGATCAACTGCGTCGGGATAGGCAGCGTGTGCAGGTTGATCATGCCTATCAAAACGGCTATGCCGATGTAGCCGAATGCGTAGACGATCTCCACGGCCCACTGCGCAACCCAGGCTAGCACGTCGCTCATCGTTTCTCTCTCACCAGCACCTTCCAGATAAAAACGTTACGAATACGAATATATACCCTACATGATACGCCCCCGCTGCGCCTACGGTTACCCGGATTCGTGTAGAGTCTGGTCCCGAAAGGTCTCCGCGAAGAGAGGAGAGAAGGTTGGCAGAGTACGAGACGATAATAACGGAAACAGAAGAGGGCATCGGCAGGATCACCATAAACCGCCCCAACGTCCGCAACGCCCTGAACACGCAAGTCCTCGGTGACTTCCGGCAGGCGCTCGTCGAGTTCCGGCACGACCGGGAGGTCGGCGTCGTGGTCTTTACGGGGGCTGGGGAGAAGTCCTTCGCCGCCGGCGCGGACATCGGCGAGTTGAGGGAGAGGACCGCCCTCGACGCCCTCTCCTCGACCATGCAAGCCGTCTACGACGAGATAGAGGCCTACGAGAAACCGACGATAGCCGCCGTCAACGGCTACGCTCTGGGCGGGGGCTGCGAGTTGGCGATGGCGTGCGACATCCGCATCGCCTCCGCGAACGCCCGCTTCGGGCTGCCGGAGGTGACGCTCTCCATTATCCCTGGCGCCGGGGGTACACAGCGCCTCGCCAGGCTCGTCGGCAAGGGCAAGGCGATAGAGATGACCCTGACCGGCCGGATCATAGACGCCGAAGAAGCTCTCCGTATCGGCCTCGTCACGCAGGTAGCCGAAGATAACGTGGGCCTGACAGACAAAGTATGGGAGACGGCGGCGAAGATACTCGACAAAGGCCCGCTCGCCGTGCGGCTCGCCAAACTCGCCATCCAGGCCGGCTCCGAGACGGACCAGAAGACCGGACTCGTGATCGAACGCCTCGCCCAGGCCGTGCTCTTCGAGACCGAAGACAAACGCGAGGGCACGTCAGCTTTCCTGGAGAAGCGCGAACCGCGTTTCCAGGGGAGATAAAGAGGTAGAGAGCCAAAGACGAACCGGAAGCGGCTCTAACTGACATCAGGATCCAACAACCTACCATTGAGGAGAAGGAATGACGGACGGCGGCGTGAAAGCGTTGAACAGGGAGCAACTCGACCGGCTGGCCTCGTACTTCGACGAGGAGGTCACGTTCTCGAAGCACATCAAGGTAAAGGTAGAGGAGGTCGAGCCGGGCCGAGCGGTACTATACATTGACGCCGGGGAGATCCACTTGAACGGCAACGGCACCCTGCACGGCGGTGTCTACGCCTCGCTCATGGATAATGCGATGGGGCTCTCGGTCTCTTCCCTGGTCGGCCTGCGTACGGCGACCACGCAGATGAACGTACACTTCCTCGGGGCGGTCAGGGAGGGGCGCATTACGTGCCGCAGCGAGGTGATACACAAAACGCGGCGAACCGCTACCGCCGAGGCACGCGTCTACGACGGGGAGGGGAACCTGGTGGCGATGGGGACGGGGGCGTTCAGAATCTTCGAGAAACAGGGCAACCCGATCGTGTAACACGGGTACGCATAGTACGTGTATAGTAAGGGACGGGAGAGACTGGTCAGGAGGACATATGTTCCGCACGCAGAAGCCCTGGGTCCGCGTCTACGAGGGGCATGCCTCACCGGAGATAGAGGTCCACGAAGGCTCCCTGATGGACCTCTTCCGCGCCGCGGTTCAGGAGCACCGCGACGAGATGGCCCTGACGTTCTACGGGGCGACGCTCGACTTCGTCCGGCTCGAAGCTCTCTCCGAAAGGATGGCCGCCTCGCTCACCGCCAGCGGCGTAAAGAAGGGCGACCGGGTGGCCCTCATGCTCCCGAACTGCCCGCATTACGTAATAAGCTTCTTCGCCGTCGTGAGGCTCGGGGCAATAGTCACGCAGGTCAACCCGACGTACGTGGAGCGCGAGATCCTACACATCCTCGACGACTCCGGCGCGGAGACCATCATCGCCTACTCGGACGGCTACACGCGCATCAAGAACCTGACGGGGAAGACCGCTTTGAAGAACATTGTGGTCGTGGACCTCACGGGCGAGCCCGAGGACCTGGAGGATGGGCACGCGGGCTTCGATGAGTTCGTTTCGCGGGACGTTCCTCGGGTGCCGCTGGCGGAGATAGATCCGGCGGAAGACGTGGCGGTGCTCCAGTACACGGGCGGGACGACCGGGGTCTCCAAAGGCGCGATGCTCACCCACCGCAACCTGGTCGCCAACGTGCAGCAGGCGCTGGATCTGTTCGTTTCAGACCCGGCGGACTTCTCGGACAACCAGGCGATCATGGGCATACTGCCGATGTTCCACATCTTCGGCCTCACGTGCGTAATGCTCTTCGGCCTCCGCCAGGGCTTGAACCAGATCCTCGTACCCCGCTTCGACCCGGCGGAGGTGACGGACCTCGTCAGGGAGCATCGGCCGGTGATGTTCAGCGGTGTACCTACGATGTATATGGCGCTTGTTGCCAGCGGAGTGGACCTCAAGGGGTACGGCTTCGACGGGGTCCGGGTGTTCAACTCCGGCGGCGCGGCGTTACCAGTCAACCTCAAGCACGCCTTCGAAGAGAAGGTCGGGAATTCTCTATATGAGGGCTACGGGCTCTCGGAGGCCTCTCCGGTCACGCATTTCAATCCGCCCTTTAGTGGCGAGGCGCGTGAGGGGAGTATTGGCGTCCCCGTTCCGGGTACGGACGCTCGGATAGTGGACGTGGAGACCGGGAGCGAGGAGATGCCGGTGGGGGAGTCCGGTGAGTTGGTGATCCGGGGTCCGCAGGTCATGAAGGGATACTGGAACATGCCCGAGGAGACGGCCGAGGCTTTGAGGGATGGCTGGTTGCGCACCGGCGATGTGGCGCGCATGGATGAGGATGGCTACTTCTACATAGTGGACCGCAAGAAGGATATGATCCTGGCGAGCGGCTACAACGTCTACCCGCGTGAGATCGAAGAAATCCTCTTCGAACACGAGGAAGTAGCGGAGGCCGTAGCCATCGGCATCCCGGACGAATACAGGGGCGAGACAGTAAAGGCGTTCGTCGTCAGGAAAAAGGAGAGCGGCGTAACAGAGAAAGAGGTTCTGGCCTTCTGCAAGGCTCGCCTCGCCCCCTACAAGACCCCAAAAACGGTAGAGTTCCGCGAGGACCTGCCAAAGAGCGCCGTCGGCAAGCTGCTTAGACGCGTCCTCGCCGACGAAGAGAAGGCAAAGTCTACGCAAAAGACCGCGCCGGGCGGCGTCTCCGATACGCCCTCCCCGAGCTAGAGAGGAGCTTGATGGATACCGAAGCAAATGCTCAAGCGAGTGCGCTGGACCTGTTCCGGCTTGATGGGAAGACGGCCATCGTCACAGGTGGGGGCCGAGGTCTGGGTCAGTACATGGCCGAGGCGCTCTCCGACGCGGGCGCCAATGTCGTCCTGTGCTCGCGCAAGAAGGAGGCTCTCGAGGAGGTGAAGTCGGGGATAGAGAGCCGTGGTGGTAGGGCGCTCGCGCTTGCTTGCGACGTCACGGAGCCGGAGGACGTGGAGGGTGCGGTCGCGGCGGCGGAAGAGACTTTTGGGGCGGTAGACGTGCTCGTCAACAACAGCGGGGCGACGTGGGGGGCTCCGCCCGAGGAGATGCCGCTGGAGAGGTTTGATCAGGTGGTGCGCGTTAACGTGCGGGGGACGTTTCTCATGTCCCAGACCGTGGGGAAGCGCATGATCGAACGCGGCGAGGGCGGCCGTATCGTCAACATCTCCTCCGTGGCCGGCATCGTCGGTGGCGACCCTGAATACATGCAGACCATAGGCTATAACACCAGCAAGGGCGCCGTCATCTCCATGACCCGTGACCTGGCTACGAGCTGGGCAAGGCAAGGCATAAACGTCAACGCCATAGCGCCGGGCTGGTTCCCGACAAAGATGAGCGGCGGCCTCATAGAGCAGTTCGAGGACAGGATGTTGAGAGGCATCCCGCTGCATCGCTTCGGCAACCCAGAGGATATAAAGGGCGTGATCCTGTTCCTCGCCTCGCCAGCCTCCGCATACGTGACTGGACAGACGGTCGTCGTGGACGGCGGCGCAACAGTATGGTAGCGGGAGGTCCGGCTATTCCAGGGTTCTACGGCAGGGGAGCGGGGGACTGGCTGGCGCTTATCTTTCGATATCGTCAGTTTCTATAAGGCCCTCGCGGATGGCGTAGAGGACGGCCTGCGTGCGGTCGTAGATGTGTAGCTTCTTGTAGATGTTGGAGACGTGGTTCCTCACGGTCTTGCCGGAGATGCCGAGGTCCGTGGCGACTTGCTTGTTTCCCTTGCCGCGGGCTATGGCTCTCAAGACATCCAACTCCCGGGAGGAGAGGTCCGGGGCTTCGGGCTCTTCGTCTACCTCTTCGAAGGCGAGGAGCATCTTTCGCGCGACCTCCGGCGACATGATGGTGTCGCCGGCATATACGGTCTCTATGGCGCGGGACAGGTCATCGGGGGTGCAATCCTTGAGGAGGTAGCCGGTGGCGCCGGCCTTTATGCCCTGAAAGACGTTCATGTCGTCGGCGTTGACGGTGAGGATAAGGACCTTGACGTCGGGGAGGATCTCCCGGATCCTGCTCGTCGCCGTGACCCCGTCCATGACAGGCATGTTTATGTCCATCAGGATCACGTCCGGGCGCAATTCCTCGCACATCCTGACGCCGCTCTCCCCGTCGTGGGCTACGCCCACGACCTCCATACCCTGCTGCGCCCCGACAATGCGTCCGAGCCCATCCGTGAATAGGGGCTGATCGTCTACTATGGCAACCTGGATCACCGCTCACATCCCGACACTCTGTAGAGCTACTCTCCTACCAGCACCGAACTTTACCATCGTGGGCCACCAGCGTCGCGGCCGTTGCTGTCTATCTAATCCTTGTAAGCGGCTTCGGCCGCGCCTTCGCCGAAGACAAGGCCCTCGTCGGAGACCACCTCTCTCGCTGGGCGGGAGACGCCAGCCTCCGCGAGGCGCTTGTCTTGCTGGTAGCGGCGGACAGCTGCTTTCAGGGTACCAAGGCCGAGGGTGGCGCACTTGGGCCGGCTCGCCACTACCTGGCGGCCTAGCTGTTCGATCATCTCGTTGTAGTCCATCTCCAACACTTCGTCCATCGTGAGGTGTTCGTCGACGACCTGCTCTAGCAACATGCTCGTTGCCGCCATGCTGATGGTGCAGCCCTCCCCCTCATAGGAGACGTCCTCTATGTGCTCGTGGTCCTCAGCACCCTTGAGATAGACCATCACCACGTCGCCGCAGCCCGGGTTGCCCCCCGGCATCGCAACATCCGCGTCCTCGGTCTCCCCCCGGTGACGCGGCTTCTGGTAATGGTCCAGGAGTATCTGTATCTGTAGCTGCCTGTCCAACGCCCTACCTCTCCATGGATGAGATTTGTCAACTGATTCGACCTCGATTGTATCGTACGGGCGCACGCTCGCGGAAGGACCTGAGCGTACCGGGCCAACGTCTCTCATTACAGTTTTCTCGCCCTCGTGCCGATAGTCTTTACGGGATGAACAGGAGATACGAACACTTGGAGTTTGGTCGGCGGCCGGGGGACCGCGTGGAGGATGGCTTCGAGCTCTCCGGGGTTCTCTCGGCGCTCTCCTACGTCCTGGACATAGTCGAGGGGCAACCCCCCGGTCACACGCTTCGCTCCTGCTTTATCGGGATGAGGATCGGCGAGCGCCTCGGGCTTGACGAGGAGGAGCGGTCGGCCCTCTTCTACGCTCTGCTTCTCAAGGACACGGGTTGTTCGAGCAACGCCTCCAGAGTGGCCAACCTCTTCGGCGCCGACGACTTTGTCGTCAAGTAGAACCCCAAGGTCGTGGACTGGAGCCGGCTCTCCGAGGCTGCTAAGTACACCGACCGCAACGTGAGCCCGGATAGGGATCCCTGGTCCAGGCTGTGGCGCTTCGTCTCCGTTGGGAAGAGGGGACAGCGCGGGGCCAGGCAACTCGTCCGCATCCGGTGCGAGCAGGGCGCGGAGATCGTGCGTCTCATTGGCCTTCCTGAAGAGACTTCGCGCGCTATCCTCAGCCTCGACGAGCACTGGGACGGCGCGGGCCACCCGGACGGCCAGTGCAAGGAGGAGATACCGCTCCTCGCGCGTATTTGCGGCCTGGCCCAGACCGTCGAAGTCTTCTACAAGGAGTACGGCCCGTCGCGGGCCGAGGAGATGGCTCGCACGCGGCGGAAGACGTGGTTTGATCCTAACCTTGTCGATGTCTTTCTCTCCGAGGCGCGGCATGGCCGGCTCTGGGAGGACCTCGCGGACCCGGATTTGCAAGCGGCTCTCTCTCGCATGGAGCTGCCCGACCGGGTCATGTTGGCAACCCCGGAGCGCCTCGACGACGTGGCCTACGCCTTCGCCCGTATCATCGACGCCAAGTCACCTTATACCTACGAGCACTCCGAGGGGGTCACCTCCGTCGCTACGAAGCTCGCGGTCTACATGGGCTTCCCCGAGGCCTCGGTGCGCGAACAGCGCCGCGCCGTCCTCCTGCACGACATCGGCAAGCTCGGCATCTCCAACCGCATCCTCGATAAACCCGGCAAACTCACGGACGAGGAGTTCGCGAAGATTAAAGAACACCTCGCCTTGACCCACCACATTCTCTCCCGCGTCTCGCCCTTCCGCCACCTCGCGGACCTCGCCGCCTCCCACCACGAGAGGCTCGACGGCACCGGCTACCACCGGGGCCTCTCCGCCAAAGACCTCGATACCCCGGCTCGTATCCTCGCCACCGCCGACGTATTCGACGCCCTCTCCAGCCACCGACCTTACCGCCCCGCCATTCCCCTCGAAAAGGTCTTCTCCATCCTCGAAACCAACGGCCACCTCTGCCCGGAGACAGTACAGGCCCTCTCCACCCTGGTCTCCGACGGCGAGATAGAGACAAACTCCTGACCCCCACCGGACGCCTTCACCTATTGCTACAACTTGATACAATAGCCGTATGAAAGTAGGAATCGTAGGTCTCCCAAACGTCGGCAAGTCCATGGTCTTCAACAGCCTCGCGCGGGCCGGGGCCGAGGCCGAGAACTACCCGTTCACGACTATAGAACCGAATCTCGGGGTCGCGGCGGTGCCGGACGAGCGGCTCGACGCCCTGTCGGAGGTCATGCGCAGCAAGCGCGTAGTGCCCGCGACGGTGGACTTCGTGGACATCGCCGGTCTGGTGCGGGGGGCGAGCGAGGGCGAGGGCCTGGGGAACCAGTTTCTCGGCAACATCCGCGAGTGCGAGGCTATAGCTCACGTCGTCCGATGCTTCGAGGACGAGAACGTCGTGCACGTTAACGGCGGCGTGGACCCTGAGGACGACATCGAAACTATAAATACCGAGCTACTGCTCGCGGATCTCTCTACCATCGAGAGGCGGGTGGAGCGCGTCGGGCGCGCCGCCAAGAGCGGTGACGCGAAGCTGAAGGCCGAGGCTGTGGAACTGGAGGGTCTCCTCGCGCACCTCTCGGATGGCGCTCCGGCCCGGACCTACCCGTTCTCGGAGCTTCTGGCGGAGGCGATGGGCACGCTTATCACGGCGAAGCCGACTCTGTACGTGGCGAATGTGGATGAGGAGTCGGTCGCCGGGGGCAATGGTTTCAGCGCCGGGGTGGAGAAGTTGGCGGATCGCGAGGGGGCGGAGACGGTGAGGATCTCGGCGCGGTTGGAGGCGGAGGTCGCGGAACTGCCCGAAGACGAGACGCGGGAGTACCTGGCGATGCTCGGCTTGGAGTCCACGGGCTTCGAGGGGTTCGTCCGGGCCGCGTACCGGCTGCTCGGGCTTATAACGTTCCTCACCGCTGGAGAGAAGGAGAGCCGCGCCTGGACCCTGCGCAAGGGCTCGACGGCGCGGCAGGCCGCGGGACGTATCCACTCGGACATGGAGCGCGGCTTCATCGCGGCCGAGGTCGGTAACTGGGGGGATCTCGTCGCCGCCGGCTCCTGGGCGAAAGCCCGTGAAGCCGCCAAAGCCCGCCTCGAAGGCCGCGACTACATCGTCGAAGACGGTGACACCATGCTCATCCGCTTCAACGTCTAAATTCAAACTTGTGCTTTAGCTTGAATGGCTTATCCTTCCACCTCCCCTTGAAACCACTGAGTGAGTGTCGTCTGGCGCTCGTGACGACGGGTGGGGTGCATCTCCCCGGACAGCCGCGCTTCGATATAGACGACCCATTTGGTGACTGCTCTTACCGCGAGATCCTCGCCGACGCTGAAGTTCTCACGTGGACCCACGCCTACTATGCCCCCGGCCGTGGCTATGATCTCGATGTCGTATTCCCGCTGTGGACCTTACGGGGACTAGAAGCAGAAGAGGTGATCGGGGAGCTGAATCACAGACACTTCTCCTTCATGGGGGCTATCCACGATACCGGCCCGCTCATCGAAAGCACTGCTCCCGAAGTCGCGCGAAAGCTCTCCGAAGACGGGGTGGACGCCGTTTTGCTTACGCCTTCGTGACCCCTCTGCCACCGGTCCGTGGGGCTGGTAAGCAGGGCCATCGAGGAGCGGGGGATACCCACCGTCGCGCTTGCCATGCAGAAGGGAGTCGCCGCGTCGAGGGTCGCCTACGTGCCTTTCCCGTACAACTTCCCGATGGGAGAGCCGGGGGAGAGGGAGCGCCACCGGGAGGTAGCGCTGGCCGCGCTGGCGCTGCTCCACGAGTTGCGCGAGCCTGGCGAAGTCGAGCTACCGTTTCGTTGGCAAGGACAATAGCTCTCTAGGGCCGCACGCAAGGTTGCCGGACGATCTCTATACCGCTGCGTACCATGGCCTGACGGATGTTGTGGAAGCTCGTACAAGAAAAGAGCTGAAGGCCGATCGCTGAAGGCCGACGGCTATATAATAAGCGTACATAAAAATCCTGGCGTAAAGGTGACGAGTCGTGTTGTTTCTGTTGATCCTGTTCTTGGCGTTCTTGTTCGTTGTGTTCCTGTTTCTGCTCCCGGTCCTGTACTCCCTACAGGCGGTCGGGAGTCTGTTCGTGTACCCGCGGCAGCTAAAGAATATGTTCGGAAACAAGATTTTGCGACGCAACCACGCCCTGGAGCACGCGACCATCGTGGTGATGATGGAGAGGGAACCGGGCCGCAGGTTCAACGGCTTCTCCGACGATAACGGCTTCTTCGTGCAGGGCGTCCGCTCCAAGGAAGAGGTAGATAGCGCCGCTCGCGAGGCCGCGCGGCGTCTGCGCGCCGGCGAGAAGAAGCTTGCCGTGCATCGCAACTGCGGCACTACGATCGTAGCGGCAAACCTGCTCGCCGCCGTCTCCTTCCTCGTTGCTCTTGGCGTCGGGCTCTATCTGGACTGGAACGTGTACCTCTTGATCCTCGGCGGCATAGCCCTTTCCCTGATATTACGAGTCCCCCTGAGCCTCTTACTACAGCGCTTCGTTACCACCGACGCCGACCTGACCAACGTCGAAGTTGGCTGGGTCGAACCCGCGGGCGCGGAGATGCGGGGCGGTCTCCTGGGCGCGCTGCTCGCCGCGTCCAGCGTGCGGGTGCGTGTGTTCCACACTGACCCGGATGCGGTCGAGGTCTTGCGGGGTGACGGGGCAGTCGTCAAGTAGTGGCGCGCGACATACGCGGCCGGGTCCGGGCGCCGGAGTTGATCGGGCGTGGAGGTTGGATCAACACCGAACACGACCTCTCCCTGGCGGCCCTCAAAGGCAAGGTCATCCTCCTCGACTTCTGGACGTTCTGCTGCATAAACTGCCTCCACGTCCTACAGGAGGTTCGGCCGCTCGAAGAACGCTTCGGCGACGCTCTCGCCGTCATAGGCGTCCACTCCCCCAAGTTCGAGCACGAAAAAGACCACGAAGCCCTGAAGAGCGCCGTCGCCCGCTATGACGTACATCACCCCATCCTCGACGACCCCGACCGGACCACCTGGGATCAATACGGCGTCCGCGCCTGGCCCCACCCTCTACCTCGTGGACCCGGCCGGCTACGCGCTGGCCGCCTTTGAGGGTGAAGGCAACGCTCCGAAGCTGGAGGGTGAAATCTCGCGCATCATCAAGGAACATCGCCAGAGAGGTACCTTGAACGAGACACCTATCCAGACTCGCCCGCCAGCAATCCCCGGCGGGCCCCTACGCTTCCCCGGCAAGGTCGCAACAGGCCCGGACGGCCTGCTCGCCATCTCCGACTCGGGCCACAACCGGGTGGTGACCTCCAACGCGCGAGGAGACGGTGACGGGGCCGACGTTCTTACCGTCGCCGGGACGGGAGCGCGGGGCTCGCAAGACGGCGGCTTCACTACCGTGGAGTTCACCGACCCGCAGGGGCTTCTCTTCCTCGACGCGCGGACCCTTCTGGTTGCGGACACGGGGAACCACTCGATCCGCAGGCTAGAC
>Ga0136617_10004650_pt1 | contig 12294 bp, 12 predicted proteins | sample AntDrymUQ3222106_2_FD_129672 | JGI IMG/M metagenome (GOLD analysis project Ga0136617, IMG submission 129672) | Polar desert sand microbial communities from Dry Valleys, Antarctica - metaG UQ322 (21.06) | ecosystem: Environmental > Terrestrial > Soil > Desert | place: Antarctica: Dry Valley...
GGTGACGCAGAAACTCGTCTACCGCCCGGGTTGGAGCGGCCAGCGTGGTGGGGGGCCGGGGAGTTGCCGGCCGACATAAAAGATACCTCCACCGATCCTGCTCCCCCACCTTCGGAAACAGCATGATAATGACTGTCGCCCTTCGTCCTCCGCACAACAGCGGGCACCAACGGCCGGGGTCAAACTCTCGTCAGGTGGGCGGTGCGGACGAAGGGCGAGCCAGGTGCCGCCGTCGGCCTGCGCAGGGGCGGTGACGGCCAACTCTCGTACCTGTCGGGCGTGTCCGAGCTGTCCTGACGCAGGCCGTCATGTGGCAACGGCGGCGACTACTCATCCTGCCGAATACTCGGCTTCGCCGGGGCGGTCGTGCTCGTTCGGCAGCACCGGCAGCACGATGAACTCCTCCGGGAGTGATTGCGCAGGTTGCAAATTAAAAGCTACAGGGCATCGATTAGATCCTTTGCCGTGGAGCCACCTAACCCCGTGACGTCACCCGATTGTGCAAGTTCGCGCAGCAGCCGTCGCTGGATTTTTCCGGAACGCGTCTTGGGTAGCTCCGGCAAGATCACGACCTGCGATGGCATCGCGATTGGGCCGATTTGCTGAGCCACATGCGCACGCATTTTTTCGACGATGTCCTCTTCTTGGGTTTCGTCGACGCGCAGAATCACGAACGCCACAATGTTGGCATGACCTGTGGCCGCATCGCCAGCTCCTACGACCGCTGCTTCGGCGACCGCACGGTACGATATCAGTGCCGACTCGACTTCAATGCTCGAGATCCAGTGCCCAGACACGTTCATCGCATCTTCTACGCGGCCGAGCAGCCAGATTATGCCGTCGCTGTCATATTTGGCAGCATCACCGGTGAAGAAGTACTTGCCTTCGAACCGGGACCAGTAAGTGTCTTTGTAGACCTGCTCATTGTCCCAGATACCACGGAGCATCGATGGCCATGGTGCGTCGAGCACGAGATAGCCACCACAGCCGTATGGCACCTCCTCGCCGTCGTCGTTAACTACCTTTGCGGACATACCCGGTAGAGGAGTCATCGCAGAACCTGGCTTGGTCACCGTGACACCCGGCAACGGCGAGATCATGATCGCCCCGGTCTCGGTCTGCCACCAGGTATCTACAATCGGGCACCTGTCGTCACCGATGTGCTTTCGATACCACATCCACGCTTCGGGGTTGAGTGGTTCGCCTACACTGCCCAGCACCCGGAGCGACTTTCGATTATAGCGGTCGGGTATGCTCGCTCCCCACTTCATGAATGTACGGATCTGCGTCGGGGTTTCGTAGTAAACCGAGACCTTGTATCTCTCCACGAGCGCCCAGTGGCGACCCTTGTGCGGAAAATCCGGTTTGCCTTCATAAATGACCTGTGTCGCCCGATTCGCCAACGGTCCGTATACGATGTAACTGTGCCCAGTGATCCAACCGATATCCGCAGTACACCAGTAGACGTCGTCGGTTGGTTTGAAGTCGAACACAACGGAATGAGTGTACGCCACTTGGGTCAGGTAACCGCCGGAGGTATGCAGGATGCCCTTTGGGTCACCCGTGCTGCCCGAGGTGTTCAAGATAAATAGGGGGTGCTCGGCGTCAAACGGTTCTGGCCTGTGGAGCTGAGATTGTGTCTCCACCAGCTCGTGCCACCATTGGTCGCGGCCCTCAGTCCAGTCGACGCGGCTTCCTGTGCGGCGTACTACTAGTACGTGGCGCACGCTGGGTGCTTGAGCCGCCGCCTTGTCCACGACGGCCTTCAACGGGTGAGACTTACCTCCTCGGTACTGGCCGTCGCTGGTTATCACTAACTTGGCGTTGGTGTTTGTAATCTGTGACAACAGATGGTCAGCAGAGAACCCGCTGAACACCACATTGTGGATCACGCCCAGTCGGGCACATGCGAGCATAGAAAAGATCGCCTCCGGCACCGTGGGCAGATAAATGACCACCCGGTCACCGGCGTGCAGGCCGAGCGACGTTAGCGCATTGGCTGCTTGACACACCTCGTTTTGCAAGTCTGCGTACGTGAGGGTGCGTCTGTCGCCAGGCTCCCCTTCCCAGTGAATGGCAACCTGGCCGCCGTGGCCAGCGTCGACGTGGCGGTCAACGCAGTTATAGGCGACGTTTAGCTTGCCGTCGACAAACCACCGTGGGACAGGCGGGTTCGACCAATCCAGTACCTGGTTCCACGGGGCATCCCAGTGTAGTCGGTCTGCTTGCGCGGCCCAGAATCCGTCCGGGTCCGCCTTGGCTTGTTCATACAGTGCGGATGTCGCATTCGCGTGCTTAGTGAACTCAGGACTCGGCGAAAACAAACGGTTCTCATTGCTGAGATCGCCAGGCATGAAAGGGGCCGGAGTCACAGAGTCGGACCCGTTCATTATGGGTACCTGCTGTTGTGACGCACTGATCCCTGTGGGAGCAGTTTCACCATCCCACTGTGCCTGAGTTATAGAAGCACGTAAGTTGAGGAGATGGTATACACTTCGGGCCAGGTCAGGCTCGGAGATGTCCGGGTTAGCAGCGCCAAGTTGTTCATAGGCGTCTACCAGTTGGCGGATAGCGTTCAAGGTTTCGTCATCATCGCGAAGGTTCGGTTGTGCTAGTTCGTCTAGTCCGTGGCAGCTTGGATCCTCGGCGCGGTTGAGAAGACCGCGCGCAGCGTCTCCGACCTCACCACATATTGCGCGTAAGTGTAGATGAAGTGATGACTGGTCACCGCTACTGCTGGACAGCCTTGCGACGTGTTCGTCAAGATCGTCAACTTCTGTAACAAGGAATGCCGCTGCAACAGCAAGAAGTCGGCGAACGTGCCTCTGTGTGTCTGAAGTGATTCCTTCACCAACGGCACCAAGGGTTGACGTAGGATCGGGACCTTTAGGAGGGGTGATTTGATCGATGAGCTGATACCACCGGTCAGAGGGACGTGAACCGGTTGCAACACCTACGTTGGTAAGTTGGCCATGTGCCTCGTTGAGTGCTAGCACTGCTGGGAGAGCAACGGTATCCAACACCCAGGCGAAGGCCTCATACCACGCGGCGGGACGTTGGCCGCCGCCGGGTTCTATGGCCCGATGTCCGGCGTCAGCTCTGCCGGGAGGTTGATCGGTCGTCGCAGCCTGCTTGGTCACTGGGTAAGACTCCGTTTATGTTGGTGGGTCAGTCAATTGACCAGCGGGGTCGGATGCATGAATGACGGCGATGTGATCATGAAGGGTGCAAGCCTGCATGATCCAAGCCGTCGTTCATGATCCACGCATCGTTGGTTGTTGCGTCAGCTTGACGTCGCGTGCTCAGGCCGTGAGCATCCACGCATGGCAGACAACTCAGACGTGCCTCAAGCAGGCACCCGGCTGTACCGGACGGGCCCGTGGCTCGTCGTCTACGGGCATGGGCCGGACTCTGAGGACGCAGCCACCCGGGTCTGCGAGCAGTGTTCAATGCAGAACGTCGACACAGAATGCTATGCGATCGATCAGGTAGTGATCTCGGTCAGGAGCCTTGCATACTTCTTGGGGCTTGTCATCGTACTGCCTTCTGCGCGCACGCCGAGCCTGCTAGCGGAACTTAAGCAATCCGCGGACTTGATAATGGCCTACCGGGCACGCAAGCGTGAAGGGCTGCAGCCACTTCTCAACGGAGACTGCAAATGGTATGAGGCCGGCGTTATACAGGTACTCGGACTTCACGGCCTAATGTCACACCCACGAATCCAGTCAGCGTTGGCTCATAGCTGCGCGCAGTATTACCTCGACGATCTTTCGTTGCCCCCCGATGTCTTCGAGATATATAATGGTCAAAACGTCGCGTCCGTCCAACCACCGCCACCGCCTGAAATCACTGAAGCACACGTACATGCCAAGAGCAGTGAACGCGCGCGGATGAGGGATCTCTGGCGTATTCTCCAATCATGGGGGTTGACCAACATCAAAGACATCCCAAGGATGCGGGCGTGCATTGAGGGATGCCGCGAGCATTACGAAAACCCCCGCCGCCCTCAGCTTTACCGCCCAGTGCCGGACTATTTAGGAAACAGACTCGACATCATCCTAGAAGGGCCCCTCGACCTCGAAGTGGGGGACCATAAGACTTGGACGGAAAATGGTGCGAGGGTATGGCGGTACGTTAAAAAACAGCTTCAGGAGATAGAGTCTAACTTTGGCCGCCCAGGAGGCTCAGACATAAAGGGCGCACAAGCAGCCCTTCGGGATTTCTGGCTTGCTCTAAAAGATATGGACGTCTATATGTGGAATTCTGATGAGTCCGACTGGCCTTCCGCTCGGTCATGATCACAGACGGTTTCATGTTCATGCGGGAACAAAATCGGTTCACGATCCGCCGATGGACTTGCCCATTGGGCTCGGAGTACCCAGTGGGGTATGCGCAACATAAAGTGCGTGATCCTGTCAGTGGTCGCCGTCGTCCTCGTGGGCACCGTCGGCGCGTGCATTGCCGTGAACCCCTTCGCGGCGATCGGGCTGGCTCCGGTCCTAGCAGCGATCGGGTGGATCATCCGGGCGATCGGCGAATCATCGGGTCCACCGCCACCTCACCGCCCCAGTGACCAGATGGTTACGGAGGGCGGCACTACATCGCCCCACACCGGCGGTGTTGGCGTTGACTGCGCCGAGCCCGGCGATCGCGCCCCCGACCACCTTGGCTGAACGGCTGAGAGCTCATGTGCGGGGGTGGACAGCCACCGGCGGGTGTCTTGTGTAGTCGCTGGTGGTTCCCCAGTTAGGCCACTGGCGATCAATGCCGCCGTGACCTCCGATGAGCGAGGCGAGTCGACGCCGCAGGGTGGCGAGTTTTTATGTTTCGGCGAGGTCGGTCAGGTCGAGCGCCACCGTCGCCGGTGACGCCGTCAGCAGCTCGACCGGCGGGTCCCAGGTTGGCGAAGTGGGTGAAGTCCGACTCGTAGACCCGCCAGGTCGATGACGCCCGGGGTCCGCGAAAGATATTCCTTGCCGGAAGGTGCCGACCGGCGTCATAGCAGGCATCGTCGAGGGTTGGGTGGAGGCGCACCCGGGAGATGATGTTACCGACCCTCTCTCCTGCATCGAAGCGGCATGATAATGACTGTTATCATGCTCTGTGCATGAGCACGGGGGAGCACGGCAGCGGTGGTCTGGTGCTGGTGCCCGACTCGGCTCTGACACCGGTGGGGGAGCCGGTGCGTCGGCTGGTCGCCGGGTGGCTGCTCGGCTTCGCCAGCGTCCACACCCGCCGTGCGTACTCGGGCGACATCGCCGGCTGGTTGGCGTTCTGCACCGACTACAGCGTCGACCCGCTGACGGCCAGTCGGACCCACGTCGACGCCTGGGCTCGCAGCCTCGAAGCCGCCGGGCTGCGTCCCCGCACCATCGCACGCCACCACCGCGTCGTCTACTGCGTCCCGGCCCACCGCCGAGACCAGCACCCCCAACGACACCTGATCCGGCCGCACCACCGCACCATCGCTCATGATCGGCGACCGTGTCAGCCACACCGCAGAAAGTGACAACGCCACGCCGGACCGACCAAGAACTACCAGGTCAGCAGCTTGATCAACTTAAGCTAAGTGGCATTGTGGCGGCCACCGGCCACCCGCTGCGGAGCGCTCCGAGAACCACACATTTAATTTGAACTCTTGTCTGCAGGGACCTGGGGAACAGCGTAAACATCGACACCTGACGCCCAAGCTGATTCGAACATATTGGCAAGAGCCTTAAGCAACGCTCGCCCCGTAGAGGAATCGCCGGACACAAAGAAGTTATCACGTGCCCATACCGTCGGACCTGTGCGACGAAAGAATCCGATGACGCCGCCGCGACTCCTGGAGATCATGAAGTGGGTTAGCGTCGGAGCATCTGCCACCTTGACTTCTACGACCTCAACGAACCCCCGCTCCTGTAAGCTTTTCCATTTGTCGGCTTGCGCTGTATCGGTCAACAAGATTCGGAGAGTCCTAAAGTAGACCTGTTGCTCCGCAACGAAATGGAAATACTTGGAACCGTCATTTGCCATCAGCATGACGTCCTCACGCCGGCGAACGCCTTTTACGAACATGCTTATCCCGTCCGGAAATTGAACTGCGGCGAGCGGCGCAGTTGTCCGTTCTAAATGTCGAACGATGAGGCGGAAGACAAGCAGCAAAGCAGTGCCAAGGAGAGCAACTTGCGCACCAGATTGAAACACGGTATTGAAGGCCGGTATAAGATTTCCTAGGAGACTACCGACTACGAGGGCAGCCAGTACGACATATGTTCCAACCCGTTCCGCCCTTTCCCAAGGAACATTCATCCCAACTTTTCCTTACGCTTGTCATAAACGACCGTGGTCAGCGTGCCTTGCGTCACCACAGGGACACCACTCGGGTGTCGCGCCAACTCGGACTTAAGATGGGCAATATCGGCCTGGAACTCCTCCTCGGTGATCTGCTGCAACCCAAAGAACGGTTTGTGTTGTACGAATTCTACAAACTCGTCCGGAGTCCCAAAGGGAATCTCGAAGTCCTCCCTCAAAAGAGGGCCGTTACGAAGACCGACCTGTTCGACCCAAGCCTGAAGTTTCTGCAGCGTCAGAGTTCGTGGAGCGTCGTGTCGATGGAAGTGGGGCATATACTTGTGAAACAACTGCTTCTGCAAGTCTTCGAGGAGCGGACACAGGACCGCAATCCTGCCTCCCGGTTTCAACACGCGCGCAGCCTCCGAGAGCGCACTGAGCGGCTCCTCAAATAGATGAAGGGAAAATGCGAACACTACGGCATCAAAATGTCCAGACAGAAACGGTAAGCGCCTTGCGTCTGCGACAATTCCTGTAACCTGCGAGTAAGCTCCCGCCCGTAGCGCCGAGATCATCTCCAGTGAGATGTCCAGGCCGACTACGGAACCAGAAGTCACGTTCGCGACCGCGCGAGCAACGACACCGGTGCCGGTTCCAACGTCTAAAATACGCGGCTCTACCCGGGGGATGACGTCCGCAAGCAAACGCACCGCGTTCTGGAGTGTAGCTGGTGTGTAACGAATAAAGGGAACATAGGACCGGGCCACCTCGCCCGCTACAGATGAAACGGAACGATAGAAGATATTGGTATCCGCTTCACCGTTACTGTATACGCCGACCCTATTTCTATCGCTCATTCGTTGGCTCCGCCCGCAGGACATTGATTGCGTTTCGTAGCTGCAGATAGCCATCTGCAGTAAGTGACACTCGATTCCTGTCGTCATGCACCAGTAACGCGGTGCTACTCTCACCCCCCTCGCCCAAGACCTTTGTCACGAGAAGGTTCGTCTCTAGCGCACCAGAAAGAGTTCCAGACAAAGCACCACACTTTTCGATCTCGGACACGATTGCAGTCAGGTCCTTCGGCAAGCACCACATTCCAAATGCTTTTCCTGGAGCCCGTACCGTGGATGCGAACTTTGGCCTATCTGGGAAGACAGACAGCATTTTAGCGAAATCAGAGCTATCAAGTCCAACCTTCATGGCATAGAAGAGCACCTCGTTCCAAAACGATAGCAGGACCGAGTCCAGTGAATTTTCGACATACTTCAGCAACTCCACCGAAGCCCGCGACTCTGACTCGTATCGCGGCGCACTGAAGCCCGCATAGACTTGCGCCATATGCAAGAGGTAACTCCTGGGACCTCCGTAGGCGATCCTTTCAGGCGACACAGTGTCGCGCTCGACACTCGCTTTACGCAGGAAGGATGGGTGCACACCGTAAGCGATGTTACGGAACTCTCGCGACATGCCGTCGGCAGTACCGGGCGGACAGGTTGAACGCTGGCTAATGAATTTGATACTCGCGCCGGACTGCTCAAGGCGAACGAGCTCATTCACTACTTCACGCAAGATACCAAGATCGGCTGAGCCGTCGCCCCTCGGGTCTGTTGGAATGCAGATTTCTACCGCATCACAGCTCGAGATTTCGGAGATCGTACCCGCCACCGCATCAGCACCGAACTCACCCTCGATCGCATCCTGCACGGTTTGATCGATGTCGAAACCGACAACGATCAAACCCCGCGAGTAGAGCCATCGCATGTAGGAAAGACCAACGTTACCGCAACCAACCACTGCGATTCTAAGCGGACCGCTTCCAGTCTCGTTTGACAGCTCACACCTCCATCGCACGGCACAAAACTAATGAGCAGCTACAGGACGAAGCCGGTCTGGAGGGTCGAGCGTCACCGGCCCACTACCGCTTTGCCGCGTCGCCCTATTGTAGCGCTACTTCGACCTGAGGAAGGCCCGGTAGCAGGGCTTGGTTCGTTCGGGGTCCTCACCCACTCTTGTCGGCCATGTTCGTGCCGCCTTCTCTGTACGTTACCAGGGTGTACGTCGTCGCTCCACCCTCCGCCCCACGTCGGGAGCTGAAGCGCCATCTCGTCGACCTGGCGTAGCCCAATCGCGCCGCCGCTCGGGGGTAACATTCAGCCGATACCGCTGCCTACCGGCCAGGTTTGCCCCGAGCGGCGGTGTGATAGCCCTCGGGGAGGTCGACGAGATGGCGCGCACCCGACACCACTCCCCCCTCGTCTGAACCTCGACGCCGTAGCCGACCATCTCGGAGACCTGCCCGCCCGGCGAGGGCACGCGCTTCACCCCGGCGCGACCGATCACGTGGTGTCGATTCTGGACTCAATGTTGCCGCAAGCCTGTCGCGGCTCGATCCCGGCGCTCCTCGATCCCGGCTCCTCGCGCAGCCGCGCGCCGCGCGGGGACCGGCCGAAGGCCGCAGCGGGCGATCACCCCCGAGGTGCTCCGCGACGCCATCACTGACGCGGCCCGGGTCGCCATCCTCGCGGTGGCCCGCCCAGACGGGACACCCCTGGTGCTCGACTGGGGCGCGCAGCTCGACCTGCGCCACAGCGCCCCCGCCGAAGCTGGGCACGTCGAGGACGCGGACGGGCGGATCAACGATTCCGGCTCGCGGGGTATGTCGCGAAGTACGCCACCAAGGGTACCGGCACGACCGAAGCCGCCGACCGTGCTCGACAAGCTCACATCGGGTAAGCGGGTCAAGGTCGGCGTGAACCGCCACGTGGCAACCGTGGGGGCCGGAAGGTCCTCCGGTAGGGCAGGCGGACGTGTAGACGCCTACGAGCGCCACGGAGCCGATGCCGAACCTCCGGGCCGGGGGTTAACGCCGGTCTCGGGGTCCGGGGCCGTCTCGCGCGGAGCGAGGGAGAGCACCCGGGCCGTCGAGCGCGAGGGCGGGGGCGACCGCCGAGCGGCGAGCGCGAGCGGCACTAAACTAGTTATTGAGTATTACCTGTCGTGGCGATCCGTTCACTACCTGTGGTCGGCGGAAACTTATCGGGAGTCGCCCCTAGCGCCCGGCGGGTCGGATCGGGTACGGTCTCCCGTATCGCCGGTCGCCCGGCGTAGCAGCGATCCTCACGACGTCCGAGAGGCGTGCTTCGAGGCAGGTTAGACAGCACCGGACGCGAGTGACTGCAAAGCCAGGAATAGGAATGGGCGCAACCCTGGATCCCCCATTAACCTTGGGAGGGGTCTAGGGTTTTTTGCTGCCTAGCCCCTCCTGATACTCAGGAGGACCGCTGTGTCTCAGACTCCCCCGGTTGAGATCGACCAGATGCCCTACATTGATTGGCTGGTTGGCCGTCGTCAACTACTGTCGAAATAAGCTTCACGTGTACAACATCACCCCTCGGTTTGTTAAATCTGAGGTGCTGGCTCGGAACCTCGTGCCCTACAAGGTTGCTAATCGAAACTGCTTCGCGCCTGCTGATGTGGTGGCTTGGATTAACTCCATGAAGGCCGACACCCGCACCAAACAGCAGAACGCGACGGCCAGCCGATGAGCGCGACGGATGATGAATATCAGGCGGCGATGAAGACAGAGTCCGACCAGATTCTAGCCGGCACCGATGAGGTACATCGTTACCACTCGCCGGTCTATCGCTACTGGGACAAGCTGCGGCGCCGAGTCGAGCGAGTGGTGAAGGATCACCATGCCTCAGACACCCGCAAGTCGGTCGCTGCCAGGGTGCGTGAGGAATAGGAGTTTCACAACGCCGGTTCGAGTTGGGCGCCGATGATGATCAGCCCGTCCATGCCCGGGGTTGAGGTCTCGGCCCGGTCGCCGCTGACCCTCGTTGGGACCATAGACATGCTGGCGTCGCTGTTGGACGCGGAGTGTGACTGGCACCATGCGGCGTTCCTGCGCGGCCTCAGCTTCGCCCGCGCGGCCACTATCTCGTTCCATTCGCCGTGTGCTCCCGCTGTCGAAAGAAGCTGGACCGTGAGCTCCACCTAGCGGTCTTTGCTGGTGTGGAACCTCGTGTCCGTGCGCCGGACCCTGATGGGCCATCTGTTGTAGCCCAAATGAACGCGATAGGCAGAGAGTTGGCCGGTACCGAAGTTGCCTGTGCCCCGTCCCGGGGGGTCGGAGAACCACGAGGGCGGGGCACAGGCAAATCGGATGACGGATAAGGACAAGCTATTAAAGATGAATAATACGCCCTCCGACGAGGATCCGCTGGCCGAGCTTATCGTGCCAGATGTTACTGGATTGACGCGACTCGACGCGGCACTCGCATATGCCGAGGCTGGGTTCTACACTGTGCATTGCCGGAAAGGTACAGCGAATCCCGGCTCATTACTCGGCGCTGGCTGGCCGGCCAAGTCATCGCGCGATCCTGACGTGATCCGTGACTGGTGGGAGCAGTGGCTTAGTGCGGAGATCGCGCTACACGCGGGCCGGTCGGGACTGGTGATCTTCGACATCGACGCCACCGACGCAGCCGAGGTGCCGGAGGTGATGCACGAGCACCTCAAGACGGCGCCAAAGCAGACCACCCGTGTCGATAACTCGACCAAGGCGCACTACCTGTTCAAGCAACCACCCGGTCGCCGGATCGGTAATGGCACTGGCGCGCTCGGTTCCGGTTGGGGCGAGGTCCGCGGGTCAAACGGCGTGATCATGCTTACGCCGTCCACGCATCGGAAGGCCAGCCAAGGTGGGGTGTACGCCCAATGCCACTTAGCCTAAGTTGATCAAGTCGAGTTGGTTGGTCGCTCGGCGTGGCGCCGAGTTCGGATGGTGGTGGGTGGCTAGGTTCCGGCCGTGTCCGGTGATCATGGTGTTGCTGCAGGCCAGGCTGGTGCGTCGTTCACAGATCTGATCTCGCTGGGCGTGTTGGCGGCGTCGGTGCCCCGTGACGTGGTCGACACTGCGGTCGCGGCGCGGGGCCGGGGGGCGAAACGCGCGGGCGGGAAGCTGCCCCCGCACGTGATGGTGTACTTCGCGATGGCGTTGGCGTTGTTCGCCGACGACGACTACGAGGAGGTCATGACCCGGCTGTCGGAGACGCTGGAGTCCTGGGGAAGCTGGGATGAGTCGTGGACGGTGCCGACCTCGGGAGGGATCACCCAGGCCCGCGCCCGGCTCGGGTCCGAGCCGATGGCCGAGGTGTTCGACACCGTCGCGGTCCCGGTGGCCGAGGAGCTGACCCGCGGGGCGTGGCTGGGAGCGTGGCGGCTGATGGCCATCGACGGGTTCGACTGGGACACCCCCGACACCGAGGAGAACGCCGCGGAGTTCGGCTGCGCCGGGTCCGGGGTCAACCGCTCGGCGTTCCCGAAGGCGCGGGTGGTCACGATCAGCGAGTGCGCCAGCCACGCGGTCGTCGCGGCCGCGATCGGGCCGATGAGCAGCGGCGAGCAGACCCTGGCCCGGAACCTGTACCCGGATCTGGAACCGGACTGGCTGCTGATCTCCGACCGCAACTTCTACGGTTACCACGACTGGAACACCGCCCGCGCCGGCGGCGCGCAACTGCTGTGGCGGGTCTCGGCGTCGGTGACACTGCCCGTGCTGGGCGCGCACCCCGACGGCTCCTACGCCTCGGTGCTGATCAACCCGAAGATCCGCGGCGCGGCCCGGGCGCGGCTGGTCGAGGCCGCCCGTCGCGGCGATCAGCTCGACCCGGACCGGGCGGTGGCGGTGCGGGTGCTCGAGTACACCGTGCCCGACCGCGACGGCAACGGGACCGGCGAGCTGATCGCCCTGATCACCACCATCACCGACCCGCACGACGCCACCGCCGAGGCGCTCGCGCAGGCCTACCATCAGCGCTGGGGTGCGACACGAAGTCGCGCATGTTGAGTGAACGCGCACATTGGAGGCCGGTCATGCCGGATGCGTAGTTCCTGATCAGTGTTCGAGATCGGTCCCCGCCTCGACGTGCGCCCGCAGGTCCTGCCTGTCGGGGGTGCGAAGCTCGAGGAAGAAGCCCAAGGGCCCCCGTTCCGTCCGGGGGAACAACCGGGCGA
>Ga0136617_10004651_pt1 | contig 12292 bp, 12 predicted proteins | sample AntDrymUQ3222106_2_FD_129672 | JGI IMG/M metagenome (GOLD analysis project Ga0136617, IMG submission 129672) | Polar desert sand microbial communities from Dry Valleys, Antarctica - metaG UQ322 (21.06) | ecosystem: Environmental > Terrestrial > Soil > Desert | place: Antarctica: Dry Valley...
ACCCGGCGACCCATCCGTCGATGACCACACCGACGGGCTCCTCACGCTGCCCTGCCCAACCCCACAAGATCGACAGTACACCCCGGTCCGACCACCACCGGACGGGAACTCCGAATACTTACGTTTCTGCGATGGCAGAGCCCGTCGGCGATCCTTGAGGGTTATTCAGGAGGGTCATGTGGATCTTGTAAGACCACGGTTGAGCTGCGGGGATGCGCCTCCGATCAAGATCGCTGAATAAGCCTCCTTGTCGCCGCAAGCGCCGCGTGGTTCCATCCGACATATTTGTTGAGCACGATGGCGCTCGCTGGCGGTATGACGCTGCATCTCGTGCTGTCTAGGGCGTATCTCCGCGCAGCGGCAACCGTCGTCGTGACTCTCGCGGCGCTATTGCCGCCGATAGGATATGTCGCGACGTCGTTCTTAACAACAGCTGCTGGTGCTGCGACAGAACGAGACCATATCCTCGCTATCGATGTCATCCCACAACATTCGCAGCCCGGGCAGTGGTTCGACGCCGGTGCCGCCGCCGGATTTTCGCTTGTTATCGTCGCACTTCTGGCCGTCCGGATTCGAGCGTTCAGGACGTTGATTTTCATCCCTCTCCTGATCGGTGTGCTCGGTACCATCGCTCAAATGCTGACCGGCAGCAATGGTCTGGCACTGATCTTTCCCTGGCGAGTGAGCGTGTGGGTCTTCCCACTGGCGTGTACGGCGCTGGCCGCGCTCGGCGTGCATCTTTTCGGCCCCGTTGTCGAGCGCGACCGGCTGGTACGAGCAGCGTTTTTCGGCACTGTCGCCGGTCTTCTCGCGATCGCGCTCGCAGCCAAGGTGTCTTTCGTGATTGGAGAACGTTCCGATCGACCGAGCTACACCGCAGCGGCCGAAATGGTCCGGACCGGAAGCCCTCGCAACGCGGTCGTGATGGTGGACCCCGACTCGGGAGAGGACTTCAGGCTGCTCGCGCAGCGGCCGACATTCGCCGACTGGAAGACCCATCCCTACGAGGCATCCGCAGTGACAGCGTGGTTCGAACGGGTCAGCACAGTTCGTGACCTTTATCGGGAACTCGACACCGAGCCGTGCGCAGCCGTTCGGGCTGCTCCGAGCCTTGGGGTAACGCTAGTACTGGAACCGACCTCGACGCGACCGTGTCCTGCGGCGAGTACCTATTATGAGGACGATGATTGGCGCGTATACCACGCATCGACCTTCGGTGGATGACGCACCCGAAGACCGTGATCAAGATTACTCGCTCCCTGGAGTGCGAGACCCGAGATAACCATGACGGCCAGCGTGAACGGCGGCTGTTCCAGCCAGTCGAACACCACGGCCAACGGCAGCAGCAGGGCCCATGACGCCAGCGCCGACGAGCGCAGCCTTCGGTCCTCCGCCCGGAGCAGAGCACCGATCACTGCGAAGATGAGCACGCCGAACGCAAGGACGCCGGCAAGACCGTAATCACCGAGGATGCCGAGCATCGAACTCTGTGCGCTGGTGAACGACGACCCGCCGGTGAACGGCCCGCTGAAGGCGATCTCGTTGTAGCGCTCCGCGCCGCGCGAGGCGTGCAGGCCGAGCAGGGTGACCGGGCTGCCCTCCTTGAGCAGGGCCGGAGTCGTGAGGAAGGAGAACCGGGACACGGTCTCGCCGGGCCCGAGACCGAAGACCACACCGGCTGCGCTACTGCTGACATCGGCCCACAGCGCCTCGGCCACCGCGAACTTGCCGGTCTGGTTCGTCGTCGAGCGGTCGACGAAGTCGAAAGCGGTCGCGGAGGCCTGGTAGCTCAGCAGCGCGTACACGGACGCGGCCGCCATGACGGCACCAGCCACCAGACCACCGACCAGCGAGGTCCCCGTCGTCCGCTTGCGTCCGCTGATCCCCAACACGAGCAGGGCGAGCGGGAGAGCGAAGAGTATTTGCTTCGCGTCCGCGATGACGAGCACGAGCAGGGTGAGCGCGCCGAACGCGGCCGTCAGCAGCTTCGGTACCGGCTGTCTCGCGAGGATGAAAAAGCCGATCGCCAGGCCCCCGGCGCTGACGTGGTGTCCCGCACCGGCGGCGAGGAGCGTGCCCTTCACGTCGTCGCCGACGCCGCCCGTGGCGATCTCTCCGAGCGAGAACAGCAGTTGTCCGCAGAGCAGCGTCGCCGTTAGGACGAGGAGCATCCTGCGCTCCCGCGTCGTCATCGGAGCGATGACGACTGCGACGAGGATCAGGAAGGGTTCGAGCGCCAGCACCCAGGCGGCGACCAGACGCTGCGGCTCGGCGAGGCCGTTGAACGCCCAAGACAGGGCGATGACCACCGTGACGAGCAGCAGACGTCTGCCGATCTTGCGCTGTGCGGCGGTGAGCCGACGGTCGCTGTCGAGATAGCGGAGGCCGGCGAAGAGGAATGCCACCAGGACGAGGGGGGAGTCCATGAAGTCGAGGAACCGGGGCGCCGGACCCCAGACCGTGAGCAGCCGGCTCGTCCAGGGCAGAGCGAGCGCCAACGCGATCCACGTCACGGGTCGGCTGTTGACCAGCGGCAACGCGGCGGCCAGCAACACGGCGGTGAACACGAGTGTGGTGTTCGACGTGGCGTTGGCACCCAGCACGGCGACGGCGGTGAGGAGGGCACCGGTCGCGACCAGTCGCCGGGTCTCCCCCCATCGGCCCCGGCACCGAGCACCGCCGGCGCCGCCGGTTGTGGCTACGGTTTCCTCGACCGTCACGACGGATCTGCGCCACGCGCCGCCGCGTACACCGCTTCAAGCCGAGCGACCGCGGCAGGGGGGGTGAACGCCTCCAGGTAGCGCTCGCGCGCGTGTGCCCCACGGTCGTCGACGACGGTGTCGTCGGCCAGCAGCTCCAGACTGCGGGCCAGCGCATCCGACCGGTTGGGGGCGCTGACCCAGCCCGCGTCGCGCCCGCCGAGCACCTCGGGCAGCCCGCCGATGCCGGAGAGGACGAGCGGCACCCCGGCCGCCAGCCCTTCCAGCGCCGTCACCGGCTGCCCCTCATACCACACCGACGGGATGACCAGGGCTCTGGCCCGGAGCAGTCGGCTCATCACCTCCGCAGCGGGACGGCGGCCCAGGAAGGCGACGCCCGGCGGCGCATCCTGCTCCAGCCGGACCCGGTCGGGACCGTCGCCGATGACGTCGAGGTGCAACCCGCGCGGAGCGGCGGTGCGCCAGGCGTCCAGCAGCACGTGTGCGCCCTTCTCGGAGGACAGGCGCCCGACGAACAACACGTCCCCGCTCGTGGACGGCGTCGTGCTCCGCGGCCCAGGGTCCTCCACGAAGTTCGATCCCAGCACCAACCGCTCGGCCGGAAGGCCGGCCCGCACGAGGCGCTCGCGGGCGAAGCGGCTCAACACGATGAACCGGTCTACGAACCGGGCCCACGTACCCAGCTTCCGGTGCACCGCGATGCCCGCTGCCGCGATCGCCGAGGTAGCCCGGCTGCCGCGATAACAGCGGTGCTGCACCGCTGGCCACGTCCCGCGATCGAGGCACTTCTCGCACGGCGTGTCGTCCCGCAGGAACAGCGAGTTCGCACACACCAAGCGGTAGTTGTGCACCGTCATCACGACCGGAACCCGTCGACGCCGAAGAGCGGACAGGACCGACGGCGAGGACGCGAACCAGGTGTTGTGCACGTGAGCCACATCCGGCCGTGCCGCGTCGACGGCATCGACAACCCGTCGCGCCGACATCGGGTTCCAGACCGATCCGCCGAGTGCCGCCGCCGCACGCAGCCGCGCCGTAGGGTTCTCCTCAATGTGTTGAGCCACCTCGTGACCGGTTCGTTCGAGCGCTGCCCGCTCGGCGCGAACAACTGCGTCCTCGCCGCCGGGCTGACGGTAGCGCGTGTGCACCTGAAGGATCCGCATACCTCATGCTCGTTCCGATGATGTTGGACGTTACTAGTAGTCACAGGCTGTCATGGCATGGGCGGCCGCACGGTAGCCTCACCGCCATGGCATCGCAGTCGGACGGTCTCCCGCTCCTGAGCTACGCCTCGATGGTGTGGCGTAGACGCGTGCTCGTCCTGATCGTGGCGTTCACCATGGCTATTCCGGCGTTCGCGGTCTCGGCACTGCAGACGCCGCAGTATCAGGCCACGGCACAGGTGCTGCTGGGGCAACGCCAACTCGACGAGAACTACAACATCAACGCCGCCACCCTGACCGACACTCAGGTCAACAACCTGGTCGCGGTTCTGACCAGTACGCAGGTGGCCGAGCAAGCCCGTCAGCAAGGCGGAACCTCGGATCTGCGGGCGCTCGGCAGCGCAGGCTCGAACGTGATCATTCTCACCGCGGAGGATCCCGATCCCCAGCGAGCCGCGACGACGATCGGTACCTACGTGCAAGCCTTCTCCGACTATCTCACCAGGCAGGATCGGCAGACGCTGGAAAACGCAGTCGCGCAGCTGGAGAGCAGGGTCGTCGAGCTCCAGGAAAGAATCAACTCGGTGCCACTCGAGAGCCGAACGGATCTGCTGAACGACCTGGCGACCTTGCAGGAGCAGCTGGGCCGGGTCAAGACCCAGCAGGCGCTCGTCGCCCCCGGCGTCACCGTGGTGCAGGACCCACAGGTTCCGCAGTCTCCGGTCAGTCCCACACCGGTGCGAGACGCGCTGCTCGCGCTGGTTCTCGGGCTGGCGTTGGGGATCAGCCTGGCGGTGCTGCTCGAGACCGTGCGACGAAGATCCGACGTCGAGGCCGAACCCACCTCCTCTCTTCCGAGGCCGCCAGCCGAACCCCGGCCAGCGGGCGCAGGCACCGCAACCGCTGGCTCGACCACGTCACCCGAGGTGCCCGAACGTAACGACGAACTGATCTCCGCGCAATTCCACACTGCGGTGCGGCAACCCGGCTCGACGGTCTACCGTCCTTCCCCCAAGCCGCGTTGACCGTCCCGGCTATGGATACGATGAGGCGTCAGGCTCCCGATCGCGCCCTGGGCTCTCGGCTCACCCGGCGTTGTGGGCGGCGGCACGCTCGGCGAGTGCTTCTCGTTGTCGACCTCGTGCTCGGTCTCGTGGCTGCGGTGCTGGTGTGGACCCTCGATTCGTCCGCGGCCCCCGAGGACACGCTGAGGACCCGTCCGGTGTCGGTGATCGACCGGCCAGCCGAGGATCGCGTGGCTCCATCCGACGCGGTTGTCAACGTCAAGACGGTCTACGGAGCAGCTGGAGACGGACGGACCGACGACACGATGGCCATCCAGGCGGCCATCTCGGCAGGGCTGGGGTTCGGCAATCCAAACAAGGTCATCTACTTTCCGGCGGGCACCTATCTGGTGACCAGGCCGCTGGAGTGGCGACTCGCGGATGGGTCGTGGTCGACCTGGCTGACGTTGATGGGCCAGAACCGCGATCGGACGGTCATCAAGCTGGCGGACTCGGCCCCGGGCTTCGGCGATCCGGCGAAGCCGCGCGGGGTCGTGGTGACGGGCTCGCAGAACGCGAGCGGAGCGGACGGGGCGGGCAACCAGGCCTTCCACAACTTCGTCTTCGACCTGACCCTCGACGTCGGCGCCGGCAACCCGGGTGCTGACGGCATCGACTTCCTGGCCAACAACCGGGGGGCGATCCGCAACGTCGTCGTGCGAGCCGCACCGGACAGCGGGAACACCGGCATCTCGATGAACCGGCGATGGCCTGGGCCGGCACTGCTCGAGGACGTCCGGGTCGAGGGCTTCGCACGGGGAGTCACGGTCGGCAACTCGGAGTACTCGGTGACGGCCGAGGACATCAGGCTGTCCGGACAGCGGGTGGTCGGCATCGAGAACGAGAACAACGTGCTGACCGTGCGTCAGCTGGTCAGTGACAACGCCGTGCCAGCAATCCGCAACGGGCAGCCAGGATCCACGGGCAGCCTGCTGACTCTCCTCGACTCGAGCCTGGTCGGGGGTGCGTCAGACGCGGCGGCGGTCAAGAACGAGGGTGGGTCATACCTGCGTGGCGTTCGCACAGACGGTTACTCCGTCCCCGTCCGGGATCGCGGCGATGAGCGATACCCACCCGAGGACGGAGAGTGGTCCTCCGCGCCACAGCTAGTCGGGTCGGGCCCCGGCCTGCGGATGCCGATCGCGGAGGACCCGGTCCGGGCAGCCCACCCGGCCGACCAGTGGGTCGGCGTGGGTTCCTTCGGCGCTCGCAGCGATGACGATGCCGACGACACCGCGCCAATCCAGGCCGCGCTGAACTCCGGAAATCCGGTGGTGTATCTGCGACCCGGTTCGTACGAGGTGTCGAGCACGCTGCGCGTCCCCGCCACGGTGCAGGCGATCGTGGGTTTCGAGGACCTGATCGACGCGACCGGCGGCGGCTTCGCCGGCTCGTCCACGGCAGCGGTGTTCAGCGTCTCCGATGCCGCACCCGACCCCTTGATAATCTCGCAGCTTCTCTTCAAGGCGTCCCCTCAGGTGGTCGACGTCGAGCGGCTCGCGGCACGCACCATCGCGCTGCAGGACGTCCACATCGGAGGACTGCCGTTCCGCAGTGTACCGGGACCGCTGTTTCTCAACGATGTCGAGGGCGGTGGAGGCTGGCACTTCACCACGGATCAGCAGGTCTGGGCGCGACAGCTCAACGCCGAACAGCCGGTCACCAAGATCCGCAACGATGGCGCCGACCTGTGGATTCTAGGACTGAAGACCGAGGCTCCCGGCACCGTCATCGAAAGTACGGACGGGGCGCGAACCGAACTCCTCGGTGGCCTGCTCTACCCGGTAGGAGTGGTCACCGACAGTACGCCAGCCTTCTCCTCGTCGGATGCCGTCCAGTCGCTGACCTTCGCGACCAGCGCCTTCGAACAGGACCGCAACTACGAGGTCCTCGTCGAGGCGACACGTCTAGGCATCCGCCAGCGAGTGACCCGCGACGACGCGCCGGACCGCGGACTCGGATCGATGATCACGCTCTACAGCAACGTGCCATGAACGCTGCGGACCGGCCGTAACGGGCCCCTCACTCCCCTTACAGCAGAGAGGCGGATCGTCATGTCGTCGCTGGTGTGACCCAGAGTTCGACCTCGAACGCGCCGAACGTAGACCGGTTCGAGACCGAGCGGTCCGGGCGGATCGCCTCCAGAGCGGCGGAACCGGTCTCGGGCGTGGGCCGCCATTCCGTGGGGCCGCCGTACCCCGCCACCCAGAGCCGTGGACAGCTCCGCAGCGTCTCGGTGACCGTACCGAGACTGCCTTCCCGGGGGAACATGTCCGCGACGGCCACTGCCGAGGCGCCGCCAGCGGCGACGGCGGCGTCCGTCAGGACGCGTGTTCCCGCCGGGTCGAGGCGATGGAGGTAGTAGTCGAGCCCCGGGCGCGACCAGGTCGGCGTGTAGACGATGCAGTCCCCTGGTCGGCTGGCGGACAGGACGTGCGCGGCGGCAGCGGCGAGGTTCTCCCCTCGGTCCTGTGGCCCCGAAAGAACCTGCGGGAGCCCGACCAGACCGAGGACCGCGACGAGCGCGGAGAGCAGCACGTGATGCCGGGAAAGCCGCATGAGCGCGGCGACCGCCAGAGCCGCCAGCGGGATCGAGACAAGCACGTAACGCGGGACGTAGACGGGCGTGAACAGCCACGACGCGACGAGCAACACAGCCGGTGCGGCGACCGCGCCAGCCGTGGCCGCCACCAGCACGGACAGGACCGACCTCGGCCCGGGCCCGAAGCCCTCGCCGGTCGCCCGGAACCTGCGGACTGTCATGACCAGCCCGGCGGACGCCACGAGGACGCACAGGTAGACACCCACCGCCGTAGGGACGCTGCCGACGAGTCGGACTGCGGCGGCGGCCAGGCTCCGAGACGGTGGGCGGGCCGATCCAGCCGCCGACGGCTGAGGACTGGCGCTGGACCAACCACAACAGAGGTGTGACAGCGACCAACAGCGTGCCGACGACGACCATCAGTTCCCTGGCTCGCGGGCGGTGTCGCGCGCCGAGCGCGAAGACGCTCGCGTAGACGGAGCCGATTGCGAGCACGGTGTACACGGCCCATCGTCGAGGACGGAGGCGGTTCTCGACGCCCAGCAACGCCAACGCCGCCCCGCACACGAGGGCGACGGCCAGCGCGTACTGTCGGGCCTCCCGGGCGTAGTGGGCGAAGAAGGGGTTCCCGAGCAGGAGGCACACGACCGCGGTTGCGGCGAGGAGGCCCAGGCGCCTGCGTGCCAGCTCTGCCACGAGCGCCACGGCGGCGACCGAGAGAAGCCAGGACAGCGAGCGGATCCAGGTCTCCGAGGTCGACAACAGGGCCCAGAAGTGCAGCAGCACGTAGTAGAACCCGTGGGCCGCGTTCGAGTTCGCGAGCAACCGCAGCAGATCCGGGAGTGATCGGGTCGCCGCATCGACGCTGGAGACCTCGTCCCGCCAAAACGGAGCCGACCCGATGCCCTGCTGGTACACCAGCGCCACCACAGCGACCACGACAAGCAGCCAGATGCTCTCGTGCCTACGTAGCCAGGACGGGCGCGACCCGGGCACATCGCCTGTACCGACCCGCCCGAGTCGCTCGGGGCTGTCCAACGCAAGACCATGACGAAGGGCCACGGGCACGGGGCGGCTCGTCCATTGCACGTTCCTGAGTCGGACGACGGAGTACTGACGTTACAAACTGACCGCAGTCAGCGGCCGCGGTCCGGCCACCTCTGGGCAGACCGAGACGGTAGGTGCGCGTGCTCGACGACTGGCTGCCAGGCTCGAGTACCCATCATGAGGTAGCCGTAACGTTCAGGGCGGTTGATACGAGGATACCGATATGAACACGAGGGGGTCGCGAGCCGAGGGCCGGTGGCGCTCGCAGCTCACGCCGTGTCACCGGCTCAGGGGGGCTACGACATGACCGCTGCGCGCCCCGGGTCTGTCCGTCTCCGACCCAGTGGGCTGTCGAGCCGCGAGGTGGGCGGGGAGTTGGTGGTGCTCGACTTCGACGGCTCCCAGTACTTCACCATCCGTGGTAGCGGTATCATGTTGTTCGAGCTGCTGCGAGAGAAGCGTGATCGCGAAGAACTCGTTGCAGCGCTGCTGGCGAGATTCGACGTGGACGAAGAGACCGCACGCCGCGACGTCGACACCTTCCTCTCCGACCTGTCTGACGCTGGCCTGCTCACGACGTGACCAGCGCGTAGAACCGCGGGTGACCTCCGAGTCATCCGTCCGTTGAAACGAAGGATCGGAAGGAGATTAAGTATGCGAGAACAGTACATGCCCCCCACGGTGACCAGGGTGGGATCCGTTGAGGACCTCACTCTCGCGGGGGGTCAAGGCTCCCTCGTTGACATCTGCCTGAGCGTCAACGGGCTGAACGTCCGGGGCACGATTCAGGCGCTCCCGGGTGGTACCTGCGGCGGCGGGCTCTCCTGACGGGAGAGCATGTGTGTAGCCCGTCTCACCTCGACGGGCTACACACGTCACTACGATCTGCTGCGGGAGCGAGAAGTGCGCGATCCTTACAAAATGGATCTGCTTGAGGTAGCTGGCGGGTGGCTGCATGGATTTGACGTTGAGCCGCTGCCATCGGTGTCCGGCGAGGGGGCTCGCCAGGTGCTCGATCGGATTCTTGTCCGGTGCTTGCAGCAGCCTCCCTGCGTTATTGCCTTCTCCGGCGGCCGGGACTCGTCGGCTCTCCTTGCGGCGGCTGTCGCCGTTGCACACCGGGAAGGGCTGCCGCTACCGGTGACCGTGACCCTGACCTATCCGGGGGTGCCAGAGGCGGACGAGGCGTCGTGGCAGCATCAAGTGCTCGACCACCTGGGAGTGCGGGACCGCGTTGAGATCACGGTCCACGACGAGCACGATCAGCTCGGACCTATCGCCGCTCCTCTGCTCCGGCGACACGGCTTGCTCTGGCCACCCAACCTAGCTCCCACCTGGCGATTGATGGACCAGGCCAGAGGCGGAACTCTGATCATCGGCGAGTGCGGCGACGAAGTCTTCGGCATCAAGCGGATCACGCCGCTAAGAAGGATCTTGGGATCCCGGGGCCGATGCGATCGCCGACTTTACCCTATCGCCGCACAGTCCCTCGCGCCCGCGCCGGTGCGGCGTCGGGCAATACTCCGGTCTCCCCACCGGTATCAGCGCACCTGGCTTCGGAATCCCGTGAAAGCCCTCCTGGAACGCCGGGACGCCGAGGACGAGGTAGCCTTTCCTCTGCATGCTGGCCGGAGCTCCTGGCAGTACACGCACCGCCGTGCCATCAGTTTGAGCTTCGAAACGCACCGCGCCCTAGGGCGCGACATCGGTGTCGACTACGTTGCCCCCTTCGCTGAACCGGACTTCGTCGCCGCCGTAGCGCATGACGGCGGATTCTGGGGGTGGTCTGGGCGAACGGCGGCCATGACCCACCTGTTCGGTGACCTCCTGCCGAACACAGTCCTGCAGCGTATGAGCAAGGCCACCTTCGAGCGGGCCGTGTTCACCGAACGGGGGCGAGAGTTCGCCAGGCAGTGGAACGGCGCCGGCGTGGACCCCGAACTCGTCGACCCGGAGGTGTTGCGCGATATCTGGCTCTCCGACCGGCCCGACGGCGGCACGATGGTCCTCATGCAGCAGGCGTGGCTCGCGGCCCAGCCCGTCGAGCAGGACGCACGATGACCCTCGTCGGCCGGACTCGGCGGGTGCTCGATCCGCAGTTCGTCGCGGCGGCGGTCGTCGCCCTTGTGGTCGAGATCGGACTGTCGATCAGCACGGTGCCGCGGGTTGCCCGGCTGCTCGGTATCCGGATCGCTTCCGACACCGCGGCCGTGCCGAGCGGAACGGTGCCCGACGCGGAATGGATCCACCGGCGGTCCGTCGAGGTACACCGGGTGCTGCGGCGCTGGCCGTTCGGCAACACCTGCTTGCGGCGTGCTCTTGTCCTCGGGCAGCGTATCCGGCGACTCGATCCCGTGCTGGTCATCGGCGTCCGCCACGACGAAGCCAGCCAGCTGTCGGCACACGCGTGGCTCGTCGTGGGCGGCTTCGCGCTGGACCCGCTGGCTGCACGCTATGCGCCGCTGCGCGAGCTCACCGAGGCGTAGTCGAATGCACGTATATCGACTCCACGGCTGCACCGTCGCCAGCGATCTCCAGTTCCACCTCCCCTTGACTGCCGGAGCCCTCCCTCCCGAGCTGACCCTTCGCCGGTCACCCCACCTGCCCGACGTCGACTGGGAGCCGGAACCCGATGAGCTTCTCACCCGCGTCTGGGACGAGACCCGTCGCGTCCGATATGTGGCCGGACGTACCCAGCAGGGCTATCGACTCCGTTTCGTCGATCTCTGTGACTTCGACCTCAGCTCCGACCTGAGCCAGGCGACCTGGACGACGGCCCCGGGACGCGATCCAGGGTTGGCGGCCGTGTTGGCGGTCGGAGCCCTGATGGCATTCCGGTTGATCATGTCCGGGCATCTGGTACTGCACGCCAGCGCCGTTCGGGCCCGCGGGCGTGGTCTTGCGTTCGTCGGTGCATCGGGCATGGGCAAGTCGACGATGGCGACGTTGATGTGCGCCGACGGCGCGTCTCTGCTCACCGACGACGTCGCACGGGTCACCTTCGACGGAGACGACGCGCTGGTTGCGCCCGGTGGCACCGAAAGCCGCCTGCGTCCGGCTGCCGTCCCACTGACCGAGCTACTCGGTTCGTCGAACGCGACCCGGGCGACGAGTGACGGTCGCACCGCCGTATCACTTCCCCACTGGACCGACGGCTCGGTGCCGCTCGACGCGGTGGTGATCCCGATGCCCTCGCACCAGCAGAACCAGCTCGGGCTCACCGCGCTGAGCCCAGCCCAGGCGTTGATCCTGCTCGGCCAGTACCCGCGGATCTCCGGATGGGTCGACGCCCAGATCCTCGATCGGCAGTTCAACCTGCTCGCCGATCTGGTCGAGCGGGTACCCGCATACCTGGCGGTGGTGCCCTGGGGGCCGCCGTTCACCGTCGAGACGGGACGTCAGCTGCTGGACGCACTGGGCTGGGCTCCGACCTCGGCGCACGTGAGCCCGGACCACAACAGCAAGATCGCGAATTGGGGATGACCTGTGGCGGACGATCAGCCCCGAACCGGGCGGCTCGATCCAATGGAGCTGCACCTGGAGGCCGAGCGACGGCGCAGTGACGTCGGCCGGTTGCGCACGGTCGTCGTCGGTGCGCTGCGGCTGACGTGGCAGGCCAGCCGCCGGGGCTTTCTCGGCGCTGCGGCCCTGCAGGTCATCGGCGCGCTGTCGGTGAGCGCGCTGGTCGTCGTCGGGCAGCTCGCGCTCGAGGTGCTGCTCAGGGCCGATCGCGGCGACACCTCGAGCAGCTCACTC
>Ga0136617_10004652_pt1 | contig 12292 bp, 8 predicted proteins | sample AntDrymUQ3222106_2_FD_129672 | JGI IMG/M metagenome (GOLD analysis project Ga0136617, IMG submission 129672) | Polar desert sand microbial communities from Dry Valleys, Antarctica - metaG UQ322 (21.06) | ecosystem: Environmental > Terrestrial > Soil > Desert | place: Antarctica: Dry Valley...
ACGAGCCGGATCGGCTACGAGAAGTTCCTGCCCCGCACGGCTGACGATTACGCGACCGTGGCCGTCGCCGCGCGGCTGGACCTCGCGGACGACGGGACGGTGGCCGATGCCCGCATTGCCCTCGGCGGCGTGGCTGGCACACCGCTGCGGGTGCGCGAGGCGGAGTCGCTCCTCCGCGGGACTTGCCTCGACGATCTGCCGGTTGACGCGGTAGCCGACGCAGTACGCGCCGGCGTCGATCCCGTCGATGATGCTCGCGGGTCCGCCGGCTACAAGCGCGAGATGGCCGGCGTGTGGACGGCCAGGCTCATCCGCCGGCTGTCCGGCCTGCCGGTGGCCGCATGAGTACCACTACGGGTCCGGATGCCGGCACGCTCGATGCCCTGCGGCGGCCAGAAACCCGCATCGACGGGCGGCCCAAGGTGACTGGCGAGGCACGTTATGCGGCCGACGCCAGCCGCCCCGGGATGTTGCACGCTCGCTTCCTCGCGAGCCCGCTACCGCATGCCGGCATCCGCTCGATCGATGTCTCCGCTGCGCTCGCTGTTCCGGGCGTCCACGCGGTGTTGACCGGCAACGACGTGCAGGGGATCAGGTTCGGGCGGCGCCTCCTCGACCGACCGGTCCTGTGCTGGGATCGGGTCCGCTTCGTCGGGGACCGCCTGGCGGCCGTGGCGGCGGAGTCCGTCGAGGCGGCCGACGCGGCCATTGCGGCGATCGAGGTCGACTTCGAGGAGCTCCCGGCTGTCTTTGACGTGGATGAGGCGCTCGCGGCTGGCGCGCCGATCCTCCATGCCGAACCCGGCGGCTACGTCTACCTCGACGGCGAGCGCAAGCCGGTACCCCATCTCAATGTCCAGGGCCGGCTGGCGGTCGCCCGGGGCGAGGCAGACATCGATGCGGTCTTTGCACGCGCAGCGCACGTCGTCGAGGGAACGTTCCGCACGCCCATGCAGCACAGCGCGTACCTGGAACCGCACGCCACGCTCGTCTGGATCGGCGACGACGGCGTCGCCCACTTCGTCACGACGAACAAGGCGCCGTACACCCTGCGCAAGCAGCTTGCCGCGGCAACCGGCCTGCCGCCTGATCGGATCGACGTTGACGCGGGCTACATCGGCGGTGACTTCGGCGGCAAGGGCTACGCGGTCGACGAGTTCGCCTGCTACTACCTGGCCCGCATCACCGGGCGGCCGGTCCGCGCCGTCATGCGCTATACGGAGGACGTAGGGCACACCAACGTGCGCCATGCCGCCGTGATACGGCTGCGGACCGCCGCCGACGCGGAGGGGAGGCTGCTCGCGCACGACGCGCTGCTGCGATTCGACGGCGGGGCGTACGCCTCGGCCAAGCCGCTGCCGCACCTCTCGCTCGCCGGGTCGATCGCCACGCTCGCCGGCTATCGCGTCCCGCACGTCCGGATCGAGGCATCGACCATCTACACCAACCACGTGCCGGGTGGTCACATGCGCACCCCGGGCGAGGTCCAGGCGCTGTTCGCCGGTGAATCCCAGCTGGACGAGCTGGCCCGCAGGCTCGGTGAGGACCCGCTCGCCTTCCGGTCGCGGAACGCGGTACGGCAGGGCGACGTTGGCGCCGCTGGTGAGCACTACGCAGAAGCCCGCGCGGTCGAGGTGCTGGAGGCTGCCGGGCGAACCATCGACTGGCCGCGGCCGCGGCCCGACGGTCACGGTGTGGGGATCGCGATGAGCGCCCGTCACGTGGGCGGTGGGAAGCTCCCGCTTCGCGCCATCCTCCATTCGGACGGCCGGATCGAGATCGTCACGGGCATCCCGGACCAGGGATCGGGCACATGGCAGGTGCTGCGGCGCTCGCTGGCGGTTGCCGCCTCGGTCGACGAGGAACGCGTGATCGTCACCCGGCAGCCCACGAGCGGCGCCCCCTTCGATCCGGGCGTTGGCGGCAGTCGCGTCACGCACCTGGGCAGTCGCGCGGGACAGGAGCTCGGCCGGCTGCTTCGCGAGTGGCTCGACGAGCGCCTGCCGGCAGCCCTGCCGGCCGCTCCGGTGGGCGCGATCCTCCAGGACGATCGGTTCGTCGACCCGGCCACCGGCGCCACCCTCGCTTCATATGACGAGGTCGTCCAACGGCTCATCGTGGCCGGCGAGCCCGCCGGCATCTCGACCGTCTACGAGCCCGTCGCGCACGGTGCCGACGAGCCCGGCGACTACGACTTCGCGGCCTGCGCCATCGAGGTTGCCGTCGACCGCGAGACCGGTGCTGTCCTGGTCACGGACGCGGTGCTCGCAGTGGACGTGGGCACGATCATCAACCCGATCGCGCATCGCGGGCAGCTCGAGGGCGGCTTCGTCTTCGGGCTGGGCGCCGCGCTCATGGAGGAGCTCCGGACGGAGGGTGGCGCCATCTCGACGCTGAGCCTGGCGGACCTGAAGATCCCCAGCGTCGCGGATGTGCCGAGGCTGCGGATCGTCCAAATCCAGACCCAGGAAGGACCCGGGGCGTTCGGTGCAAAGATGGCCGGCGAGCTCACCAACGCGCCCGTGGCGCCCGCCCTGGCCAATGCCGTGGCGGCGGCCGTCGGGGTCCGGATCCGAGAGCTCCCGGTGACGGCGGAGCGGGTCCATCGGGCCCTCGCGGACTACCCGGGCGCGGTCCGCGAGGCGGTCGATCCGGTTTGACGGGCCCTTTCGAGCACTCCTAGAATGCCGTTGTATACCAACGTTCGTGACCACCGAACCGGACAGGATGGTTGATGGCCCAATCGCTGGCGTTCCATGACCCGGAAACCCTCGACACCGCCATCGCCCTCCTGGACCGGCTGGGTGACGAGGCCAAGGTCGTTGCTGGCGGCACGGCGCTGACGATCATGCTCCGTCAGCGGCTCATCGCTCCCCAGGCCCTGATCAGCATCAACCGGCTGCCGGGCCTGGACACGATCGAGGAGCGTGACGGCTCGATCGCCCTCGGCGCGCTGGTCACTCACCGCGCGGTCGAGACGAGCGCGCTGGTCCGCGAGCGGCTGCCGCTGCTGGCCGAGGTGTTCGGCGTGGTCGCCAACATCCGCGTCCGCAACGCCGCGACGGTGGGCGGCGTGCTCGCCGAGTCCGACTATGCCTCGGATCCACCGGCCGTCTTCGTCGCCCTCGACGCCGTCGTCGACGTCCACGGTCCCTCCGGCACCCGATCCATTCCGGCCGCCGAGTTCTTCATCGCCTTCTACGAGACGGCGATCGGGCCGAACGAGATCGTGACCGGGGTCCGCGTCCCCATCCCGGCGCCAGGCACGGCCGGCGTGTACGAGAAGTTCGTGACCCGGTCCTCGGAGGATCGGCCGTGCGTGGGCGTGGCGGCCGTCGTCCGGCTGGCCCAGGACGGTCGGCTCGACGACCTTCGCGTCGCGGTCGGAGCGGCGGCGGAGACGCCCCAGCGGTTCCCGGAGCTCGAGACCGTCGCCCGGGGTCAGGCGATCGAGCCGGAGCTGCTGGCGACGCTGGCCGACGGCTACGCCGAGCGGATCGAGTCGCTCGATGACATGCGGGGCTCCGCCTGGTACCGGACGGAGATGGTCCGCGTCTGGGTGCGCCGGGCAATCGAGCACGCCGCTGATCTGGCCCGTGACGCTGGCCGTTCGGCGTGATCCGGCCGCAATGACGGACAACGGGCACCGGGGGACGATCGATCCCATCCGCGGCGGCATGATGGACTCGCTCGAGCGGGTCACGGGGCGGGTCTCGTACACGATCGATCTTCAGGTCCCGGGCATGCTCCACGCGAAGCTGCTGCGCAGCACGATGGCCCACGCACGAATTCGCGCAATCGACGTCTCCCGTGCTCGCGCGCTGCCGGGCGTCGCGGCCGTCCTGACCGGCGCGGACCTTGCCGCCCGAACGGACATCCAGCCGTGGTTCGGGCCAGTTTTCCGCGACCAGCCCATCCTCGCCATCGGCAAGGTCCGTCACGTCGGCGAGCCGGTTGCCGCCGTGGCCGCGGTCGACCTGGATGTCGCGCAGGAAGCGATCGACCTCATCGAGGTCCAGTACGAGGAGCTGCCGGCCGTCTTCACCCTGGACGAAGCGCTGGCCGATGATGCTCCGCTCGTCCACGAGGAGCCGCCTCGCGTCGGTCAGACCTTCGCCGATCTGATCATCGACACGAAGAGCGGCACGAATGTCTGCAACCACTTCAAGCTGCGCAAGGGCAACATGGAGGAAGGTTTCGGGCAGGCCGACGAGGTCTTCGAGCACGTCTTCACGAGCCCGCCCGCACAGCACGTCCCGATGGAGACGCACGCCTGCATCGCCGACGTCCGCGACGGCCGGGTGACCGTCTGGGTGGGCGCCCAGATCCCGTTCGTGGTGCGCTCGCAGCTGGCCGAGATCTTCAAGCTGCCGCAGACCCGGGTGCGCGTGATCGTCCCGACGCTGGGCGGCGGCTACGGCGCCAAGTGCTACCCGAAGATCGAGCCGGTGACGGCCGTCCTGTCGCTCGCCGCACGGCGTCCCGTGCGCCTGCACCTGACCCGTGAAGAGGAATTCGTCACGATCACCAAGCACGGCGTCCGGATCCGGATGCGGACCGGGGTGAAGCGCGACGGAACGATCACCGCCCGGCAGAGCGAGTGCCACTTCAACACCGGGGCGTATGGTGACATCGGACCACGGTTGATCAAGAACGGCGGGTACGGAACGGGTGGGCCGCACCACATCCCGAACGTGGCGGTCGACTCCTACGCGGTCTACTCGAACATCGCCCCCGCAGGTGCGTTCCGTGGCTACGGCGTGTCGCAGGCTGCATGGGCCTACGAGACCCAGATGGACATGATCGCCGAGAAGCTCGGCCTCGATCCGCTGGACTTCCGCCTGCGCAACCTGCTGACCGACGGTCAGCGGGTCATGACCGGCGAGGACATGTTCGACGCGCACTTCGTCGAGCTCCTCGAGCGCGCCGCGACCTGGATCGGCTGGGATGGCGGCGACCCGGTTCGCAACGGCTCCAAGGTTCGGGCGAAAGGACTCAGCTGCATCATCAAGGGCACGGTCACGCCGTCCACCTCGACGGCGTCGGCCAAGCTCAACGACGACAGCAGCCTGGACGTGCTGACCAGCTCCGTCGAGATGGGGCAGGGGATGCACGCGTCCCTTGCGCTGATGGCGTCCCAGCGGCTCGGCGTTCCCGTGGGCAGCGTCAACGTGAGCCTCCCGGACACGGACGTGACGCCATACGATCAGCAGACCAGCTCCAGCCGCACCACCCACGCGATGGGCACGGCGGTGATGGGGGCCGTGGACGAGATTCGTGAGCAACTGGTCGCGCTCGCGGCCGACGAGCTCGAGATCGCCGCGGCGGACCTGGAGATGGGTCAGGGCGCCGTGCGAGTCAAGGGCAGCCCGGACCGCTCCCGCACGTATGGAGAGCTGGTCCGGGCATCGCGTTCCGGCAACCTTCTCGGCAGCTCCACCTTCCGCTCGGAAGGCGGGCTCGACGCGGAGACAGGTCTGGGCATCGGCTCGGTTCACTGGCACCAGGCGGCCGGCGCCGCGGAGGTGGAGGTGGATCTCGAGACCGGGAAGGTCGACCTCCTTCGCTACCATGCCGGCGTCTACGCCGGACGGATCATCAATCCCGTTCAGGCCGAGCTCCAGACGGAGGGCAACGTGGCCTTCGGCCTGGGACAGGCTCTGTTCGAGGAGATGATCTTCGACAACGGCCAGCTTCAGAACGGCAACCTCGGCGACTACATGATTGCCAGCATCGAGGACCTGCCGGACGACTTGAACACCGACGTTCTCGAGCATCTCGAGGCCGATGAGATCCACGGCATCGGCGAGACGTCGCTGCCGCCCGTGATGCCGGCGGTCGGCAATGCCGTCTACCGGGCCACAGGCGTGCGGATCATGGATCTGCCGATCACCCCCGAGAAGGTGCTGCGAGGTCTCCGGGCACTCGCCGACCAGGAGGTTTCCAGCCGATGACGATGACCGGCGAGCCCAATGCGGCAACCGACGCCGATCCGCGACCGCTCGACGCCGAGGGCAAGCTCACGCTCACGCTCAATGTCAACGGGCGAGATCAGATCGTTCGGGCCCGCCCGCACCATACGCTCCTGGAGGTGCTCCGCAACGAGGTCGGGCTGACCGGCCCGCGTGAGGGCTGTGGCGTCGGCATGTGCGGCGCGTGCACGGTCCTCGTCGACGGCAAGCCGGTATCCGGCTGCCTGTTGCTCGCCCCGCTCGCCGAGGGCCACGACCTGGTCACGGTCGAAGGCCTCGAAGGTCCCAATGGCGAGCTCCACCCCATCCAGCAGGCCTACGTCGACCATACGGCCTTCCAATGCTCCTACTGCACGCCGGGCTTCCTCCTGACGACCAAGGCCCTGCTCGAGGACAATCCGGACCCCAGCCGCGACGACGCCAAGCACTACCTGGCCGGCAATCTCTGCCGGTGCGGCAGCTACGTCAAGATCCTCGACGCCGTCATGGACGCCAAGGAGCGAGTCCGGGAGGACTGAACGCGGCGACTCCGGCCCCCGTCCGGTCACCCCGGCTCCGGCGGAGCCGACGCCTTCGTTGACTCCGGGCTCGCCCGCTGCCGTGGTCCGAGGGTGAGGTCGTCGAACGGCGTGCGAGCGGCGACGAGCGCTCCCGCCCCGAGGAACACCGCGAGCGCCAGCCAGATCGCGGTGATCCCGCTCGCCCCGGCCAGAGCCCCCATCGCCGTCGGCACGATGAGCAGGGCTGCGCGATTGCCCGTGAGGCGAACACCAAGGGCGAGACCGCGCTCGTGGCGCAGCGAGCGATTGGCAACCCAGGCCATCGTCATCGGTTGTCCCAGTCCCAGGCCCAGGCCAATCGCGACCATCAGCCCGAAAAGGACTGCCGTGCTCGACACGAACGGCAGCACCAGGATCCCGCCGCCGGCCACCAGCATGCTCAACGCCAGGAGGGGTCGGCGCCCGATGCGCTCGATCATCTTCGCCATGAAGACGCGCGAGACGAGCGAGGCGCCCGCCCGAACCGAGAGGAGCAGACCAACCGTCTGCACGGACAGACCGGTCGCCTCGCCATACGCTGGCAGGTAGGCGACGAGGACGTCGACCGATGAGATCACCGTGATGCTCACCAGCATGGCGGCGGTCATCCCGGGCCGACGCAGCACCTGGCCCGCGGCCCTGGCCACGCCGACGTCCGGCGCCTCCGCCTGCGCGTTCGCGGCGCGTTGGGAACGCCCAGGGATGCGCAACGCCAGCAGGCAGGCAACCACGCCGCCGATCGCGGCGAACACGAACACTGGTGCCTGCGGGTTGTCGGCGAACGGGCCGCCCGACGCAGCCACCGCGACTCCGACCGAGCCGACGAGGAACGCACCGACCGCCGGTCCGATCAGCTGGCCGAGCGAGGCGACCGTGGAGAACCAGCCGAAGCGCTCCTCGCGCCGCTCACGGGGACCGCGGTTGGCGACCAGCGCCTGCCCGGAGACCAGGTTGGCGATCTGGCCGAGACCGATGACGGCATTCGCGATCGCGAGGAGGACAAGCGAGCCCGCCAGCGACCCTCCGGCAGCACCCACCGCTATCAGGACCATGGCCGCGATCACGAAGCGACGTTCGCCGAAGCGATCGACCCAGCGCCCCAGCACCACAGCCAGGAGGGCGGGGAGGAACGAGTGGGCGGACTGCACGAGTCCAATCTCGAGTGGCCCGGCGTCGAGCCCCAGCGCCCGATACGTCACCATGGGCCGGGTCGCGTTGACCGCGGTCACGGCGATGCCCGTGACGATCAGCTGGAAGATGAAGGCGCGCCGCCACGGCACTTCCATGGCGCCGCCTTCGTCGCCCGGGGGAGCGGCGGGCTGTTGGCTCGGGACCGGCTCGGTCATCGACACCTGGCTCGCGTCACGGCCGACAGAGAGAACGGCACCCGCCCGACAGGGGCAGGTGCCGTTCGCGCACGGCTTGTCGAGCGGGCGTCAGCCGCCCGTCCAGATCCGACCGATCTCCTGCCCGATCTCACCGACGGCATCGGCGTCCTCGGGGCTCTCGATGACGACCACCTGGGCGCCCTCGGGGGCTGCTGCCGGGAGCGACTCGTTCGTCTTGAACTCCACTTCGTTGTACAGGTCCTGCCCTTCGGCCGCGAACCAGGCCACGTAGCACGTGGCGGCGTTCGGGTGAGCCGCCTCGGCGAGGACGGCATTGTAGTTGTCGATGGTGGACACGACGTCGAGGTAGTGGATCTCGAGCGGCGCGCCTTCGGCCTGCTGCTCGAGTGTCTCGGCGGAGCGGCCGCCGGTCGTGATGTCCGCCTCGCCGCCGGCGACGGCTACGAGACCCGCCGTCCCACCCTCGATGACCAGCGGCCTGACGACGTCCTTCAGACGCTGGACGTAGTCGAGCGTCGTCTCGGGCCCCCAACCCTCGGCCAGGGAGATCGAGTCGAACGGCCGGCCACGCGGGTCCACGATGACCGTGCCGGCCCACTTCTCGTCGATGAGCTCCTCCCAGGTCGCGGGCAGCTCATCCGGGCTGACCGCGTCGGTGTTGTAGCCGAGCCCCAGCGCGATGCGGTGGATCCTGAGGATGCCCTCCGGGTGAATGACGTCCTCGGGAGCGCCGAGGGCCGCCCAGTCGGTGTCTGTGTTGAGGATCCCCTGATCGAGCAGCGGCTTGAATACGTCCAGGCCACCGGCAGCCACATCGGGTGTTGGCGGACGCCCGGCCGATACCTCGGTCAGGATGCGCTGAGCAGCTTCATCGGGGCTCAGGACGAGATCCTCGACCTCGATGTCCGGATAGACCTCGTTGAACGCCTCGGTGATCTGGATGTACTCGTCGGAGTGGTTGTGCCACAGGACGACAGACCCCTCCTCGGCTCCGGCCGCACAAACGTCGGCGATGCCTCCGCCGGCAGGCGCGGATGCGGGCGCGGATCCGGGCGCGGAGGCATCGCCCGAGCCGGCCGGCTGGCTGGCCGACGGGCCCGCGACCGTCGCACCCGCGGAGGCCGGCGCTGACGGCGACGCCGTCCCGGAGCAGGCCCCGGCAACGAGCGCCAGGCCCACTCCCAATAGCAAGAGCGGTGACCTGCGGCGGCGCACTGTTCGGTTTTCCATGGACAGCTCCTCCTCGATCCTGGCGAGGTCCGACGACGTGCCGGGCCTTCGCTACGTCAGTTGCGGTCCTTCTCGATTCATCCGTCGCAGGAAGATTCCCAGTGCGAGGGTGACGAGCACCATGATGGTTCCGACGGCGGCCGTGCCGGCCGTATCGGCGCGATCCCAGAGCGTCCACACGAGCGTCGACAACACCACGCTCTTGGGCTCGTACAGGATCAGCGGCAGGGTCAGGTTCTTGATTGCCAGCAGGAACACCAGCAGCAGCCCGTTCAGGAATGCCGGCATGACGAGTGGCATGACGATGCGGCGGATGGTCGCCCACCAGGCGGCGCCACTGACCGCCGCCGCCTCCTCCAGCTCGTTCTTGACCTGGCTGATGCCGGACGTCATCAGGCGGGTCGAGATGCTGATGTATTGCGTCGCGAGCGCGATGACGATGATCCAGATCGTGCCGTAGACGGGGATCGGCAGAATGAGGTAGATCAGGAGGATGCTGAGTCCGATGATCACGCCCGGCATGGCGTGCGGCGTGAACGCGAGCACGTCGAGAGCGAAGCGGAATCGGCTGCGTGTCCGTACGAGCACCCACGAGACGGCGAGCCCGACGAGCATCGCCCCGAACGACGTGGCGAAGCCCAGGATCAGCGTGTTGAGCGCAGCGTCGCGCAGGCGACGACTGCCAAGCACCTCGAAGTACGCGTCGAACGAGATCCGTTGGATCGACTCGGCGCTGGGGACCGCGTAGAACGGCTGCAGGCTCGTCCACAGCATCACCAGCCCGGGCAACACGAGGCTGAACAGGATGAAGGACAGGGACAGGGCAACGGCCGGGTACTTCCAGCGGCCCAGGCGGATCCGCCGTGGCTGATAGCTGTGGCCGGAGATCGTCGCGTATCGCTCGGACCGTCCGATCACCCGGTTGTAGACGAACAGCGGGCCCAGCGCCAGCGCCAGCAGCAGCATGCTGTACGCGGCTGCGAGGCCGAAGTTGGGCAGCCCGCCGGCCGGCCGCGACTCGATGAAGATCTGGGTGCTGAGGACGGTCACGCCGCCGCGCAACCCCAGGACGAGCGGAATGTCGAACGACTCGATGACGCTGACGAACTGGTAGACGAGGGCGCTCAGGATCGCCGGTGTGAGCAGCGGCAACGTGATCCGGCGCATGACCGTGCGGAACTTCGCGCCAGAGGTCGACGCCGCGTCTTCCATCGCCGCGTCCATCGCCCGAAAGGCGGCCGCGACGAGCAGGAAGGTGATGGGCACGAGGGCGATGCCTTGGACGAAGATCATCCCGGGCAGGGTGTAGACGTTGAGCGGACCCGGCCCGCTGGCTCCGGTGATGCCGCGCGCGGCAAGGTTCACCAGCCCGTTGGCCGGGTTGAGCAGGATGGCGTACGAGATCCCCACGATGACGTTCGGGATGCCGATCGCGGCGATGATCACGACGAAGAGCAGATTCCGGAGCGGCATGTCCGTGCGTTCGATCAGCCACGCGAAGGTCATGCTCAGCGAGAAGCTCACGGCAAGCGCGCCGATCGCGTAGATGAACGTGTTGAACAGCACGCTGTACGTCTGCGGCCTGGTCAGGATCCGAATGTAGTTCTCGATCGTCCACGGGACGCCGTCCTGGAACGGCAGGGTGCCGTCGGTCTCCTTGAAGCTGCTCATGACGAGCATGAGGACCGGTCCCAGGACGAGGTACACGAGGATCGCGACGGTCACGAAGATCGCGATCGATCGCCCCTCCAGCCGCGGCCGTCCCACGGGGCGTGCAGGCAGGACGACCGGCGGCGGCGCCGGGTCGCGCGGCTCAGCCGCCGTTGTCATCGTCGAGTCGGGCGAGGGTGGCGAGCCGCCGGCTGGCCAGCCGGGCCTTGGGCTCGCCTTCGAGCCGGAAGGTCCGGCAGGCCTCGGGTGGGATCTCCACCCGAACCGGATCCCCACGCTTGAGCTGCACGCGTGATCCGGCACGAGCCTGGATCAGTGACTTCCCGACATCGAGGTAGTACTCGACCGAGGTGCCCGTGAAGAGCCCGATGCCGACCCCGCCCTCGTACACGTTGGCATGGTCCGGCGGGGGAAGCTCGACTCCTGCACGCCGGATGACGACGTCCTCCGGCCGGATCGCGACGATGACGGGCGCGCCTGCCTCGAGGTCCGGGTTCGCGCCGACCTCGAGCACACCGAACTCCATCTTGATCCGGCTATGGCCGGGCGCCGATGCGGGCGTCACATCGAGCTCACCCATGAACAGGTTGGTGGATCCGATGAAGCTGGCCACGAACTCGTTCGCCGGGCGGTGGTAGATCTCCTGCGGGTCACCTTCCTGGACGATCCGACCCCCGTCCATCACCGCGATGCGGTCGCTCATCGATAGCGCCTCGATCTGGTCGTGGGTGACGAACAGCGTCGTGACCCCCAGCCGGCGCTGGATCACCGACAGCTCGCCGCGCATCCGCTCGCGCAGCTTGGCGTCGAGGTTCGAGAGCGGCTCGTCGAGGAGCAGGACCTTGGGCTCTCGAACGAGCGCGCGGGCCAGGGACAGCCGCTGCTGCTGGCCGCCGGACAGCTGGGTGGCCATCCGGCTGGCGTACTGCTCCAGCCCCACGAGCGACAGGACCTTGTCGATCCGGTCGCGGAACACATCACGCTTGATCGGCCGCCCGACGCGCAGCGGAAAGGCGACGTTGTCGTAGACGGTCATGTGCGGCCAGACGGCGTAGCTCTGGAAGACCATGCCGATGTCACGCCGATGGGTCGGCACGAAGACCTTGTCCGAGACGACCGCGACATCGTCGAGCTCGATCGTGCCGCCATCCGGGCGCTCCAGCCCGGCGATGCAACGGAGGCTGGTGGTCTTGCCACACCCGCTGGGGCCCAGGAGCGTGTAGAACTCGCCTTCGTTGACCGTGAACGAGACGCCGTCAACCTCCCGGACTTTGCCGTTTGGGTAGATCTTGATGAGATCCGTGACACGGATCATCGGGTCGAAGCCTCCTCCGGCAGTTGCTCTTCGCGCCCGGTCCTCGATAGATGATCAGGGAGCGTTAGAGTACTGCATACAGACGTATGCGCTTATGCTGCCTAGGCGCCTCCGCGCGATCGCTCCGGCGCATCCGCTAGCATCCGATCGATGGGTACATGATGAACCGGCCGACGATCGCGCTACCGAATAGTTGGATGGATCGTGCCGACCTGA
>Ga0136617_10004653_pt1 | contig 12288 bp, 13 predicted proteins | sample AntDrymUQ3222106_2_FD_129672 | JGI IMG/M metagenome (GOLD analysis project Ga0136617, IMG submission 129672) | Polar desert sand microbial communities from Dry Valleys, Antarctica - metaG UQ322 (21.06) | ecosystem: Environmental > Terrestrial > Soil > Desert | place: Antarctica: Dry Valley...
CATGTGCGCACGAGCATCTTCGGACAGGATGATCACCTTGGTCGGGCGAAGACGCCCGGCTACGGCAGCTCGCGCTCGGTCCACTCCAGCGGGTCAACGTTTGCCCCGCCGACCCACAGCTCCCAGTGGAGGTGCGGGCCTGTCGATAGGCCGGTGCTCCCGACCTTCGCGATCGGCTGCCCCCGTTCGACCGTCTGGTCGGGTTGGACGTCGACTGCCGACAGGTGGGCGTAGGTGGTGAACACCCCCAGCCCGTGGTCAAGCACCACCACCCTGCCGCGCAGCCGCACCTCGTCGATGAGGGCGACCCGGCCTCGAGCCGGCGCCAGAACTGGCTGCCCGGCTGGCGCGGCAAAGTCAGCGCCGGCGTGCGCGCCGACCACCGGGCCCCCGTTGTAGGACCGTCGTGCCCCGAATTCAGTGATCAGCGGTCCTTCGACCGGCATCAGGAAACGCCCCTCCCAGAGCCGCGGCTGGCTGATCCTCTGGTAAGTCGGCGCGAGCCGCCGATCCTCCTCAGCTCGAATCTCGGGGCCGAGTAGGGGCAAGAGGGCGGCCGAGACGTCGACGGCGTCGACTGGCGCGTCATCGGCCGCAACCTCCAGCGTGAGCTGCTGCTCGGCGCGATTTCCGAGCCGATCGGCGCCGGCGAGGACCAGCGCGAGCGTCGTCGCCGGCGCCTCCGGCGAGAACCCCACGATCGCCCAGCCGTAGCCCTCACCGGGTTGGATGGCCAGCGGTGTGCCGCCAAGCTGTGCTTCGATAGCGGCCGGTTCATCGGGTCGCACCCGCAGCAGCCAGGTCGACCCGGCCCGGGCCCGCTCGGGCCGCGACTCGAGCCTGAGCTGGGGCGGGGTATTGTCGGAGCGCACGGAGACCATCGCACTGGCGCGGTTTCGCCGCCAGGACCGGTCTTCCGCCGACACGATCACCTGATGCTCGCCATCTGGCAGCGTCGACGTATCCACGAGGAGCGCGCCGCTGGGCTCGATCGGCTGGCCGTCGACCTGTGCCTCGACCGGCCCCGCCCGATCGCTCGGCCCAACGCGGACCCCGATCTGGACCGATCCTCGCACCACGTCGGGCGGCGCGACCAGGGTCACCGTCGGCGGCGTCGCGTTGGTGAGCCACCAGTAGCCGTATTCGAGGCCGCCGGTCGCCCAGCCGATGCCGAGCGCCAAGACCAGTGCCAGGAGGGAGACAACTAGGGCTGTCTTCCCCCCGCGTCCTCGCCGAGCGTCATCTCCTCGTCCAGGCCGATGCCCCACATCCGCTCCAGGTCGCGACGGGAATAGCATTGAAACGCCATCAGCGTGGTGGTCTTCATGATGCCCGGCACACGCGCCAGCTTGCGCGGCACGACGTCCGCCATCCGCTCGTATTCCCGCACGCGCACAATGGCGACCAGATCGTAGTCGCCGGCCACGGAGTAGACTTCCTGGACCTCCTCGAGCTCCAGCAGCGCCTCAGCCGTCTCCGGAATCTTGCGGCGTTCGGCATGGATCAGCACCACGGCAGCGATCACAGCGGAGCCATTGTAGCATGCGCGACCGCCGCCGCCCATTTGTCCGCCTCGATCCGGCCATGCTAGGATCGCGCGAGAACAGGGCGGCGGAAGAACGATGGACTACATGGCACGGGCGCTCCACCTGGCAGCACGAGCGCTGGGACGGAGTAGCCCAAACCCCGCCGTCGGGGCCGTGCTCGTCAAGGATGGCCGAGTCGTCGGCGAGGGCTCGACTCAACCGCCCGGTCAGGCCCACGCCGAGGTCGTCGCGCTCACCCAGGCCGGTCTGGAGGCTCATGGGGCCACCATGTACGTCACCCTCGAGCCGTGTCCGCATCATGGACGCACGCCACCGTGCGTCGACGCGATCGTCGCCGCCGGGGTGGCCGACGTTCAGATCGCCACGATCGACCCGAGCCCCTGGGTCAGTGGGGCGGGGCGGGCGGCCCTCGCGCGGGCCGGCGTTCGGACGACGGTCGGGCTCTTCGAGACCGAGGCACGCCGCCTGAACGAAGGCTACATCCACTGGGTCGAACGAGGCCGTCCACTGGTAACGGCGCTCTGGGCGATGAGTCTTGGCGGCCTGGTCGCCGGACCACCCCAGAAGGGCCTCGGCGTGGCCGCGCGGACCGAATGGGAGCGCCTTCGGTCCCGCGCGGATCGCGTGTCCGACGGCCTCGCGGCGTTCCCGTCCGACGAGCACTCGCTCCTAAGTCTCGGCAAGATCGGCGTGACCTCACTGCTGGTCGAATGTAGCCCGGCCGATCTGCCGCTCGTGCTCGCGGCCGACGTCCTGGACAAGGTCGTCATCTTCCTGACTCCGCACCTTGGCGGAGCGCCGCTGGCCCGGCCGACCGACCCGTTTGCATCGATCGTGCCGTTGCGCCGACTCGAATTCGAGCGCCTCGGCGACGACTTGATGGTCGTAGGCTACACTCGGGCATGTTCACCGGCATCGTAGAGGAAATCGGGGAGATCCGCGATCTGGTCGTCGCCGACGAGGGGGCGCATCTGCTGATCGGCGCGCAGTATGTGCTGGAAGGCTTGTCTCTCGGACACAGCGTGGCCGTCGACGGCGTCTGCCTGACGGTTACCGACCTGACCGCCGACGGGTTCAGGGTCGGCCTTTCCCCAGAGACGCAACAGCGAACGAACCTGGGCGAGCGTCGGGTCGGCGATTGGCTCAACCTCGAGCGCTCGGTCCTGGCCGGTGGGCGTCTCGGCGGCCACTACGTCCAGGGGCACGTCGACGGGATCGGGCGGATTGCCGACACGCGACCAGAGGGCGATTCACTGCGGATGTGGTTCAGTGGTCCGCCCGATCTGATGCGCTACATCGTCGTAAAGGGGTACATTGCTATAGACGGCATCAGCCTGACGGTGACCGAGCGGGCCGAGGATCGCTTCGGCGTTGCGCTCGTTGCCTACACCCGAGACGCTGTGTCGCTCCCAAAGAAGCCACTCGGGGCGAGCGTCAATCTCGAGGTAGACGTGATCGCCAAGTACGTCGAAAGTTTGCTGGAGGCCCGAGGTGAGGATGCCGACCAACGGTAGCAACCCGAACGGGGCCGACGGGACCGGACCCTTTGCCTCGATCCCAGACGCGATCTCCGACTACCGCGCTGGGCGGATGGTGCTGATCGTCGACGACGAGGATCGTGAGAACGAGGGCGACCTGGCCATCGCCGCGGAGCACGCCACGCCCGAGGTCATCAACTTCATGGCTGCCCACGGCCGCGGCCTGATCTGCATGCCGATGCTCGGCAAGCGCCTCGACGAGCTGCAGATCCCGCTGATGGTCGTCCGCAACGTCCCCAGTCAGGCGACGGCGTTCACCGTCTCGGTCGACGCCAGGGAGGGCATCACCACCGGCATCTCGGCGTATGATCGCTGCCTCACCGTCGGGGCCTTGATCGATCCCACGACCACGCCGGATGACGTCGTACGGCCTGGGCACCTCTTTCCCCTGCGCTACGCCGAGGGCGGCGTCCTGCGGCGGGCCGGACACACCGAAGCCTCGGTCGACCTGGCACGCCTGGCGGGGCTCTATCCCGCCGCGGTCATCTGCGAAGTGATGGACGACAACGGCCAGATGGCGCGTCTCGAGGAGCTGGTCCGCTTTGCGGATCGGCACGCGATCAAGGTCATCACCGTGGCCCAGCTCGTCGAGTACCGCCGAAGAACCGAGAACCTGGTGCAGCGCGTCGCCGAGGCTGAGATCCCTACCGACTTCGGCGACTTCACCTGCTACGCCTACGAGTCGGTGGTCACCAATCAGTATCATCTCGCCCTGGTCAAGGGCGACCTCCGCACGGGGCCGCCACCACTGGTCAGGATGCACTCGGAGTGCCTGACCGGCGACGTCTTCGGGTCTCGGCGCTGCGACTGTGGCGACCAGCTTCAGATGGCGCAACGGATGATCGGCGAAGAGGGGCGTGGCGTGGTCGTCTACCTGCGTCATCACGAGGGCCGTGGCATCGGCATCGTCAATAAGCTGCGGGCCTACAAGCTGCAGGAAGATGAAGGGTTAGATACGGTCGAAGCCAACCTCCACCTCGGCTTCCCGCCCGATCCCCGTGACTACGGCATCGGCGCGCAAATCCTGGTCGATCTCGGGTTGCAGCGAGTTCGGTTGCTCACCAACAATCCCGGCAAGCGCGCGGGACTGCACGGGTTTGGCCTCGAGATCGTCGAACGGGTGCCGCTCGTCGCCGGCACCAACGCAACGAACCGCAAGTACCTCGAAACCAAGCAGTCCAAGATGGGACACCTCCTCGACCTGGACCGAGGCCGAACGTCGTGAGCCCGTGCCGTCCCGGCCGACCAGCTACGGCGCCGACGCGGCGACCGCGCAACCACATCGGTCAGGGTCGCATGCGGTCAGCCTGACGATGGGCCGCGAGCTCGAGGGCAGGCTGGTCGGCGCGGGGCTGCGGGTCGCGATCGTCGTGTCGCGGTTCAACGAGCTGGTCACGCGCCAGTTGCTCGACGGGGCTCGCCGCGGACTCGAGCGGCACGGAGTCTCGCCGGACGGCGTCGACGTCGCCTGGGTCCCCGGCGCCTTCGAGATCCCGCTGGTCGCCCAACGGATGGCGGCGAGCGGGGCCTATGGCGCGGTGATCTGCCTCGGCGCGGTGATTCGCGGCGCCACCAGCCACTTCGAACATGTCGCCGGCGGCGTCAGCTCGGGCGTCGCGCGAGTCGCCCTCGACACGGGCGTTCCGACCATCTTCGGGGTCCTCACGACCGACACGGTCGAGCAGGCCCTCGACCGGGCCGGGCTCAAGGCCGGCAACAAGGGCTACGAAGCGGCTGTCAGCGCGATCGAGATGACCAACTTGCTGGCGCAGCTCGACGAAGCCCGGGGCTAGGCTTTCTCGCCCAGCTTTCGTTCGGTGCCGCTGAGGATGCGCTCGATATTGTCGCGGTGGCTCAGTACCAGGAACAGCGGGACCAGGAGTCCATAGGCGAGATAGGCTGGCCCCTGACCCGCCGACACGGCGAACGCGATGAGGCTCAGGCCGCCCGCGAGCGCCCCGATCATCGACCCGAGCGAGACGTAGCGCGTCGCGGCCACGGTCATCGATCCGAAGATCACGGACAGCAGCGCGGCTTGTGGCCAGAGGACCGCGAGACCGCCCATGGCGGTAACCACGCCGCGCCCTCCGCGCCAGCCAAGGAAGGGGGAGAAGCTGTGTCCGAGCACCGCCGCGGCGTTCGCGACGACCTGCGGCCAGGGCGCACCATCCGAGAGCATGCGAGCGACCAGCACAGCCGCCACGCCCTTCGCAAAATCCCCGGCGAACACCAGCATGGCCGCTCGGGGGCCGAGTGTCCGCAGGACGTTGGTGGCCCCGGTCCGCCGACTCCCGTGGGTCGTTAGATCAACCCCGTGCGCCCGCGCGACCAAGGCCCCCGTCGGAATCGCGCCCAGGGAATAGCCCAGGATGAGTGAGAGCGCCATCGCAGGCACAGCTTCCATCCGGCGCCACTCCCCAGAGGACCGAGACTTTGCTCCGCCAGCCCTCGCCGGCCCTGTCCATGGGCGGGCATTATAACCCACGCATGAGACGATCCCGATCGGTCCCCCCGCTCCAGCTCTCGCGGGCCGCCCCGCCCGCGTCCGGCGTCGTCCTCGCCTCCCGCGCACCGGGCGTCGCATGAGCGTCATCGCCGTCCTCAACGCCGGCGGCTGGGGCACCGCCCTGAGTGTGCTCCTTGCCCGCGCCGGTCACCAGGTGTGGTTGTGGGCACGACGGCCCGAGCTGGCCGCCGCGATCACGATCACCCGCGAGAACGCGGCTTATTTGCCCGGCGTGCGGCTTCCCGAGCAGGTCAGCTCGACCGCGGATCTCGACGCCGCGATGGCCGGCTGCGACGTTGCCGTCCTCGCCCCGATCTCGGCTGGGATGCGGACACTCGCCAAGCGACTGGCCCCGCTCCTCCCGAGCGACGCACTGGTCGTACACGGCACGAAGGGGCTCGAGCTCCCCACGCTGCTGCGGATGTCCCAGGTCCTGGAGGCTGAGCTCGGTGCAGGCCAGGCGGGCCGTGTCGCGGCGCTCTCCGGCCCAACCCATGCCGAAGAAGTGGGTCGCGGGGTTCCGACCGCCGCCGTCGTCGCCGCCGCTGACCCATCGGTGGCTCAGGCCCTCCAGGCCGCGCTCAACGGCCCATCGTTCCGCGTATACACCAACCGCGATCTCGTCGGCGTCGAGCTGTGCGCCTCGCTCAAGAACGTGGTCGCCCTCGCGGCCGGCATGAGCGACGGCATCGGCGGTGGCGACAACGCGAAGGCGGCGCTCCTGACGCGCAGCCTGGCCGAACTAGGCCGACTCGTCGTGGCGGCCGGTGGTCAAGCGGAAACCGTGGCTGGCCTGGCCGGGATCGGCGACCTGGTGGCCACCTGCACCAGCCGCCACAGTCGCAACAGACGGGCCGGCGAGCAGATCGGTCGCGGGCAGACCCTGGACGAGATCCTCCGCGACAGCCGGCAGGTCGTCGAAGGGGCGCCAGCGACACGGGCGGCGCTCGCGCTGGCGGAGCGGTGGGGCGTACGGATGCCGATCGTGGAGCAGGTTTACGCCGTGCTCTTCGAAGGCCGCGGCCCACTCCAGGCGCTCGACGAGCTGATGGCCCGCGACCCAACCGGCGAACGCTGAGCGCTGCTACAATCTGTGCGCTACTCTGGCGGGACTCCTCACGAGGAATGCTATGAACGAAGTCGCCGTATTCATTGATCTGGAGAATATCCGCTACTCGATGTTGAACCGCTGGCATCAGGAGCCGGACCCACTCACCTGGCGAGACAAGGCGCGCAAGTATGGCCTGATCGGCATGGCCCGGGCGTATGCCGACTTCGAGCAGCACCCTCCCCAGCTCCGCCAGCGTCTCAGCGTGGCTGGCATCGAGGCCGAGCACTATCCAGTCAAACGCTACCGCGACCGTGATGGGTCGGAGCGACTCCGCAGCATCGCCGACCTGCACATGGTCATCGACATCGTGGACACCGCCCTGGGGCGCCCCAACATCGACACCTTTCTGTTCTTTACTGGCGACGGCGACTTTATCCGAGTCGTCGCCATGCTCACGAACCGCCTTGGCAAGCGGGTGATCATCTGCGGCGTGCCCGACACTACCAGTCGCGACCTGGTCGTCGCCGCCGGCGACGAGGATCTGCTCGACGTCTCTGAGGTCGTCTCCTCGCCCGAGATCGACGCTGCCCTGGTCGCGCGGATCGACGACTACGAGCGCTCGCTGTACGGTGGCTTCCTACCAACCCAGGGGAACCTGATCGGCTGGCTCAAGCAGCGTCTCGACCTCGGGCGTCTGCCCCACGAACAGATTGACGGCAAGGTCCTGGAATTCATTCGACAGGGCCTGCTCTATAAGCAGCTCGAAACCAGCTCTCGCGGGAAGACCCTCACCACGACCCGATTGCGGCGCGATCACCCGATGGTCCGTGACGTGCTCGGAGAACCGTGCGACGACTTCGAGGACGCCGCGGCCAACGGTGAGCACCTGGCGGAGACCGATCAGCTCAGCGCCCCTGCCTGGCAAGCCGAGCGCCCGGATTAGACACGCTGTCCGGGCTCACCTACCTTTCGGTGCGCACATGCCCGCCGGCCGCTGCCCAGCCCGAGCATCGACCGCATGACGGTGGGTTGATCGCGGAGCGTCCGTCGCACATGCGCCAGGAATGGCTCGCCGTGTGAATGGTAGACGGCCGCCCGCGGCTCGTACGCCAGCCTGAAGCCTGCCCTAAGCATGAGGCGAGCCCAGGCCAGATCCTCCCCCCCAGCGACCGCTTCGTCGAAGGGGGTTTCGCGCCAGAGCGAGCGCCACAGGGCTCCGTTGGCATTTGAGAACATGGCGTTGCGCGTGTGCCGACGGGGCCGCGCTCCGGTCAAGCCGCTGAGCCGGAGTCCCAGCAGCTCCAGGCGGGTTGCATTGGATCGAGGACGCTGACGCCCGTACACCCCGGCCAAGCCGGGCTCGGCGAAGGGCTCGGTGAGGTGGGCCAGCCAGCGATCGTCCACCGGCGTCGAGTGCGCGCTCAAGCTGGCGATCACCTCACCCTGCGCGGCGGCAATCCCGATGTTTAGGGACCGACCGTAGGTGAACGACTCCGCCGGAATCTCGATGAGGCGAACGGGCCAGCGGCCGACGATCTCGAGCGTGCCGTCGCTGGACCCCGAGTCGACCACGATGACCTCGAACGGACCAGGGTACCGCTGCTCGAAGACTGCATTCAGCACCTCGCCGATGAAGCGGGCCTCGTTCCGAGCGCGGATGACGATCGACACCGACGGACCCCGCCCGCCCGTGGTGGACGCTCTTGATCGACATGCCGCGGACGGACTGATCAGCGCCTCTATCATGGTGCCCAATCGCCTGACAGCTCCGGTTGTACGCAACAACAATGCCATAATGCCATCGAGCGCCTGGGGCGGACCACGTTTCCGAGGGCAGATCGGAAGGGCGTCGTCACATTGACGGCCGCGCGGCTCGAACGGTACACTTGCGGTGTCGCCGGGCTCCGGCTCGGCCCATGGTGGGCGTAGCGTAGCGGTTAACGCGCCAGGTTGTGGCCCTGGAGATCGTGGGTTCAAATCCCATCGCTCACCCCAGCCCGGGTGTACCTCGTGTGCGCAGGGGTTTCACGCGCCCGTAGCTCAGCGGACCAGAGCACGTGGCTTCGGACCACGGGGTCGGGGGTTCGAATCCCTCCGGGCGTGCCATTCCAGTCGGCATTGCCGGATGGCCTTCGACCTGTACCCCCGAACCTTGACGCGGGTGGTATACTGGTCCCATCCCAGGTGCGGTGGACGGGTACGCACCGTGGTATGAGTGACTCGTCGCCGAACGATCCGGAGGAGGTTCACGATGGCTATGCGCAGGTGGCTCGAGACGGTTCAGCCTGAGGCAGAGGCGGAGGTCCTCGAGGAGGAGGTCTACGGCGGAAACTCCATCAACGACCCGAACCCGTCGGGCAATCCTGACGAGGACGACTAGGCCCGCGGAGCGTACCGATCGGTGCGCCCCGCTTCGGTGACTGCGAGGCCATGGAGCGCGCTCCATGGCCTCGCTCTATGGTCGCTTTCCTCCATCGCGAGCGTGTTCTGTGCCCACCTGTGGGGTCGGGCGGGGCGGGCACGGTACGTGCAACCGGTTCCATGATAGGCGGGGCTCGCCGCCAACCTCGACCGAGTCCCGTGACAGCGGGGCTTGATCCGTGAACCGGAGCGAGCCGGAATGGAGGCGGATATGGCAGACAATCCAAACCGCGACCCTGTGGGTGCGGCGTCGAGCGACGTTGGGGCTATCGAAAAGGGCTGGTCGGTCTACGATTCGCTCGATCGACCGATCGGGAACGTCACGGATGTCGAAAGCGGGAAACTGAGCGTCGACGGCAGGCCCCAGAGTCTCGGTTTCTTCGAGGTCCCGCTGGAGGCCGTGCAATCGGCCGCTAACGGGGAGGTCCATCTCAGCCTGCAGATGGAAAGCATCCACACCCCTGACGCGACAACGCCCTCGCGACCGACCACGGCTGAGGAGGAGATTCCGCCGCCGATCATCAGCGATTTCGACGCAGAGACGTCTGGGCCCGCGACGCCCCCTCGCGAATCGGCCACATCGTCGACTAGTCGCAGCGAATCGCTCGATGGGTCGTCGTACACGGCCTCCGCCACCCCGATCGGACTGGGTAGCAACACACCGGTTGGGAACGAGCCTGATCGTTTCCGCACCTGGGAAGATGAGGAGCCGTATCGTGAGAGCACCTGGTCGCGCTACGGTACCTGGCTCGGAGTCGTCGGGCTGGGGCTCGCCGGTCTGATCGGTCTGCTCTGGTGGCGCCGACGCCAGGCGCGCCGACGCCCAATCGAGCGAGTGCGGGATGCCCTGGGGTCAGCCGGTGAGTCCGTGGACCGAGTCCGCGAGGCGATCGGATCGGCCGGCGAGTCGGTCGAACCGATCTGGGAGGCCGCCGTCGAACGGAAAGGCGCCTGGGGCCTGGCTCTCTTGGCCGCCCTGCCTCTCCTGCTCTGGGCCCGGTCCTCGAAAGAGGAGGAGGAGGAGGAGGAAGGTACGCTCGACGCCATACGCGACCGCCTGCCGGATACCGGCGACCTCAAGGGGCGACTACCATCACCGCGGCTGTCCGAGCGGTTCGAGTCTGGCCGCCTGTCCGATCTTGCCGACGACTCGTCGGTGCTCTGGTGGGCCGGCGTCCCGGCCATCGTGGGGGCGCTTGCTGCCGCCTGGTACGCGGGCCGGCGCAACGCGGGAGGCAAGACCCGCCGCCTCGACCAGATCATGACGAGCGACGTCGAGGTGGTGCGTCCCGAGACGACCGCGTTCGAAGCCGCCTCGACGATGAAACGCCTCGACGTAGGCGCATTGCCGGTATGCGACGGCCGACGGCTGCTGGGGATGGTGACCGACCGCGACATCGTCGTCCGCGCCGTCGCCGAAGGTCGTGATCCGCACCTGATCAGCGCGCGGGACGTCATGACCAGAGCGTTGATCTACGCTCAGGAGGACGATTCGGTGGAACGCGGCGCCGACCTGATGCGGCAACACCAGATCCGTCGCCTGCCGATCGTCGATCGCCAACAGCAGCTCGTCGGCATCGTCTCGCTCGGCGACCTGGCGGTCGACGTCGGCGACGATCATCTCAGCGGCGCCACCCTCGAGCACGTGTCGAAGCCAGGGCGATAGGCGGAGCTCCGTTGGAGGGGGTAGGTGATGGCGGAAGGGCCGAGGCGACGGATTGAGCGCGACTCGATGGGCGAGCTGGAGGTTCCGGATGGGGCCTACTATGGCGCGACCACGATGCGGGCGGTCAAGAACTTCCCGATCAGCGACCTGCGGCTGCCGCGGCGGTTCATCCAGGCGATCGGTCTGATCAAACTCGCGGCCGCGCGCACCAATCGCGAGCTGGGGCTGCTCGAGGCTCGGCTCGCCGAGGCGATCGAACGGGCAGCTCGGGAGGTCGCCGACGGCCGACTGGACGATCAGTTTGTGGTCGATGTGTTCCAGACCGGCTCCGGGACGTCAACCAACATGAATGCCAACGAGGTGATCGCCAACCGGGCGATCGAGCTGCTCGGAGGAGAGGTCGGTTCGCGTTCGATCGTCCACCCGAATGATCACGTCAACATCTGCCAATCCTCCAACGACGTCATTCCCAGCGCGATCCAGCTCGGCGCGCTGATCGCCATCCGCGAGGATCTCCTGCCGGCACTGGAGCGACTCCAAGCCTCGCTCGAGCGGCAGGCCGACGAGCTGATGCCGATCGTCAAGACCGGCCGAACCCACTTGCAGGACGCCACGCCGATCCGGCTCGGGCAGGAGTTCCAGGGCTACGCCGGGCAGGCTGAGCGAGCCATCCGGCGCTTGCGCCACGCCCAGGAGGAGCTCGGCGAGCTGCCGCTCGGCGGGACCGCGGTCGGCACCGGCATCAACGCTCATCCGGAGTTCGCCGCCAGGACCTGTCGGGCCGTGTCCGAGCTTTCCGCTGTCCATGTCTACGAGACGACCAATCATTTCCAGGCCCAGAGCACGCTCGACGCGGTCGTCGAAGCGAGCGGCGTACTCCGCACCATCGCCGTCAGCATGCTCAAGCTCGCGAACGACCTGCGCCTGATGGGCTCCGGGCCGCGGGCCGGGCTTGGCGAGATCGAGCTTCCAGCCGTCCAACCTGGAAGCTCGATCATGCCGGGCAAGGTCAATCCGGTGATCGCCGAGGCGGTCTGCCAGGTCGCGGCCCAGGTGGTCGGCAACGATGCGACGGTGGCAATGGCCGGCGCCACTGGCAGCAACTTCGAGCTGAACGTGATGCTGCCAGTGGCGGCCTATAACGTACTCCAATCGATCGCGCTGCTCGGCAGCTCGCTCGACAACCTGGTCGTGCAATGCATCGACGGGCTCAAGGCCACGACACGCGGCCCCGAGATGGTCGAGAAGGGACTTGCGATCTGCACCGCCCTGGCGCCGGTCATTGGCTACGACGCAGCGGCCCAGATCTCCAAGGAGGCCTATACAAGTGGCCGCACCATCCGAGAGGTCGCACGTGAGCAGACCGACCTCTCCGACGAGGAGCTGGAGCGCATCCTCGACCCGAGCACGATGACCGAGCCGGGCCTGACCGGCGCGCCAGGGGTTGGCTGAGCGCACGGTGTTGGGCCGCCAATCCAGCGCCCACCATCACACTCACGCAGGCTTCCTGCATCATGGTTGTCGGGATGGGGGCCTGCACGATTTAGAACGGCACCTGC
>Ga0136617_10004654_pt1 | contig 12288 bp, 10 predicted proteins | sample AntDrymUQ3222106_2_FD_129672 | JGI IMG/M metagenome (GOLD analysis project Ga0136617, IMG submission 129672) | Polar desert sand microbial communities from Dry Valleys, Antarctica - metaG UQ322 (21.06) | ecosystem: Environmental > Terrestrial > Soil > Desert | place: Antarctica: Dry Valley...
CGTCGCGTTCGGGCTGCTCGCCTTCATGTCGACGCTGCTCGACCCACAGATGTCGACGCCCCTCGCCGCGCTCAGCGCCGGAGGCGCCGTGTGGCTGGGCCTGACGGTGCTCGGCCGGCTCCGCGAGCGGCGCCCCTCTGCGGCGATCGAGTCGATGCCGGACTGGTCACGACGCGGCTTCCTGCTCCGCTCGGGATCGGTCGCCCTCGGTGCCGGTGTCGCGGGCGTCGCCGGGCGGACGCTGCTCGAGGCCCGCCTGCGCCGCCCCGCGTCGGTTGCCGGGGTCATCCCGGACCCGGGGCGAGTCACGGCTGGGCTGCCACCGGGCGCCGAGCTCGCCGTGCCCGGCATCACCCCGCTGGTCGTCTCCAACGAGGACTTCTACCGGATCGACACCGCCCTGCTCGTGCCGTCGGTCGACGTCGCGACCTGGCGGCTGCGCATCCACGGCATGGTCGACCGCGAGACGACGATGACGTTCGCCGAGCTCGTGGCCTTGCCGCTGTTCGAGCAGTACGTGACGATCGCCTGCGTATCAAATGAGGTTGGCGGCGACCTCGTCGGCAACGCGAAGTGGACCGGTGTCAGCCTGAAGGACGTGCTGGACATGGCGGGCGTGCAGAGCGGCGCGTCACAGCTCGTGGGGCGGTCGGTCGACGGTTTCACGGCGGGCATGCCGACGGCGTGGGTCATGGACCCGGCACGCGAGGCGATGATCGCCGTCCGCATGAACGATCAGCCCCTGCCCATGGCCCACGGCTTCCCGGCCCGCCTGATCGTCCCCGGGCTGTACGGCTACGTCTCGGCGACGAAGTGGCTGAGCGAGCTGGAGCTCACGACGCTCGAGGGGTTCGACGCCTTCTGGATCCCACGCGGCTGGTCCAAGGAGGCGCCCATCCTCACCCAGTCGCGGATCGACGTTCCGAAGGGCTCGGCCCGCGTGGCGGCCGGCACGGTCGCCGTGGCTGGCGTGGCCTGGGCGCCGGACCGGGGCGTGGCCGGCGTCGAGGTCTCGGTCGACGAGGGGCCGTGGAGCGCGGCCCGGATCTCGACCCCGATCTCCGACGCCACCTGGGTCCAGTGGCGGCTCGACTGGGACGCGACGCCGGGGCGGCACACGCTGACGGTCCGCGCAACCGACGGTGCCGGCGTCGTCCAGACGACCGATCGGTCCAATCCCGCGCCGGATGGCGCCCGAGGTCACCACCGGGTCTCGGTCGAGGTCACCTGAAGGGGCAACTTCAACGACAAACTGCCTCCCGCTCACCGAGGTCGGAGGCGGAGGTCCCCCGACGCCATCCGTCCGAGGTAGAGTCGATGAATGCCCCGACGCCTCTTCGTCTTCGACCGACCCGAGCGCTTCGTCGCCGGCACCGTTGGTGAGCCCGGCAACCGCACGTTCTTCATCCAGGCTCGCGACGGTGGCCGGGTGGTCAGCGTCGTCCTCGAGAAGGTCCAGGTGGCGGTTCTGGCAGATCGGCTCAACCAGCTTCTCGATGAGCTCGAGCAGCGTGGCATCGCCCAGACCGCCGGCCCGGGCGGTGGGAAGGATGGCGAGCCGTTGGACGAGCCGGTCGTCGAGGCGTTCCGGGCCGGGACCCTGACGCTGGGCTGGGATGGCGATATCGAGCGCGTCCTCGTCGAGGCCCGCGAACAGACGATCGACGACGACGACGAAGAGGCCGACGACGAGACGCCTTCCGAGATCGACGACGACCCCGATGGCCCGGACCTCTTCCGGGTCCAGCTGTCGGCGCCGGCGGCCCGGGCATTCGTGGAGCGGGCGGCCACGATCGTCGCCTCGGGGCGGCCACCGTGCCCGCTGTGCGGTCAGCCCCTCGACGCCCAGGGCCACATCTGCCCGCGACGCAACGGCCACTACGTCAACTGACGACCGGCCGACCCGGGCGAGCGCGATGATCCCGTTCGACCCGCCGGCGATGCTCGACGTGCTCCGAAACGGTGAGCTGGAGATCCTGGGCCGTCTGCTGGCCTCGACCAACCACGCGATGTACTGCCGGGTCGCGCGGCCGTGCCCGGACCCGGAGCCGCCGACGATCGTCGATGCCGTCTACAAGCCGATGCGCGGCGAGCGGCCGCTCGACGACTTCCCGGATGGCACGCTCGCCCGGCGCGAGGTCGCGGCGTTTCACGTCTCCGAGGCAACCGGCTGGTCGATCGTGCCGCCCACGGTGCTCCGGGACGGGCCGTTCGGCGAGGGGATGGTCCAGCTCTGGATCGACGTCGACGAATCGGCCGACGTGATCGCGATGGTCGTGGACGACGATCCGCGCCTCAGGCGCATCGCCCTGTTCGACGCGATCGTCAACAACACGGACCGGAAGGGTGGCCACCTGCTGCCGATCCCGGGCGGGCACGTGTTCGGCGTCGATCAGGGGGTCTGCTTCTCGCCCGTGCCAAAGCTCCGCACGGTGCTGTGGGGCTGGCGCGGGCTGCCGATCAACGCGGACGAGCTGGCGGTGATCGCGGCGGTACGAGCCGGGCTCGACGGCGATCTGGGCGCGGCCCTGCACGAGCTGCTCGCACCGGTCGAGGTCGCGGCCACGATCCGGCGCACGGATCGGCTGCTCGCAACGCGCCGGTTCCCGCGGCCCTCGCCCACCTGGCCGGCCGTGCCCTGGCCGCCGTTCTGAGGCTCCGACCGCGTCAAACCGGTGGGCGGACCTCGACGAGCACGGAGCCGGTGACGTTGATGAGGGTGGTGCCCGCCACATCCACCCGCAGGTCAGGCACCGAGGCCACGGTGACGTGCCCGTGCAGCCAGAGCGGCGGTCGCGTGCGGTTGAGCAACCATCGGTAGCCGGCAAAGCCGCGGTGGTACTCGTCGGGACCGTCGCCCGCGCCCAGCGGCGGCACGTGGCTGACGAAGAGCAGCGGCCGGCGCCCGAATACGAGCGGCGCGGCCGCGCGAAACGACTGCCGCCACGCCGCACCCTCGTCGCGGACGTTGCCCAGCTTGCCCGCCGTCGGCCACGGCAGGGCCACGACCCGCAACCCCGCCACGAGCGTCGTGCCGCCGCTCTCGAGCGGCACCGGGATGTTCCCGGCGGCGGTCCAGCTCAGACCGCGATCGTGGTTGCCCACCACGTACGCCAGCGGCGCGTCGAACGCGTCGGCGAGGAACGCCAGCCAGTCCGGCTCGAGATCGCCACAGCCCACGATGGCGTCGATGGGCCCCAGACCGGCCCGATTGGATGCGTGATCGAGGGTGGCATCGGGCTCATCCGAGGCTGCCAGGAGCCGGATCGGGCGCCCATCGCGCGCCTCGAACGGTCGCGCGTCCGGCCAGGTGATCGTGAGCCGGCGAGTCACGTCTCCCGGGACGGCGCGTCGGGATCGCTTGCCCGCTCCGGGTCGCGCTGGACCGGTGCATTGCCGTCGAATTCGCCGGGGCGGACGCTGTTCAACATGTCGTCGGCCACGCTCTGCGGACGCGCTCCCTGGGCGGCTGCACGCAACGCCCGCGTCCCGGTCAGTGCGGCAGCCAGGTTGCCCGAGCGCTCCGACGGGTTCTGGCCGGGCGGGACGAGCTCGGTCACGTTCGCATCGACCTCCACCTGCCCGACATAGTGCGCCGCCGCGATCCGGTTGTGGCCGTCGAGCACCCAGTACCTGCCGGCATAGCGGACGAGGTCCACCGGCGGCAGGATCGCAAGCTTGTCGATCGCGCTCAGGATCCGCTGCCAGCGCCCGGACCAGTTGCGAGAGCGGAACGGAGGGAGGGGCAGGAAGTCCGACCCGCGCTGGGCCGCGCCAGCGACCGCCGTGCCGGCGATCTCGTCGACGTCGATCGAGCGAAGCCCGATCTCGCGTGGCGTCGCCCGTCGCACGTCGGGATGAACCTGGTAGAGATTCGGCAGCGGAACGGACGCGCGACGGCGCAGTGCCCGTCCCCGTGCGCCGGGGCGCGCGTCCCAGCGGCGCAACACGGAACCGCCGGCATCGCGGGCGATGCTGACGAGCCGGATGAGCAGCCCCAGGCCACGCCCTGCCGCACCGATCGCCCGCGCGGCCACGCGCACGGGAAGCCAGCTGGTCCAGGCCCGATCACCGACGTTCGACACGCCCGCATCTTCCTCCGGCCTGCCCCATCGTGCACGAACGCGCCGTTCGCAGCCGGCCGGCGCCGCCGCGGCCCGTTGGCGAGGATCGTGACCACCACCTGATCAAACGGGGCGCTTCGAAGCCCCGAAGCGGTGCACATCGGTGGGTTTCATGCACGCGGCGAGCCTGAAGAGGAGGCTGGACGGCCCGTTGAGCTGCCTGTGCGCAGGATATGACCAAGGGGTGATCAGCAGGTGACCGATCGCCACCGGTCGGCGGCGGGCGGGCGTGGTCGCCGGTCGCGCCCGGCTCAGGCGCGGACTTCCTGGCGCATGAACGCGATGTACGCGCCGGCGAAGCAGATCACGGTCAGCGCGACGAGCGCGACCACGTGCGGCCAGACCAGCAGCAGGCTCTGGTCGAGCGAGAGCAGGCTGGGGATCTGCTCCTGGGCCGCGATCGCCTGTCCGATCGTCGCCGGTGCCGAGACCTGGGTGACCGACGGGTCGAGCAGCACCAGCGACGCCTCGCGGTACAGCTCGCTGGGCAGCAGCCGGGCGATGAACTGCTGCGCGCCGGCACTCGCGAGCACCTCGTCCGCCTCGCCGCCCGAGGGCAGGGGCGCGACGATCCCCGCGATGAGGTTCACGAGCAGGCCGCCGAAGACCGTCACGAGCAGCCAGACGCCGAAGCCGATCAGCGCCGACGTCGCGGCCCGGCGCAGGACGACCGAGAGCAGCAGCCCGAACGCCAGCCACAGGCTGACGTACACGATCGTCAGGAACAGCCAGGCGATGATCCGGATCACCTCGCCGGCGGCGGGCACGATCCCGAGCCGCAGGAGGCCGAAGCCGCCGATCACGCCCACGACCGCGGTCAGCACGAGCGCGATGATCGCGAGACCGGCCGCGTACTTGCCGTTGATGACGTCGTCGCGGTGGATCGGCTGGCTCAGCAGTCGAGGCAGCGTGCCCTCCGAGCGCTCGCCGTTGACCGCGTCGAACGCGAACGCGATCCCCAGCAATGGCGCGACCAGGCCCACGAACGAGTCCACCCGCAGGATCGGGATCTGCTGGGAGCCCAGCGTGAACAGGGCGATGAAGACGGCGGGTGCGCCACTCGCGTCCTCGGCCAGCTCGCGGATGCGGCCCGAGGCGAAGTAGAGCGGCACGACCGCCGCAAGACCCAGCACCACGAGCAGCACGAAGAACCGGGCCGACAGGAGATGGTCGGCGAACTCCTTCGCGGCGATCACGGTCCAGCCCGGTCGCTGCCGGGGCGCCCGGTCCCGGCGCTCGCGCTCGGCCGGCTCCGTTGCGGCCGACGATGGCGCTGGAGGTGCCGCGGCTCGGCGGCGGATGCGCTTGGCCGGGATGCCCGCGGTCACGCCGCGTCCCGTTCCGTGCCGGCCCGGGCCCGGACCACCGCCCGGCGATAGATCTCGTCGAGCGTCGGAACGGCTGCCCGGAGCGAGGTGAGCGTGAGGCCGTTGCTCGCGCACGCGGCGAGCACGGCCTGCCGCACGCGGCCACCCTCCGACGCGGGCCGGACGTCGAGCCGCCACTCGTCGGCTGAGGACGCGGGCCGGGTGACCGTGGCCACGTCGTCGATCCGAGCGAACAGCTCCTCGGCCCGGTCGGCGTCGGGCGGGTCAGTCAGCTCGAGCCCCACCTCGACGTGGGTCGTGTCGTCACCGAAGGCGGTCGCGAGCTCCTCGACCGAGCCTTGCCCGATCAGCCGCCCTGCCGCGAAGATGCCGACCCGGTCGCACACGGACTGGACCTGGTTGAGCAGATGGCTCGAGAGCAGGATCGCCATCCCGCGCTCGCGCACGAGGCCGCGCAGGAGGTCCAGGATCTCGACGACGCCGAGCGGGTCGATCGAGGTCGTCGGCTCGTCGAGGATCAGCACGGCCGGATCCTTGACCAGGGCGTCGGCGATGCCGAGGCGCTGGAGCATGCCCCGCGAGTACGTGTCCGCCTTCGTATCCGCCCGGTCGTCGAGTCCCACCTGTTCGAGGACCGCGCCGATCTGGCCCTCGGCGGCGCGGCGGTCGAGCCCGTTGAGCCGGGCGGTGTAGCGCAGGTTCTGGCGACCGGTCATGTTGCCGTAGAAGCCCACCGCGTCCGGCAGGTAGCCCACCCGGCGCTTCACCTGGAGCGGCCGGCGAGCCGGATCGAGCCCGACGACCCGGGCGGTCCCCTCCGTCGGCTCGGTCAACCCCAGCAGCATCAGGATCGTCGTCGTCTTGCCCGCCCCGTTCTGGCCGAGCAGCCCGAAGATCTCGCCGGCGTGGACCTCCAGGTCGAGCCGATCGACCGCGGTCAGCGTCTCGTAGCGCTTGGTCAGGCCGCGGGTCGCGATCGGCGGCGTCGGCGCCATCGGGAGCGTGCTACCGGCGGCCGTAGCGCTGGAACACGAACCACAGCCCGGCCAGCACCACGACGATCAGGGCGACTCCGATCAGACCCCACAGAAGCGACGTCTCGACCGTGACCCGGAGGGACTGGCTGGCGTTGGCCGATTCGCTCGCCGCCTCGATCGAGACCTGGTAGTCGCCGGCGATCGCGTCACCCGATGGCTGGATGATCGCGGTCACCTGCTGCGGCGTGGTGGGTGCGACGGTCGGGACGATGGGCGGTTCGAAGGTCACGGTCCACCCGTTGGGCTGGGTAGAGGTCAGCGTGACGCCCTCGAGCGGCGCGGTGCCGGTGTTCGTGACGACGATCGACTGGCGGATGGGACTGCCCGCGTTGCCGCTGACGTTCAGGCGCTCATCGGGGGTCGAGAGCGTCATCGAGAAGCTGCCGGTGATCTCGATCGCGAGATCGGCCGAGACTGCTCGTCCCCCCGATGTCGCCGTCACCCTGATCGGCACGGGCCCGGCGGCAACGCCCGGGGGCGGCGTCACCTCGACCTCCAGACCGACGTTCGAGCCGGCCTCGACGATCGCGCTTGCCGCCTGCTCCTGGCCGGTGACCTGCGCCGTCGCCTCCCAGCCCTGTGGCGCCTCCGCGTTGATGGCGAACGTCAGGTCCTCGGGCGTGTCGTTGGCCAGGTCGAGCGTGAAGCGGTAGGTCGCATCCGAGGGGCCGCGCAGCTGCGGGAAGTCCGTGCTGAGGGTCACGTCCCCGGCGGCCTCGGCCTCCAACCGGATGCTCAGCGGCAGATCCGTGGTGAGGTCCCCGGACGTCGCGCGCACAACCAGCTGCTGCGAGCCGTCCGCCTCGGCCGGCACGGCGACGTCGAGCGTCACCGTGGCCGCCTCGCCGACGGTGGTCTGCACGCCGTCGACGACGAAGCCGCCGCCGCGCAGCGTCGCCGTCCAGCCCTCCGGGAGATCCTGGACGGCAAGGTCCACCCGGCCGGCCGCGGCGGTCCCGACGCTCAGCTCGAAGTTGACATCGCTGCCCGGGGCCACGGCGACCGCCGGGTACGGCGTCGTGATGGTCAACCCCTCGGCAGCCTGCGTCGCCGGCGGCGCGAGGGCCGAGAGCACGAGCAGCGCCCCAGCTGCGACCCGGCCGAGTACCGGGACGCGATGGCGGGCACGGTCGGAACGGCCGGAACGGTCCGGCAGGGAGCGGCCAGCGGGCCGCGTGGTGTCGTCGGTCGCCATCCTGTCCTCCTGGCGATCAGCGTTCGAGCCCGTGGCGCCCCGGGGGCAGTGCGGGTGCGGCGATCGACCGCAGTCTCCGATTGCCCAGCCCCGGGCGCAACCAAGTCTCGATGAATGGTCGATTGCGAGTTCTGAATCTACGTGACCGGGACGCCGGACGTCGCGGCGCGGGCGCACCCGGTCAGCCCCTGCTCTCGACCCGCTCGACCGACACCTCGCCGCCGGTCAGGCCGTCGGCCACCTTGCTGTCCGCCGCGATGACGACCGTCGACGCGCCGTGGCGTGACGCGTAGTCGCGCAGCGTGTCAGCCTTCTGGTCGCTGGGCAGCCAGCCCCACGCCTCGACGCCGGCCTCCTCGGCCTCGCGAACCTGGCGGGCGAGCGGCGCCCGCCCGGCCGTCTCGAGATCGTTGACGGAGAGCCGTTCCCCGAAGAGCTCCTCCTGGCCATGCCCGGACCACTGGTTGGGCAGCGGGTCCTCGAGGAGTCGCTCGCCCGAGTCGGCGTCGTAGAGGATCAGGCCGGCGCCGCGCTCGCGGGCGAGCGCGATGGCGCGCCGACGAACGGCATCGCTGCCCTCTTCGCTGACGACGGCCAGGATGATGGTCTGTGGGGATTGGGTCACGACTTGCCTCCGGGGTGGGCTCGGGTGACGCCATCGTCGCGCACTCGCGGTCCCACGGGCGTTGCAGCGGTCTATCGCTCGGCGATCGTTCGGCCGTCGATCGCATCGCGGCTCGGACGGGGCCGCGCCGTGCGCCGCTGGACCCGTCCAGTTTGACGGATTCGCGTTTTCGGGCGATAGTGGTCGCAGTCCGCTGTGCAGGCGCCCGAAGGAGCTACCCGCTCCCGGAGACGCCGCCGGGCAGGAAACACTCCGCTCCGCCACCCGTACCGGGCGTTCGAGCGGACCAAGTCAGTCGCGACGGGGACACATTCGTCCCTGCGGCGCGCCGAGAGAGCGAAGACTCATGACGTCAAGAACCATCACCACCACGGTCGCCGGGCGATCCAGCTCGATGCGCCGGCAGCGCCGCCGCGTCGCAGCCGCGACCCGCAAGTACTGCCGGACCAACGGCTGCGCGAGCTTCCTGGAAGCCGATCCCACGAGCGGCGGTCTGCGCTGCCCGATCTGCGGCTACGCCCGGCGCCCGCTCCTCGCCTGAGCCCTGCCCGGGGAAACGGCCTCAATCCAACAGGCGACGACCGGCGAACGCACCATGAGGCGATGAGCCTCCCTCCACGCGGCGCCGGTCGCCCTCCCACCGGCGCTGCTCTGCGCTCGACGCCGGCCCGGATCGGGTCGGCGTCGTGCTGCCCGGGCGACTTATCGTGACACCGTGACCATCGGATTGAAGCTCAGTGGCCGGGCTCCGCGGCGCGGGCTCGCGCTCCGCCCGATGGGCCCGGCCGAGCTCAGCCACGCGATCGAGACATGGCTGCGCAGCGTGGCGCCGGGTGTCGTGCGCAGCGTCCGGCGGATCGATGAGCCGGCCGGGGTCGTGCTCCGCACATCGATTCATCCGGCCGCCGCGGACGTCGAGACCGGCTGAGCGGCGGCGGGCGCGTGGCCGTGTCGGCCCCCACCTCGGCGGTGGGTCCGGGCTATCACACCTGGGTCAGCCGGCTCCTCCGCCGGCTGGGCACGGAGCTCTCGATCGACTGGCGGTCGCCCAGGGCCGACGCGTCCCCCGAGGACGATACGGGCTTCTTCCGGAGCGACGATCGGGCGGCGGCCCAGCGCGGCCATCTGCGCTGGCTCCACGCCGAGCTCCGTCGCGCAGCCGATTCGCGCAAGCGACGGCACGGGCCGATCCACCTGGGATCGTTTCCTGGTCACCGGTTCGACGTCGACGTGCCGCTCGTCACGCCGCTCGGTCCGCGCAGCGCCGAGTGGCTGACCGCGGCCCTCGCGAGCCCGCGGCAGGCGATCGACGTCTGGCCCTGGGCCGCCGACGCGATGGACGGGCGCTATCTGCTCGATCGGGCGCTCAGTCTCATGTGGTCGGAGGTCCGCTGGCGAGCGCCGGCGACACCCGACGAGCGCGCCATGCTCGACGAGGTCCTCCGGCTGCTCCGCCGGGCGTTTCCGCTCGACCCAGCGCTGCCCTATCCCTGGCGCGAATGGCGTCAGGTGCTGGAATACGCGGCCGCCGCCACGGACCCCATGGCCGAGCGGGTCGTGTCGGAGGCCGCGAACGCGCCGGACGGCCCGCCCATCGGCTATCGGCGGGGCGAGGTGACGGTGCTCCACGCTGGGTGGCAGCTCACGGTTCCCGGCTCATGGGCGGAGGAGCGCAGCGGCGCGGTGTGGCGCGGTGGCGAAGGCGGGCAGCACGTGACCCTGTCGGTGACGAGGCTCGGGGTCGGGGACGCGCCGGAGTCGCCCGCCGCGTTTCTCGACCGGTTCGCCGGCGACCTCGGCGACGACGCGCTCGCGCACCGGGCCGGTCCGCTGGCGGGCCGGGGACGCGTCACCGTGCCGACCTCGTCCGGGGTGGAGGTAGCGACCCTGGAGGCCTGGTCGGCGGTGCCGGGTCTGGGCGCCGCGATGCGCATCGAGATCCACGACCCCGGCGACTGGGAGTGGGCGCTCGACCTGTGGCGCTCGCTCGTCCCGGACCAGGCGGTGGTGACGCCGGGCTCACGCGCGCTCTGAACGCGGCGCCCAGGCGGCGCGACAGGCAACCTGTCATCGCCCGCGGGTAAGGTGACGCGCGTGCAGACGATCGACGGGCGACCCGTCTACGCCGCCACGGATCTCGTGGGCTACCTGGCCTGCGAGCATCTGACCCAGCTCGAACGGGCGGCCATGGCTCGGCTCGTGCAGCGGCCCCACCGCAATGACCCGGAGCTCGACGTCATCCGGAAGCGCGGGTTTCAGCACGAGCAGCACTTCCTCGCAGGCCTCCGAGCTCAGGGCAGAAGCGTGATCGAGATCGCGCTCGACGGGTCGATCGAGGACCGCGGCGAGCAACTGCGCGCGGCTGCTGCGGAGACCGCGGCGGCCATGGCCGAGGCTCCGGACGTGATCTTCCAAGCCACCTTCTTCGACGGCACCTGGCGCGGCCACGCGGACTTCCTGCTCCGCGTGGAGTCGACCGATCGGCCATCCCGCTGGGGTCCGTACCACTACGAGGTGGCCGACACCAAGCTCGCCCGGCACGTCAAGGCGAGCGCGGTGCTCCAGATCTGCAGCTACGTGGAGCAGCTGACCCGGCTCCAGGGTGTGGGGCCGGAATGGATGCATGTCGCGCTGGGTGGCAGCGCGCGGACCGTCGAGCGCCTCCGCGTCGACGACTACATGGCGTACTACCGCCTGGCCCGGGACCGCTTCCTGGCCACCATGGACGGCGATGCGCCCGTCTATCCGCCCGCCGCGACGTATCCGGAGCCGGTCGATCACTGCGACGTCTGTCGCTGGGCCATGGAGTGCACCGCTCGTCGCCGCGCGGACGACCACCTGAGCCTCGTTGCCGGAATCTCAGCGCGGCAGCGACGAGAGCTGACGCCACGGACGGTAAGGACGCTGACGGACCTGGGGCGATTGACCCTGCCGATGGACCCCCGGCTCGAGGGAACAAGCGAGGCTGCCCTCCTGCGGGTCCGCGAGCAGGCGCGGATCCAGCTCGAGGGCCGGCTCGAGGGTCGGCTGAAGCACGAGCTCCTGCTGCCCGAGGCCGGCGAGGCGATCGATCCCGAGCGCGGGCTCGCGACCCTGCCGCCGCCCTCGCCCGGGGACCTGTTTCTCGACCTCGAGGGCGACCCGTATGCGTTGGAGGATGGGCTCGACTACCTCTTCGGCGTCCTCGAGACGGACGGAAACTTCCACGCGTTCTGGTCGCGCGACGACGCCGGGGACTTCACTCACGCGGCCGAGCAGCGGGCGTTCGAGCAGCTGATGGATTTCATCATCGCCCGGCTCGATGCGGACCCGACGCTGCACGTCTACCACTACGCGCCCTACGAGCCGACCGCCCTGAAACGGCTGATGGGGCGCTTTGGCACGCGCGAGGCGGAGGTCGACCGGCTGCTCCGGGCTGGCGTGATGGTCGACCTGCTGCGGGCCGTGAGACAGTCGCTCCGGGCATCGGTGGAGAGCTACTCCATCAAGCGCCTCGAGCCGTTGTACGGGTTCGAGCGGGCGGTCGACCTGCGCGACGCCGGCTCGAGCATCGTCGCGTTCGAGGAGTGGCTTGAGCTGGGCGAAGGCGATCGCCCTGCGGCCACGCACCTGGCGAAGATCGAGGCGTACAACCGCGACGACGTCGTCAGCACGCACTGGCTCCGCGACTGGCTGGAGACGTTCCGCGGCGAGCTGGCCGATCGAACCGGCCAGCCGGTGCCGCGGCCCGCGGAGCGCCAGGAGCTGCCCGCGGAGCTGACCGAGTCGCAGGCCCGCGTGCAGGCGTTGGCGGACACGCTGACGGACGTTCCGGACGAGCCGGATCGGACCGCAGGGCAGTGGGCACGCTGGCTGCTGGGGCACCTGCTCGGCTGGCACCGCCGCGAGGACAAGGCCATTTGGTGGGAGTTCTTCCACTGGATGGGCGAGACGCCGGACGACCTCGTCGATGAATCGGGCCCCATCGGCCGGCTCGAAC
>Ga0136617_10004655_pt1 | contig 12287 bp, 14 predicted proteins | sample AntDrymUQ3222106_2_FD_129672 | JGI IMG/M metagenome (GOLD analysis project Ga0136617, IMG submission 129672) | Polar desert sand microbial communities from Dry Valleys, Antarctica - metaG UQ322 (21.06) | ecosystem: Environmental > Terrestrial > Soil > Desert | place: Antarctica: Dry Valley...
CTTTATCCACGATCATCGCCTTGCGCGATGGCTCCCCGACCTCGCGCAAGCCGCCGATGATGAATGCAGCGACGAGTGCCGCAAAGTTCGATGCGAGCACGATTGCCACGGGAAATAGAGCGAAGCAAATGAATGTGACGATGACGAAGGGTTTGCGCCCGATGCGGTCGGCGAGTTTGGCTGAAGGGATATAGACAAGTATCGCCGTCGTCATCTGAACAGCGACAAGCATTCCATACTCCGCGAGACTTACGCCCGTGACGTTAGTCACATACAGAACGATAAAGATCTCCGTCAGTCCTTCACACGTTCTGATAATGATGTCCGAGACGAGCAGCCGCTTCAGCGCCGGTTGAAACGAACGCCACACTCCTTTGATGTTTGCCGGTGCGCCGGTCACAATCGGCAAGTTGATTCTTAGCGTAAGCAACATCGTTAGAGCAGCAAGGGCGAGCATCACCACTAACCCGACACGCACGCCTTTTACGATACCGATAGCCGCAATTAACATCCCGCCGATAAGTGGCGCGATAGCCATCGGCACGCGCTTCAACATGGATTGCAAGGTAAAGCCCATCGCCAGCCGGTCTTTCGGAAGCGCATCACCGATCACGGCGAAGACGGCAGGCGACGCCATGCCGTGCCACGCCATCGAGAAGGCCAGCCCGACGAAGACGAACTGCCACGAGGGACTGAGGAGATAGATTAAGTAGCCGACTGAAGCGAGAAGGATAAAGATGAGAAACGCCAGACGGCGACCGAGATGATCGGCTAGCCATCCGCCCGGATATTGATAGATGGCGTCGAAGAAGTCTTTCGCCGTGCCGAACAGCCCGATAGCTCCCGCACCCGCGCCGAGAGCTTCCATGTACTTCGGCAGAAACTTCTTCCACAGTTCCTCGCCCGTGCCGAGCAGAAAAGCCATGGCTGAGACGAGGACGACGTTGCGCTCCAATCCGAGATAAACTGCAATGCGTCCACGCCGCGTCAGCACATTCAGATCTTGCTTGCTGTTCACGACCATGCTTTAACCGGTTAGCAACGTCCACAGGAGTCCGATGACTCCGCACGCAAGGACGACCCACAACACGTCTGCCTTGAATTTGTAGAGCGCCAGAAACGCCGCCACGCTAATTGCGGCCGCGAACCAATCCGCGCCGCCCACTAGCCCGCGCGGAAAGACGACCGCCGCGCCGAACACAATCGCCAGATTCAAGATGACGCCCACGACGGCAGCCGTCACTCCGGTAAGCGCGCCCGTTAGGTTCTTATTGCCGCGAAGTTTTTCGATGTACGGCGCGCCCAAGAAGATAAAGAGGAAGCTCGGCAGAAACGTCACATAAGTGGTAATGAGCGCCCCTGCCACCGCACTCGATGTCGGCGTCATGCCTTGTGGGTTGTTCCAAGCCGACATGAAGCCGACGAATTGCAAGACCATAATCAAAGGCCCCGGCGTCGTCTCCGCCAGAGCCAGTCCATCAACCGCCTGCACCTGCGTGATCCATCCGTAAGAGCCAGCTGCCGCTTGCGAGACATACGCCAGCACCGCATATGCGCCGCCGAAAGTGACGAGCGCGGCTTGCGTGAAGAAGCGGTACTCCTGCGCGTGCAGACTCCCCCACCCGCGCCACGTGACAAGACCGATAAGCGGTAGCACCCAAAGAACAAGTCCTAAGCTCAGGATACGCAATGAGCGAGCGTGGCTGGGCAACGTGTGCGCGGGCGGCGTCGCGGCGTCGTCTATGACAAGCAGCAGGCGGCCGGTCTCTTTGCCGCTACCCTTCATCTTCCGATCAACCTCTTTCGCTTTCGTTGGTGGCGCGAAAATTCCCGGTAAGAGTTTCGCTCCCACTAGTCCCACCAGTGCCGCTGCGAGCACAATCAGCGGAAACGGAATATGTAAGAAATAGATAGAGATGAACGCGGCGGCGGCGATAGCGAGATGCGCGCGTCGCTTAATCGCTTTCCCGCCGATCTTCAACACGGCTTCGACGACGATAGCGACCACAACCGGCTTAAATCCTGCGAGCACACCCGCGACGGCAGGCACGTTGCCGTAAGCGGCATAAACGTATGAGAGTCCGAGCAGAATGAAGATTGACGGGATGACGAAGAACGCACCCGCGACGATGCCGCCCCAAGTACGATGCATGAGCCAACCGATATAAATGGCGAGTTGCTGCGCTTCAGGACCGGGCAGCAACATGCAGTAGTTCAGGGCGTGCAGGAATCGCTCCTCTGAGAGCCAGCGACGACGTTCAACAAGTTCACGGTGCATGATCGCAATCTGACCGGCGGGACCGCCAAAGGAGATGAAGCCGAGCTTCACCCAGAAGCGAAACGCTTCGGCAAACGTAACACTGCGCCGTGCGGACTGAGGGTTATTTTCGCCGAGTACGTTTATCTCGCTTGGCTGCACTTTCTGAGCGACGCCCCCTTTGCCTACCGCCATCCTGTTTCTCCTTGTTTTCAGCGTCTTCGCCGAGCAATGAATACAAGCCGTCGAAAATCACGTTCGCTTGCTGCACGAGTTTGCGATCATCTTTCAACAGCTTGGCAAGGCTGCGTACCACCGTATCAAGTCCCGCAGCTTCAGCCCGGTTGAACTTGTTGTCTTTCAGGTCAATGTCGTGGACGATCTCGGCGATCCGGCCCAACGCCGCGTCGTCGCTTAAATCGAAGCATTTAATCATCGTCTCAAACGTGCAGTCCTCGCCGTGATGCGTCAATTCCGCACCGAACATGTCGAACGGAATCCCGCCTTCGACAGACTGCTCTTCCCCGACGAAGGAGAAACGTGGGCGCTTGTCAATGAACCGTTTGATGAGCCATGCCGATGCGAGACGGTCAATGTGCAGATTGCGACGAGTGACCCATCGCCGTCCTTGGTATTGCGCGAGGTCAAGAGATGCGCCCGCCGCGCTAGTCGACTTCGTTGCCTTTGTCTCACGGCTCTGCGATGACCGAAGCGCCTTCTGGCAACGCTCGAAAGATGTAAGTGCCGCCCTTCTACCGCGCGCCTCGAAGAAGTCAACGGCGATAATGCGTTCGAGTTCGAGGTGCAGCTTATCGAGTTCAGTTTCAAAACTCGTGATGCGTTTCGACGAGAACTGCCCGCCCTGTTTCTGTTCACGGATCGTGCCGATCAGCCCATCCAACTCAGCCCTGACACGGGCGTAATCCTCATCACGCCCTTTGCGGAAGGCAGAGATGATCTCGTCATCCGTCGCGCCTTCGACCGCACCGGCGCGAAACACGGTTGCCTCACCACCCGCCGACTCGATTTCCTGCTTGAGCCACTGAAAATCTTCATGCGCCTGCTCGCTAAAGGGCAGCACATAGACCGAGTTCTTAATCGCTAGCGCGCCAAGACTTTGGAGCTTGCGCCATGTACGCACGCGTAAGTTCGTCGGTACGGGCGGTAATTGGTGAATAAGCAGAATCCACTCCTGCTTCGACGTTATATGCTTCATGATTTTGGTAACTAAAAACATTATTGTAACGACTGTTACTTGGCTACGCAAGAAAGATTTCCAATACATTTAAGGGGTTATGTTAACGCTGCGGTGGTGAGGAGTAGCGAGAGCCTCCCGCATACGTGTGATTGGGGAAGAAGGTGCGACAAAAGCGTGGATGCGAATATCAGTTCGCCTGACTAAAATAACCAAAGGGCAGTTCACAGCCTAAATGCAGCGCCAGTTGCTCAGTCAGCATAGATGCAAACTCTTATTATTTTAGGGCTTTCTCAGTTAGTTGGGTGACAGTAGACTTGCCATGTGAAAACGATACGCCAAATCTACTGTCAATATTTGCTTTCCAGCCAAATTACTACACCTGTACGAATCTGGCCGAGCATCTCGAAGGACTCGACCATAACAGCGTCAATCGTTATTTGAACTCTGCCAACATCATCTCGAACCATCCGATAGTGGCGTCCGAGTCTTGCCAGTTTCAAGGCCAGCGCCAGTAGCGCAGGCAAGGTGACTTTTCCTTAACGGCGAGGGCCGCTCTATAACCCTCGCCGGGGCTCAACTTAAGCAGAGACCAGCGGACGGCTTCCTGCGGGGCATCGTCAGTGTGCAGGAGGGCAGCGGGATCGGTGGGCGTGAGCGACACAGAAAAGAGATGCAGGGGGTATGAAAGTCCTTCGCCGCGTGCTTTCACGTAAGCCTCCTTGCGGGTCCAACAGTCGAAGAAGGCGACGGCTCGCTCACCCGGCGGGATCCCGCGTAACGCAGCAACCTCGCGCGGGGAGAAGAACCGTTCAGCGATTTCAAGACTATCGAAGTCTTCGCGCACAAATTCGAGGTCGATGCCGACCGCGCGCGCCCGCGTCACGGCGTAAAGAGCAAGGCCGTTCGAGTGAGAAACATTGAAGTGCAAAGGGTGGCCGTACATCTCGCCGTTCAGGACAGGCTTACCGTACCTGTCGTATGAAAAGCGCAGCAGCCTTGGAGCGATGTTCATGTAGCGCCCGAGGATGTTTCGCAGCGCGCCGCGCGCGGCCACGAAGTGTTCGGTGTCTCTGCGGAAGCGAAACCTGGCCGCCCGCTCTCGCTCGTCTGCGGAGAGAGAACTCCAGAGTTCAAGCAGCGTCGCCGCATCCTGATGCAGGCAGGCCCGCCAGACATGCACCTCGTCATCAGCTAAAAGGGGCGGCTCTGGAGCGTCGAGCCACAGGTGTTGAAGGGCATTCATAGTGCCCCTCTTACGTAGACTCGCCGACGAGTTGAGAGAGTTCGTAGCTGAGCGTGTTTGTCAACAGTGGTACCGCCTGGTGGATGAAAAAATGGTTCCCGTTGAACATACGCAAGATGAAATTCGCAGTCGTCTGCTCGCGCCAGGCCGCGAGTTGTTCCCGGCTCACCGCCGAGTCGCGCAGCCCCCCGTAAGCTGAGCCGGGGCAGCTTACGGGCGGACTGTCCACGTAGGTATAGGTCGATACCGCCTCTAAATCCGCGCGTAGGAGAGGCATCATCAAAGCCATCAACTCCTGATGTTCCAACATCGCCCTCGGCGTGCCGTTCAGCCTCCGCAGGTACTCGATGAATTCATCGTCGGGGAGGTTATAGGGCGGCGGGTCAGCATCGGGCAGGTGTGGGGCGTGGCAGCCCGAGACGAACATGTGGTTCGGCTCGACCCCAGCCTCCCTACGAAGGCGGCGCGCGAGGTCGAAGCCGATCAAAGCCCCCACGCTGTGGCCGAAGATGGCGAACGGCTTGTCGAAGTAAAATGTGAATGCTTGGACTAGGTGCTCGACGACCGTCGAGCGGCGAGTCAGGGGAGGCTCTCGCATGCGACTGCTGCGGCCCAGCAGCATCGCGGCACAGACCTCCATGTCGGGCGGAAGCGCCTGCGCCCAGTCTTGAAAGATAGCGGCACCTCCCCCCGCGTAAGGGAAACAGAACAAGCGGGAACGACTCTGGGGTTTCGGCGTCAGCGCCCTGAACCACTGGGTTGCTCCGGCATGCTTCGACATCAAGACATCAACCCGACTGAGGCTCCGTTCCTTCGTCCGTGCCGTCAACGACTTGGCGGAGACGCGGGATGATGTGCGTGTGGACATGCTCGCCGAGTTCGACGAGGATGAAGCGGCGACGCATTTTGTGCGCGACTGCGCCGGTCGTGCCGGAACCCGCGAAGGAGTCGAGAACGAGATCGCCGGGTTGAGTAGCAAGTTGAAGGACTCGGTAAATCAGCTTCTCAGGTTTAGGAGTTATAAAAACTTCAACGTCCAAAGCTAAAGCATTGATTTCGTTTTTTGCTTGCGCGTTATGCCCAGCGTCTTCGTGAAACCAAATAGTTGATGGTGTAACTCCTTGCTTAACTTCCGCTGCAAATGTCTTTTTATTCGGAGTACCATTTCCATCCTTGCCCCACCAAATCCGCCCGTCTTCATTGAGCTTTAGAAATGACTCTTCGGAAACAATCCAGTATCGTCCGGGGGATGGACCATTAAAGATTCTGCCAAAGGGGGATTGAACTTTATACTTGCCCAAGCTGTAGAAATTCCGAGCGTGTAACGGTGTTGCCTTCCAATTTCCTCTTGGATCGTTATCAGGATTTTTATAAGCTAAGTCCTGCTTTGCCTCCCGTTGCAAAGGATTTGATTCCCAAGACTCTTTCCTTTTCGCATAAACCAGAACGTAATCATGCATCTCCGACAGATGCCGAGCTGTATTTTTTATGGTGTAAACTTTTTGCCAGATAACGGTTGCTATAAAATTTGCTCTTCCAAAAACCTCATCACACAAAACTTTCGCGTAATGCACTTCGTTATCATCAAGCGTTATCCAAATCGACCCGTCTTCCGCCAACAACCGCCGCAACATCTTCAAACGGTCGCGCATCATCGTCAACCACAACGAATGTTCCAGCCCGTCGTCGTAGTGCGTGAACGCCGAACCCGTGTTGTACGGCGGGTCGATGTAGATGCACTTGACCTTGCCCGCAAACTCCGCTTCCAATACCTTCAGCGCGAGCAGGTTGTCGCCGAAAATCACACGGTTATCGAACTCGTCCCCCTCACTCACCCGCCGCGCCGCGTGATAAGACAGCCCCGCATCCTCCAACAGAATGCGCGGCTCAAGGCGCGGGCGCGCGTCCTTCCCGATCCACGTCAATTCAAGTTTCGTCCGCTTCGTCATACGCTTCTATTCCAGACGGTCATGGGCTTCCGGTTCGACATCAGGCACACGCGCCAACACTCGCTCAAACTTCTCACGGCTGCCACGCGCCGCGCGCAGCTGCAAGTAATCTTCCGTCTGCAAAGCGGCGAGTTTCTCCCCCACCGCCGACGAAATCAGAGATTCCACCGTCACGCCTTCCTTCGCCGCTACTTCCGCGAGACGTTGGTACAACGCATCCGGCACTTCGACATTCATCACGGTCATGCTATTTCTCCAATCACCTTCAAAAACTCCGCCGGTGTCACGACGCCGATGCCGAAACGCCCGACGCCGCGAAAGTCACGGCGGTTGTAAGTAACAATGAAGTCCGCGTTTGCTTCAACCGCCAACTCCAAAATCAGATCATCATGCGGGTCAGGCAGGAACGGACGCCACAAGTAAAAGATCGTCCGATGGTTCGCTGTCGCACAAATGAAGTCAACCACGTCTTCAACTTCGCTCCGTGACAACGTCAAGACTTGCCCTTCACGCTTCAGTACATCCTCATACTCAAACACAAGCGGCACAGAAACATTCATCTGCCACCGCTCATCACCAATCAAACTCACCAACCGGAACGACGCTCCACGCTTCGAGCGCAAAGCCGAAACAATCACGTTCGTATCAATGACGATTTGATAAATCTTAGCCAAATGCCTCACTCCGGCACGGCTCATGTCTCCCATAATGCCGCTTCACTCGTGACAATTTCACACTCGCCACGCCGAAGTCATAGCTCATCGTAAACCGTGTCCTCTTCGTTATCCTGCACTTGGCGGAAAGAGTCTTCCGCCGTCAGCATCGCCGCCTGCGTCAAACGCCGCTCATCGCGTTGCGTGAGAAAATCTATAAAGTCTTCAACCTCGGCGACGCGCTCAGGCGGCAATTGTTTAATTTTCTCGACCAATTTTTCAGCCTGCATCTTTGTTACTCCACCCTGAATCGCGGCGAGAAGAGCGCGCCCCGCTCGTCCTTCCCGATCCACGTCAATTCAAGTTTCGTCTTCTTCGTCATTCGTCAACCTAGAATCAAACAAGACTCAACGCGGAACGCAATCCAGCATCAACTTGAGCGAGTTGCTCCGCCGTCAACGTGCCTACGTGCGCCGTCAATTTCGCGCGGTCAAGCGTCGTCACCTGATGACACAGTGCCGTACTCTCCTGCGGCAATCCGCCCGCGCCCTGCGGCAACGCAATCGCCGTCGCACCGCGCCGCGCCTGTGCAACGGAAGTTGAAACCGGCACCACGATAATCGAACGCCAATTAGGAGTTTGATTAAAACCATTATGCGAGACGATGATGACGGGTCGCCGCCCCTGCTGCTCCGCACCCGAACGCGGCGCGAGTATCGCCCACCACACCTCGCCGCGCGTCATCTACGTTCCTCGCCCTCAAGCGCGATCAGATGCTCGACACCGGCGGCTTCGAGTTCCGCATCAAGGTCTGCCTCGCTGCCTGCATTCGCCGCCGCATACGCTGCAATCTCATCGTGCATCGTCGGCGTTTCACTTTCCGTCAACTCATTCAAAATCATTGCCGCAAGCCGCAATCGCTCGCTCGTCGGCAACACCCTCACCGCACTTACATAAATCTCTTGCGCGTTGTTCATCATCCATTACCTCCATCCAACTTGCTCATTATCATTTGCGGTTCAAGACGCGGGCGCTCGTCCTTGTCAATCCATGTTTCGTCTTCTTGTTCAAGTTCAACCGCCTATAAAGTTATTGAGTCTTGCGTAGCGTCTTAGGTGAAACCATCTGCTTTCGTCCGCAATGACAACGCAAGTGCGTCTCGATATCTTTTTTCACCATCTCGCCGCAATTGTCGCACACCAGAGCCGCGTGCAACCTCACGGCGCACTGCCCCAGAAACTCCACATCGTCGCTCAGAACGTCCGCGCCGTCCTCGTTGAAGTGCGCCCCGATTTGATTGCGCGTTTGAACGGTCGTGGCGATGTGCGTCGAGAATCGGTTTAAGCGGGATTTCTTGGTACCCCGCAGCCGCCCCTCCCTTGTCCCGCAATTCGTGATTAACAATTAAATCTTTAGCTATCTCCCTCGCCCCGTCAGCCAGCGAACCCAACGTGTACCTGCCGTCATACGTGCGCTTCATGCTGCACTCGTAAGTGACGGTCAGAGTGTCTAGCAGGCCCTCCAGCACGACGCCCGCCTGCGAGGCGATCCCTTGCCGGTCGAGTGTGACGGCTTCAAGTTTGGCATTGAGTTCTTCAATGTCGTGTTTGCTCCGGTGCTGGCGAATGCCCTGCTCGAAAGACCACCGATGCGAGAGTTCAATCGAGACGGACAGTTTCTGATTTTGCCGTAAGCCGTCGAACCAACGACGGTTATGCGTCGTGATGATGATTTGATTAAACGCACTGCTTTCTGCTTTCAGCAGTTCGGTGATGCGCTTGAGGTGTTTCGCGTCCACCGACGTGAACACGTCATCGAGCACGATCACCGCCTCGCCATTACTCGCCAGTTTCGCGATAGAGAGGAACAAGCAGAAACCCAAAGTGTCGAGGTGCGCTTCGCTGAAGTACGCTTGCGGCGCGACATCGCTCATGCCGAGGAAATGCGCGTCTTGATACAAAGAGCCTTTACTCTTTTCGTCAAGGCGGAACCCCGATATGCCGAGGGGTTCGTCCGGGTGAATGCTCTGGTATAGACGGTTACACTCGTCCCTCACCTTTTCCAACACTCCCAGCGTGAAAAGGTGGCGCTCCACGCGCAACATCTCGGCGGCTTGCTTCAAGCGTTTGTGTACTTCATGTAGTTCAGCCGCTTGCCTATCGGCTTCCTCGAAACGCTCGCAATGCCCCTTGATTCCGTTTAACTGCTGGATGTCGGTTTCGTTCTGGACGGCAAACACTTCGAGTTCATTGCGCGCCCCCTGGAGCGTCGCCAGCACGCTCCAGGCCGCGCTCAAAGCTTCGTCAGCCAGCGTGCCTTGTGCCGCCGACAAGGCAGCCCCGTCAACGCTCAATTTGTCGTTGAGCGCTGAAACTATTTCGAGCGACGAAGCCTGCGCTTCAGCAACGAGTGTCCGCGCGGTGGCGATGAAATCCCCGGCACGTTGTTCGACGATAGTGCGCGCCGCCGTCTCCTCTTTACGCGCCTGACGAAACTCTTCGTCGAGTTTCTTCGAGTCCGTCATCATATCAATGCGTGCTTCAATCTCTTGCGCCAACTTCGCACGCTCGGTTGACTGTAAGCACACCGGACAGGAATCATCACCTGCCTTCGCCGCGAGATAATCACGCGCTTCCTGCAACAGGCGAATCAGCTTCATGTTCGCCTTCGACTCTTTCACTTCCTGCGCCGATTCCCTGATGCTCGCAGCCCGTTCAGACGCTCTTTGTAAACATTCAGAAGCTTGCCCGTGACTGTCGGACGCGAGGCGCGCCGCGTTGTACAACTCGATGAGTCTCCATGACTCTGTAATGGCGCTGCCCGTCGCGCCGCGAAAGTTTTGGAGGACGATCTTCTCAATGCGTTTCGTTTTGACCATCGCGGTTCACCTCCGGCTCCGGCTGTCTTAGTGACTCCTCGATCCAAAAACGCCAGTCCTGTTCTTTAGCCGCGCCTTGGGCTAACTTCCCTTTAATCTCTTCGGCTCTTTTCGCCGGCACCAGCCCGGCTTCACTGAGAGCCCTGACTATCTTCTCGGCCAGTTGATCACTCGGATTGGGTGAGGAATCGGTCATTGTCCTGCTCCTGTGCGATCCGCGTTCAGTAACTAGATCAGATTCCAGCGGATGGTAAAAATCTTTTCCACCTGCATCGTCTGCTTCAGACGCGCCGCGACATGGGAAATAAGCTTGTCGCGGTCTGCGTCTATCGCGTCTTGAGCTTCGTAAAGCTCTCGGCGCTTCTTACTTCTCTTCCCTTCGAGCGACTTTATCTCTCTTTGGGCGGCGAGTTTATCGCTCAGCGTGGCTGCCAGTCCCGCTGTCCGGCGCGCTTCACGTATCGCCTTGTCGAGTTCCTTGATTTCGGCTTCCAGCCCCAGTTTCAGGTCGTCAGCCCAGCGGTCTAGCTTTGAGACTTCCTCATCAAAAAACTGCGCGTTGCGCCCGTCAACTTCAGCCACAAATTTTGCGATGCTCTTGTCGCGAAGCGCCGAGAGCGACGATTCGGGCGGAATCTCCCGTTGGTCTTCAATCACTCGCGCGGGCAAGGACAAAAGTTTGCGACACAGGTCATCATCCAAACTTAACCCGTCATTGGTGTGCGCGCTGAAAATCAAAAACTCATCCGCGTCGAAGGAATTAACGATTAGTTTGCTAAGTTCCACCCACCCGCTCTGCCCGCGCAACGGCTCAAGCGCGCTGACGATGGATTTGTGCGCCGCGTAATCGAGGACGAGCGTTTGCACCGGCAGGCACCGGGAAGCGGCTCTGTTGACCACGTGTGTGGCGAGGGGGTGATCGAGCTGATAAAAGACCTCGTTCCGTTTTTCGGCATCTCGCCAGTCGAGGTTGTAGAAGCCGCGCGGGGCGAGGTCGCCGGCGTAGCGAAACCGAGGCGCGGCTGAGTCGAACTCCGCGTTGTCACCGAGTTCGCAACGGGTCAGGTCGGCCAGCCATCTTTCGCGTTGGGACAGGGCGTTGAGCATCTCGTCGCGGTGCAGCTTCATGCGCCGGTTCACTTCTTCGTCGAAGTTTTCGAGTAGTGCCTGGCGCGTCTGTGCCATCCGGCTCGCGATCTCTTCTTCGAGTTCGGCTTGCAGCCTGTCGAATGCCGCGCTGATCTCATCCGTCGTGCGGCACGTTTGGTACACCTGTGCGATGCGCTTCTCGATGTCGACTCCCGATTCGAGCGCGCCGAGCACCTCGTCGCTTGCACCGAACACGCCATCGAAGAGCCGGAACTTTTCGGAGAGCAGTTCGAAGACGCGCTGGTCGGCGGCGTTGCGCTTGTTGAGGAAGTTGACGACCACGACGTCGTGCTGCTGACCGTAGCGGTGACAGCGCCCGATGCGCTGCTCGATGCGCTGCGGGTTCCACGGTAGATCGTAGTTGACGACGAGCGAAGCGAATTGAAGGTTGACGCCTTCCGCCGCCGATTCCGTCGCGACGATTAGTGACAGTTGAAATAAGCGGAGCGGCGTTCGTCGCACTTCTTAGTTCCCTGTTCTGATGCCTGCATTGTCCTACGACAGCCAAGGATAAGGTCCGAGCTTTTGCTGCGCTGGACACAGCTTCCCTCTGTTCACTCTCCTATAACCTAGGTTTTGTCTTCAGCGTGCTTAACCTCGCTTCCAACTCTTCAATTGTCGGGAGGCTCCCTAGCAGTTTTTCGGGGAGCGATTCCGTAAGCTGAAAGGACGAGACGCCGATTGGTTTCCGCGTGTCGCGGAGGGCATATTCAGCGACGACTTTGTTCTTCGTCTTGCATAAGATGATGCCCATTGAAGGCTGGTCTTGCTCGTGCCTCAGCAGATCATCCAGCAACATGGTTTTTAGTTGAAGCAGGCGAAATAATTGTTCTTGAATTCAACAACGAAGTGCAACTTTAGACTTGGCGATTAAAGGGCAAGCTGCGATAGCATCGGTGCTCTCTTAAACGACCAAGTCAAAGAAGCACTCGTGATGCACTAGACACAGCTTACCCGTGA
>Ga0136617_10004656_pt1 | contig 12286 bp, 7 predicted proteins | sample AntDrymUQ3222106_2_FD_129672 | JGI IMG/M metagenome (GOLD analysis project Ga0136617, IMG submission 129672) | Polar desert sand microbial communities from Dry Valleys, Antarctica - metaG UQ322 (21.06) | ecosystem: Environmental > Terrestrial > Soil > Desert | place: Antarctica: Dry Valley...
GTTGCGGAACCGTCTCTCGGCATGAACCTGCGCGGCGAATGTTTTGATTCGCTGCTTTGTCTCGGTGATATTACGCCGCAACTCTTCGTTAGGCGCGAGTTCCGGCGCACGCAGCCAATAATGGCCCACCATACGTTGCTCGTCCGGGTTCGCGATCGCGCCCGCCTCGAGTTGGTCCCCGGCCGCAAAAGCTCGATCGACGTGCGGCTGCATGATCGCGAAGAAGTCATCCGCAAAACGCATCCGGCTAATATCGATCGAGAAACCGAGATCCTCATAACGCAAAAAGTACTGCTGGAACCGTTGCCACATGGAGGGACGACCGCCGTGTCGTCCCTTATCATCGGACGGGACTGCGCCCGTCCCTCCAGGATCACCACCGCAATTCATGCATCTCCCCCGCGTACGGCCACTCCTCCGCTTGCCTGACCAGCCCAGCGCGCACCGGGTTTTCCAAAACATACTGCCATTTCCGGGTGTAGTTTTCGCCGCGGCGCAATTGTGTGTCCCAGAAATGGCGTTGCCAAACCGGCGCGTCGTCCGGGTTCGGCCAATTGCGCGCGGCCTGCGATTTCCAATAGCTCGCCCATTGAAGCAGGGGCTTCGATTGGATCTCCGCAGGTGCGCAAAACAGATGCACATGATCGGGCATAATCACATATCGTCCAACTAGCCACGATTCCGCAGCGTGCCACGCTGCCAGCAGCGTCTGGTGCGCGGTCTCGTTAGCCAGAATGGGCTTCCGCATCTTCGTGCAAACCGTGATGAACACAATTACCGGCGTGCCGAACCGCTCGTGAACCGGCTGATGAATCGGATGTTTACGCCAGGTATCCATGGAGGGACGACCGCCGTGTCGTCCAAGATAAGGGACGGGACAGCGCCCGTCCCTCCATTACATGTGGTCGATGATGTTCTGGCCGAACTCAGAGCACTTGATTTCCGTGGCTCCGTCCATTAACCGCGCGAAATCGTATGTCACTCGCTTACTGCTGATCGCACCGTTCAGACCCTTGACGATCAAATCCGCCGCTTCGTTCCAACCCATGTAGCGGAACATCATCTCGCCGGAGAGAACGACCGAGCCAGGATTCACTTTGTCCTGGTTCGCATACTTCGGCGCCGTGCCGTGTGTCGCTTCAAAGACCGCATGTCCGGTGATGTAGTTGATGTTGCCGCCCGGCGCGATGCCGATCCCGCCGACCTGCGCGGCCAGCGCGTCACTCAGGTAATCACCGTTCAGGTTCAAAGTCGCGATAACGTCAAAATCTTCCGGCCGTGTCAGCACCTGCTGGAGCGTGATATCGGCAATGGCATCCTTGATCACGATGCCGCCGCCTGGTTTGCCCATCGGAATCCGACACCACGGCCCGCCATCGATCTCTTCCGCGCCGAAGTATTGCTTCGCGATTTCGTAACCCCAATCGCGGAAGGCACCTTCAGTATACTTCATGATGTTCCCCTTATGCACGATCGTGACGCTCTTGCGCTGATTCTTGATCGCGTAACCGATCGCGCTGTGAATCAAACGCACGCTTCCCGCTCGGCTGACGGGTTTGATTCCGATGCCAACCATGACATCGCTGCCTTCGGGGGCTCCGACCATTTTCCAAAATTCCGCCGCTTTTTCTTTGGTGCCGAAACGAATTTTCTCAAAGCCCTTCGGAAATTCCTTTTGCAGAAACGCGAGAATCTTGGCCGATTCTTCGCTCCCCGCGGCGTAGTCAATTCCCGCATAAATGTCTTCCGTGTTCTCGCGGAAAATAATCATGTCCACTTTTTCCGGACGCTTTACCGGCGAGGGAACACCTTGAAAATATTGCACCGGGCGGAGACAGACGAAGAGATCGAGCATCTGGCGCAGCGCGACATTGAGGGATCGAATTCCTCCGCCGACCGGCGTGGTCAGCGGCCCTTTGATCCCGACCAAGTAATCGCGGAAGGCCTCGACCGTGTCGTTCGGAAGCCATTCGTCGAATTGGTCTTTCGCGGCCTGACCGGCGAAGACCTCGAACCAGGAAATCTTTTTCTGCCCGCCATACGCCTTCTCAATCGCGGCATCGAAGACGCGCTCGCTCGCCGCCCAGATGTCAGGCCCAGTCCCGTCGCCGCGAATGAACGGAATTACCGGCCGATCCGGCACGGTGAGCTTTCCTTGGGCGATGGAGATTTTATCGCCGGCGGGTGGAGTGATGTCTTTGTAAGGCATGGGCGAAGTGTAGCGACGGCGCGTTAGGCTGCAATCCCGCACCCGTCGGCTCGCGCGGAGATGCGGGCTTATTGTAGGTTACGTAGGTCAAACCCTTAGGTTATGGCACGAGACGCGCTTAAACCCGCAGCACGATGCCGTTCTCCAAGCCATCTCACCGTGGCTGTACGGCGAAAACAAAGGCCCTCTTTGTTCTCGCAACGTTCCTTTGCGCCTTGCCCGGGTTAGCCTCGGCCGCAACGATTACGAAGAAGTACAGCAGCGCCAATCTCAACGGCAAATCGAGCTGGATCGGCAATGGAGTGCCCGGCGCCGGCGACATTGCGCTTTGGAATTCCACCGTCACCACCGCTTTGGCGAACAGTCTCGGCGGCAATCTCAGCTGGCTTGGAATTCAGATCACAAATCCCGGTGGCGCGATCACGATTAACGCCGGCTATACCCTTACCCTTGGCACTTCGGGGATCAATATGAGCGCGGCGACGCAGAACCTGACGCTCAACTGCGCCCTCATGCTTGGCTCCACTCAGGTCTGGGATGTAACGACCGGCAGGACTCTGGCTGCCGCCGGCGTCATCGGTGGAGCCGGAGGGTTGACGAAGAACGGCCTTGGCACGGTGAGTATGACCGGCACCAACACTTTTACGGGCGCGACGACCATCAACGGCGGTACTGTGGCCATCAGCAGTGGTGCGGGCCTCGGAGTGTCGACTGCCGTAGCGACGATCAATGCCGGCACGCTGGCACTCGTGGCTGGTAAGACGGCAGCGACGACGCGGCAATTCCGGCTCGGCCATGCCGCCAGCACGATTCAGGTCGATTCGGGATCGACCTTTACCCTCAGCGGAACGGTCAGTAACGGCGCGACCGCCGGGAACCTGATCAAGACGGGAGCAGGCACGCTCATACTTTCCGCCGCGACCGGTAATACCTACGGCGGGGCCGGGCAGACCACGTCGATCAATGGCGGGACGCTGCAAGTTGGGAATGACAATCAGCTCGGGAACATCGCCACCAGTGTCACCTTCAACGGCGGCACGCTGATGTTTTCGTCGGGATTTACATCTGCCCGGAGCGTAGTTTTGAACGCGGCGAGCGGCACCATTAACACGAACAACAACTCCGCGACCTTGAGCGGAACCCTCAGCGGTGCCGGTTCCCTCACGAAAGCAGGAGCGGGCACGCTGACGTTGTCGGGGACGAACACATACTCTGGCGGCACCTCGGTCACCGGGGGTAACAGCAGCATCCTGAGTCTGTCCAATGCCGCCAATGCCGGCTCCGGCTTGGTCACCCTCGGCGGCGGATCAGTTTTGCTCTCGACGGCAAATTTCACATTCTCAAACGGGCTGGTCCTGGGTGCCGTCGGCGGCAGCGCGCAACCGGACGGCAATCTCGTCTCCGGCATCGTCAATGTGCCGACCGGCACAACCCTCACGCTGAGCGGCACTGGAATCAGCGAAGCGACGAGCGGCACTGGCCGGCTGGAGAAACTGGGCGGAGGCACGCTCGTGATGAACACCGCCAACACCTACAGCGGGGGAACTTACCTTCACGAGGGGACGTTCATCTTCGGGAATGCTGGGGCCCTGGGTCCGCAACCGGCAAACGATCCCACTTTCAATCAGCTCACGATCGACAATGGAGCGCAACTTCGCTTAAGCACGGGCGGCGCTTTCCGCCGCAACGTGCTTATCGGAACCGGCGGCGGAGTGCTTGGTGCCACCACCGCAGGCAACGTCGCGTATCGCAACGGGGTCTTCAGCAACGTGAGCGCGCAGAGCGGCGGCGTGACGGTGGACAGCGGAGCCAACGGTTTCGGAGGCAACAACACTTTCATTGGCAACCTGACGATCAGCAGCGGAGCGATTGCCGCGATCAGCCGCGACGCCAACCTCGGCGCCCTGGCCAATCAGATTCTGCTCAACGGGGGCGGCACCCTGCGGATCGAAGACGGCGTGGACATCACCGGCACAGGAGGCACCACCGCCAGCACGGTGCTGGCGACATTTAGCAGCAACCGGCAAATTACCCTGGGCAGCGGAACGGGCACGATCGAAGTTAAGAACTTCGCCGACACCAATCCGAGTTTCGATGCAAGTGGCAGCAACCCGATTGTTCCGGCAGGCGGGCGGCCGGCCTCCCATACGAACACCTTCACCCTGAATGGCTCGCTCACTGGCGCCGGCGGGCTGATCAAGGCGGGTGACGGAATCTTAGTGCTGGCGAATGCCGCGAATAATTACACCGGCGGCACCACGATCAACGGCGGCATCTTGAGTGTGGCCGATGCAACTGCGCTCGGCGCCGGGAGTAATCCCCTAACGATCAATCCAGGCGGAATCTTTCAGGCCACCAGCTCATTTGCGACCGCGCGCGCCGTGACCCTGGGCGGCACGGGCGGCGCCGCCAGCGGCGGCACCTTCGACGTGACCGGCACGAACATCGAAACACGCAACGGTGTCATCAGCGGCGCCGGCAGCCTGACCAAAACCGGCACCGGCACCCTCCTCCTCGAAGCGACGAATACTTTCACAGGCGACTTCTACATCAACGGCGGGACGGTCAGCATCACGAACAATCAGGCGCTCGGTCCGCAGCCACCGTCGCTCGGCAGCTCGCTGTACGCCGTGCACATGGCAAATGGCACCAGCCTGCAAACCGCGGCCAACTCTTTCGGCGGCAATCGCCAACTGGAACTCGTCAGCGGTACGGCAACGCTCGACGTGACCAGCAGCTTTACCCAGCAGAGGAACGGCCTTGTCTATGGCTCGGGGGGTTTGATCAAAACCGGCAGCGGGACGCAGATCCTGACCAACGCCAACACCTACAGCGGTGGAACGACGATCAACAACGGCACCCTCCAGGCGAACAACGCAACCGGAAGCGCCACGGGGAGCGGCGCGGTCGTCGTAAATAACGGCGGCGTTCTCAGCGGCCTGCCCACCGCCACCGGTTTTGCCAATCCCGGCTCGCTTTCGGGCACTGTCACAGTGAATAGCGGGGGCGCGATCCAGGCGCGGAGCGGGGGCACGTTCACCTTCGGTGGTCTCGCCTTGAACACATCCGCGATCACGAATTTCCAAATCGGAGCGCCCGCCGGCACGGCGATTATCAACATCACCGGCGTGGATGGCTTGAGCCTGGCCGGACTCTCGACCGTCAACATCAGCAACACCGGCGGCCTGGCCGCGGGCACATACAATTTGTTCGACTACACCGGCACCGCCCTAACGAGTATTGCCAACCTTCAGCTCGGCAGCACCGCTGGCGGTGGCTTTACCTATTCGCTTTCCAATAACCAAACCAGCACCTCCATCGACCTCGTCGTTTCGCTCAGCAATCAACAGTGGGCCAACGACGCCAATGGCAATTGGAACGTAACCAGCAATTGGACCAACGGCGTTGTTCCCAATGCCGTCGGTGCGCAGGCCAACTTCTTCGGCCTGATCAATCAAGCGCGCACCGTAACCGTGAACGGCGCCTTTACCATCGGCAACATGGCCTTTGACGATGCCGACGCCTATACGGTTGCTGACAGCGGGTTCGGCGGCGACGGGCTGACGCTCAACAACGGCAGCGCCGCCGCGATCAATGTATCGCTCGGCAGCCACACCCTCTCCGCGCCCCTGACGCTCGCGAGTGATCTGCAGCTCGCGGCCGCCGCGGGAACCGGTTTGACCATCAGCGGCGCGATCAGTGAAAGCGGTGGAAGCCGGGCGGTCACGAATAGTGGAGCCGGCAGCATGACCTTCGCCGGTGGCGCAGCTAACAGCTATAGCGGCCTAACGACTGTCAGTGCGGGGACGCTGAGTCTAAATAAGACCGCGGGCGTGAACGCGATTGGATCTGGGGGCGTCGACATTCGTTCCGGCGCGGCGCTCACGTTGCTGGCGGCAAACCAGATCGCCGACACCGCTGTCGTCATTGCCAACGGTTCTTTCGGTCTCGGCGCGTTCGCGGAAACGATCGGGGCGCTCAGCGGGTCGGGCGCAGTCACGACTTCGGCGGGCGGCACTCTAACCGTCGGCGCTTCCAACAATCTCCATTCGGAATTTGATGGCGTAATCAGCGGCGCAGGGACGATCTCGAAAGCGGGCAGCGGGACGCTGACCCTGGATGGCGCAAACACTTTCGGCGGTTCGGGTCAGGCCGTGAGCGTGAACGGCGGGACCTTGAGCGTCGCCTCGGATGGCAACCTTGGAAACGTAGCCAACAGTCTAACCTTCAACGGCGGATCGCTTTCCTTCGCGGCCAGCTTTAACACCAGCCGCGACTTCTTCCTGACCGGCGCTGGCAGCATCAACACTAACAATAACTCCGCGATCTTGAGCGGCATCCTCAGCGGGGCTGGCAGCCTAACGAAAGCTGGCGCTGGCACTTTGACCCTCTCCGGCACGAACACCTACGCCGGCGGCACCTTCATTACCGGCGGCAACAGCAGCGCGCTCAGCATTTCGAGCGCTTCGAATCTCGGCAGCGGCGCAGTTACGTTTAGCGGCGGTTCCGCCTTGGCTTCGACCACCGATCTCACGCTCACGAATAACTTCACTTTTGGCGCGACGGGCGGCGGCAGTCAGGGCGACGGTCTGGCGGTCTCGGGAATTTTCAACGTGGCCAGCGGCAGCACCTTGATCCAGAGCTCGGGCGTCATTAGCGGCGGGCGTTTGATGAAGGACGGAACCGGCGTGCTCGACTTGCGCGGGAGCAACACCTACACCGGCGGGACTTACCTGCACAACGGCGTGATCGTAATCAACAGCGGCGCCTCGTTAGGCGTGCAACCGGACACGAGCAATCCCTTTTCAAATGCGCTCACGATCGACAATGGCGCCACCCTGCGCAATGCCTTCAACGGCGCCGGATTCCCAGGGCGCGGGCTGCTGATCGGCAACGGCGGGGCGCAGATCGACGATCCATCCGGGATCACACAGTTCCGCAATGGCCCGATCGCGAATGTGAGTGGCCAGAGTGGGGGATTGACCAAGCTCGGCCTGGGGACACAGGGCCTCGGTGGCACGAACACTTTCACAGGAGCTGTGCAAGTCACGAGCGGTCTCCTGAGTGTGAGCCGCGATGCAAACCTGGGAGCAGTTTCGAACCAGTTATCTTTCGCCGGCGGCGCCGGGCTGCGGATCGAAGACGGACTCGACAATCACGGCGCCACCCCAGCGGTCCCGGTCCTGGCCACCTTCAACACCAGCCGACAAATCAATCTTCTCGCCGGCAACGTCACATTCGAAGTGAAGAACTACGCCGATACCAACCCCAGCTTCGGCGCGGTCGCGGCGCCGGCCTCGCATTTGAATACTTTCACCATCGATGGCTTCATCACCGGCGCGGGCGCTTTGGTCAAGAATGGCGATGGCACCCTCGTGCTGAGCAATGGTGCGAACAATTACTCCGGCGGCACCATCATCAATAACGGCACGCTCAGCGTCGCCAATGCCATCGCCCTGGGCGCGGCCACTTCCGGAATGGCGATCAACAATAACGCCATCTTTCAAACCACCGGAAGCTTCAATACCGCGCGCCTGGTCACGCTCGGTGGAACGGGCGGCCCGGCGGGAGTAGGGGGCGGCATCTTCGAAGTGAGCAGCGGCGTGAACCAGACGCGCAGCGGCGTCATCAGCGGGGACGGCAGCTTGAGCAAGAATGGAAGCGGAACCTTGAACTTGCTGGCGGATAACACCTACGCGGGAGGTTCGTTCCTCAACAGCGGCATCGTGGCGATCGACCGCAGCACGAGCCTCGGCAGCATCAGCAGCTCCGCCACTATCGGCAACGCTACGCTCGAAGTGCTGAACGACATCGCGACGACGCGCAATCATAGTTTGAGCCACGCCAGTAGCGCGGTTCAGGTCGATGAAGGCGCAACCTACACCGTCGGCGGCGTCATCAGCGGCAGCGGCTCGCTTAATAAAACTGGTGCCGGCACCATCGCGCTCACCGGCACGAACACCTATGCCGGCGGCACGTTCATCAACGGCGGAACTATCGCCATTAACAACCCCGGTAACCTTGGAGCGGCGGGCAATTCCCTGACTGTAAACGCCGGAACTGTGCGTGTGATCACAGGTTACACCACCGCCCGAAACATCACCCTCGGCCATGCCGCGAGCACAATCGAAGTCGATCCGGCGCAGACTCAAACCCTCACCGGAGTCTTGAGCGGCACCGGTGCGCTCAACAAAACCGGCAGCGGCGCGCTGAGCTTGAGCGGCGCGAATACCTTTACTGGCGAAACCGTGGTGGACGAAGGCACTCTCACCCTGGCCGCGGGCGCCGGCAGCGCGCTCGCCAGCACCAGCGCCGTCACGGTCAACAACGGTGGAACTCTTCTGCTTGGCGCGAACAATCAGATCCGGGACGTCGCGCCGGTCACGCTGGGAGGCGGCACTTTCGCGAAAGGAAACTTCAGCGAAGGCACGGCAGGCAGCGCAGGCCTTGGCGGTCTTACTCTCACCGACTCAGGTTCTCACATCGATTTCGGCAGCGGCACTGTCGGCATCCTGAGCTTCGCCAGCTTTAGCGCGGGCATAGATCCCGACTTCGAGTCCCTCATCATCGATAACTGGACCGGCAACGCCAACACCGTCGGCAACGCATTCACCGACCGCCTCATCTTCAACGCCAGCCAATCCGGTAACCTGGCCTACTTCAACTTCACCGGTTACGCCGATGGCGCCACGCAGTTTTCATTAGGCGGCGGTTTCTACGAGGTCACTCCCCTCACGCCTGTCCCTGAACCGGCGACCTATTTCGCGGGCGCTCTCGCGCTTCTGGGCCTCGGTTATCATCAGCGTCGCCGGCTCCGGCGATTCGCACAAAACTAAAACCTCGGCGCTGGGGGGACGGGCGCCGTCCCGTCTACGCCGGTCCCCAGAGCGCTATCGTTCCCGAGGACCAGAGTTGCGTTCGCGGTGTCAATCGATGCCCTACCGCTATAGCTATTGGCTCCGTTCAACTGAATGATCCCGGTTCCTCTCAGGCTCAGCGCAATCGTGTTGGTGCTCGAGACCACTCCGCTCACGATCAGGGTTCCACCGTTGGCCTGGTTGAAAACTTGCGCGCCCGAAGCGGCGCACAGCACGATGGGCGCGGAGATCGTGTTGGTGCCGCTCGTGATATCGGAATTGATCGCAGAGCCCGCGCCGGTGCCAGTATTGGTCAGCGTGAGTTTAATAATCGTGCTCGAACTTGTGAGGTTGTACCCCGAAGCCGTCGTGGTGCTAAAGTTTAACTGTTGAATGGTGAGCGACCCGCTCAAATTGGGATTGGTGGTCCTGGCCGCATTGAAAAGAGCAACATCTCCCGAGCCGGGGACCCCACCGGTCCAGCTACCCGCGGTATTGAAATCGGCCGCCGTATTGTTCCAGGTCCTGTTTGCCGCGTAGGCGGAGGGGCCGAGTAAGAGAGCGATCACCGCTCCGAGCGTGCACGCGCAAAGACTCAGACGAAGCGGAAGAGGTGCAGAGAGGTTCCAAGATTCATTGAGATCAGCAGGTTTTGATCCGTCGAAGCTACCGCCTGCGGAGGGAAAGGGCGGCAGGCGCACCCTAACTGCGCATAGGAAAAATCCTTAGCGGCGTGAACACCTTGAGCGGAGCGGTCACAGTGAGTGCCGGTACGCTCGCGCTAGCGACGAGCGCCGGGAGCGCACTCGGCTCGACCAACGGCGTCACCGTCAATTCAGGCGGCACGCTCCTGCTCGGCGCCAGTAATCAGATCAACAACAGTGCCGGGATGACTCTTGCTGGCGGCACATTCGCCACAGGCAACTTCAGCGAAGGCGCGACAAACGCGGCGGGCGTAGGCGCATTGACGCTGACCGCCGCCGGTTCTCATCTGGATTTCGGCACCGGCACAGTCGGAGTCTTGAGCTTCGCCAGTTTCGCTCCCGGAGCGAACAGCTTAACGATCGATAATTGGACCGGCCTCGCGAACACCGTCGGAACGGCATCGACCGATCGCCTGATTTTCGATCTGACTCAGAGCGCGAATCTGGCCAGTTTCACCTTTTCGGGTTACGCCTCCGGCGCGGTGCAGTTCGATTTGGGCAACGGCTTCTTCGAGTTGACGCCGGTCACGCCTGTGCCGGAGCCAGCCACGTGCTTGGCTGGCGCGCCACATTCGCTGCCCTGGGATTTAGGCAGTATCGCCGGCGCCCAGCGACTGGTAAAAGGCCCAGGATAGGTTCAGCACCCACGGCTGTAGCCATCCGTCCCCCGCTGTGCAGGGATGCTACCCATCTTCAACCCGAGCCGATTAAGCGCTATATGCGGCGTCGCTGACTATCGACGAGCGCGCGCAGCGCCCGGAATCCGCGGCACGTCAGATGCTTCTTTTTCAAAGCATGGGGGCAAATCAAATCCTGCTCGCGCTTCTTTACAAACTTCAGCAGCTCGTTCTGGGTCGCTCTTCGCGATACTCGCGGCGGTGGCGGATGCGGCGCGTCGAGATGACAAACATGTTCTGACGGTCGATTTCGGCACTGACACAGTCGATGTCTTGAGTTTCGCCAGCTTTGCATCCGGAGCGAACAGCCTCACGATCGACAACTGGACCGGGACCGCGAACGCGATGGGAAATGCTTCCACCGACCGCCTGATCTTCGACACCAGCCAAAGCAGCGGCAACCTCAGCAGCTTCACCTTTACCGGTTACGCACCCGGCGCGGTGCAATTCGATCTGGGCAACGGTTTCTACGAAGTGACCGCCGTCACCCCGGTGCCCGAACCCGCGACCTATTTCGCAGGTGCGCTTGCCCTTGCGGCGGTCGCTGCCAATCAGCGCCGATGGCTGCGCCGGACCTAGCCCGACCATTCACCGAGCGGACAATCCCCCGACCGCGTATGCGAGCGGCTGGGTAATCCGTGAATGGAGAAGCGGCGTCCGATGTCTTATCCAGGCCGCAAGGCTGTGCCCATCGTGGCCAAGGCACTCAGTGTTCCGCGTTCGTTTCCTTTCCGATCATGCAGCCCGCAGCGGACCTGCCGCGACCAGCTTCTTTTTTCGTGGATCGACCGTGAGAGATAATCCTTCGAGCGTCCTGGCTCCGAGCAGCGTCATGTCGCCGGGTTCGGCGAAAACCACTTCATCGATCGTGAAATACTTATTGAACCTGATGATGGCAAAGCCAACGCTGCGAGTGATCCGCTCTCCGTTTGCCATCGTAAATGCCAGGTCTTTTTTTTCGACCTCGATGCCAATCTTGTGCAGGGTCGCTTCCGGGATCCAGGTGTATTCACTTCCGGTGTCGACGAGGACACGCGGCACGGTTGCCGCCTTTCGTCGATCAACGTGATTCTCGACTCTGCAGCCGACCTGAAACGTTTCCATCGTGCACGTTATTCGAGGAGCCACCGCCACGCAACGCACCCCCGCAGTTCGGCCTTTGAAGTTGGTTGGCTCTGACTCCTTATGGAGGCCCGACCGAGAGAGAACCGATTAAGTCGCGATCTCGACCAGTCGGTGTAGCCACGGCCCCTGTGGGCCGTTCCGCTCGCCAGAGTGGGTGCCACGATTCGGACGGGCCGAATTGCGTTCACGACGGCACAAAGACGGCCGTTAAATCATTAGATTGCTGTCAAGATTTGCAGCCGGACCAAATCGCCGACCGGGGCAATTACCGACGGAGTGCGCCTCCCTGAGGGAGTGTCGATAGTAAGCTCTGGGGTTGCCCTGATTTGACGGACAGTGTGGGAAGGGTCAAAAAGCCAAGGAACCCACATGAAGACACAGCTAAGTAAACCAGCGCGCGAGCCGGCGCGCTACACCAAGGAATATAAGCAAGAGGCGCTGGAGCTATGGCGCGCGAGCGGTCGCAGTGCCGCCAAGGTCGCGACCGAGTTAGGCATCCGCTCCCCGCTGCTTTATCGCTGGGCGCGCCTGGAGCGTGTGCCCGCGGCGCCCAAGGCCAGCCCCAGAGCGAGGCGCAGCGTGGAAGAGCTGGAGGCGGAGATCCAGCGTTTGGTCAGGGAGAACGCCAAGCTTCTAGAGCAGCGCGAAGTCTTAAAAAAATCACTGGGCATCCTCTCCGAAGTGCCGCCCAGAGGTATGCCCGGATCGCAGCCA
>Ga0136617_10004657_pt1 | contig 12285 bp, 10 predicted proteins | sample AntDrymUQ3222106_2_FD_129672 | JGI IMG/M metagenome (GOLD analysis project Ga0136617, IMG submission 129672) | Polar desert sand microbial communities from Dry Valleys, Antarctica - metaG UQ322 (21.06) | ecosystem: Environmental > Terrestrial > Soil > Desert | place: Antarctica: Dry Valley...
GATACCTGGACGGCGAGCCTCTGATCGTGGTGAACGGGGACGTGCTCACCGGGACGGACCTCAGCAAGGCGATAGAGTTGCACGAGTCATCGGATTCTCTGGCGACCATCATGCTTACGAGCGTGGAGGACCCGACGGCGTACGGGCTGGTGGAGGTGGACCACGACATGCTGGTGCGCCGCTTCCTGGAGAAGCCCGCCGCCGACGAGGTGACGACCAACCTGGTGAACGCCGGCCTCTACGTGCTGGAGCCGGAGGTATTGTGCCGCATCCCGGAGGGCAGGGAGGTCTCCATCGAGCGTGAGATCTTCCCCGAGCTCCAGGCGCGAGGCAAGTTGCGAGCTCACGTCTCCAGCTCGTACTGGCGCGACATCGGGACTCCCCGGAGTTACCTGGCAGCCTCCCACGACGTGCTCTCCGGCGCGGTTGGCGCGCACGAAGGCTTCGAGTACCTCGACGTTGATCCCTCGACCGAACTTGGAAAGAATGTCCGGTTGCTGCCGCCGGTCTCCGTGGCCGACGGGTGCGAGATCGGGCACCTCGCTACCATCGGCGGGCGGTCCTCCCTCGGCCGGGGCTGCCGCGTTGGGGCGAGGGCCGTCGTCGAGGGAAGCATCTTGCTGGACGGGGCTGAGGTCGAATCCGGCGCCGTCGTGCGGGGCTCGATAATCGGTCCTCGCGCCAGGGTGGGGCAGAACGCTATCGTCCGCGGGCTCTCGGTGCTTGGCGCCGGTTGCGTGGTGGGGGAGGGCAACGTCCTGGATCAGGGAATCCGCATAAATCCCGGCGTCGTCGTGCCGCCGCGCAGTCTGAGTTTCTAGGGAGCGGTCAGCTATCAGCTTTGGTCTACTCGCCTACGATGCTTTTCCCGACGACCGAAGACCTTTTCGCGCCGATCATCGAAGAAGCTGCGGCCAGGCCAGACGGTGACGCCCGACACGTACTTGCTGACGGCTGATAGCTGATGGCTGATAGCTTCAAAGTCTGGATCGAAGCCTCCCGCCCGAAGACACTCTCGGCGGCCGTGGCTCCGGTTCTAGTCGGAACAGCGGCGGCTTCTGCTTTCTCGGTCTGGCGGTTCCTGGGCGCGCTGGTGGTCGCGCTGGCGGTGCAGATCGGGGTTAACTACGCGAACGATTACTTCGACGGCGTGAGCGGTGTGGATACGGAATCTCGTGTTGGGCCGCGCCGCGCCATCGCATCCGGGCTCGTCTCTCCGGCCAGGATGCGCTCCGCGATGTTGATCGCCTTCGGTGTCGCCGCGCTGGCTGGACTTGCGCTCGCGGCGGTCGCGGGATGGTGGCTCGTCGCTGTGGGAGCGTCCTGCTTCCTTGCGGCGCTCGGTTACAGCGGCGGGTCGCGTCCCTACGCCTCCTCTGGGCTGGGCGAGGCTTTCGTTTTCGTGTTCTTCGGGCTCGTGGCGACGGCTGGCTCCGCGTACGTTCAGGACGAGCGGTTTTCCTGGCTCGCCATCGTGGCGGCCGTGCCGGTCGGGATGTTAGCCGTGGCGATACTCGTCGCCAACAACCTGCGCGACATCGAGACCGACGCAAGCGCCGGAAAGTACACCCTCGCCGTCCGTCTGGGGGACCGAGTTACCCGTACCTTCTTCGTGTCGCTCGTGCTTGGCCCGTTCGTCTTCGTTCCCGTCATCGCGGCCGTGGCAGGCAGTCTCTGGCCGCTCGTCGCCTTGCTTGCTCTCGCTTTCGTTCCCGTCCCGGTGCGCGCCGCCCGGGGTGGCGTGAAGGGGCGAGCTTTGATCCCGGTCCTCGCGGGCGCAGCGAGGCTCCAGATCTCTTTCGGCCTGCTCCTCGCCGCCGGGTTGCTCTTGTCATAGAAGGAGGCTCATGTACAAACCATACGCGGACGCGCTGGCGGATCTCTTCTATCCGCGGCGTTGCGCCGCGTGTGACCGTCGGGTAAGCGACGTGCTCTGCCGCGGCTGCTTCGAGTCGCTGCCCCTGATCGAAGGCCCTCGCTGCGGGCGGTGCGGGATGCCGACGGCTTTCGAGGTCTACGTGTGTGACGCCTGCGCGAGCGAGGACTTCGGTTTCGAGTCGGCGCGGGCGCCTCTGATGTACGAGGGGACCGGGAAGGAGATCGTCCATGCCTTGAAGTACCGGGGTTACCGGGCGGTCGTGGAGCGCGTAATGGCGCCGCTCATGGCTGGGATGCTCGACGGCGAGAGCCGCTTCGATGCCGTGGCGCCGGTCCCGCTGCACCGCTCCCGTCTGCGCAAGAGAGGCTTCAACCAGGCTGAGGTCATGGCGAAGGCCGTAGCAAAAGAGATAAACGCGCCTCTGTCGGCTAGAATGGAGGCGGTGAGGAAGACCAGGGATCAGGTAAAGCTAACAGCGCCGGAGAGGAAGGCGAACGTCTCCGGGGCGTTCCGAACGCGGGAGTCCGTGCGTGGCAGGATCCTCCTCGTGGACGACGTTTTCACGACCGGCGCCACCATGAGCGAATGCGCGAAGACCCTTACGCAATCTGGCGCTGCGGAAGTACACGCCCTCAGCCTGTGCAGGACGGTGTAGTAGTTATCAGCTTTCAGCCATCAGCTTTCAGCCATCAGCTTTCCCGTCCGGTTCGCTGCCCGGCGGAGGTTTCGAATGACGCGGCGGAGCGTCAAAATCACACGCTTTGCTGATGGCTGAAAGCTAACTGCTGAAGGCTAAAGCCGACCGAAGGGAGGCACATTGGACATACTCATCAAGGGACGCAACATCTCGGTTACGGAGGCGCTCGAGCGGTACGCGCTGGAGAAGGTAGAGAGGGTCCGCCGGTTCTTCGACGATGAGAAGAGCGTCTCGCGGGCGGAGGTCGAGCTCACCCACGAGCGCAACCCTTCCATCTCAGAGTGCGACGTGGCCGAGACGACCCTGTTCATAAACGGCACGGTTCTCAAGGCGAGAGAGGCTTCGCCCGATATGTACGCCTCAATTGACCGCATGTCGGACAAGCTGGAGCGGCAGGTCCGGCGTTACAGAGGCCGTCAAATAGATCGCTGGCACGGCCAGATGAAGAATAGCGCTCCCGAGGCGCCACAGCCCTTCGTGGTCGAGGAGGAAGGGGAGATAGAAGATCGCATCGTACGGACCAAGCAGTTCCAGATGAAGCCGATGAGCGCCGGGGAGGCTGCCCTGCAAATGGAGCTCCTCGACCATGACTTCTACGTCTTCACCAGCGCCGATACCGGTTCCATAAATGTGGTATACCGGCGGCGCGACGGTAATTATGGGCTCATAGAGCCAGCGCGGTAGCGAGTAATGGAGCAGCCCGCGCAACCTGGCGAGTCGGCCACACACGAGGTAAGGGATCTTGTCTAACCTGCTTACGAAGATATTGAAGATGGGGGAGGGCCGCAAGCTCAAGGTCCTCCAGAAGACCGTCGAATCGGTTACGGCCCTGGAACCCGAGGTGGAGAAGCTCTCCGACGAGGAACTTCGGGCGAAGACGGGCGAGTTCCGCGAGAGGCTCGGAAAGGGAGAGACCCTCGACGATATCCTGCCCGAAGCATTCGCCGTGGTCCGAGAGGTTTCCCGGCGCACTTTGGGGATGCGGCCCTTCGATGTGCAGGTCATGGGCGGCATCGTGTTGCATCAGGGTAAGATCTCCGAGATGAAGACCGGCGAAGGCAAGACGCTCGCCGCCACCATGCCAGTGTATCTCAATGCCCTCTCGGGCAAGGGCGTCCACGTCGTCACCGTGAACGACTATCTCGCCCGCCGCGATGCCGCATGGATGGGCGAGGTATACGACTTCCTCGGCCTCACGGTCGGCCTCGTGCAGGACAGGATGGGCTTCGAGGAGCGCAAGGAAGCCTACGGCTCGGATATCACCTACGGCACCAACGCCCAGTTCGGTTTCGACTACCTGCGCGACAACATAGCGACCTCCACGGAGCATCTCGTGCAGCCCGACCTCAACTTCGCCATCGTGGACGAGGTTGACTCGATCCTCATAGACGAAGCCCGTACACCGCTCATCATCTCCGGCATGCCGGAGAGCGCCGCCGATACCTACTATCGTTTCGCTGCCATCATCCCGCGCCTCAAGGCCGGAGATGACTTCGAGGTGGAGGAGAAGAAGCGTCAGGTCGCCCCGACCGAGGCGGGCGTCGAGAAGGTCGAGAAGGCTTTGGGCATGGAAAATCTCTACGACGACGTGAACAGCAACCTCGTCAACCACCTAAACCAGGCTCTCCGGGCGCACACGCTGTTCCACAAGGACGTGGAATATCTGGTGCGTGACGGGCAGGTCTTTATCGTGGACGAGTTCACGGGGCGCGTGCTGGAGGGACGGCGATACTCCGAGGGTCTGCATCAGGCGATAGAGGCCAAAGAGGGTGTCGAGATCCGTGAAGAGAATCAGACCGTCGCGACGATCACCATCCAAAATTACTTCCGCCAGTACGACAAGCTGGCTGGCATGACGGGCACGGCTGCGACCGAGGCCGACGAGTTCATGCACATCTACAAGATGGAGGTCGTCTCCGTCCGGACGCACATGCCGATGGTGCGCGACGACTGGGACGACGTGGTCTACAAGAGCCAGAAGAGCAAGTACGCCTCCGTGGTCGAGGACATCGCCGAGCGTCACGAGGAAGGCCAGCCGGTCCTCGTTGGCACGGTCTCGGTGGAGGTCTCGGAGCATCTATCGAAAGAGCTCACGAAGAAAGGAATCAAGCACAACGTCCTGAACGCTAAGCAGCACGAGCGCGAGGCAGAGACCATCCTCGAAGCCGGCGAGCGGGGCGCGGTGACCATCGCGACCAACATGGCCGGGCGCGGGACGGACATCAAGCTGGGCGAGGGCGTTGCGGAGGTCGGCGGCCTGTACGTGCTCGGGACCGGGCGGCACGAGTCGCGGCGCATAGACAACCAGCTCAGGGGGCGTTCGGGGCGGCAGGGGGACCCTGGCGAATCGCGTTTCTATCTCTCGTTCGAGGACGACCTGCTCAGGCGCTTCGGCGGGCAGAGGATGCAGAGCGTCATAGAGCGCATCGGGCTGGAGGAGGACGTGCCGATCGAGGCGGGCATGATCTCCGGCTCCGTCAGGCGCGCGCAGGAGCAGGTCGAGAGCCAGAACTTCCAGATCCGTAAACGCATCCTCGAATACGACGACGTGCTGAACAAGCAGCGCGAGGTTATATACGCGATCCGGCGCGACATCCTGATGGGCGAGAACGTGGACACGGAGTCTTACGCGGAAGAGGTCCTCTCCGAAGTGGTCGCCAGCCATGCCTCGGACGCCGTCTACCCGGAGGACTGGGACCTCGACACCCTTTCCACGGAACTCAACCGCTTCTACCCGACGCAGATAGACTTCCACTCCCTCGACATCGAAGACCTGACGAGCGCGGACGTCTCCGCGATGGTCCTGGAAGACGCCCGTCAGCGGCTCGCGGAGCGCAAGGCGGAGTGGGAGGCGCGCACCACGGAGTTGGATCGCCGCAACCTCGTGCGCACGGACGGTCTGACTTCCTTCGAGGAGGCCGAGCGCCGGACGCTGCTCTCCATCGTGGACCAGCGCTGGCGGGAGCATCTCTACGACATGGAGTATCTGCGCGAGGGCATCGGGTGGCGAGGGCTTTCGCAGAGGGACCCGCTAGTGGAATACAAGCGCGAGGGCTTCGACATCTTCCAGGAGATGGAGCGTGGTCTCAAGGAAGATTACGTCACCTACATCTACCGCATCGAGAACTTCCAGGTCCGCGAGGAACCGGAGATGGAGCAATTCTCGTACAGCGGTGGCGAGGATCCGAGCTCGCAGCCGAGCGAGCGCCCGAGGACTCCGCGACAGGCGAACAACAAGGTCGGTCGCAACGAACCGTGTCCCTGTGGCTCGGGCCAGAAGTACAAGAAGTGCGGACTTCTGGACACGCCCGAGCACAAACGCTTGATGGCCGAAAACGGTGGTCCAGAGGCCCAGGCGGGTTAGTGACGGAGCTGCGGGAGAAAGCATCGGGGCTGGAGGAGCGTTTCGCGGAACTCGAGGCTTTCTTCGACTTGGAATCGCTGCGCGCGGAATCCAACAGGCTCTCCGGGGAGATGAGTCAGCCTGGTTTTTGGGACGATCCGGAGGAGGCGAAGCAGGTTTCGGCGCGATTCTCGCGGATCGAGGGTCGGCTGAAACTGATGGAGGACTTGCGCGGTCGGCTTTCAGACTCCGGGGAGTTGCTGGAGTTGGCTGAGGGTGACTCAGCCATGATCTCCGAGGTCACGGCGGAGTTGGACCGGGTGGAGCGGGCGCTGGAGGAGCAAGAGGTGGCCCGGATGTTCTCCGGCGAGTACGACGAGGGTGACGCCATCCTCAATATCAACCCAGGCGAGGGCGGAGTTGACTCGCAAGACTGGGCCGAGATGCTCACCCGGATGTACCGGCGGTGGGCGGAGCGGCGAGGCTTCGATCTCGACGTGATCGAATACACCGAAGGCGATGAGGCTGGCATCAAGAGCGCCACGTTCAGCATCGGCGGCGAGCACGCTTTCGGGTTGCTTCTGGCGGAGCGGGGGGTGCATCGGCTGGTCCGAATCAGCCCGTTCGATGCGCGGGGCCGGCGTCACACCAGCTTCGCCTCGGTCGCGGTCGCCCCGGTCGTGGACGACGCGGTGGAGGTGGAGATCGAGGAGAAGGAACTCAAGATAGACACTTACCGGGCTTCGGGGGCTGGCGGGCAGCATGTCAACAAGACGGATTCGGCGGTCAGGATCACGCACCTGCCAACCGGGATCGTGGTTCAGTGCCAGAACGAGCGCAGCCAGCACCAGAACCGGGAGGTCGCGATGAAGGTCTTGAGGTCGAGGCTCTTCGAGCTTGAGCGTGAGAAGCGGGAACAGGAGATCGCCTCGCAGAGCGGCGAGAAGGCCGAGGTCGGGTTCGGGTCGCAGATTCGCTCCTACGTCCTCCATCCGTACAAGCTCGTCAAGGATCTGCGCACCGGCGAGGAGACCGGGAACATAGACCGCGTCCTCGATGGCGACCTCGACGCTTTTATCTACGCTTACCTGAAGAGCCGGGCCGTCGCCTAAAGCGTTGCGGAGACTGCTCTCCGCCGGGCTCGTGGCCGTCCTGGCCCTGGCGCTGCTCGCCGGAGCCATCGCCCTGATCGGCGCGTATACCTTTCTACCTTCCATCATGGAGGCCGCCGTCGCCAGGGATGTGCGGGATGACCTCGGGCTCACGGAGACTCCTGACGTCAGGTTGGAGAGCGACCCGCAACCGGCGATGCTCACGGGAGAGTTCTCGGATGGCCTCGTCCGGATTCGGGACGCCAGGCTGGGCGGAGTGCGGGCCGCGAGCGTCACCGTTGACCTCGAAGCGTTCGACGTGGACATTTCGAGGAGCGTGAGCCGCAGTGAGTTCGTGGGCGATGGGCCGCTCTCCGGGAGGCTCCGAGTCACGGTCGTGGAACAGGAGATCGCGCGTCTCGCGAGCGAGAACGCCGATGTGCCCGTGAGCAGCATCGAGTTGGAGCGGGGACGGATGGTGGCGCTCTCATCTGTCCAGGTGCTCGGAATCGAGGTTCCTGTCTCGGTGGCTGGGAGCCTGGATCTCCGGGATGGGAGTCTCGTGTTCGAGCCCGAAAGTCTGGAGGCAGCGGGCGTCCCGGTTCCGGGTGAGCTCTCGGATCAACTGCTTTCGGGAACCGGGTTCGCATACCCGCTCGAAGGGTTGCCGGATGGCGTGACGCTCACGGGCGCGGAGGTCGAAGAAGGGCGCCTGGTGTTTACCGGCGGGGTGAAAGACATCCCGCTCGGGACCCCCGGTTGATATCGTGACGCTTTGTTGCTATCTTCCTTCCCTGGTCGGCGAGGGTTCTGGAGGGGAGCCCTGCCGCGCGAAATCCGGCATGCCCTCGCGGATTGCGTCTGGAGCGTTCTAATGATCCGATTCGACAACGTCACCAAACTCTATGGCAACGACACGGTAGCGCTGGAGCGGGTGAACTTGCAAATTGATCCCGGCGAGTTTGTGTTCCTGGTCGGGGCGAGCGGCTCGGGGAAGTCCACGCTGGTGCGTCTGATCCTGAAGGAGATGGAACCTTCGCGTGGGGCCATCTACGTGAAGGGCAAGCGCCTCTCCTCGATCCCGCGCCGGCGCGTCCCGCATCTGCGGCGGGATATCGGGTGCGTCTTCCAGGACTTCAAGCTCCTGCCAAACAAGACCGCGGCCGAGAACGTCGCCTACGCTATGAAAGTAACCGGCCAGAAGCGGCGCGCAATCCGCACGAAAGTACCCCAGATCCTGGACCTCGTCGGGCTTTCGGGGCGGATGTACAAGAGGCCGCACGAGCTATCCGGCGGCGAGCAGCAGCGCGTCTCCGTGGCGCGGGCGTTCGTCAGCCAGCCGCCGATCCTCATAGCCGACGAGCCAACCGGCAACCTCGACCCGGATACGAGCGTCGGCATCATGCAGCTTCTGGATAGGATCAACCGCATCGGCACCACCGTAGTCGTCGCCACCCATGACCGGGAGATGGTGGATGTGATGCGCAAGCGGGTGGTGGCCCTGGAAAATGGCCGCGTCGTCCGCGACCGGGTGAAGGGGGCATACGCCGATGAGGTTTAATTGGGGCTTCTTCCTGAAAGAGGCGCTGAACAACATCCGCCTGAACCTGCTGATGAGCGTCACGGCGGTGACCACGACCTTCGTGTGCATCCTGGTGCTTGGCACGGCGCTGCTGGTCAGCGGGCACGTGGAAGGCATCATCGGGTCCGTCAGGCAGGACGTGAGCGTCGAGGCGTTCTTCGCCCCAGATGCCACGCAGGAGCGGATAGACGAGGTCCGCGCGGAGGTCGAGGGATACCCCGAGGTCTCCGGGGTCACGTACATCTCTCAGGAGCGGGCGCTCTCTGATTTCAAGCGAACGTTCGAGGACAACCCGGAGATCTACCAGGACCTCGGGAGCGACGTGCTGCCCGCTTCCCTGGCTATAGACCTCGCAAATCCCTCAGACGCCGAGGCTGTCGCCGCGAAGCTCAGGGAAACGGGGTTCTCGGACAGCAACCTCAGCTACCCGCAACAGACCATCGAGCGCCTCAACTCGGTGACCTCGTACATGGTTTGGGGCCTGCGGGCGGCGACGGCTTTGTTCCTGATCTCCAGCATACTCCTGATCTCCAACGGCATTCGGGTTTCGATCTTTGCCCGGCGCCAGGAGATCGAGGTGATGAAGCTCGTCGGGGCCTCCGACGGTTTCGTGCGGACGCCGTTCGTGTTCGAGGGGATGTTGCAGAGCCTCGTCGGGGCGACGCTGGCCGCGCTGGTCGTCGTCTGGTTCAACTACCTGTTCGTGGACTGGTCGCGGGAGGCGCTGCCGTTCCTGCCCATCGTGTCCTCGGCGGTCAGCACGATCTCGGTGCTGGCGATCCTGATGGCCGTCGGCGCGGCAATCGGTGTGCTAGGCAGCTTTCTCTCCGTCACGCGCTTTTTGCGCGTGTAGTTTTTCAGCCGCCGGAGATCAGCTTTCAGTCCCCCCCGATGGGTGAGGCTTGTGGATATCGCGCCTGAAACCTGATGCCTGAAACCTCTCTCATGGTAGACTCAAAGCATGTCTATTGCATCTCCGAACCGGAGTAAATCATGATACTTCCGGCCGTGCTGCGGCGTCCTGGGAAGTATTCCGTCGCGGATCCACTCTTCGTCGAGGAGCGGCGTCCGGTGCTGGTCGCCCGCCGGATGCGCAAGGGCGCGGAGGCGGGAGATATCGTGCTGGTCCGCACGCGGGAGAGGGACCGCTCGCTGCGCGGCGAGGTCATGAAGGTCATCGGTTCATCCGACGACCCCCGCAACGTCTACGACGCCCTTTTCGCCTCCATTAACACCTCCCGTACATTCTCTCCAAAAGTCGAGGAAGCCACCGAAGCGGCCGCTGGCATGGAACTAGGCGAGAGGGAGGACCTCCGCCATCTACCCACGGTGACGATAGACGGCGAGGACGCGAAGGACTTCGACGACGCCATCTCCGTGGAGAGCTCGTCATCCGGATACAGGATGTGGGTCCACATCGCCGACGTGTCCCATTTCGTGAGGCCAGGGAGTCTTCTGGACCGGGAAGCGGCTCGGAGGGCCAACTCGGTCTATCTGCCCGGGACGGTGGCGCCGATGCTTCCGGCGCGGCTCTCGGACGACGTGTGCTCGCTGCGGCCGAACGTTGAGCGGGCGGCGGTCACGGTCGAGATGGACCTTGCGGAATCTGGAGAGGTGCGGAGCCGGAAGGCGTATCGTAGCCTAATCGTCAGCGACGCGCGCCTCACCTACGAAGAGGTTGACGCCTTCCTGAGCGGGGAGGAGACCGTGGATCAGGCGGAGTTGGTGAGCGTGGCCCACGAGCTTTCCCGGAAGCTCAAGACGAGGGCCGCCGTGCGGGGGAAGTTGGATCTCGGCGGGCGGGAACCGGATTACGAGTTGGACCCCGAGGGCGTGCCCATAGCGGCGAGAGTCCGTCGCTCGACCCCGGCCCGCGAGCTGATCGAGGAGCTCATGGTCCTGGCGAACGAGTCGGTCGCGAAGATGGTGCGCGGCAAGCCCGGAGCCGTATTCCGGGTTCACGAACGCCCTAATGAGGAATCCATGGAGGAGCTTGCCGAGAGGCTCGCCGCCATAGGCGTTCAGGAGGAACCGACGCCGGAGACGCTGGGCAATATCGCCGCCAGATCCAAGTCCGACGCGGTGAACTACATGATCCTGCGTTCACTGCCACGGGCTTTCTACGCGCCGTCGAGCTCCGGTCACTTCGGGCTGGCCCTGGAGGACTACGCGCATTTCACGTCCCCGATACGGCGCTACGCCGACGTCCTCGTCCACCGGGCTCTGCTTGGTGACGAGTCGCCGGAGGACGTTGCGGATGTTGCGGCGGGAATCTCCGAGCGGGAGTATCGGGCCATGATCTGCGAGCGCACCGCCGACGAGTATACTTTGATGTGGCTGATGCGTGACCGCGTGGGGGACACCCTGGAGGGCACGATCGTGAGTACGACCTCCTTCGGGCTCTTCGTGGAACTGGAGACAGGGGCCACGGGACTCGTACACGTGAGCAAGCTCCCTGGAAGGTGGGACGTGGAACCGAATGGTGTCGTTCTTTCCAACGACCAGATCGGGGCTTCGTACCGCATCGGAGACCGCGTCCTCGTCGAGTTGCTGGACGTGCTGCCGCTCATGAAGCGGGCCGAGTTGAGGATAGTGAAACGGATATGAGGCAAAACTTATGACAGACATCGCTCGAAATAGAAAAGCCTTCCACGATTTCCAGATGGAAGAGCGATACGAGGCGGGAATCGCGCTGACCGGGCCCGAAGTGAAGTCCATCCGGGCAGGGCGGGCGAACCTGAAGGAGAGTTATGCGCGGGTGCGCGACGGCGAGGTGTTCCTGATCGGGGCTCATATCTCGCCGTATGAGAACGCGAGGAGCGCGAGCCAGCTCCCGACCCGAGACCGCAAACTGCTCCTGCACCGGAGTGAGATATCGCGCCTCATTGGCAAGAGCCAGGAGGATGGGAAGACCCTCATACCTCTCAGGCTCTACACGAAGAGGGGCAACATAAAGCTGGAGATCGCCGTCGCAAGCCGCAAGAAACAGTACGACAAGCGCCGTGAGATCGCCCGCAAGACCGCCGACCGCGAGATGGAGCGCGCCGTGAAGGAGCGCCTCCGACGCTGACGGACGCTGCTGAGTGTCTCGTACTCGATTGAAGAACCGCCGCAAAATGGTAGAATATGCATCGTACATGGGGGCGTATCGGCTTCGACGGGAGCGGACAGCGTCTAGTGAGACGAGCCGAGTTTGCTGGAGACTCGTAAAACGCCGGCGACTTAACAGACACGCCAACAACGTGGATGATATGGCGGTCGCTGCTTAACCAGTGACCCCGATCGGTTCGGGTAGTCCACGACCCGGGTCCCGGTCTCATTTAGTGGACTTACCTCGAAGGTCCTGGTCCCGGGGCTTTGGGGGGACACTCAACGGGCTAGCCCCGCCGCGGCGCCCTGGTCCGCAGCGCAAGGCGAAACTAAACCGGGAGCTACGCTCGTAGAATCTCACGGACGGCGCGCTCGCGGACGCGGGTTCGATTCCCGCCGCCTCCACTACGAAGGCCCGCCAGGATGGCGGGCCTTTCTCATGGGCTTCATTCGAAACCTTCACATCAAGCATAACAGGCTAGAAACGGGATATAATGCCGTTCCGTGAGTGATCCTCGGCCCATAGGCGTGTTTGATTCCGGGGTCGGAGGGCTGACGGTGCTTGCTGACATCCGGGACCGGTTGCCTTACGAGCACACGATC
>Ga0136617_10004658_pt1 | contig 12282 bp, 10 predicted proteins | sample AntDrymUQ3222106_2_FD_129672 | JGI IMG/M metagenome (GOLD analysis project Ga0136617, IMG submission 129672) | Polar desert sand microbial communities from Dry Valleys, Antarctica - metaG UQ322 (21.06) | ecosystem: Environmental > Terrestrial > Soil > Desert | place: Antarctica: Dry Valley...
CGTCGGGGCGGTCGTGCCGTCGACGTAGTAGGTCGCGACCTCCTTGCCAATGGTGGACACGTCGGCCTTGGCCGCGCTGTCCTGGGCCTTCTTGCGCTGGTTGAGGAACACCGGGATGGCGATGGCGGCCAGGATGCCGATGATGATCATGACCACGAGGAGCTCGATGAGCGTGAAGCCCTCGTCCTTGTCTTCCATGGACTTGCGAATGCGAATGAGCATCAGGGATTACTCCGTATTCGGAGAGGGAACCGACGGGTTGCCGATAGGAACAAGCGTGAGGGGAGGGGCAGCTCCGGTTGGAGGCTGGCCCCTCCCCTCACACGAGCTGCAGGGCGAGCGGATCAGCCTGCCGCGGTCGTGCAGGCACCTTCAGCTAGCCCGCCGGCGGCGGAGTACTTGTATCCCGCCACCGCCTTGTCGCCCTTGCTGTTCTTGACCGTGACACACCAAGACGAGTCGCTGGCGAAGAACTGGTTGAAGAGCAGGACATTGGCGCTCGACGAGCCGGCGTCGACGCCGGCGACGGTGTAGCGGTTGGAAGCCTGCGCCACGGTCGGGGCGACCACGCCGTCGACGTAGTAGGTCGCGATCTCCTTGCCGATGGTGGACACGTCGGCCTTGGCCGCGCTGTCCTGCGCCTTCTTGCGCTGGTTCAGGAACACCGGGATGGCGATCGCGGCCAGGATGCCGATGATGATCATGACCACGAGGAGCTCGATGAGGGTGAAGCCCTCGTCCTTCTCCTCCATGGACTTACGGATACGAGCGAGCATGTGCGTGCCCCTTTCAGGACGTTGGTGCGAGCCGCTCGTGCGCATACGGCCCCCCGGGTGGGGAGCCGACCAGGAAGCTGGGCTGAGCACGGATGTGCCCCCCTGGCTTTGCGACCCCGCCTCACGGCGGGTGTGCCCTGTACTGGCCGGTGCGTGCTCGATAACAATCATAGAATCGGATGGCCGACAGCGATCCTTAAGGTCCAGTAGAACAGATTTTCGGGCGCTTATTTGATAATGTCGAAAATCTTGAAGATCGGCATGTACAAAGCGATAATCATCGAGCCGATCAGCGTGCCGAGCACGGCGATCATCAACGGCTCGATCAATGCGGTGAGTGCCTCGGTGGTGGCCTCGACCTCTTGATCGTAGAATTCGGCGATTTTGGCCAGCATGGTGTCCAATGCCCCGGTTTCCTCGCCGACGGCCATCATTTGGACGACCATGGCTGGGAAGACCTTGTGCTCGGCCAGCGGCAGGGACAACGACTCGCCACTGCGGACGCTGTCCTGCACGGCACGGGCAGCCCGCTCAAGCACGATGTTGCCGGTCGTCTCGGCCACGATGTCCAGGCTCTGCAGGATGGGGACACCCGAGCGCATCATGGTTCCGAGATTCCGGCAGAAGCGGCCCAGCGCAATCTTGCGGAACAGATTCCCGAAAACCGGCAGCTTCAGCTTCATGGGGTCGAGGAATTCGCGCACTTTCCTGTTGTATCTGATGCGGTTCCACACGGCGAACGAAACGATCATCCCAACGATGATGAAGGGCGCGCCCATTTTGAGGATCGCTGAGAGGACGACGAGGACCTGTGTCGGTGCGGGCAACTTTCCACCGAGCGCCTTGAACATTTCGGCGAAGATCGGAACGATGAAGATCAGCATGCCGACAACACCGAGTATCGCCATGACGAAGACGACAGCTGGGTATGTCATCGCCGACTTGATCTTGCCGCGCAGTCTGACCTCGGCCTCATAGTTCGCCGCGATCTGCAACATGGTCTCGTCGAGGAAGCCGCCTACCTCTCCCGCCTTGGTCAGGTTGACCATCAATGGCGGAAAGACCTTGGCGTGCTTGGCCATCGCCACAGATAGGGCGTTGCCGCCTTCGATGTCGCCGCGCACGTCGCTCAGGGCGGCCATGAGCACTTTGCTCTCGGTCTGCTCGCACAGGATGCTCAGCGCGCGCAGCAGCGAGAGGCCCGAGGAGATCATGGTGGCGAACTGCCGTGAGAAGACCGCCAGGTCCTTCAGCTTCACCCTCTTTGCGAAGCCCGGGATCTTCAGCTCGCGCTTGATCCCCGAGTTGGATTGGGTGATCGACACGGGGGCATAGCCCATGTCGGCCAGCTTGCGGGCCACGCCGGCGGGCGACTCGCCGTCGAGCGAGCCAGTGATCATCTTTCCGCCACGATCGCGTACCGAGTAGTCGAATGTCGTAGCCATGTCGCGTTCCTCTCAGCCTCGGCCGGTCAATGCGTTGAAGTCCTCGATGTGATGGCACATCTGCAGGCCGACGTCACGGGTGATGCGGCCGGTCTTGACCAGCTCGGCGAGGCTCTGATCCATCGTCCGCATCCCGAACTTGCCGCCGGCCTGCATCGCGGAGTAGATCTGGTGCGTCTTGCCCTCGCGGATGAGGTTGCGGATCGCCGGCGTCGCCACCAGTACCTCCGCGGCCGCGACCCGCCCGCGCCCCTCCGCGGTCTTGCACAGCGTCTGGCAGACCACGCCTTGCAGCGTGCCGGCGAGTTGCACCCGCACTTGCTGCTGCTGATGCGGTGGGAAGACGTCGATGACCCGGTCGATGGTCTGCGCCGCGTCGGCGGTGTGCAGGGTCGCGAAGACGAGGTGCCCGGTTTCGGCCGCGGTGAGCGCCACCGAGATGGTCTCCAGGTCGCGCATCTCGCCAACGAGAATGATGTCGGGGTCCTGGCGCAGCACGTGCTTGAGCGCGTTCTGGAAGGAATGCGTGTCCTCCCCCACCTCGCGCTGGTTGACCATGCACTTCTGGTGCGCGTGCAAGAATTCGATTGGATCCTCGACGGTCATGATGTGATCGCTGCGGGTTCGATTGGCCAAGTCCACCAGCGAGGCAAGAGTTGTTGACTTACCCGAGCCGGTCGGGCCGGTGACCAGCACGAAACCTCTGGCCAGGCCGGCGAAGCTGGCCACTACCGGCGGGATGCCGAGATCCTCGAGCGGCTTCGTCTCGAACGGGATGAGTCGGAAGGCGGCACCGAGGGAGTCCCGCTGGCGGTACATGTTCACCCGGAACCTGGCCTGGCCCGGCAGTGCGTATGAGAAGTCGAGCTCGAGGATCTCCTCGAACCGCTCCCGCTGCCGCTGGGCAAGGATCGCGTACAGCATGCGCTGGATCTCCTGCGGCGTCAGCGGGCCGTAGCCGGCGAGCGGCTGCAGCGAGCCGTCCAAGCGGACGGTCGGTGGAGTCGCGGCCGTGATGTGCAGGTCGGACGCACCGACGTCCAGCATGCCCTGCAGGAGGTCGGCGAGGTTGATCGAGTCCACTGGAGCGTCGGCCTCGGTGGACCTGCGCTGGCCGCTGCCTTCGCGGGCGGCTGGGACAACCGGCTCCAGCGTTTTCGGCCGCTCCGGCAACGGTGCCATGCTCACTGGAACGCTGCCCATGGCAGGGCTGATTTGGGGCACGAAGCCGCCATCGGACGAGTCCACAAAGAGCCCCCATGTCAGCCGGGTACGTCCCGACACATCCCAGGAGTCGACCGGATAGCGCGTTGCCTTGAGCCGAATAACGCACCGAGTCGAGTGAACCCCCGATGATCCAGGGAAATTTGCGTACCGCAGCCGGGATGCGCGTTTCCCTGGATCACGGTGGGGTGGGATGCGAGATGGAGGCTCACACTACGACGCGGAAGATCTCCTCGATCGACGTGATCCCGGCCACGACCTTGGCCATGCCGTCGTCGCGCAGCGTCGTCATCCCTTGTCCGCGAGCCACCTTGAGGATCGACGCGGCCGATTCACGCGCGACGGCCATCCGCTCGATCTCCTCGGTGACGTTCATGACCTCGTGAAGGGCCAGCCGGCCCTGATAACCCGTCTTGGCGCAGGCCGAACAGCCGACAGCGCGGAAGATCTTCGGTGGCTCCTCGTCAGCCGGCCACGGGAACCGGGCCGCCACCATCTGCTCCCTGGTCGGCAGGAAGGGCTCCTTGCACCGCATGCACAGTTTGCGGGCCAGTCGCTGGGCCAGCACACAGTCGATGGCTGAGCCGACGAGGAACGGCTCGATGCCCATCTCGACCAAGCGGGTCACCGCCGAGGGCGCGTCGTTGGTGTGCAGGGTCGAGAGCACGAGGTGGCCGGTCAGCGCCGCCTCGATGGCGATCTGAGCGGTTTCGTGATCCCGGATCTCGCCGATCAGTACCACGTCGGGGTCAGCCCGCAGGATCGACCGCAACGCTGAGGCGAAGGTCAGGCCCGCCTTGTTGTTCGTCTGGACCTGGTTGACACCGGGCAGCCGGTACTCCACCGGATCCTCGACCGTGATGACGTTCTTGTCCGGCGTCGAGACGATGTTCAGCGTCGCGTACAGGGTGGTGGTCTTACCCGAACCGGTCGGGCCGGTCACCAGGATCATTCCGTACGGCTTTTCGTAGCTGGTGCGGAAGCGGACCGCGTTCTCGCTGGAGAAGCCCAGGTCCGACAGGTCAAGCCGGGCTGTGGAGTTGTCCAGGATCCGCAGCACGACCTTCTCACCCCACACCGTGGGCAGGGTCGCGACCCGCAGGTCGACCTTCTTACCCTGCACCGTCACCGACAAGCGGCCGTCCTGCGGGATGCGCCGCTCCGCGATGTTGATATCGGCCATGATCTTCAGCCGGGAGACGACCCCGGACTGGATCGACTTGGGTGAGCGCATGATCTCGTGCAGCACGCCGTCGATGCGGAACCGTACCCGCATGTCGCGCTCAGCCGGCTCGATGTGGATGTCCGAGGCGCGATCCTGAATCGCCTGGGTGACGAGGACATCGACGAACTTCACGATCGGGGCGTCCTCGGTCACCTGCCGGACCTTGAGCAGATCGTCGGCGGCCTCCTGCTCCTCGACGCCGATCGCGAGGTCATCGAAGCCGAGATTGGCGCGATGGAAGCGGTTGATGGCCTGCAGGACGTCGTCCCTGGTCGCGACGACCGGCTTGACCTCCATGCCGGTCAGCGCGCGGATGTCGTCGATTGCGAAGACATCGGCGGGATCGGCCATGGCGACCAGCAGACCACTATCGGCATAACCGATGGCGATCGCGTTGTGGCGCCGGCAGGCAGCCGCTGAGAGCAGCGAGACCGCGGAGCCGTCGACGGGATACTCGCTCAGATCCACGAACGGCAGGCCGATCTGGGTGGCCAGCGCTCCGACGAGTTGTGCTTCGGTCAAGACGTCGCGATCGATCAGGACCCTGCCGAGAGGGCGTCCGGTGCGCTCCTGTTCCTCGACCGCCAGAGTCAACTGCGGGGCCGTGCACAGGCCGGCCTCGACCAGGATGTCGCCAAGTTGCTGCACTGTTGACCCCCTGACCGGACTTACGACTTCCTAGTCGTTCGGCGGGCGCGGCGCCTCTCTGAAGCCCTGCCCGCACAAAAGCCCTACCTGCTGGAGGCTACCCCGCACGCACCGCCGCCAGCGCGCTGCGCATGGCCTCCAGCGGCGCTGGCCGCCCAGTCATCAGGCTCACCTGACGTGCGGCCTGATGCAGCAGTAGGTCCCAGCCGCCGATGACCCGCGCGCCGGCGGCGCCCGCCATGGTGGCCAGCACGGTCGGCCAGGGGTGATACAGCACGTCGAAGACCGTGCTGTCCGGCCGCCATTGGTGCTCGCGCAGCGCTGTCTCGGCGTCACTGGGCACCGTCGAAATCACCGTGGTGGCTGATTCGGGGACGGCCGGCCACTCGGCCAGCCGGACGAACACGCCGAGGCGTTCGGCCGCCGCCAGTAGCTCGGCGGCCCGGGCCGGGTTGCGTACGACAACGGTCATGCCGCTCGCGCCGAGGTCCCTCAGGGCCGCCACGGCCGCCGCCGCCGTGCCCCCGGCGCCAAGGATGACCGGGTCGGAGACATCAGCCGAGCGCAGGAGAGTGACGATCGCGCCCACGTCGGTGTTCTCGATGTGCCGGCCGCGATCAGACAACAGGACGGTGTTCGCGGCCCCCACGTCGCGGACCAGGTCGGAGGCGGTGTCGGCGAGCGGCAACACCGCTCGTTTCAACGGTTTGGTCAGCGACAGGCCGGCCCAATCGGGCCCGAGTCCGTCGAGAAATCCGGCCAGGCCGGACTCACCGCACTCGACGGCGTCGTAGCTCCAATCCGTCAGGCCCAGAGCGATATACGCCGCACTATGCAGCGCAGGTGACAGCGAGTGCCCGACCGGCCGACCGAGGACCGCAGCGCGAGGCACGGGCTAGAGCAGTCCCGCGGCCCGCGACTTGGCCTTCTGAACCAGGAAGGCGTCGTAGTCGGCGGTGAACAGGTGGTGTCCCTGTTTGTCCTTGAGCACGTAGTAGATCCAGTTGCCCGTCGCTGGGGCCAGCGTCGCCTCGATGACCGACTTCCCCGGTGAGGCGATAGGCGTGGGAGGCAAGCCCTTGACCTTTCGGGTGTTGTACGGGGTCACGCGGTCCAGATCCGCCTCGGTCAGCGGCCCGGTGGTCCGGCCCAGTCCGTAGAGGATCGTGGCATCGATCCCGAGCGGGATCTCCCGCGCCAGCCGGTTATAGATGACCTGGGCGATCTTGGGATTGTCCTCCGCCGCATGTCCCTCCCGCTGGACCATCGACGCGATAATGAGCGCGTCGTACGGTTTGAGGCCAGCACTCTTGGCGCGCTGTTCGAAGCCCGTGGCCATCGCGACGGAGTTGAACTGGCTCACCATCATCTGTAGCACCCGCAGCGGTGTTGTCCCGGGCTCGATGTCATAGGTGGCCGGGTACAGAAACCCCTCCAGCCTGCCCATGGCATAGCTGGGTAGCCCGAGATTGGCGGTGTCCTTGGCGGCAGCCTGGAGTTGGGCCAGCGGCAGCTGGGTGCGCGCCGCGATCCGATCCAGAGTCTGGGCGACCGAGAAACCCTCGGGGAGCGTGACCCGAGCCAGGAGCCGGGAGGCCGGATCGAACAGCAGATCGAGCGCGACAGCGGCCTTCATTTGTTTGCGCAACCGGTACGTACCCGGCTGCAGCGTCGTCGATCGGGAGTCGTTCTGCGCGACTGACACGAAGGCCTTGGGGCTTTTGACTACGTCGGCCTTGGCCAGTGCGCGGGCGATGTCTGAGGCCGTGTCGCCGGGCATGATCTGCACGGTGACGACACCGGTCCCCGCACCGGTGTAGTCCGGGGTGTTGCCGAACGTCGAGAGCAGCTTCGATCCGCCGTACCAGATGCCGCCGCCGAGACCGCCGAGCATGATAACCACGACCAGCAGGGCGGCAACTGTGCGCCCACGCCGGCCCTTGGAGTTGTTGCCCCCGCCAGTGCCCTCGGAGCCGGAATCGCGCTTCCTGCTGCTCCCCCGGCTGGGTTTGCGATGCCGATGCGCCCCGCCGGAGCGCGGCGCGGCGACCCTGTCCGCTGCTGGGTCAGCCACCGGTTCGGCGCCCAACAGGTCGAGATCCAGGTCGAGGTCGGGATCGATATCCCGGTCGAGGTCGCGGTCGGTCATGTTCCGTCGCGTCCCCTTCGGCCGTCTTCGGCGTCGCGTCGGTCGTCCGCGACGACGGGCCCGCACTGGTCGAGCCAGGACTGCAGGATCACCACCGCGGCCGCCTGATCGACCACCGCCCGCTGGCGCTTGCCGCGGACTCCCAGTCCGGACAGCGTACGGGTGGCGATCGCCGTCGTGAAGCGCTCATCGGTCAGGTGCACCGGCACGGGAGCCACCCTGGCGGCGAGTTCATCGGCGAACTGGCGGGTCTCCACCTCGGCCGGGCCCGCGGCGCCCGACAGCGATCGGGGCAATCCCACGATCACGTCCACCGCCGAGGTTTCCTCCACCAGTCGGGCCAACGCCTCGATAGACCCACTCCGTGGCAGGGTAACCAGCGGCGTGGCCAGCAGGCCAGTCGGGTCGCACACGGCCACGCCGACCCGCACCCGGCCCGGGTCGACTCCGAGGCGAACTCCGATTGTCATCTCGCTCCGCTCCTCGCTTCGCTCGATGCTCACTCGACCTAATATTTCCGCTCTACCCGGCTCCGGTGATCGATGCGGCAACCCGCTCGTCGACGAGTCGGAGCGCAGCGGGAATTCCGGCCGCGTTGGAGCCCCCGCCTTGCGCCAGGTCGTCGCTGCCGCCACCCTTGCCGTCGATGGCCGGGCTGATGGCTCGCAGGAGCTGCTGCGCCGAGAGCCCCCGCTGCCGGGCCATCGGATTGACCGCGACCACGGCCGATGCGCGGCCCGCTGCGCTGCCCGCCAGCACGACGACGGCCGGCCGCGCGGGGTCGATGCGGCCGCGCACGTCGACTGCGAGCTTGCGCAAGTCTCCCCCGCTCAGGCCCTGGGGGGCTTCAGTGGCCACCACAGCAACGCCATGCACGTCTCGGGCGGCTGCCACCAGCTCGGCCGCGCCGGACAGTACGGCGTCGGCGCGCAGCTTCTCCAGCTCCTTCTCGGCGTCGCGCAGCCGTGAGACGACGGCGTGCACCCGGTCGGGAACCTGCTCGGCGGGCACCTTGAACGTCTCGGCCAGCTGCGAGACCAGGACGTGCTCCCGGGCCAGGAATCGGAATGCATCCAGGCCGACCAGCGCCTCGACCCGGCGCACACCCGCGCCGATCGAGGACTCTGAGAGGAGCTTGACGACGACGAGCTGCCCGCAGCGTTGCGCGTGCGTGCCGCCGCAGAGCTCGCGGGCGTACTCCCCCACTTCGACGACCCGTACCTCGGCGCCGTACTTCTCGCCGAACAACGCCATGGCCCCGATCCGGCGGGCTTCCTCCTGCGACGTGACGAATGCGCGCACGGGCAGATCGTCGAGCAGGATCGCGTTGACCTCGTCCTCGACGTCGGCCAGCACGGTCGCCGGCACCGCAGAGGGCGTGTTGAAGTCGAAGCGGAGCCGCCCGGGAGCATTGAGAGAGCCCGCCTGAGTGGCTGATTCACCTAGTGCGCCGCGCATTGCTCGATGCACGAGGTGTGTCGCCGTGTGTGACCGGGAGATCGACTTGCGGCGCTCGATGTCGACCGCCGCGTGCGCTGTCTCACCGAGGCGCACCTCGCCGCGGACCACCCGGGCCCGGTGCACGATCAACCCAGGCACGGGGAACTGCACGTCGAGCACGTCGAGCTCACCCCCCGCGACGGTGAGCCGGCCGAGGTCGGCGAGCTGGCCCCCGGACTCCGCATAGAAGGGAGTGGCGTCGAGCGCGACCTCGACCTCGTCGCCCTCACCGGCACCGGAGATCCCACCAGTCGCGCCGACGAGACCCACCACGGCCGATTCCCGCTCGACTTCGGCGTAGCCGGTGAAGGTCGACGGACCCGTGCTGTCGAGCACGCTGCGGTAGGCCGACACGTCGGTGCCACCGGTCTTGCGGACCCGGGCGTCCTCTTGTGCCCGGGAGCGCTGCTCGGCCATCAGCCGGCGGAAGCCCTCCTCGTCGACCATGAGCCCTTGCTCCTGCGCCATTTCCAGCGTCAGGTCGATCGGGAAGCCGTAGGTGTCGTGCAGGGCGAACGCGCGGTCGCCGGGCAGCGTGGTCTCACCTGCCGCCCGGACCTGCGCCGCAGCGGTATCGAAGATGGTGGTCCCTGCCCGCAGAGTGGCGCGAAACGCCTCCTCCTCGGCGTAGGCGTAGGACGAGATCCGCTCGAAGTCCGTCGCGACCTCGGGATAGGACTCGCTCATGCTGTCACGCGACACGGGCAGCAACTCGGGCAGGGCCCGATCCTCGTAGCCGAGCAGGCGCATGGATCGGACCGCGCGGCGCAAGATGCGGCGCAACACGTAGCCACGGCCCTCGTTGGACGGTGTGACGCCGTCGGCAATCAGCATCAGCGCTGTGCGGACGTGATCAGCGACGACGCGCAGTCGTACGTCATCCTCGTGATCGGCGCCGTAGCGTTTGCCGCTGAGATCGGCCGCCCGGGCGAGCCCCGGATAGACCTCGTCGATGTCGTACAGGCTGCCGACACCCTGCAACTGGGTGGCGACCCGCTCCAGGCCCATCCCGGTGTCGATGTTCTTGGCCGGCAGGTCGCGCAGGATCGGGTAGTCCTTACCGACGCCGGGTCCGCGCTCGTACTGCATGAACACGAGGTTCCACAGCTCGACCCAGCGGTCGCCGCCGACGGCTGGCCCACCGTCCGGGCCGTGTTCGGGCCCCAGGTCGATGAAGATCTCCGAGTCGGGACCGCACGGGCCGGGGACGCCCATGTCCCAGTAGTTGTCCTCCTTGCCCAGCCGCTGGACCCGCTCCGGGGGCACGCCGATCTGACGGGTCCAGGCGTCGTAGGCCTCGTCGTCGTCGAGGTAGACGGTCGTCCACAGCCGCTCGGGGTCGAAGCCATAACCGCCGTCGGCCTGCGGCTTGGTCAGCAGGTCCCACGCGAAGCCGATGGCGCCTTCTTTGAAATAGTCGCCGAAGGAGAAGTTGCCACACATCTGGAAGAACGAGCCGTGCCGCGTGGTACGACCGACCTCGTCGATATCGACGGTACGTACGCACTTCTGCACGCTGGTGACGCGGGGGTGCGGCGGGGTCTGCTCACCGAGCAGGTAGGGCTTGAACGGCACCATGCCGGCATTGACCAGGAGCAACGTCGCGTCGTCGGCGATCAGGCTGGCGCTGGGCACCACAGAGTGATCGAGGCGACGGAAGTGATCGATAAATCGCCGCCGGATGTCCGCGGTCTTCATCGTTGATGTGGCCTCGGTGGGGGCGCGGCCAGTTCCGTACCGTCGTCGGTGAGCGCGGCCATCAATTCCTGCTCGCGCTCGTTCATCGCCTCGCGCATGTCGGCCAGGAAGTCCTGGACGGCCTCGCTGACACCAGAGAGGCTCTGGGAGAAGGAGCCGGCCAGACCCTGAGGCGTGAGTGACCGGGCGGTGCTGGTGAGCTTGCGAACGACAAGGACCCCGGCCGTGGCACCAAGCGCGATCCAGAACAGACGGCGCATCTAACTCCTCCTCCGGTGCCGCCTGCCGCGGCGATCTACCTTCATGTCCTGCTTGACCCGGCGGGTGGCCTCGCCCTTGCGCCGCCCTGTGACCGCCTTGCGCACGCCATAGCTGAACGCGGCAACCTTCACCACCGGGCCGCCCAGCGTCGCGGCGAACAGCGACGTGAAGGCGGCGATGTTGCTGGTGACCGCCTGCGCGTTGGCGGTGATCGCGTCGACCCGCTCCAGCTCGACATTGACCTGCCGGACTGTGTCGCCCAGGTCGGCGATCAGCGGCGTGGCGCGGTCGTTGAGACCGGCCACCAGTTTCGTCGTCTCATCGAGAGTACGCCCGAGCTTGAGGATCGGCACCGCGAGCACGAGCACGAGCACGACGAATCCGCCGGATGCGACCAGCGCTGCTATCTCCCCACCGGATATCTCCCCACCGGACACAGGGCCTCCCTCTCACTGCTAGTGGCTGGGGTCATCGGAGACCCTACCGTGACCGTGCGAGGTGGCGGGCCGCGGATTTCGGCCCTACCCCGTCCCCCCCACCCCCCGCACTCCCCGTAGTTCCCGTCGATCAGAGAGATATGGCCCCATCACAAGATCTGTCGCCACACACCTCTTGCATCATCGCGCCGACAGATCAAAGCGTTGGCACGGAATCAAGGCGGCGGGAGACGACGTGACAGACAGCCCGCCGGCGCCGAAGCGGCGCGTCGGGCAGGTCCTGGCCTGCGGCTGGTGCGGCGCGCAGCTGGCCGTGAAGGGCCGGAGCCGGACCCCGAAATGGTGCTCGTCGAGCTGCCGACACCGGGCCTGGGAGCACGCCCGGCCGCCCGGTTGGGCCGGGGATCTGTAGAAGTACCGCTTGCCGATGTGCACTAGTTCATATCGCGGTTCCGATGTGCCTGTGACGGTGCAGGCATTGATCTGCCCTGCGGCGCGGCGATTTGTCAGGCAGGAGGAGTTGGACCCCCGTAGCGGTGTCTCGCCGCAGGGTCGAACAGCACCGCCATCATAAGGAGAGGATTACATGCGTACGACTCAGTTCGTACCTCGCTTCACCGGCTCACTGCTTACCATCGCCACCACCGTCGGGCTGATGCTGGCCATGGGACTGTTCATCAGCCCGGCGTCGGCTGCCGTCCCCGGGTTGGTGCGAATCTCGGCATCAAGCGTCCTCAACCAATCGGAGGACTTCAAGGACGTCACCGCGACCTGCCCGACCGGAAAGAACCTGGTTGGCACAGGGTTCGAGATCACCGGAGGACAAGCTCGAGGCGAGGTCGTGCTCGACGACCTGCGGCCCAACGGCAGCCCGACCACGGCGCCAACCGCAGTTTCGGTGAGGGCACACGAGGCGGAC
>Ga0136617_10004661_pt1 | contig 12278 bp, 12 predicted proteins | sample AntDrymUQ3222106_2_FD_129672 | JGI IMG/M metagenome (GOLD analysis project Ga0136617, IMG submission 129672) | Polar desert sand microbial communities from Dry Valleys, Antarctica - metaG UQ322 (21.06) | ecosystem: Environmental > Terrestrial > Soil > Desert | place: Antarctica: Dry Valley...
AAGGCCGCCTTGACGTTCCAGCAGGAGGCCGCCGCCATGGCCGCCGATCATCCAGAGTGGCCGCGCTTTCGAGTTGGGGTCAACAGCGGTGAGGTCCTGGCCGGCGTGATCGGCGCCGCCAGCGGCCACAGGAAGCATGGGCTCGTTGGGGACACGGTGAACCTGGCCGCAAGGCTCGAGGGCTACGCAGCAGTCGGGGAGGTCGTCGTGGGTGAGGGAACCTACGACAGGCTCCCAGCGGGATCGCTCGTGGAACGCCTGCCGCCGTTGCAGGTGAAGGGCAAGGAGAAACCCGTGGCGGCATACACCGTGCGGTCGTTGCCGAGAACGGCCAAGAGATAACCGGCCTGCACGTTTGCGAAAGGAAGGGTCCCGTCACCTCGAGGGCGACGCTGCCGCCCGCTCTGCTTCGATCAGACGCGCCGGCCGTCCGCTCTGCTTGGTCGAAGAGACTCGAGCTCACATTCTGGACCCCGGGAACCACCTGTGAGGTGGTTGCGGGTCCCGAGAATAAACGCCTGGAGAATGCAGCTGGGGATGAGACCAAAGAGCACCGACATAGGCGCGCGAAGGGCCACAGTCTGAAGGCCGATGGGTCCCCCGGGACGGTGGCCCGCCCGGAGCGCCACGATCTACGCAGTTCCGTCGGGCTTTGCTTTGTCGAGGGTGCGCCGGAAGGAACCCGAGGAGACGACCTTCGCTCCGGCTCTGCGCACATTGGCTACAAGCTCGGCGTCTGAGGTCACCACTAGCAACGTGGACGGGTCGGCATCGGCGCGTGCGCGCCGATGGATCTCGTCGTCTGCTGCGTTGGGCCCCCGCCTCGTAGCGAACGCAACCTCGATGCCACCGCGATCACCGTCTGCAAGCGCATCCAACGGCGCTCCGTCGAACACGACCGTGACCTCGTCGCCGTTCGACTCCTTGAAGGCCTCGAGGAGCTTGACGAGATCACGCTTGGCTTTATTGCGGTCGCGCCACCAGCCGTCGGGGCGCGAGCCGATGACGTTCATCCCATCGATGAGCCACCGAGTGCGCGCCAAGCCGCTAATAGCAGAACTGAGACTTTCAGGCGCCTAGCGGCCGGCACCAACTGCTGCCGGCGGGCGCAGCGAGTCCAGCAACCTGCGCGCCGCTTCACCGACTTCATCAACCGCCAGGTTGAAGGTCTCCTCATTGGCCTTCGAGGGTTGCCTGTAACCCGAGATCTTGCGCACGAACTGAAGCGCCGCCGCCTCGACCTCCTCGTCCGACGCAGGGTTCTCGAAATCCCTGAGGGTCTTGATGCTGCGGCACATGGGTGACGCTCCTTTACTCTTCCGGCTTCGGATCCTTCTTCGGGTCGTTCTTCGGGTCGGCTTTGGAGCGGTCTTCGTTCGAGCGCTCTGATGCCATTCTCTTTGCTGCGTAGGTCGCGGCTTTCCCGGCCATTATGACGGCGCGTCCATAGGGTGTGCGCCCCGCAAGCCTGGCGGCGCCTGCGGCGATCGCTTCTGGGTGCTCGGCGACGAAGTCGGCCGCCTTCTGAATGTGCGGCGCCGCCTTTTGAGCACCTGCTTGCGCGGTGCGTCCGGCCTTCTGTGCCCCGAGCTTTACCTTGGGCGCGGCCGTCCTTGCATGGTCCGCCGCCAGCCGTGCGACTCGCGCCGCCCGCTCGGCAGCGGCGCCTCCATCTCGCCCGGGGTTCGAGGTCTCATCTCCACTCATGGCGGACACCCTTCGGAAGTACTAACGGCCGGCCGATGGCCGGGCCGTCAAGGCTATCCCTCCGGAGGCGGCGGGGCGACCACCGCAGTGCCGGTGTCGCTCGAGGTGTTGCCCGAGCTGTCGAGCACGACGGACTTGAAGGTAAGCCGTGTACCCGGCTCGAGATCAGAGACGTCGTAGAAGACCCGGTAGGGACGGTTGTCGTCGGTCCCCAGGTAGCGCCACTCCTCGGCGTCGTCGACCTTGACCGCGAAGCTCACCTGGTTGAAGCCGTCGCCCGAGACTTCGGCGGCGACCTCGACACGCTCGCGCACCTCGGCCCCCTCGGCGGGGGCACCGACGATCACTTCGGGCGCCGCTGCACGAGACGCCAACCGCTTGCCGGCTTTGTAAACCACCGCCGAGAGAGCAGGCACGCGCAGGCTCAGGCCCTTGTCACTCTCGGACTGGCGCGCCGCACCCCGGCGCGGCCAGACACGCTCGAAGGGCATGTCCGCCGAGAAGGTCGGGATCGTTGCCAACTTGTCGCTCTCGGAGTTGTTGAGAGCGACGACGTACTCGATCTGTTTGCGGGCATCGATGCGCGAGAACGCATATACCCCGGCCCCCTCGCTCGCCACGCGATGCTGCTGGGCGCCGTTTCGGAGTGCCGGATATCTCTTGGTCACGGCGGCGAGCCGGGAGATAGTCCTGAACAAGGGATGGTCCCGGTCGAAGTTGTTCTCGGCGGTTGTTTCGTCTGTGCCGATGAGGTTGTTGTCGTTGTACGTAGCCACCCTGCTCGGAAACATGTCCTCGCGTGCGTCCTGGTCGCCGCCGTCCCCGTTGAAGCCCTGCTCGTCGCCGTAGTAAATGACCGGGTTACCGCGTGAGAAGTACATGAGCTTGTGAGCGAGGCGGTCCCGCTTGAGGATCTCGGCTTCGGTTGCGTCAGGATTGTCCTCGGCGATGAAGTGTGCGATCCGCCCCATGTCGTGATTGCCGAGAAACGTCGGCAGCTGGTAGGCGTTTGAGTTGTGGTCGGTGTAAAGGTCGTCTTTGGCGAAGAAGTCGGCCAGGGCATAAGTGGGAGCCGACTTGCCTGCAAAGTCGCGCGCCCGCGATTGAAAGCCGAAGTCGAGGACGGCCTGGAACTTCGCCTCGGTCGGGAACGTCGACAGGTACTCGGGGTTGGAGTCGAACACCTCCCCGAAGGCGAAGAAGTTCTTGACTCCGGCGCGGTGGGCGTGCCTCAGGATCGCCGGGGAGAATTCTTGCCAGAACTCGTTGTTGACGTGCTTCGCGGTGTCGATGCGGAACCCGTCGATGCCGTAGTCGCCGATCCATGTGTTGTAGATGTCGATCATCCCGTTCACAACGCGCGGGTGCTCGGTGAAGAGGTCGTCGAGCCCGAAGAAATCACCGTAGAGCGAGTCCTCGCCGACGAAAGTCGTGTTGCCCCGGTTGTGGTAGTAGATCCGATTGTTAAGCCATCCGGGCTTTTTGACCGTTGCGTCGTCCTCGTTCGGGAAGACGGGCGTGTAGGGAAAGCTGACCGCGGGATCCAACGGCGGGAAGTCCTCCGTCCCCGCGTAATCCCGGTCGTCGAAGACGTTGCCCTCGGCGTCCCTGTAGGGTTCCTGCGACTTGGGGACGTAGTCGTAGACACCCTCCTCATAGGCGATGACGTCCGCCGTGTGGTTGGTGATGATGTCGAAGTAGAGCTTCATGCCGCGCGCGTGGGCCCCCTCGACGAGGCGCCGAAGATCGCGGTTGCTCCCCAAATGCGGGTCTATGCGCGTGAAGTCGGTGATCCAGTAACCGTGGTAACCGGCCGAGACGAACTCCGTGCCGAGTCCCTGTACCGGCCGGTTCTTGAAGCTGGGCGTCATCCAGATCGCGGTCGTCCCGAGGCTCTTGATGTAGTCGAGCTTTTTGATTAGACCTGCGAGGTCACCGCCGTGATAGAAGCCCTTGTGCGTAGGGTCGAGCCCCGTTTCGAGCGGACCGCCCTCGAGCCCGCCGTTGTCGTTGCCAGGTTTGCCGTTGAAGAAGCGATCCGGCATGACGAAATAGAAGGACTCGTCGGTCTCCGCCGGGCGCAGGCTCGATCTCGCAAGACGTTCCGAGGCTCGGCGTGCGTGGGCACGGCCAGGTTGCAAGAGCGGGACCGAGCCGGCAATGAGCATCATCGTAACCACGAGCGCAGGCACAAGCCGGCGGCGATCCACGAACATATGACTCTCCTTCCCCCAATGGCGGGCAAACTATCACGGTGCTTGGCGCGGCATCCCGGCGCGATAAAAGAAGCCCGGCCACTCCGCCGCACTGTTCTGCAGGGAGTGACCGGGCTTGCGAAAAGTCCAGAGGCCGGATCGGGGGGGATGGGCGGATGTGAGCCGGCCCCTGGACGGCGAAGCCTCCTAGGCGGTCCGGATGCCGGTGTCCTGGCTCCAACGACGACGGATCCCGCCGTTCTGCGCGATCTGATAAAGCGCCGCCAGGCCGACGAGGCCGTACACGGCCTTGCTTGCGGAGTTCGACTCGCCGAAGTCGAGGCCGAAGGTTCGGGCGACGAGATCGAGGTTGGCAACCGAGACGAGGCCCCAGTTGACTCCTCCCACGACGAGCAACCCGGCTGCCAGAATGTCGAGCTTCTTCATATGGCGATGTCCTTTCGTTACTTGAGGTTTCCGTTGCTTGTTCAACGATCGTTCAAGTAGATTAGGGCGAGCGACCTCGTCTGTCAAGGCGAGCCGGCCAAATCGGGGTCAGTTTGTCTAGGGATTGTGGAGAGATGCCGTGGAAGAAGCTGGGGAGGGCACCATGCGCATAGGTGAGTTGAGCAAGCGGGTCGGTGTGAGTCCTGAGCTCTTGCGGGCCTGGGAGCGGCGCTACGGTATTGCTCACCCGTCGAGGTCGTCGGGCGGCTTCCGTCTCTACTCGCCCGCCGACGAGGCCCAGGTGCGCCGCATGAGAGGCCACCTCGCCAGGGGGGCCTCGGCAGCCGAGGCAGCGCGCCTCGCAGGTGCGCATGAATCCGAAGCACATCCCCCGGCTTCGGTAGAAACGGCGGCTCTCGGCGTCGGGACGGTCGAGCTGGCTGCGGCGCTCGAGAGCTTCGACGATGCTCGCGCTCAGCTCCTTCTCGACAAGCTGTTTGCCACTTACAGCCTCGAGACTTTCTTAACCGACGTGCTACTCGCCTATCTCAACCACCTCGGAGAGCGCTGGGAACAAGGGGAGGTCACCGTCGCCCAGGAGCACTTCGCAACCAATATCGTGCGCGGGCGGTTGTTTGGGCTCGCTCGAGGATGGGACCTGGGGGAGGGGCCGCGGGCACTGCTGGCTGCGCCGCCGGGTGAGCACCACGAGCTTGCCCTAATCATCTTCGGACTCGCTCTCCGCCGTCATGGATGGCGCATCACCTACCTTGGCGTCAACACGCCCGTGGAGGCCATGATCGACGTTGCGCAAGCCCTCGGTCCTCGCATCGCCGTGATCTCGGCGACCATGCAGCACACGCTGTGGAACTACCTCCACGACCTGACCGAGCTGACCCACCATGTCTCCGTTGGCCTTGCGGGCCCAGGGGCGTCGGATCCCGTTGCGGCCGCTACCGGGGCGCGCTGGATCGACGGAGATCCTGTGAGCGCAGCGCGAACGATCGCCGCCCTCAAGTGACTGATGCCGTCGCAGATCTCTGACCTCGAAATCCCCGGCCGTTGCCGGGGATGAGGTAATATACGAACGTACGTTCGCCTGGGTGGTCGCGCTCCCGGTACGTTCGGAGAGGAGCCACCATGTCCGCAGTCGCCGCAGCCCCCGCCACCGTGCTCGATCCCCCGGGAGCGCAGGGCTCACCGCCCCACGAGGTCCCCCTCGAGCAGCTCGAGCGTGCCATCACCGAGCTATCGGGCCACCTCAACGCGGCGACCGCGCGCTGGCTCCTTTTAATCGGCGAGTACGACCGCAGGAGGGGCTGGTTTCAGGAGGGCATCCTGTCGTGCGCCCACTGGCTCATGTGGAAGTGCTCGGTGTCGCTTCAGACCGCAAGGGAACACGTCAGGGTTGCAGGGGCGCTCGAGGGCCTCCCCGCCATCACCGCAGCCTTTGTCGCCGCCGAGCTTTCCTATTCCAAGGTCAGGGCGATCACCAGGATCGCGACCCCCGCAAACGAAGACGAGCTCCTCAACATGGCGCGCTACTCGACCGCGTCTCAGACCGACAAGTTCGTGCGGCTCTACCGGGGCATGCTCGACGACTGCGACCTCGACGTCGAGGCTGCCGAGGCCACTCAGCGTCACAACCGCCGCTACCTCACCCACCACTTCGACTTAGACGGCATGCTCGTGATCCGTGCCCGGCTCGCCCCGAGGAGGGAGCGGTCGTGCTAAAGGCGCTCGAGGCCGCGCAGGTGTCCCTCTCGACAGACGGCGGAGTCGAGCTCGCCGAGGACCTCACTGCCGAGGCCGATCTCACCGCCTCCGCCCACGCAGACGACTCCCCCGCGGGGGAGCCAGGAACTGGAAAAGACCACTGCGAGCGGTACCGGCCCCGCAAGGCGGACGCCCTCGTTGCGGTGGCCGAGAAGCGCGCTCGCCCATGGCATGGCGGCGCGCTCGGGCGGCGATCGCTACCAGGTCATGGTTCACGTCGAAGCGGCGACGCTTGAAGGGGCCGAGCCCCTCGGCCGCTGCGAGCTTGCCGGGGGCCCGTGGCTCCCCTCTGAAACTGCGCGCCGCTATGCCTGCGATGCGAGCGTGGTTGCAATCACGGAGCGAGACGGGGAGCCCCTTGGGGTCGGGAGAAAGACGCGCACGATCACTCCCGCCCTGCGGAGAGCGCTTGCGGCGAGGGACGGGGGCTGCCGCTTCCCCGGATGCACCAACGACCGCTTCACCGACGGCCACCACATCGTTCACTGGGCGGCTGGCGGCCCCACCAACCTCGGAAACCTGACCAGCCTGTGCCGCCACCATCACCGCCTCGTGCACGAGGGCGGCTTCGGCGTTCACGTTGGCGCAAACGGGATCACCTTCACCCGCCCGGATGGCACCGTCATCCCGGATGCTCCCTTAACGCAAGCCGCGCCGGGCTCGGACCTCGGGAGCATCAATCGGGCGACGGGCCTTGCAATAGATCCCGACACCTGCCTCAGCCTCTGGGAGGGCGATGCCATGGACTACGAGCTGTCCGCGTGGGTGCTTGCCCAGATCGACGGCCTCATAGACGTGCACAAGTACGCTGCGGCCGGGGCCGAGTCGCGCCGCAGGGCCAAAGAGCATGAGGAGAACCAGCGCTCACGGGGGCACGCCACTACCTCTTGGGAGGCGTGGTCCCTGAGCTCCTGACCGTCTCCGGCGTCCGGTCGAGCAGGGCCCGTTGCACCCCAACGTCGTAGACGGGGCGGCCGTGCTCATCGACCCTTGCATTGGGATGCAGCTCGTGGCGCTGTCTGGTGCGCTCGTCCAAGATGTGCACGACCTCGCACCCGGCGACGACGAGGGCATCGGCGATGAGGCGGCGGTGGCAGCGCCACCACAGGGTTTCTGCGCACATGATCGCGGCCGGCTCCTCCTCGGCGGCGTTGCCGAACAGCTCCTCGAGGGCGTCTCGAAAGGCCGGCGAGTCCATGTGGTCGGCGTAGGCGCCAAAGCTCGCGTTGCGCCACGCCGGGTGTCGCGTTGGGCCGGGGCCGGGGCCGGGGCCGGCGCCGTCAGAGTCGCGTCGCGTGCGGCGGCCCCCAAGCTCCTCACCCCTCCACTCGTACGCCACTCCAAGAGCCGGGAGCGAGCGTTCGAGCTCTTGCCTCGAGAAGTGGGGATGGCGCCTCGAAGCGGGGTAGCGCCTCACGTCTATGACCCGCGCTGCGCCGGCCGCGCGCAAAAGCCCGGCAAGCTCCTCGGTCGTGCGTGTGCCGTGCCCGATCGTGAACATCAGCCCGCCTGCGCCGGGGAGTGGCTTCGACACGGGCTCGGCGCGACCTCCCACCTCAGGCAATCGGCGCGCCGGGCTGCACCGACGGTTCGAGGCCGAGCAGCCGCACCGTGCCGTCGGGATCGAGCGCGCCGAGCACGAGGAATTCGCTCTTGAAGCCGGCAATGCGTTTGGCGCCGAGATTGACGGCGCCCACCACGAGCCGCCCCTGCAGCTCCTCGATGCCGTAGTTGGTGATCTGCGCGCTCGTCTTCAGGACTCCAACCACGGGCCCGAAGTCGACGGCGAGCTTGTATGCGGGCTTCCTCGCTTGCGGAAAAGGCTCGACCTCAACGATGCGTCCTGCGCGCATGTCCACGCTAAAGAAGGCGCCGCCGATGTCGGGCCTTCGTTCGAGTTCTTCTGGCGCGTACGGCGAAGCTGACGAATCGCTTGAGGGTTCTTCCACCGCTTTAACCTAACCCCGTGCCCGAGCTCCCCGAGGTCGAATCCGTGCGCCGCCAGCTCGATCCCGAGCTGAGCGGCCGCCGGGTGCTCGACCTGTGGACCGACCCGCATCCCATGATCCCGAGGCAGTTCCATCGCGCCCACGAGGTCATCGGCCGCAAGATCGCGCACGTCGGGAGACGCGGCAAGTTTCTGATTGCGCCGCTCGACGGCTCCCTGGAGCTGGTGATGCACCTCGGAATGACGGGGGTGTTTCGCTTCGACTCGAGCGATCCATACATGAGGGCCAGGCTGACTCTCGACGACGGACGTGACCTCGTGTTCCGAGACGTCCGGCGATTCGGGCGTCTCGCGGTGGTGGATGCGGGAGACTACGGGCCGATACCCACCCTCGCCCATCTCGGTCCCGAACCCCTGTCGGTGGACTTCGATCCGGTCCGCTTCGCCGGCGCGCTAGCGCGAACGAGCTCGCCGGTCAAACCCTTCTTGTTGAGCCAAAGGCCCGTGGCCGGGGTCGGCAACATCTACGCTGATGAGGCGCTGTGGTTGGCTCGCATCCACCCCCTGTCCCGACGCGTCGGACCGCGGCGCGCCGTCGCGCTTCACGCTTCGCTACGAGAGGTTCTCACCCAAGCGATAGAGCGCGAGGGCACGACGTTTCGCGACTACCGAATGGTCACTGGGGCCAGTGGGCGCAATGCGAGCTTCCTCCTCGCCTACGGCCACGCCGGGCACCCCTGCCCCCGCTGCGGGACGCCGCTCAGAAAGATCGTGCTCGGAGGGCGCGGCACAACCTACTGCCCGCGCTGCCAGCGCGCCTGACGCCGCGCCGGCAGCGCGCCTGACGGTGTCTGTGGGCTAACCTCGGTGGCCATGATCGGATCGATACTCGGACATCCCGTCCTCAGGACCGAGGACCCGCGTTTTCTCACCGGCGAGGCGAACTATACGGACGATGTCCCGGTCGAGGGCTCGCTCTACGCAATCTTTGTGCGCTCGTTCATGGCGCATGCTCGTGTTGGCGCCGTCGACACGTCGGCGGCACGGGCCATGGACGGAGTGCAGGGGGTGTTCACCGCCGCCGACCTCGACCTCGACCCCTACATCTCCGGTGAGGATCCCGATGGGGCCTTCGTCCGGCCGCTTCTCGCCACCGACGTCGTCCGCTTCGTCGGCGAGCCCGTGGCCGTGGTCGTCGCCGCGTCGAGGGCGCAGGCGGTCGACGCAGCGGAAATGGTAATGGTCGACTACGAGCCCCTCGAGCACGTGACCGACCCAGAGGCCGCCATCAAAGACGACGCGCCTGTTCTGTTCCCCGATCACGGCAGCAACATCGCCGTCACCTACAGCCTCGACGCCACGGCCGACTTCGGCGATGCCGATGTCATCGTCGAGGGCCGTTTCGTAAACCAGCGGCTCGCTGCCGTGCCGCTCGAGGTCAACTCCATCTGCGCCATGCCGGACCCTGAGGGCGAAGGGATCAAGGCGTGGGTCTCGTGCCAGGCGCCGTTCACCGTTGCACGCGACATCGGCAAGAGTCTGGGGATCAACCCACGGGCCGTGCACGTCATAGCGTCTAACGTCGGCGGTGGTTTTGGGGCGAAGATTCCCACCTATCCCGAGCACTTGGTGGTTGCGGGGCTTGCGAGAAAGCTTGACCGGCCCGTGCGCTGGACCGAGTCGCGCTCGGAAAACATGACGGCGATGACCCAAGGACGCGCGCAAACACACGAGGTGAAGATCGGCGCCAAGCACGACGGGGCGATCACCGCCCTGAAGGTCCGCGTGATTGCAGACCAGGGCGCCTATCCAGGCGACGGGCTCGAGCTGGCGCGTCTCACGCGCAAGATGACGGCCGGAGTGTATCGAATCCCTCGCATCGAGTTCGAAGCTCTGTGCGTCGCAACGAACACGACCCCGACAATGGCCTATCGCGGTGCAGGTCGTCCGGAAGCGGCGGCCCTGGTTGAGCGCGCCGTCGACATGCTCGCGGTCGAATGCAAGCTCGATCCGGTCGATGTGAGGCGCAAGAACTTCATCGGACCGGATGAGTTCCCCTACGAAACGCCGGCCGGCTCGACCTACGATGTCGGCGACTACGCCAAGGCCCTTGACGTGGCCCTCGAAGTCGCCGGCTACGAGGACCTTCGCAAGGAGCAGGCGCGCCGGCGCGAGGCGGGTGAGACGAAGGCCCTCGGCATCGGCGTGAGCTGTTACGTGGAGACCACCGGCTTCGGCCTCGAGAGAGGCTCCGTCGAGGTCCACGAGGACGGTAAGGCGACGGTTACGACGGGCACTTCCCCGCACGGCCAGGGGCACGAGACCGCATGGGCACAGATCGTTGCAGGAACCCTCGGCATCGATTTCGACTCGATCACGGTGCTGCACTCGGACACGCGCAGAGTCGTAAAGGGCGAGGGGACCATGGGTTCACGTTCGCTGCAGGTGGGCGGGAGCTCCGTCTTCAAGGCAAGTGAGACTGTTCTCGCCAAGGCGAAGCAGATCGCGGCGCACATGCTGGAGGTCGGCGCCGACGACATCGTCCATCACGACGACGGCCGCCTCGGCGTTGCCGGAGTCCCAGACTCGGCGGTTGCATGGGCGGAGCTGGCAAGCGCAGCCAAGGATCCGGCCCGCCTTCCCGAGGGGATGGAGCCGGGCCTCGGCGCGGTGGAGCGCTTCGGGTACGGCGACGACGAGGCGAGCTACCCGTTCGGGACCCACATTGCAGTTACTGAGGTCGACGTCGAGACCGGTGAGGTGGAGCTCTTACGACACATCGCGGTCGACGATTGCGGACGCATCCTGAACCCGATACTGGTGCAGGGTCAGGTGCACGGGGGTATCGCACAGGGAGTTGCCCAGGCCCTCTTCGAAGAGGTCGTCTACGACGAAGGCGGAAACCCGATCACCGCCAACCTAGCCACCTATCAGATCCCAAGTGCCGCCGACCTTCCATCGTTCGAGACCGCGCAGACCGAGACTCCGACGCCGCTGAACCCAATGGGTGCAAAGGGGATCGGTGAGTCGGGCACGATCGGCTCGACGCCGGCGGTCCAGAACTCCGTTGTGGATGCGGTGAGCCACCTCGGCGTTCGCCACATCGACATGCCGCTAAAACCGCTGAACGTGTGGAGTGCGATCCAACAAGCCAGCGGCTAAAGCGCTTACCATTCGACGAGTTTCCAGATGCCTGGTGTCATGTCGCCGGGCTCCCCGATTGCGGCGAAAAGCGCGGCCGACTTCTTGAAGTGAGCCATGGCTTCCTCCGGCCTGTGCTCCTGGTGGAGGAGGTCGGACATGTTGCTGTGAAGGGCCGCCTCGCGATGGCGGTCTCCCTGAGAGGCACACAGGTCTATCGCCTCGGCCATCAGCTCGATGGCCTCGTCTATCCGGCCACTTGCTCGATCGGCGAGCGCCAGGTTGTTGAGCGCGGCCACCATTGTCGAGTGATCGGACAGCTTTCTGGCAAGGGCAAGGCTCCCTTTTAGATGCTCAAGCGCGGCATCGGCGTCGCGATCGGCCGTGGCCAGGATCCCAAGGATGTTATGTGCTCGAGCCAAAGCTGTGGCGTCTCCTGCTTCCTCGGCGAGCCCGAGAGCTTGTTGTGCCAGCCGGTGCGCCTTGGTCCTTTTGGCGGCGTGATGCGCTGCAAGGCTCCTGTCCGTTGTTAGCGACGCCTTGAGTGCAGCGGTCCCCGACTGGTTATCGAGCAATGCCAGGGCCGCCTCGAAGTGACTGTCGGCGCCGGCATCCCCGAGCCGGTCGTGCAACTGGCCAAGTTTTTGCTCGATCAACGCGAGGTCGGGTCCTTCACTTTGTGCTGCGGCGGTCTCGTAGCTCGTCAGCGCCTCGCCGTATTGCCCCCGGAGTGTCTGCAGGTCCCCGATTGCTTCGTGCGTTGCAGAGCCTCTGGGGTGCCCGAGCGCCAAAGCCGTCTGGAAGTGGGCGAGCGCCTCTTCGTTTGCATAAAGGGACCGGGCCTGTTCGCCTGCGACAAAAGAGTAGTGCGCGGCGTCCTCGTCCCGGCCCCCAAGCCGGTAGTGGTGGGCGATTGGACTGTAAGAGGGGCTGCCCCCCTTGCGCCTCGCGTCACGAACGAGCGCTTCTGCCATGCGCCTATGCAGCAAGCGCCGGCGTGCCAGGCTGGTTGCTTCGTACACGAAGCCGCGGAGCTTGTCGTGCGAGAAGTCATACATCGGCGT
>Ga0136617_10004662_pt1 | contig 12277 bp, 12 predicted proteins | sample AntDrymUQ3222106_2_FD_129672 | JGI IMG/M metagenome (GOLD analysis project Ga0136617, IMG submission 129672) | Polar desert sand microbial communities from Dry Valleys, Antarctica - metaG UQ322 (21.06) | ecosystem: Environmental > Terrestrial > Soil > Desert | place: Antarctica: Dry Valley...
GGAGTGCATAAGAAGCATCTGAAATACTATGTGGCGATGTGTGAGCACCGCATTAATCTGAAGCGCGTCTCACCGGATTTTATTGCTCGTCTCGTTGCCAAGCACTACAAGTTCACATGAGCCTCAAACTTTGTTCGAACTGGCTTCTCATGGCTTTGCAAAAAAAGGCAATCGCGATTGACATTGGAGCACTTAGCAAGGATATTTCTGAATTATTACGATACCTAACGATAAAGTTTTCAGCAAGCCACTTGCCGTATCATTATTCACATGAATTTGCGGCAATGTGGTTTTGATCTTCACCCATCAAAACACTTGACAAAAGGGAAACCCAAAAGAATGGACTTGCAGCAAATTCTGAATGACCCGCCTCAAATCCACAGAGATGAATCAGGGCAACCATATTTCATGGGATTGCTCAATGAAGCATTGATTTTCATCGACAAGCACGTGAATGAAGATTCTGTAACGCTGGAAACGGGAAGCGGCGTTAGTACGGTATTGTTTGCACTGAAAGGCACCCACCATACTTGTATCGTTCCCAATAAAGTAGAAACTGATCGCATTAAAGAATACTGCCGAGAGCAGGGTGTCTCTACCGATAAAATTGACTTCCAAGTGGAGCGCTCTGATCTGGTCTTACCCAGCCTTGTCACTCAGCCGTTAGATTTAGTGCTCATTGATGGAAGTCATGCATTCCCCGCGCCATTTATTGATTGGCACTATACTTATCCCCGCATGAAAAAAGGCGGTCTGCTCGTCATTGATGATACACACGTTTGGACAGGTAGCATTCTCAAGCAGTTTTTACTTGAAGAGCCGGAGTGGACTCTCGAGGCAGATTTCGCACCACGGACCGCTGTTTTCATCAAGCTAACCGAAGGTGATGAGTGGAAAGAATGGTACGATCAGCCATATACAGTGCGTAATAGTAATGTTGCAAATGCCATCGATCACCCAACGGACACCAAGTTGCATCGTGCCGTTGGACATCTTCGCAGAGGCGAACTCCTAACTTTGATTCAGAAGACTGTTAACAATATCAAGCGCTTATGAATACAATTCCCCAGCTTAATCCTCACCATCCTCACTGAGTTACCACTTTTCAAATCGCAATTTGGTAGAACTCTGATGCACTTCGAAAGTTTACTGCGGAGCAAATGAGCTGATTACAATACAATTTGCGACATCAAAAGATTATTCGCTGGCGCACAATTCGGAAAGCTTTGAAGGCAGCTCTAAAAACATACGTCCTGAAAAGCGCCGCTTTATACAAATCGTGTTTGCCTTGGAGCCATGAACGCGTGTAGTCGATATTATCTCTATGAAAACTGCTATACGGTTTATGAATTGCTTTTGCAAGTTTCATCGTCGCCCAGACTCGACGAAGAGGATTGACTTTATCCGAGTAGAAAATCAAGGCAAGGAATGTGTCATAGGGAATCTTGCGTTTCGCAACATATTTACAAAAGATGTCATAAGCCATGCGCGTTTGGCCAACAGTATATCTCATGCTCACGGATTCGTTATGCACACGATAAAGTAACAAGTACTTTGATAAATTGCTCAATTGATATCTGGCTCTAATTCTAAGCCAAAAATCATAATCTTGAGCATATCGAATCTCACTGTCATAGCGAAGATCAGTCAGTTCAGCGAATCGAATCATTGCCGACGGATGGATGATAGGCGAGGGAATCCAATAACGATTTTCTAACTGCTTACCAACTGGCGTTTTTCTTTCACGAATTTCTTTACCCGTTGCATCAATGTCTATGGCCCATGTGCCGCACGCTCCTACTTCCGGATGAGCATCCATGTATGCCACTTGGGTAGCTAAACGAACAGGTAGACTGATGTCATCGCAGTCCATTCTGGCAACATACTCGCCAAGTGCTATGTCTAAACCTTTGTTTAGACTGACCGCTAACCCAAGATTGCGGTCGTTACGCACTAATCGTATTCTTCGATCCAGATAAGTGTTAATAATTTCAACACTGGCGTCCGTGGAGCCATCATCTACGATGATGAATTCAAAATCGGTGAAGGTTTGGCTGAGTATGCTATCAATCGCCTCACGTAGGTATTTTTCACCATTGTAGACGGCCATCAGCACCGAAACCTTGAGTCTCATAAACTTTCTTCACCGCCCCGCTCGAGCCAGAGGCCCAAGGTCAGCAAAATCCATGTTTGATAGTTATCTGCCGCGACAAACGAACGACTGGCATCAAAAGATATCAATGAAAAAAGTGGATGGCGCGGATTACTCAGAACTTTGCTTTTCAAATTAGCAACGCTGTCTCGTTTCAACCAATGACTTACGGGTGCTCCGAAACCTTGTTTGCCGCGGTTGCGAACAGCATCCGTCCATGCTCTGCTATAGCACTGCCGTAGGATCCACTTGTCCTGTTGAGCCGTGATTTTCAGACGACTTGGCAAAGAGATACAAAAAGAAGCAAAGCCAACATCTAGGAAGGGCGCTCTCAATTCCAACCCGTGGGCCATCGAAGCGCGGTCTATTTTAAGTAGAATGTCTCCAGGCATGTAGTTGCACAAATCCATGCGCAAGGCGTCGTCCACAGTATCCGTGAGTGCCTCTACTTCACCCACTGAGATCGGCAGCGCGGTGGCCCCGTTTGTTCTCAGTCGGGACAACTCATGGTCGTTGAAATATACATTTTGCTCCAAATGGGCTTGGGCAATTGACACATGCTTTTTACGTAGTTCTACCCCCTTGATGATATGTTGCCAGGCATCAGGTCTTGGCAAACCGCACTTTGAAAAAGATCGGGACACAAATTTCAACAGCGAAATTACATTTGCCAAAGGAGAATTCCCCTGCTCGATCTCCCACAATTTCCGGTACCAGAAATCATAGCCAGCCAGCAACTCATCCCCGCCATCACCTGTTAGAACCACTTTGCCGTGGCGTCTAGCCTCTTGTGAGATGAGATACATCGGTATATTCGAGCTATCAGCAAAAGGTTCATCGTAAACATGTGCCATAAGAAGGAGAAGATCAGCTATATCTGTACAGTGGTCTTCTAGCTCAATATGCTCTGTTTTATATAACTGAGCAATTTCCCTGGCAAATGGTAACTCGTTAATTGACTCGCCAAAGCCGAAGGAAAAGGTTTTAAGATTAAGGTAGCTATGGCTGGCTACTGCAACTACCGAACTGGAATCGAGGCCACCACTTAGGAAAGCTCCCACTGGCACATCGGCCACTAACTGTCGCTTGACAGCTTGCTCAAAAAGCCGTTGGAATTCAGCGACCGCATCATGTTCGGATAATGGCTCTTTGGTGAGCGGCAAGCACCAGTATTTTTCAACAGAAAGTTGGCCATTCTTCAAAGACAGGCAGTGAGCAGGCGGCAGGACAAAAACATTACTGTAAATCGTCTCGTGCGGGTGCACATATAAGTGACGCAGATAATGAGTCAGTGCTTTCTCGCTTATCTTAGGTTTGAATAGACCACTTTCAATTAAAGCTTTGATCTCCGAAGCGAACAGAAATTCCCCGTTCCTGCCCCAGGTGTAGTAGAAAGGCTTTTCGCCAAATCGATCACGTGCCGCAAATAAGGTTTGCTCGTGTTCGTCCCAAATCGCAAAAGCAAACATGCCCGGCAGATGCTGTAGCAAATCTCTTCCGTGCCGGTGATATAAAGCGATGATGACTTCTGTGTCCGAGGTGGTTTGAAATTGATAGTCTTGAAGTTTCCTCTTGATGTCACAGTAGCCGTAAATTTCCCCGTTGAAAATAATGGCAACATTACCATCTGGGGAGAGCATTGGTTGGTCTCCCGTGGCAAGATCGACAATACTCAAGCGAGTATGACCTAACGCACAATAAGGGAATATATGAATACCGGACCCATCTGGCCCCCGGTGGCCCAAGCTACTGACCATACGCTCTAGGGCAGAACGGCAACGGCTAGCAGTCTGGGTTACAATACCGGCGATTCCACACATTGGCTTAACTCCATCTCCTTAAATGCCATTTCAAACCTTTTCTGCCAAGTGTGGTCTCGCAGGCAACGCTCATGCCCGGCTCGCCGAATGGCTTCGCGTTCGCCATCATGGTGCAGATAATGTTTGATTTTATCAGCCAAGTCCTGAGCGCCCGTATAGCAAACAATCTCTTTGCCGATCTCGAAAAAATCCTCCAACTCATCCATGTATTCCACCATGTAAAAGCCGCCGCTCATAGGCACCTCGAAATCCCGTAGACGAACTTGCAAAATACGCTCTTTTGTCCGATGGGTGTCACCGCAACTCGAGAAGCCCAAGTTAATCCTTGAGCGGCTATACGTCTGGATCATTTCCAGATCGGACAACGTGCGCCCAACTACCGCCGCAGGCAGAGCAGTTGCCAATTGGTTGTTGGTTCCTTTGTTAGAAAGGCGACCATCTTGCACCCGGCCTAGGCGACGCCCCACTATCTGCCAGCCTCCTGATGTCAACAACTGTCGCGCCATTCGTATGGTTGGCTGAAATGTATGAGGAAGAACGGACTGGTTCGCCTCATGGGTGTTATCCGAAGCAAGATTCTGCCAGCCGGAGCCCCACACGCGCACGTCAATTCCCTGGCCCAACAAATGTTTAACGAAGGCCGGACGGTCGCCATACGCTTGACCAACAAAGGTCACATCGAATTCAATAGGTACATCGTATGACTTGTAAATTGTCGGATTGGCTGCTTCTTGACAATATATGGGGCGCGCTCCAACGGCAAGGTAATCATTGAGACGAAATTTTTCAGGCACTAAGCAAAAGTCATAATGCGGCGCGAGTTCGGCGACGAGGTGAAACTGGTATGATCCGTTGCAAAACCAGTTTACGGTTTTAATACCCATCGCCTTAATTTTTTCGATTGTCTCCGGCCCGCATATTTCTGACCAAAAATATGAAAAAAAAAGGTCTATCTTTTTTTCAAGATGGCAGGCGGTAATTTCTCGAACGAGTTGTGCTTGCAAATCCGCTTTGTATTTGAGGAATTTTTTTTGTTCTTCAGCAGAGGTCTGATAGTGCTGATAGTGCGTAAAATGCCACGTCACATCTTTGCCGAAAGCTATCACTTCATGTCCCATTTCCACTAGTGAGTCAAATAAGTTGTTTTTCCACAAGTTTGATTCACTTATATGATAAGCGTTCGGACTTGCTCCGGCAGCATAAAATATTCTCATCAATTGCCCCCCTTGACACCCACGAATGACGTTGTCCCCCAGTGCCTCTGACTTATGCTGTAGCAATTAGCCTCGTCAAACCATAACCTCAACTCTTCGGGTGTATGAGCGGATGCGTAATTAGGAGTTACTGCATCAAACACATCAAGCACGCGCCATCTGGCATCAGGCAAAGGCACGTTAACGAAAATATATTTCTCGAAATATGGAATCAATCGTCTGACCTTCGGAATTTTCTGCAGCAGGGAAAAGCCATGATAGAGGACATGCGCCGAGAAGTATGCATAACCGAGAGCCAGCCTATTTCCTACCAGTGCCTTAGTAGCATGATGTACCTTTCTGTAGGCGGCAACGGATGGGAAATCATAGAATTCCCCCTTTGAATATACGGAACAAGCGACCAATCCATCTTTCTTCAAGACTTCAACTAGTTTTTTCAGACCCCTGGCAGGGTCTGGCGTATGGTGAAGCACCCCGATCGTGTAGCCAACATCAAAAGTGTACTTTTTAAAGGGCGGATTAAGGATGTCTCCCTGAACTATCAAGACGTCGAGATCGCCTCTAAAATTTTCCCGCGCGGATTCAACCGCAAGACTCATATCAATGCCGACGGCAATGCCGTCATTTCTACGCACAATGTCTAAAAATCTACCCGGCCCGCAACCAAATTCGACGACAAGTTTATTCTCCAAATTTCCTTTTGCAAAGCCGGTTATCGCTTCAAACATTCTCTGCGTGTGGCCCGACATTGGTCGGCTGGCGTTTTCAGCTTCGAATTGTACTCTCGACCATTTACGCCATTCATAACCGAAGCTTTTAGCGTAAATCTCCTTTTCAACGAACCTCGGTATTCCGCGCACGATTGGGTACTGATCCCCCGTAGTTGCTGTCAAGACCCCGCTCGTTACAGACCCAGAGTTGTCTACCTCATAGGCGGTTAGATGTAGGTCAGACTTTGTTTTTGGACAGCACAGTATATCCAAAAATCTTGGATGCATTCTTTCGGTCCTTTTCTTATTTGGTTTTATTTTCTTGAGGCACGTACATGGCAACCAAAATAAAGCATTTCGGCCGAACCGTTATCCTTACTGGAAAATCGTTCAAGCATAGCTAATACCGACTGCAAAGATAAAGATTCCCGTCCATTCGGGCAATCCTTAGCGTAGGACTCTGCTATATACGGAAGGCGGTGAATTTCCTGCGCGAGATATTCAAAGAAATTTCCATTTTCCTGCAAATCAGTAATTTCAAAACCATACATTGGAAGGTGAGTTTTGTAGAAGTAATGATTAAAGCCAGAGTAAAAGTGATATGGCGCTAGGTGGGTCAAGCTGCAAAAGGGTGCAGTGATGATAAGAGTGCCCTTTTTTTTCAGTAGCCTTGAGAACTCTTTGATTGCGAGTATCGGATTCGGTAAATGCTCAAATACCTCCACACACATGATTGCATCGAAAGATGCATCGGATTCAGGAATAGACGTGATGTCACATACAATATCCAGCTTAGATTGATCCCAAGAGCCGGTTTGTAATCCAACACCATCACCTTTACCATCGTACTCAGCGAAGTCCTGAGCCACATAATTTAGATGGGAGCAGAATCGCTTATAGCGTTGCTCGCCTGCTCCAGCATCAAGGATGCGCAAGCCATCAGGGATTTGACCCAGACAATGCTCTAACCATGCCTCGCGGGTAGCTTCATTACGGGTTCCGACCGTAGTGCGCGCTTCACTTTTTTGTAAACCAGAAGCACCCGCACCCGTAAATTTGTTTGTCAGCCATTTCTTTACATGCATTATAAATCAAACCGCCGTCCTTAGGATTATCAGGAATCAAAGCGAATTCTTCTAACTCAAACTCAGGGAAACAGTTTGCCACTTGTTCATACGAGTATATGCGATGAGCATTAAACATAATTTTGGGCTTGCCAATCGGCACAACAAATAGCAATAAACCGCCTTGAGCTACTACACGTTTAAGTTCAGCAATCGCCTTTAGATCGCCATCCGGATCAAGGGAGTCTCCATACCTACCTAAACCAATATGCTCGATTACGTGCATACATGAAAGAGAGTGAATACTACAATCCGCAAAAGGAAGCGCAAGCAAATCTGCTGCTTTTGATGACAAATTGCTTAGTTTTAAATTTGCGGGTCTATAATCATAAAAGCTAACGGGGATGAAAGCAGAAACCAAACTGCAGAAATAGAGTGAAGATGAAATATCTATGTGTAAAGCTGGTCTCATTTGCGCTAAAACACGTGCCGCCCAAGCGGTGTGGTAAACATAGTGGTGATCAAATCCTGTGGAAGGAGTCTTGTCATTTAAGCAGGGATACCGATCTTGCCATAACACTTCAAACTCTCGAGTGCCACCTTTACTGAGTCGTTTGAATTTCCTATATTCTTTAAGGAACAAGACTTGAGGTAATAGATTATTAATCATTCGCACGCTTAGCTCGACTTTGTATATTTGTTGAGAGTACAAATTTGCAGATTGCAGCCATGTTTGCTTGGTTCTGTTACTTTTTCAACATCAGGGAATTTGAGGAGACGTTGGAAAAACTTCACGCAATCTCGCTATGTTGTACGTAATGTCCATGTCACGTCTACCTGCTGATTGACACCTCCTCAAAAATATACAAAGTCGAGCCTGGCGTGAGAAGGAATGCATTCTATTCGAGTTAACCATTTAAGATAGTATCTCCTACTACCTTAAATGGTTTTCATGAACGCGTATAATATCGTTCTCAACTTCAAACACACTACCGGGGCGCTTACTAAGAACTAGGTTCCGCAACTCTTCAATTGTTGGATAATCATCTTGACCAATAAATAAACGTGCATCATCTATAAGAACCACGTGTTCCGCAATGTGATGGTTCAAGAGAAGCTCCAGTTCCCTAACAATTGGGGTTTCCAATTCACTCCTAGCTGTGACACCACCCGAGTAATGCCCATCAAGCCAAAACAAGGTGGGCTCATTGAGTTCAGAAAGAATTGCTGGCAACATTTCCCCACTGTCACCTTGAATAATCGAAATACTGTTGAGTCCAGAGAATTTTTTCTTGGCATTTTCGTAAAGAACCCTGTCAAGTTCAATAGAAATAATTCGATCAAACGTATTTTTAGTTGCATCTACCATTTCACCTAAGTAGGTGCCTGTTTCAATCAGTACATGAATAGAATATTTTTTTGCGTACTCAATAATAATCTTCTGTTTAAAGAGATGGGGCGGAGGAACAGGTTTACCGCTCCTTTCCCAAGCTTTTAATTCATTTACAGCGCCAACATTCATTAAGTCGTGGAGAAACATGCGTTTAAGTTTGTTCTTCGCCACTTGAATTAACATATTACTTCCGTATATTAATCCCTACGTAAGAGCATAAGGTATAAGGTTTATTTACGTACACTGACGATCATTAAATACTACTTACTAGCATCAAAACCACTTGAATCGTTTAATTGCTGAATCTCTATGCTTAAAGGATTGAGTATCAGACCCACATTAGATAATCGCATCAAGTCAATACCTTCACTGAACTCTGCGACGTCTAATGCTCCTATGTTCTCGGCATAATGAAACGGTCTCTCATCACTAGAAAGTCCAACTAACAAAGGGTAGCGACCAGTTCCCAATATGACCGTGCTTTCTCGAAAAACAACTTGGTAATCTCCCGGGTCTATTGATTGAGGGAAACTCCAGCTTGTTCGTAAAGCCATATCTTCTCTCGTAAGAAGCCCAAGCCCGATCACAAAATGTTGAATTTTTTTATTGATTCTGAAATGAACCCGAATTTGCCAAGGCCGCCCAACAGGGACAGCAGTTGCAGGCTTACCATCGACGTTTTCAATCACCAATTTGTATGCGTAGCCGGGCGCATCCGGGTCGCTTGGCGCTGGTATCGCATAAGTCGATTGAGCTTCCAGATCGCCTTCAACATACTTTTTCAATACCTTATCAGTCCCCCCAGTACAATCAACTCTTCCTTCGCTTAGCAATATCGCCCAATCGCACAGTTTACGAACTGCTTCCATGTTGTGACTAACAAACAATACCGTCCTCCCTGCTCGACTCACATCACGCATTTTACCAACGCACTTCTTTTGAAAAGCCATATCTCCAACGGCCAACACTTCATCCACGATTAAAATCTCCGGCTCCAGATGTGCTGCCACGGCAAAAGCCAAGCGCAGATACATGCCGCTTGAGTAATGCTTTACCGGCGTGTCGATAAACTTTTCGACTCCAGAGAAAGAGACTATTTCGTCAAACTTACGATCAATCTCCGTGCGCGCCATACCTAAAATAGCACCGTTAAGAAAAGCGTTCTCCCTGCCGGTCAACTCCGGGTGAAAACCGGTGCCGACTTCAAGCAAACTACCAACTCGCCCATAAAGTTTCACACGACCGCTGGTCGGCTCGGTGATCCGGGAAAGAATCTTGAGCAATGTTGATTTGCCCGCTCCGTTACGACCAATGATGCCGACAACTTCGCCCGGCTTAACCTCGAAGCTTACGTCCTGAAGCGCCCACAGGGTCGCTTCATCAACCGCGTGTCCATTGCGTCGCAAACGCTTTAACGGCGATTGAACGGCTCCAACAAGCATCTCACGCAGCGTCGCATGAGACGTTGGACGTGCGCCAATACGGTACTGCTTGCTCAGGTTTTCAACGGTAACGATTGGCTTCATTAACTTGCTAAACCGTGTCGGCGAAACTTTTTTCCATCCGTTGAAAAGTGTAAGCAGAGCACACTAGTAAGATGAGCGTCACAACAAATGAAAAGGTCAGTGCCACCCAGTTAAATTCCTGTCCGAAGAGTGAAGCGCGGAAGCCTTCCGTGATTCCTACAATCGGATTCAAGGCAAAAAGCACCTGCCATTTTTGAGGCACAAGACTCATGGGGTAAAGGACGGGCGAAGCAAACATCCAAAGCTGGATGACAACTGGTAGGATTGCCCCGACATCACGGTACTTCACGTTAAAAGCCGAAAGCAGCATTCCAAAACCGAAGGCGAATAGCGTAACCAGTATGATAAGCGGCGGAAGCATCACAATCTGCTTCGTCACTGCCATGCCATAGTAAATCATTAACCCAATTAATATGACGAACGCGATGGCGAAATCTACCAACCGCCCACTAATGGCTGCGGCTGGTATGAGCATACGAGGGAAGTATACTTTGGTGATTAAATGAGCATTTCCGACAAGGCTGTTGCTGCTTGTCGTAACAGCACTTGAAAAGAAAGTCCATGGTAAAAGCCCGGCGTAAACAAAAAGCGGATAGGGCAGTCCGTCCGATGAAACGCGTGCGAGCATCCCCAAGAAGATCGTAAAAATAAACGTTGCCAAGAGCGGCTGCATAATGACCCATGCAATACCGAGAACTGTCTGTTTATAGCGCACTTTGAGGTCGCGCCAGATCAGAAAATAGAGAAGTCCGCGGTAGGCCCATAAATCGCGGAAATTGACTGCTACCCACGATTCCGTCCGTTCAATAATAACTAAAGGCTCCTCAGGTAGAGGCGGATGTGCGTGTGGTGATTCAGCATGTGCAGTTGAAGCGGATACTGTTCCAGCACTTGACTCTAGTACGGTTATATTTTTTGAGCTCAAACTCATTGTTCTTACAAGCAAAGGCGCAGATACACTTCTAAGTGGCGGCTTGGTGAAAGACTTCTTGACAGACTATTCCGGCTATTACTGATTGGTGAGTATCCATGTGCTTGTACAAATCAATCAATAACCCGTCGTAATCCTTCGCGAAAATTGTGTAGGTGCGAAATCCGAACGACTGTTCGGCACAGCTTGTCTCCAGGCGGCGCGACTCTGTTTTTTGTATAAGCGAAGAACGGCGTCGCGGTCACGCGGGTCATACTCGCGTGAGCGAGGGACAATCACGTTTGAGCGGCCGCGCTCGTTCAGTTTCTCGACGACGAACGAACCAAGAAAGCCTGCTCCACCCGTCACAACGACGCGCTTATTTTCCCACCGGCTTTCCCACAGGCCTTTCGGCGGCGCTGATCCAAAATCACTCATTGCCTACCCTGCACTGCTGCCATGTCCGCATCAACATCAAGCGCACCAAATTTCGGAACTTCGTTTTCGGCTCCCAGCCTAGTTTATTTCTGGCCTTACTTGCATCGCCGATGAGCAGGTCAACTTCTGCCGGACGGTGATACTTGGGATCAGTCTCGACATATTCCTGCCAATCCAAACCGACTTATGAAAGAGCCTCTTCCAAACACTCCCGCACCGAATGGGTTTCGCCCGTCGCGATCACATAATCATCCGGCTCATCCTGCTGCATCATCAACCACATCGCTTCGACATACTCTTTGGCGTAGCCCCAATCGCGCCGCGCATCGAGATTATCTAAGTATGGGTTCTTTTCCAAGCCGGCCTTGATACGCGCCGCCACGCTCGTGATCTTGCGCGTCGCAAATGTTTCGCCCCGACGCGGTGATTCGTGGTTGAAGAGAATGCCATTACAGGCGTAAAGATTATAGCTCTTACGAGCATTTACCGTGACCCAATAAACATAAACCTTTACTGCGCCGTAAGGACTGCGCGGGTAAAATGGTGTCGTCTCGCGCTGTGGCCCTTCCTGCACCTTACCGAACATCTCGGAGCTACTCGCTTGGTAAAACTTCGCTTTCAAACCAGTTTCCTTAATATCCTCTAAAATTCGTACTGTGCTTGAACCCGTCACATCACCTGATATACTCAGGGATGTCAAAACTCACGCGCACGTGGCTTTGCGCCGCTAGATGGTAGGTCTCATCCGGCTTGGTACGGTAAGGCAGCTTGATAAGATCAGTAGAGTCCGCAATGTCACAATAGTGGAGGAACAATTCGGACACCGTTTATATGGGGGTCCTGGTAGAGGTGATCAATACGCTCCGTATTGAACGTTGAAGCACGACGGATGATGCCATGTACCTCGTAACCTTTATCAAGGAGCAATAAGCTCGACTTTATCCATTCATGCGGCATAACAGAGCGTCTCTATTATACGTTCTATGAAGGCACGCGGTATTTTTATCATCTCTGTTTCAGTTTTCGATGTCTGAAAATGCTGATCTGCCC
>Ga0136617_10004663_pt1 | contig 12274 bp, 14 predicted proteins | sample AntDrymUQ3222106_2_FD_129672 | JGI IMG/M metagenome (GOLD analysis project Ga0136617, IMG submission 129672) | Polar desert sand microbial communities from Dry Valleys, Antarctica - metaG UQ322 (21.06) | ecosystem: Environmental > Terrestrial > Soil > Desert | place: Antarctica: Dry Valley...
GACGACGGTTGCGCTGGCCGCGTCGCCGGCCTGAACGATCGAGGTGATCCGCGCCCGGAGCGTCTCGCCTCCCGGCGACTCTGCCATGAGCTTGATGTATTCCGTGATCGGCTCGTCGTAGCGGTCGTCACCGACCGCGCCGTACATCTGGGCATCCGCGTGAAACCCCTCGGAGAGCTTCGCCGCATCGCCCTCGGCGGACCCGTCGATGTATAGCTGTACGGTCGCGGCGATCGCGTCGTAGTCGTCGATCGGCGTGCCGGCGCGGGTGGACTGTTGCTGCTCGGTGGCCATCGCGGCCCTCCCTGTGGTGTTGGAGCCCGACGCTACATCTCTCGGCTGACTGGGGTCAAGGCGCATTGTCTGACCTGCGCGAGCTGCCTCGTGACCCCGGTAAACGCAGCGTCGAGTACTCCGTCGGGGCACCGACCGGCAGGACCCGTGCGGCACAGCTCTGGCTGCTGCAATGGACGAATCGCACGAGCGGCGGCGGAGCGGGACCTTCGTCGCCTGCGCTACCGCAATGAGGCAGAAGCGGCGGCGCCCAGCGGCGCCGGTCCGCCGTCGGGTGCGAACAGAAGTGCGAACACACTTAGCCTAAGGGAGCCGAACACTGCCGAAGCGCGGTGGGCGCTTTCGGCCTCAGTAGCGCCATTCCCAATGGCGGGGCTAGCTCAGCCGAACCCCCACCGCGAACTCGTAATGAAGGGGTCCCCGGTTCGAGTCCGGGCGTCGGCTTGGCGCTCCGGCGCGATCTTCTGGTTCACGGCGATTGCGTTCGGCGTCCTGGCGGCGCTTCCGCGGAAGCGCATCGCCGACGTCGTCCTGCGAGGCTTCGCGGGCAGCGTCGCGTACTTCGCACTCTCGGGCGGGCTCGGCGTCGCGCTCGGGACGCTGACGCGCAACCAGGTCGGCGCGGTCGCCGTGGTCGCCGTGGTGATCGGGGTCATCGACCCGGCGTTCGCCGCGCTCGTCCCCGAGGCGGGGAGATTCGGGCCGTCGGCGCTCGGCATCGCGCTGAGCGGCGGCGCCGCGGACCCGGAGGGCCCTTCCAGGCGATGCTGCCGTCGGGACAGCCGCGCTTGTGTACTTCGCGTGCGCGGCGACCTTCGTCGCCGCGGCGGCAACGCTCGCCGCGCGGCGCGACGTCCGCGCATGACCTGACCCGCGAGGGAAGCGAGGACGGGCGGCTCGTGCCTGATCTCCCGTTGGCCGGGCGGTCTTGTGCGGCGGGTTCGTGGCCCCGTCGCCTCGCTTGGGAGAGCGGCTTGACGGTCGATGAGCGTGACGGGTTCTGAGCGGAAGTCAGCCACGTACGGGTGATCCCCAATAGACGTGGCGCGGCGAGCTCGCGAAGCTGCGCCCATGTCCCGCTTCCCCGGCCCTCGCCGTCGGCTGCGCCCCACGCCGTCTGTGTGGGCGGGATACGCAGCTGCCGCGTGGGCGATCCTGTTCGCGATTCGAGGCGCCTACTGGGCGTTGGGGGCTCGGTCGGTCTCGGGACCCTGTCACCCGAGATCCAGCAAGCAGCCGATGAAGGTGATCCCACGCTGTTCGCCGCCCTCTGGATCACCGACGCCCTCGAGCTGTTCCTCCGAGTCCGGCGCGGACGCGTACTGGTACGTCCGCTTCTGGGGGCCGTGGTTCCTGCTCGGCGGCCTCCTGTTCATGACGGCCGGCTGGGCGTACATGCGCAACTCGTCCAATCGGCGGATCGCGGTGGGGGCAAGCGTGCTGGGCGGTCTCGGCGGGTTGGCGGCGGTGGCCGCGCCGCTCGTCGTCTCAGCTCTCGCGTCCCCGGCTTGACGGGTCGCCGGGTCGATGCGATCGATGGGCAGCCGCGCCGACCTGCGCGGACACGTCCGCGCGCCGCTTGAAATCTCACCCCTGGGATGCGCTCGCTCTGCTCGTCGGCTGACGCGGCCTCGTCGCGTCCTGCCTCGCGCTCGTCGAAAGCCGACGATGCAGGGGCGAAGCCCAGGGTCTTCCCCGTAGCGGACGCGCCCTCGCGCGGCGGAGCATCCCTCAGGTCGATCCCACGTCTGACCGGAGGCCACGATGCACCCGACCGCCGCCCGCGAACCCGATGCAGCCCTCACGCGCTTCCTCTCGAACGCCGGCGTGACCGTCTGCCGGGCGCTGCCGCATGTCCCCGTGATGGCGCTCTTGGTGCCGCCGCACGAGTTCCACGTGCCCTGGCGTCGGCGGCAGCGGTCGAGCACGCGCCCGAGCGCCGCGCGTTCAGCCGTCCGCCGCCATGGCGGCCGTCAGCTCTCGCCGTGAGCCGATGTCGAGCTTGCGGTATGCGTGCCCGAGGTGCATCTCGACGGTCTTGACCGACAGGAACAGGGTCTGGGCGATCTCCTTGTTGGTCGCTCCGTCGGCCGCCATGCGGCTGATGCGGCGCTCCGATGGCGTCAGCGCGTCGGTCCCCGAACTGGGCCTCGACGGGACTCGGAGCCCGCTGGCCCGTAGTTCGTCGCCGGCGTGGGACGCGAGTCCGTCGGCGCCGCAGTCGCTGGCGAGCGCGAGCGCTTCCAGCAGCGGCTCGCGCGCATCGCGGCGTGCCGCGCGCCGGCGCAGGAGCCCGCCGAGGTCGGCGAGTGCGGTGGCGTGCTCGAGGCGCAGCGGGGAGTCCGCCAGGCGGGCGACGGCGCGGCGGAGCAGTTCGACGTCGCCGGCGATGAGGCCCTGAACCCGGAGCGCTGCGCCGACGGCGCCCGGCGTGCCCCAGCGCTCGGCGATCGCCAGACCCTCGGCAGCCGTCGCGGCGGCGGCTTCGCGCTTGCCCACGGCATGCTCGAGCACCGCCGTGTGCAGGCGCGGGGGCTGGTCGTTCATCGACGCGGGCCCGAACGCGCGCAACCGCCGTGCCGCCTCGCCGAGGTCGTCGAGCGCGCCGGCGGCATCGCCGCGCGCGTGTCGCAGCCGCGCGCGGACGACGAGCAGCTCGATCAGCGGCCGGACGTCCGGCACGTCCTGCGTCAAACCGAGGCGGTTCCACGCGCCCTCTGCCTCCGCTCGCAGGCCGCGGTCGAGCAGGACGCTGACGAGGCTGGCGGTCGGCAGCGCGTTCATCCACCCGTCGCTCGCGGCGACGGCTTCGACGGCGACGCGCGCCTCGGCCTCGGCTTCGTGCAGGTTGCCCGCGTCGCGCAGGAGACGAGCATGCGAGTGCGAGGTGAGGCCGAACCAGGTCGGCGAGCCGTGCTCGCGCGACGCCTCCTGCATCGAGCGGGCGACGTCGCCCGCTTCCGAGAGGCGCTCGCCCGCCTGCAACACGGCGATCGTGAAGGGGAACCACAGGCTGGGCGGGATGGCACGGTGGACGCCGCCGGCCGCTGCGGCGCCGCGCCGCGCATACGCCACGCAGTCGTCGGCGGCGTGGCCGGTCTGCATGCGCCACAGCGCCGCGTGGGCGAGCAGGTCCGGGTGCTGCGACGCCTCCTCGGAGAAGAGGCCGAGTCGCTCGGCCCGGGCGACGGCCTCGGTCATCGCCGGGATGGAGCGGCACGCGACGGCGAGGCGCACGGCCTCGGCGCGGACGCGCAGCTCGTCCGCCTCGCGCGGTAGCGAGCCGATCAGCGCGTCGATCTCGGCCAGGTCGGCCTCGACGGCCTCCGGCCCGAGTCCCCACCACCACCCGCGGGCCTCGAGCGCTCGCGTCCGCACGTGCGGGTCGTCGCTCGTGCGGGAGGCCGCGGCGAAGAGCGATTCCGCCTCGGGGTCTCCCGCCATGGTCTGCACCTCGCCGAGGGTCAGCAGCATCCGAGGTCTCTGCGACGTCTCGGGCGGCTCTCGCAATGCGCGGCGCAGCAGTGGCGCGGCGGACGCCGGCGCGGCGCGCGCGAGCGCGCGCGCGGCGGCATCGAAGAGGACGTCCGCGACCTTGCCGTCCGCGGCAGGGGGGCAGGCTGCGAGGTGCATGGCCAGACGCTCGACGTCCCCGCCGGAGGACTGGACGAGGACGGCTGCGCGCGCGTGCCAGGCCGCGCGCCGCGTCGGGGGCATGCCGGCAGTGACGGCGGCGGCGATCAGCGGATGGCGGAAGCGTAGGTCGGCGTCCTCTGCGAGGACGCCCGCGGCTACCAGCTCGTCGACGGCGTCCTCGGCGGCGTCCAGCTCCGCGAGCGCGGCGCACTCCGCCGGCGTCGCGCGGTCGCCGATGATGACGAGCGCGCAGGCGAGGGCACGAGCCCGATCGCTGATGCGCGCGAGCACCTGACGACCGAGCTCACGCGGCTCGACCTGCGCGACCGCCGCGGCGTCGCGCCTGTCGCCGAGCTCCCGCAGCAGCTGGTGCAGCAGGAAGGGGTTGCCGCCCGTCGCCCGGACCGCCGCCTGGACGAACGCCTGATCGTCGCTGCCGCTGAGGGCGGCCACCGCTTCCCTCCCGAGCGGGTCCGGGGTCAGGCGCTCCGCCGCCGCGTCGGCGACGAGCGCGGCGAGTGCGCTGTGGCCGTCGACGTCCGGCGGCCTCGTACAGACGACCAGCGCGACCGGCAGCTGCTCGAGACGGCGGGCGAGATAGGCCAGCGCCTGGACCGACGATTCGTCAGCCCAGTGCGCGTCGTCGACGGCGAGCACGAGCGGGCGGCGCTCTGCGAGGTTGGCCAGCAGCCAGTACAGCCCGTGGAACAGCGACTCGGAGCTGGGAGCGGAGCGCGCCGGGTGCAGCAGCGGGATCGCATGCGCCGCCTGGCCGGCGGTGACGGCGTCGCGGTGTGCGTCGTCGAGCTCGGCGAGGGGGCGCTCCTGCGCCTGGCGCAGGACGCCGAACGCGAAGTCGTGCTCGAGCTCGGAGCCGCGGCCCGCGAGGATCTGCATCCCGGCCAGCTCGGCCTGCACCCGGACCTCGTGCAGCAGGCGCGTCTTGCCGATGCCCGCGGGTCCTTCGATCACGGTCAGGCCGCCGTCGCCGGCGCATGCCTCGACGAGCCGGCCGGCGATCCTGGCCCGCTCCTGCGCCCGCTCGTAGAGCGTGTCGATTGCCGGCGGCGCCGCCACCCTAGGGTCGCAGTCTAGGGTCGCCCCCGTAGCGGCGTACGTCGCCCGGCCACGAAGGTGCTCGGCCATGAGCGACCACACCAACATCGAGCTGGCCCGACGCATGATCGCCGCCTTCGAGGCCGGCGACGACAGCGTCGTGGACGAGCTGGTCCACCCCGAGCACCGCGAGCACGCCGCGACCGACGGCCGGTCGGGGCAGGAGGGCGTCCGCGGGTCCATCGCATGGGTGAACGACACGTTCGGCGACCGCACGCTGGTCGTCGAGGACCTGATCGCCTCCGGCGACCGCGTCGTCGCGCGCGTGCGGTTCGGCGCCACCCACGTGGGCGAGCTCAACGGCATCGAGCCCACGGGCCGCCGGTTCGAGGTGGACCACGTCCACATCTGGCGCGTGGCCGAGGGCCGGCTCGCCGAACACTGGATGCTCCGCGACGATCTCGGGACGATGCGCCAGCTCGGCGTGCTCGAGCGCGTGGCATGAGGCGCGCGCGGCTTGACGCCCGGGGTCGGTTTCGGGGAGGCTCGAGGCCCGAGAGGAGAATCATGTCCCTGCGCTCCATGGGCGGCGCGCTCGCGCTCGCACTCTTCGCCCTTCTCACCCCGCCTGCGGCCGCCACACCGCCGGGCCAGAACGGGCTGATCGCCTGGCAGCGGGAGTCGCGGACGACGCCTCCGCATCTCTGGGTGGCCAATCCCGACGGTTCGGCGGCGCGGCAGGTGTTCGGAAACGCCCGGAGCGAGGGTGAGTTCGAGGTGGCGCTGTCGCCGACGGACCCGAACCTGGTGTTCTTCAGCGGGTTCTTCGCCGGACCGTTCACCGAGGACATCTTCAGCGGGAACCTCGCCACCGGGGTGGTCACCCGCGTCACGACGGCGAACTCGGCGGACATCGCGCCGACGGTGTCGCCTGACGGTGCGAAGATCGCGTACTTCGGCGTCAGGCGGCCGGCCCGGATCAGGCCGAACGTACCGCCGCCACCGGAGCGGATTCGCATCGCCGATGTGGACGGCAGCGGCGACCGCGCGATCACACCGCGGAATCAGCGCAGCCTCGACCCCGACTGGTCTCCTGACGGCACCCGGATCGTCTACACGCAGGCACGCCTCGTCGGGCCGCGCCGGCAGCGCGCGCAGAACCGCCTGGTCGTCATCAACGCCGACGGCACCGCCAGGCGACCGATCACCGCCTTCGGGGGAGCCGACGAGATCAACCCGAAGTGGGCGCCCGACGGGCAGACGATCGTCTTCGAGCGTCTCCGACGGCGCGACGCGGACATCCGCGCCATGAGCCCGAACGGCGGCGCGGCGCGCACGATCCTCGCGACAGGCGCGTGGGAGACCAACCCGGTCCCCTCGCCCGACGGCACCCGAATCGTGTTCACCAGCGACCGCGACCGACGCGGCCCCGACCGCCTCGGGCGCGGCTTCGAGCTCTACACGATGGCGATCGACGGTTCGGACATCTTCCGGCTCACCGATAATCGCAAGGCCGACATCTTCCCGGATTGGCAGCGGATTCCCTGAGGGGTGATCTGAGGCATGGAGACGGCCGCGGGGGTCGCGCACACGGCCGGGAAGCCGCGTCGCGGGCCGATGCGCGGCCTCATCATCGTCTCGCCCGGCGGGGCGGAGCACATCTTCGAGCCGGTCGAGGGCGACCCGCAGACGTAGTCGGCCGGTGTGCCGCCCGGCCGGCGCTCAGGCGGCGATCACGGCGAGGAGTCGCGCCGGCGTGAGCGTGCGGCGCTCGCGGACGAGCTGAGGCTGGTGGCGGGCGCTGTCGCGGCGCACGCGGCGTGATCGCAGCTCGGAAGGCGCGGCGAGCCGGCGCGCCATGCTGCACAATCCCCGGCGTGTCCGCGCGCGACGACGAGGAGGTCCATCCGCCGCTGGACTCGCCGGACTACCGCTCCACGCGGCTGCGCCACCCGAAGGAGCCGCTCGTGTACCTCCCGCACGCCGTGGCGGAGCAGGCGGGACCACAGCTCGGCGACCTGCGGCCCGGGCCGCTGGACCACGACCTGACCCGCCAGCACGCCGGCGAGCCGGTCGGCGAGCGGATCACGGTGTCGGGGCGGCTGCTCGACGGCGACGGGCGCCCGCTCCGTGACTCGCTGGTGGAGATCTGGCAGGCCAACGCGGCCGGACGCTACCGGCATCGCCGGGACACCTGGCCGGCGCCGCTGGACCCGAACTTCTCCGGCGGCGGGCGCTGCGTGACCGACGCCGAGGGCCGCTACGCATTCGTGACCGTCAAGCCCGGCCCGTACCCGTGGGGCAACCATCCGAACGCCTGGCGCCCGGCGCACATCCACTTCTCGCTGCTCGGGACGGCGTTCGCGCAGCGCCTCGTGACGCAGATGTACTTCCCGGGCGACCCGCTGTTCGCGTTCGACCCGATCTTCAACTCGGTGCGCGACCCGAAGGCACGCGAGCGGATGATCGCGCGCTTCAGCATCGACGGCTCGCAGGAGAACTGGGCGCTCGCATACGAGTTCGACATCGTCCTGCGCGGCCCGGGCGAGACACCGATCGAGGCTGGGCATTGAGCGGCGCGCCGCCGCTGACGCCGGCGCAGACCGTCGGGCCGTTCCTCGCGATCGGCCTGCCGTGGGAGGCCGGGCCGGTCGCAGACCCCGGCGGCGTCGTGATCTCCGGGCGGGTGCTCGACGGCGCCGGCGACCCGGTGCCCGACGCGCTGGTGGAGACGTGGGACCCGGCGTCGCGCGCGTTCTGCCGCTGTCCGACCGACGACGACGGGCGCTGGCGCGTCGTCACGCCGCCCGCCCCGCAGCTCGCCGTCAACGTCCTCGCCCGCGGGCTGCTGCACCGCCTCGTGACGCGCATCCACTTCGCGCCGGACCCCGACGACCCGGTGCTCGCCCGCGTACCCGAGGCGCGGCGCCACACGCTGCTGGCCGAGCCGGACGGCGGCGGCTACCGCTTCGACATCCGCATCCAGGGAGAGGGCGAGACCGTCTTCTTCGCGCTCTGAGGCCACGCGCCGACCGGCCGCGGGTCGGGCGCCGGGTGCTCAGCCCGCCTCGAGCACGGCCACCACGCAGGCGTTGCCGTCGAGGCCGCCGACGCCGCCGCCCATCGTCTCCAGCACCGCGATCCGCGCGCCCTCCGTCTGCCGCGGGCCGGCGTCGCCGCGCAGCTGCCAGACGAGCTCGGCGGTCTGGGCGAGGCCGGTCGCGCCGAGCGGGTGGCCGCGGGCGATCAGGCCGCCGGAGGGGTTGACCGGAGTGTCGCCGCCGATCGTGAAGCGGCCCGCGGCGAGGTCCGCCGGCGCGCCCCCGTCGCCGGTGATCCGCATCGCCTCGAGCGTGGCGATCTCGCCGATCGTGAACGCGTCGTGGACCTCGAGCACGTCGGCGTCGCCCGGCTCGATGCCGGCCGTGGCGTAGGCCCGCTCGGTGACGTCGCGTACGAGGCCGGAGCCCCACGTGCCCGTCGAGTCCTGGTCCCACGGCCGGCCGGAGCCGATCTCGATCCCGCGGATGCCGACGTCGCGGCTGGACCGGCGCCTCGGGCCGAGCACGGCGGCGGCCGCGGCGTCCGAGAGCCCGGTGCACTGGTACAGCGTCAGCGGCTCGGCGATCATCGGGGAGGCCAGCACCTCCTCGCGCGTGCGCGCGATCTGGCGCTGGGCGCGCGGGTTCAGCGAGCCGTGGCGGGTGTTCTTGACCGCCACGTCGGCGAGGTCCTCCACCGTCGCGTCGTGGTCGTGCAGATAGCGCGACGCCGACATCGCGTAGAGGCCCGGGAACAGCAGGCCGGTCGACTGGTCGATGTCGGTCGGGTCGGAGTCGATCGGCCCCGCGTAGCGGCTCGTGAGGTGCTCGACGCCGAGCGCCAACACGTGCTCGTAGCGGCCGGCGGCGATCGCGTGCGCCGCCTCGTGCAGCGCCGTGGTGCCGCTCGCGCAGGCGTTCTCGACCGTCACGACGGGGATGCCGGAGAGCCCGACGCCCGCCAGCGCCCGCTGGGCCATGCCGAGCGTGCCGAACACCGTGCCGACGTAGGCCGCGTCGATCTGGTCGGCATCGACCTGCGCGTCGGCCAGCGCCTCCTCGACCGCCTCCCAGCCCAGCTCGGCCGGCAGTCGCTCGGTCTGGCGGCCGAACTTCGTCGTCCCGACGCCGTAGATCCACGCGTTCATCGCGTCACCTCCACCTGGGGGTCGCCGTGGCCGGTCAGCCCGGCGAGCCGGACGCGCTCGGCGACCCGCAGCGCGAGCGCGGGGCCGTCCTCGACGTGCGCGAGCAGCCGCGGGCCGTCGTCGAGATCGACGTAGGCCAGCGTGTAGGGCGCCTCGCGGCCGCCGCTCGCCACGTGCAGCGTGGTGGTCGCCCAGACCGTTCCCTCCGGTCCGTAGCGAGCCTCCTCCAGCTCACTCCCGCCGCACTTGGTGCAGCGGCGGAAGCGGATCGAGTGCGCGTGCCCGCAGGCCGTGCAGCGCGCGCCCACCAGCACGCTGCCCTCGATCCGCGGCCGCGGGTCGACGCTGCGCCGCGTCTCGACCGTGGTCATGCCGGCTTCTCGGCGGTGATGTACGTCCAGCAGGCGTTGAACTGCGTGCGCCCGCTGAAGATCGTCTCGATCGCGTGGCGCATGAGCGCCAAGCGGTCCTCGACCGCCTCCGGCGTCGGCGGGGCCCCGTCGAGCTTCTTGCTGCCCCCGACCCAGCCGAGCACCGCGTCGTGGTAGGCCGTCATCAGCTCGAACCACTCCTGCACGTCGGCCACGATCGTCTTCTCGCGCACGTCGATGACGGTCAGCCCGGCGCGCGTGAGCGCGTCCGTGTAGTACTCGAGCGGCCGCGGCTTGAGGAACACGCGGTCGCGCTGGGCGGCGTGCGCCTCCATCCGCTCGACGTCGTCGAGCACCGGGCGGTACTGCTCGTACTCGGGCCGGCTGCGCACCAGGCCCTCGGCGAGGTCGTTGATGACCCACACCGTCTCGTCGAGGATCCACTCGCCGCCCTTGGCCCGCGGGTTGCGCAGGTTGCCGGAGTTGACGAACAGCCGCCCGCCGGGGCGCAGCGCGCTCACCCAGCCCTCGGCGACCTCGTCGAGGTCCGGGTAGAGGTGGATCGCGTTGACGGCGGCGATCGCGTCGACGCCGCGCTCGCGCAGCTCGTGTCCGATCACCTCGTCGAGCGTCTGCAGCCGCTTCTCCTCCTTGATGAAGCGCAGCAGGCGCACCGCGACGTGCGGGTCGTCGCGGTACTTCTCCAGCGCCATGCGCAGGAACTTCGCCGAGGCGTCGACGAGCAGCCAGCCGACCGGCCGCTCGAAGATCCGCAGCCGCAGGCGGTCGAGCAGGATGCCCGTGCCGCCGGAGTAGTCCATCAGGATGTCGCCGTCGCGCAGGAAGGCCGCGATCTCCTCGACGCTCGGGTCGAGGTTCGAGTACCAGCCGTGCTCGTCGACGTGGTCGTAGGCGAGCGCGGTGGCGTCGATCTCCTGCGTGGTCCACTCATCCTCGGGCACCGGCACGAAGCCCTCCGGCCACGCGAATCCGTCGCCGCCCTCGGCGCGCACGCTCGCCGGCACCGGCGCCGACAGCGCCTGGTGCAGCGCGAGCAGCCCGTCGACGGCGACCGAGCCACCACGGCCCCAGCCGCAGTCGGTCGCGGCGCCGAAGCCGTCGACGTGCCGCCTGGCCGCGGTGATCCGCGCCCACGTCGCCGCCTCGTCGTCGTCGCGGTGCAGCAGGCCGAGGTAGAGCTCGGTCTTCGGCTGCAGGCTCAGCTCGCGCAGCGGCGCGAAGTAGGCGTCGTCGGTGCGGTCGCGCGGGACCGGCATGTGGATGTAGTCGAGCGAGCGGCCGATGAGGCTGGCCGACAGCGCGTTGGCGACCTCGACGAGCTTGCGGCAGTCGTCGGGATGGACGAAGTAGCCGTGCGCCTCGTCGCCGTAGCAGAGGTGGAAGCCGAGCTCGACCTCGGCGGGGATGGGACGGCTCAGCCGCAGCAGGCGCTCGAGGATGCCGCCGCGCACGTCGGCGAACCAGGCGGGCGCGAAGCCCTCGAGCATCGCGAACTCGAAGCGCGTGTCCCACTGCACCGCGAGCTGGTCGTGCGGGATCGCCGCCAGGATCTGCTCGACCTCGGCGAGCACGCGCGCCTCGTAGATCGGCTCGAGCACGGCCTGGAACTCGGGGTCCACGAACGCGGTGATCGGGGCCAGGGGAGTCGGCAGCGAGAGCTGGAAGCGGATGTGGGCGGGGATGACGCCGTCGCGCTTGAGGCCGGCGAAGGTCTTGTAGGACGCGATCGCGGTGTCCGCGTAGCCGAGGTTGTCGAACGTCACGTCCTGCGCCGTGTGCCCGGCGCGCAGGCGCAGCTTGGGCAGCGTGCGATAGGTGCCGTCGCCGGGGGGCCCGACCTCGAACTGCGGGCGGGAGCTGAACACGGGGTACTGCCACAGGATCCAGTCGGAGCGCGGGCCGGTCTCGCCGTCGGGGATGCGTCGCAGGCGGTCGCCGAGCGCCTTGGCCGTGCGCCGGAAGACCTCCTCGGCGCTGCCCAGCGGCACGCTGCCGACCAGATGCACGCCGGCCGGCAGCCGCCGGCCGGCGGACTGCGGCTCGTCGTCGTCGGGCATCGGCGCGCCGACCCAGGGAACCTCGATGGTGTTGGTCGTGATCATGGCTTGCATGCCTCTCTCTCGAACTGGCGCGCGGTCGGGCGGGTTCCCGACCTCGATCATGCCCCGCGACGGCCGCCCGCGCGCCTCCCGTGCGGGGGGTCTTGCCATGCCGATGGGCTAGGAATGGGTACCGTCGTGCCATGAGCGACTTCGTCTCGCGCGCCTTTGGCGGGCGCCGCCGCGTGCCGCCGGAGCTGACCGACCGCGTGCCGCCCGGCCAGTACGTCGAGGACGGCTTCCCCGTGCTGACGGCCGGCCCGACGCCGGACGTCGCCACGAGCGAATGGAGCCTGCGCGTCGACGGCATGGTCGCCCAGGCGCAGGAGTGGGACTGCCGCACCTGTACTTCTGGAAGAGCGCGAAGTGGGTCGCCGGGCTGCGCGTGATGGACCACGACGAGCCCGGGTTCTGGGAGGCCAACGGCTACCACAACCGCGGCGACCCCTTCAACGAGGAGCGCTATTGGACCGACTGACGCCGGTCGAGCAGCGTGCGCCGGGCCGCACCGAGCGCTTCGGCCCGACCGACTGACCGCGTCAGCCGGCGCGGCGCTCCAGCACGTCGAGGATCCGCTCGACCGAGGCCGCCGCCGGCTCGCCGGCGCC
>Ga0136617_10004664_pt1 | contig 12274 bp, 12 predicted proteins | sample AntDrymUQ3222106_2_FD_129672 | JGI IMG/M metagenome (GOLD analysis project Ga0136617, IMG submission 129672) | Polar desert sand microbial communities from Dry Valleys, Antarctica - metaG UQ322 (21.06) | ecosystem: Environmental > Terrestrial > Soil > Desert | place: Antarctica: Dry Valley...
CACCGCGACCCAGCGATGCAACTCGTTCCCCAGCGGATGGCTCTTCAACCAGCGGTAGGCGGAGGAGTAGAACTCGACGTCGCGGGTCTCGGGGAATTGGGGGTACGCATGGATGCGCAGCCTCGCTACGCCGCTTTCGAGCGTAGGGTCGTCGAGCGACCGTACCATTACCTTCGTCATTCGAGTCCCGAAGTCCCCCATCCGCTAGCCCCTAACCCTTTCGCCCTTACGCGTAACTCCCCTATTCCATAAGAACCGTCCCCCCAGCCGGATCCAAGCGGTAAGTGTAAAGGAGTGGCCCCGAAAGTTAAAGCGCGGTTAAACAGGATAGGGTAGCCTGCCGTCGAAGATACACAGCATCGGGTAGTCCGCCGCGACGCCGCGAAGAACTAGCACCTCGCTTCCGGGAGCCGTTCGAGAGCCGAGAGGACATCGCTACTCTCGCCAAATATACGGTTGCACTTGTTAAACGGCTGTTAAATCTGTAATATCCCTCGCACTTTGGGGCGTCGGAGAGATCGAAGAACAACCAGATCTAGCTTCCTGGGAGCGCCGCTCCTGAGCCGCCGGGACTGGACTTACCTGCTCAGTCTTATTGTACCTTTCGTCGCCTACAACCTTATCCTGAAGTTTCTGGACATCGCTTCACAACCCGGCGGCCCGGGGCTCGGTGGAACTCTCGGGTCGATGTGGTCGGACGTGTTCTTCAACCTGGGGTACGCATCGTTCATGCTCGGGCTCTTCGCCACGGCGCGCAAAGGTTTTGCGCGCCGGGTCGCGGTCTTCTTTTTCCACGTCGCGACGATGCTCTTGGTAGTAGTGACCACGGTCGCCCACCAGTACTTCCAGCAAACCGGCGTCACGCTCGATTACGACGTCATCGCCGGGTGGGTCCCAAAGCTCGACGGGTTGGGGTTGGATCCCTTCCGGGGGGTCTCGCTCCCGGCCTGGGTGATGCTCGCGGTGGCCCTTCTTTACGCGGCTTTCGGTCCCCCTCTCCTGACGCGCGCCGCCGGGTGGTGGCGAGGATGGCCGGGAACCTCCCCGGCCAGGACGGCTGGGGTCTCTTTCTTGGGTTCTCTATCGCTCTTTCTCCTGGCGTTGGGCTTCGGCTCGCTCTCGCTGCTGGTCAGCTTGGATCCAGCGGGAACCGACACTCCTTTAGCAAGAGACCGGTTCGCCAACGTGATCTTGACGGCAATAGAGGAGACGCCAGCAGAGCAAGCATCCATGGAGACGGAAGACACGTCGATGGAGACGGTGGAGGAAGAGGCGACGGTTGGAGCAGAGGCAACGACCACCGGGGCGTACGTCCCGGATGCCGGCTCGGCCGCCAACCTTTCGGCCGTGGACGCGACACTTGCGGAGACGCCCGCGACGGAGAAACGCAACGTCGTTTTGATCCACCTGGAGTCGACCCGCGCCCAGTCCATTACGCCCTACAATGAGGATCTCCAGACGACGCCCTTCCTCAACGAGCTCTCGAAAGAGAGTCTCCTGGCCGAGAACGCCCGCGTGGTCGTGCCACGCTCCTCCAAGGGGAACACTGCGGTCAACTGCGGGGTCGAGCCGCCCCACTACCCGGGGCCGGAGTTCGAGCCGGGACGTATCCCCTCCCCGTGCCTGGGCGGCCTCCTCAAGGAGCAGGGCTACAGAACCGTCTGGTTCCAGTCGGTGTCCAACGCCGCGAACAGCTACTGGGACGACGACCTCGCGAGTAACTTCGGCTACGAGGAGTTTTACTCGCCCGAGACGATGAACAAGGAAGGTTTCCAGGTAACGAACTCCTTCGGCTTCGAGGAGAACATCATGCTGGGACCGAGCGAGGGGTGGCTGAGGGAGAACGGGGACGAGCCCTTTCTGGCCCAATACTTCACGGGCACGGGGCACTACGGCTACGAGTGCTCCTCTTTGCGCACCGGCTTTGAGAACTTCGTTGAGGACGCCCCCCGCGTCGAGGACGACGAGGAGCTCAATCGGTACCTAAACTGCCTGCGCTACCTGGACTCCTTCGTGCAGAACCTCTTCGAGCAGTACAAGAGGCTCGGACTCTACGAAAACACCATCTTCGTACTATACGGTGACCACGGGGAGGGATTCCGCGAGCACAGAGGCCGCTACATGCACGGCGACACTATCTACGAGGAGGGCCTCAGGATTCCCCTGATCTTCCACGATCCCAAGCAATTCGAGGACGGTGAGCGGGCGCAAGGGTTGTCGAGCCAGATCGACGTGTTACCCACCGTGTTGGACCTACTGGGCTACGAGGTGGAGAACGGAGAGTACCCGAGCTATTCGCTCCTAAATCCGGTGCCCGAGGATCGCGTCCTGCGGTCCAACTGCATAACCGACCGCAAGTGCATGGCGAGCATAAAGGGTGACGAGAAGTACGTCTACAACTACGGCAACCTGCCCGACGAGTTCTTCGACCTCTCCGAAGACCCCCTCGAAGAGAAGAACCTGGCGGACGAACGCAGCGAAGAAGAGATAAACGAGCGGCGCGAAGACCTCCTCACCTGGCGTCGGAGGGACGATGCCGAGTACGGTCCGATAACGTTCGAGGGCGCCCCGTACCAGGGCGCAGCGTTCTATGAGGACGAGTAGCCCCTTGAGGATGGCTAGCGCAATGCCCTTGACTAGCGCCACGCTGCACCGGTGCAGCGTGGCGCTAGCTCGGTGATCTGACGGAGAGGCTCGTGGGGTGGGTGAAGACTAAGTTAACGGATCGGAACTTCCTCGTTTCGCTTTCTTTCCTATTGATCGTGCCCACGGTTGCTCATCTGCTGTTCTCCTGGAGAGGCTTCGCTCCCGTCGATGACGGGTTCACGCTCGCCTACAGCAGACGCATCCTGGAGGGGCAGGTCCCACACCGCGACTTCATCATCATACGACCCTTTCTCTCTCCCTTGATCCACACGCCCTTTGTCCTTTTCGGCGGCGAGTATACCTACTGGGTGTCCCGTTTCTTCGTGTGGTTCCAATTCGCGTGTGTTAGTTGGGCCTGGGTTAGCATCGTCAACCGCGCTTTCGACAACCCTTTCGACAACACCACGAAGATAGTCGTCGCGTTGATCAGCTTTGCTGCTTCGGTTCACTACTTCGTACTTACAGCGTGGCACACGGTCGACGGTATATTCCTGGCCTCGATCGGGACGTGGATGCTTCTGACGCGGAGGCACACCACCAACAGGGTCGTCGGCTATCTATTGGTCGCCGCTGCTTATTTGTGCAAACAAAGCTTTCTGTTTATGGCCCCGTTATCCGTACTGCTTTTGGGCGATTGGCGAGAGAAGAAGTATTGGCTAACCATAACTCTACCAGCGGCCAGCTACTGTGCTTATCTGCTGGCTACGGGGTCTCTCTCGGAAGCCATTCTACAACTGGCTTCACAGTCAGGCATAGTATCCACGGGGATAGGAAGTTACCTGAATCTCGGGATCCTGCTCGGTATATTGGCGGGATATGGCTCGATGTTTCTATTGAGCACGAGTGCCGTACCACTGCCACGCATCAAATCTGTATCGAGGTATGCTGGAGCATGCATACTAACGGTAGTGCCAGCCTTTTTCATAGCGGTCGGACTGTATCGAGGAACTCTCGGCACCGTGTCTTTCGGGGTTGTCGGGATGGTGCTTGGCATAGTGCTGTACCGCGTTTCGAGCAGAGTAACGCGCGTCGAAGACAAGGTACCGGTTACGTTGATAGCCCTGTTGCTCGCATGGAGCGCTTCGCTGTCGGTAGGATACAACTGGCCGACGTTGTTATTGGGACCCTTGTTCACGATACTAACGGCGTTCGTGTACTCCATGCGTGAGTCGCTCGACCCCAGGGTTCTCCGATCGACGTTGGCTATCGCGGGAGTAGCGATTGTGTTGAGTTTCGGCGTATCCAGACCGTACTACATATACCGGGAGCAGCCATCTAGCGGGCTGACCGAATCGTTGGATGGGGTGTTGCCGGGTGGGCGCTTCATCTATACCAACCCGAATACTTACGACTTCCTGGTAGATCTCGATAACGCCGCGGATGAAGTTTCGGCAAGGAACAGGACGTATGCGATCATTCCGGATGCACCCGGATATTGGGTCCAGGCGCGACAGACGAACCCTTTGCCCGTGGATTGGCCCCAACCGGTCGAGTTGAGCAACCAGTACCTGGTTGATCGCGTCACAAAGGACCTGGAAGCTGAAAGGGGAGAAATAACGGTAATAGTCCAAAAGGTGCAGGCTTTCGACCTGGCGGACGGGTTTGCGCCATTGGATGACGACCAATACGAAGTAGTGAAGTACGTTCGCGCGCACTTCAGTAAAACCGGCGAGACCGAGTTCTTCGAGCTTTACGAGTGAACCCGCGCGCCGAACTCTCGCCGGACGCTGCTCTGGCGGTAGCTCCCATAGCACCGGCAATGCTGGGGACTTCCGCCGCCTCGATCTTGGACGATGGTTGCGCTCTCGTTACCCGCTTCCCGTAATGCTCCATCCCTTCAGACTCGTAGCGGAGGACGAAGCCCCGCGCAGGTCGGCGACGCGGTTGCACCAGTAGCCCGAGAGGCCCGGGAGCAAGACTATCAGGGGCTCCTCACCACCCCCTCGTTCCAGGCGTAGCTCCAAGCGTAGAGATGCTCGACGCACTCCTCTATGGCCGTGGCGGTCACAGTAGGCGTCAGAACTGTGGATTCTATCGAAAGCTTACCTGTCCGCCCGTAGCTCCTCCGGCGCCCCATCAACCTCCCGGAGGAATCGTAACCTTTACAGGGCGCGGCGCTCATCTTTCTCCCTCGCTGGCGGAATACTCTCTCGCCCCCCAAAGACCATGCACGTGGTAGTGGCGTGAGCGTAGAGCTTACCCGCCTCATCCGTGAGACGCGCCTCGGCGACTGCGGCGCTCCGGCCAACGTGTACCGTCTTCCCTTCGCAGAGAAGACGGCCCGTCTCGACGGTGATCGGACGGAGGAGGTTCGTTTTGATCTCCAGCGTCGTATAGCCCACGCCCGCCGGGAGCATCGTATGCACGGCGCAGCCCATAGCGGAGTCGGCCAGGGTGCAGGCGAGGCCGCCATGGACGGCGCCGATGGGATTGTAGTGGTACTCGGCGGGTATGCACTCGAAGACCACCCGGCCCTCCTCGATCTCGTGGAACTCGAACCCCATCAGGTCCGCCATCGGGGCGGCTGGTAGCTCTCCGCGCGCTATCGCCCTCAGGTACTCCAGCCCGCTCATCTCCCCCGCCGCTTTCATCCCTTCCGTCGGGTCCTCCCAGGTGATCGTGCGGGCTCTCTCCTTCTCGCCCATCTTACGCGCCTCTCTCTTCGACCGTCCGGGGCCGGGCCAAAGATTCCAGGTGTCTCTTCAGGTGGTCCACGGCCCTCCTCATGTGCGCGGGGTCGTTGTGGAGTCTGCTCAACATCACCGCCCCTTCCAGCGTCGCCACGACCACACTCGCCGTCTCCCGGGGAGCTGCGTCCGGCCGGAGTTCCCCGGTGCGAATGCCCTCCTTTATGAGGCTCCCGACGAGCCGGAGCCATCCGTCCATCGCTTCCCTGGCCCTCTCCTTAAGAATCGGGTGTGCATTGTCGGACTCCACGGCGGTGTTCAGGATAGGGCATCCGCCCGCGACCGGCGGGTCTTCGGCGAGGCCGCCGAGCACGTCCACGACGGCGAAGAGCCGCTCCAACGCTCCCTCCCGGCCTTCGAGAGCCGACACGAACCTCCGGCGCGTGATCCCGGTGGAAAACTCGAAGGCTTCCAGGGCTAGCTCCAATTTGCTGCCAAAGTGGTTGTAGATACCACCCTTCTCCAACCCCGTTTCCCGTACCAGATCGCTCATCGAGGAGCCGAAGTAGCCTCTGGTGTTGAAGACCGCGGCGGCGCTCTCGACTATCCTACGCCGCGTCCTCTCGCCCTTCGTCGTCATCTCTCTTCACGGCTGAAAGACGTAGAAGGGATCAACCGCCGCCTCCCCCGAAATCGCCCGCATCCCACCACGCATCGCCAGCGCCGATCCAACCACCTCCACCGGAACCGGACGAGGGGCGCCTTCTCAGATGGTATTCCTTGAGCTTGTCGAGGGTGGCCTGTTGATTGGGCGAGAGCAGCAACTCCTCCGGGACGGCCTCGCCGCGGAACTCACAGGTGTCACGCTGGCGGCTGTAGAGCGGCTGGTTACACGACGGGCACTCGAACGCCACGGGACCTCCCCAATACAGCCGTCACCGTTACTCCTCGGCGTCTACTACCGCTAACCTACAGCGGGAGACGCATACGGGCTTGTCGTTTTCGTCGCGTATGTCGACCTCCCAGACCTGATTAGTGCGGCCGATCTGCACCGGGGTCCCAACCGCGGTCAGGGTCCCCGAACGCTTGGGCCTGAGGTGACTGGCGTTGATCTCCGACCCGAAAGCGACCTTCCCGGGCGGGCAGTTGAGCCAGGCCCCTACCGTCGCCACGGTCTCTGCCAGGACCACGCTCGCCCCACCGTGCAGGTACCCGAGCGGCTGGTGGTGGCGCACGTCCACCGGCATGGTCATCACTACCCTCCCGGCCTCCAACTCCACGTACTCGATCCCAAGGTCCTTGTTCAAACCGTCCTTTTCCCGCAAGGAGTCCAGGTCCAACCGTTCCGCCATCTCACCCTCCCGTTAGTCGTGCTCATCATCTAGTTTACAGACCAATCGGTCTGTTTTACGGTTCGTTGCCGGGCGACTGTATATAGTTAGCGGCCAGGAACGCGGCGAGCGAGCACAGACCGAGCAGCAGAAAGGCGTCGGGGAAGGAGGCATCGTCGAGGATGTAGAGGGGATTTAGGGCTCCGGTATCGCTCTCGCGGCGGTCGCGATGAAGGCGGCGAGGAGTGCCGGCGGTTCCACCCGAGAGGCCTGCGAGCTATCCATCAGGCCAGATTCTTACACGAGCAGTGTACGAGGAGAGCAATCGTCCCTTACAACGGAGCAACGAAGAGACGTTTACCGGATCAGGGTTACGCTCGCTCTGCTGCCAGGATCACACCGGGCCGTACGGGGTGTCCTCGAACTCCCTCAGGCCCTCCGCGAGCGCTTGCTCACCATTGAGGCGTGTCCGGTAGAGATTGATGCCGATGCGTCCGAAGGCCATCTCACCTTCTCCTCAAGATAGCGTTTTGTCCGCCGCGAGGTCCGTTCGGAGGTCCGGTTGCAGGCCGGCAACCTGAGCGTACAGCGAGAACAGGCCCTCCAGCACCGCCTGCCAGTCCAGGCCCTCAGCGAACTCGCGGGCCGCGCGGCTCATTAGCTTCCTCTTCGCGCGGTCTTCCACCAGCTCCTCGACCCGCGCAAAGAATCGCTCGTCTTCCCCATGGTCGATCACGAAACCCGACACACCGGGCCGGATGCACTCGCGCGGGCCCCCAATACCGCTGACCACCGCCGGGAGCCCCGAAGCCTGCGCCTCGGCCACCGCCCGCCCCAAAGTGTCGGTAGTGCTTGGGAAAACGAAGACATCACACGAGGCGAAGGTGCGGGCAAGCTCCTCTCCTCGCAGGAACCCGGTAAAGGTCGCCGCCTCTCCCAGCAACACCTCCAGCTCCGCGCGGTAAGGACCATCACCGGCGACGACGAGATGCACGTCGTCCCGCCGGCGGCGCAAGTCCAGATACCCGGCTGCGAGCCGCTCCAGCCCCTTCTCCCGGCTCACCCGTCCCGCATACAAGAGGAGTGTTTTGGCTCCTCCTCCGCCGCCCAGAGATTCCCGCAAGCTCTCATCCCGGCGCTCCGGGTTGAAGAGCTTTCTGTCCACACCGTTCCTCAGGACCTCGAAGCGCCGGATATGATACCCGCGGTTACGAAGGGCGAGGGCCGTGGCCTCCGAGGGAACGGCGACTGCGGCGCACCGCTCGTAGAACTCCCTCACCGCGACCTCGACGACCTCCGCCACCATCTCATCCCCAGAGAGCGCCCCGGCGTAGGCCCCGAACTCCGTGAGAGAGGCCCCGACCACCGGGATACCCAGAGTGAGTCCGGCCACGAGGGTCGCGAGCCCTAGAGGTCCCGGCGCCGCCACGTGCAGCACGTTGTAGTCCTCGGCCGCCACGTGGTCCACCACGTCCAGGAACAAAGGGACGCCCAGCTCCAGGCCGTCATAAAGTGGGACAGGCAGGGTAGTCACGGGGCGGATCGAATGAATGCCCCCGTCCGCCTTATCCGCCGCGCCGTTTTTCGCGGGAGCCTCCCCGCAGCGCACTATCCGCAACGAGCGGCCTTCATCTTCGGCGGAGAAAGTCTGGATGTTGTTGTACATCGTGGCAACGCCGTGGATGGCGTCCAGACCGTCCACGAAGATGCCGACCCGGAGGCCCTCCGGGCGCTCGGGGAAGACCTCGCGGCGCAGTGCGACCGCCTTTCTCTTCTCCCGGCCGAAGTAGCCATGCACCCCCACGTAAGGGGCGACGAACAGGTGTCCGTCCATGAGGTCCCCGGTGGAGCCCAGGAAGTCCACCAGCGGGAATCCCGAACCCATGCCTTCCAGGGCCCCGGCGAGCCGGGTCTCGTAGCGCGAGACGAGGGCGGAGCGTATCGCGGGCTCGTCCAGCCTCGACAGGCGCGGTATCTGCTCCAGGAGCTTCCCCGCGAGCGCCGGGGAGGGGCGGATAAAGCGGCGCAGGCCGGGGATGGATGGGCGGAGGGCGAAGCGCTGCAATACGCCCTCCGCCCAGCCGCTCTCGCCTCTCTGGATCGCCTCGCCCGCTATCCTGAAGCCGGTGTGGGTGAACTTGGCAACCGAACCGTCCTCCCCAGCCGGGCGGACCTCGCCGGCGGCGAGGGCCTCCAGAAACTCCGCGGCGCTTTCGACCTTCGGGGCGACTGTGTGGGCGGCGCCCCCGAAGATACCGCCGTGGTCGTCGGATCCCGCGGTGCCCGCTATCTTGCGGTGCGGCGGGACGGGGAGCCCGTGCCGCGCGGCGAGCTGCCGCAACTCCAGGTGGCCGACGCCCTCGGCGATCTCCCTGGCCAGGTGGTTCTGGCGGGCGGGGCGGGACCCGTTTATGAACTCCCACAGGCCGAATAGGACAAGCCTCTTCTCCACCTGCCCCCGGTCCAGGTCCCCGGGAATCCCGTAGAGGGGATGGGCCAGGACATGTACCACCCCGGCCTCTCTGAGGTAATCAACGAGATCGTAGACGTTCTTCCGACGGGCCTGAGCCCCGCGATGTATCCCGGCGTCGAGCCCGTAGACGAGCACGTCCACCTGGTTGCCGTCCTCCGGAAAGAAGGTGGAGACCTCCTCTCCGATAAAGAAGTCCGGGTGGTGGAGCAGGGTAAGCGCCCCCTCTATAGTCTCGTGATCCGTGAGGGTGACGAAGTCCATCCCGGCCTTTTTGGCCATCTGGTAGGACTCCTCGGGAGGGGTATAAGACTCCTGTACCTCAACGTCCGCGCCGAGTCCCTTGACCCACCAACTCGTCGCCGCCCCCGACGCCCGGGAGTGGAGGTGGAGGTCCACCCTGCTCCCAGTCTCCATTTCAGCTTCTCCGTACATTCACCCTCTCTTCTGGCCTGTCTTTGCCACAACCTTCTCCGCCAGGGCCTCTCGCCCGGCCGCTCCCCCCGGTGCTCCTTTCGGCAGTCCCTTTGGGGGTCCTTTCTTGCGCTCGTCGAAGTCGCCCACCGCGCGAACGACCCGCAATATGTCTACGATGCCGAAGGGCTTCGGTACGAAAGCATGAATGCCGAACGCCGAGAGGTCCCACCCCGCTGATGAGACTATCTCCGAAGGCTCCGGCTCCCCATCCAGCGCGGCCAGCACTCCGGTAACGTCCCGCGTCCGGAAGACATACAGGCCGTCATCGCCCCCAGCGCCCACGAGGAGGAGTACCGGAGGAGCCAGCACGGGTATCTGCCCCGGCGACGCTTCGGAGACTTTCCCGAAAGCTTCCACCAGGTAGCCCTCCCGGAGCAGCAGGTGCTCCAGAACGGCCTGCACCGCGGGATGCTGCTCCACGATAATCGCCCGTTCTCTTCGGATTATTTCAGGTGAAGGGTGGACTCCGGATGTACGCTTCGGCTTGAAGGGTGAGAACCCTACCAGCGCCTCTTCGGGGCACTCCAGCGACCGGTCCCTCTGAACCTTCGAATACACTGATATTCACCATAACCCAGATGGGGCATTGCATGGTTAAAGAAGCGTCAAATCTGAGCTAAAACCCGGTTAAGCTTGAGCATCGCCACGCCGAGTACCGGGACGAGCGCCGCGGCGGCCAATGTTCCGCTCTACTCTTCCGCGCGAGCGGGGTCCGAGGGATGTGCGATCAGCGGACTATGCAGAGATGGCAGTGCAAGGGCTACGAGCGTTCGTCTCTAATCACGGCTGGCTACAGGCGGTTGGACCTCTACGCTGGACTGGACGTGGCCGTTATGTTGGCGCCCCAGCGCATGGTATACGCCCTGCTCGCTAGATTGCCGGAAGTGATGAGGCTCTACGCCACCACCGCCCGGCCCTCACGGCGCCCCCGACCTTCGCTGTCGTCTCCGCCCTCGCCGAGCCCGGCTCAGACGAGTACGTCTCGCTCGCCTTACTCCTCGCCTCGGTGGCCGGCGTTTTGCAGCTCGCTCTGGGCTTCCTGAATATGGACTGCCAGAGCGTAAACAGCATAGACGTAACGACCACAAAGGACCTCGAACACCTGGTATCGGGAGACCGATACCAGGATATGCACATCCTCCTTGCCCTTATGAAGCGCCAGGTACGCGAGCCACTAGGGAGGACCGGCTGGAATGGGAGGTACGGCGGCGTTGCGAGCTACTCGGCCACCAGAGACGCTCGCAGGCTCTCGGCCTGCTCGCAGTGCCGCCTACCCTGTACCACAACCTGAAGAGAGGCCGAAGTAACAGCGGCGCGGTTGCATCTGCTGTAGGTTACTTGCAGATTAAAGTTTTGGAGCTGAACGGCCGACAATAAATACATGCTAGACAAACGGACGCTCGCCAGGATCAACGACCGACCCTAAGGCAGAGGCTCGGCAATGCACGCTGCGCTCGGGGTGGCCGTGGCAGTGGCCGTGGTTGCGTTGCTGGTCTCCTACGCACTCGCCGCCACCGTGCTACTCGTGGGGGCGGCGGGCATCTTCTTGCTCCACAAGAGAAACGCCGAGTTACAGACCGTAAAGCTCACCTACAATCTTAGTGGTGAGATGGCCGAGAAGTTCGCGGCCGTGCGGGAGGCGTGCGGGGTCCTCGCCAGCGCGGAGAAGGTGTGGCGCGTCGAGGGGGAGACGAAAGATACAGAGGCGTCTTCTTACGGCGCGACCCTCACGTTCGATGAGGGCACGAAGCGGAGCCCGGTCGAGGTCGGTCCCGCGGAGATGCCCGGCGTCTCGGCGAAAGTAGAGGTCTGGAGCATCAATGCCGGCACGGTGAGCCTCTTCTTTTTACCCGAGGCCGTGCTCTTGTACAGCGAGAACCGTTACCGGGCGGTCTCCTACGATGCTTTAGGCGTTGTCTATCGTCCAGCGCGGGGTATTGAGGGCGGGGGAGGCGCCGGAGGACGCGGAGGTCGTTGGGGAGACGTGGCAGCACACCAGGGCCGACGGTAGCCCGGACATCCGCTACCCGGATAACCCGACGTATGCGGTCGTCCTGTATGGTCTTCTCTCGGTAACGGGCACGCTGCCCGGAATGCGTCTGCTGGTCTCCAACAAGGCGGCGGCCGTCAGGTTCGCGCGTGCGTTCGGCACCGGGCGGGGCGAGGAGCGCCCGCGGGAGGGCGTGGACGCCGGCTCCCCCGGCTCCGCCCGGGAGGAGAGAGCCCGCCGCAACGCGGAGGCCGAAGTAGAGAGAGTAGGTTCGCTGCTCAAGGTCTTGGGCACCGAACCCGGCGCCTCGCAGAAGAAGATAGACGCCGCCTACAAAAAGAAGGCCAAGATGTACCATCCCGACAAAGTAGCGAGCCTGGCCCCCGAAGTGCGCGAGATGGCCGAGTTGAGGATGAAGGAGATCAACGCCGCCTACGCCGAGCTCAAGCGCAGATCCCGCTGACACAACCGTTGGGTCCTACGAGGACCCAACCCCCAGAGAGCACGGAAGAGCCGGGGCTTTTACACCCCGGCTCTAAAACATCTCTGTTCGCAACAGAGGCGGACTGATCCAACAAAGGGCTGGTCCGCCTCCAGTGTTTAGTTAACTGAGGCCCGGTCATAAATAAGAACCATCCTCAAAACTTGATCGAACGTCGAAAGCCTCCGAGTATGGCGTGTGTCCACGCACGCACATACCGGAGGCTTACCCATGATCGACCAAGGTGGCGTC
>Ga0136617_10004665_pt1 | contig 12273 bp, 10 predicted proteins | sample AntDrymUQ3222106_2_FD_129672 | JGI IMG/M metagenome (GOLD analysis project Ga0136617, IMG submission 129672) | Polar desert sand microbial communities from Dry Valleys, Antarctica - metaG UQ322 (21.06) | ecosystem: Environmental > Terrestrial > Soil > Desert | place: Antarctica: Dry Valley...
CCACGAAAACACTTTTATATCGCCGAAAGTTGACAAGCTGAACGCCTCGCCATAGCGTCTCGGTCAGCCCGTTCTGTTTGATGTCGTGCGAAGGTGTCCGCACGGCAGCCCGTCATGCCGGTGATGGAGGAGGAGTCGACGTGAAGCGCTTCGGGGTCGTTCTGGCGATGGTCGCCGTCGCGGTGCTGGGCCTTGCAGGGCAGGCGGCGGCGCGCTCGAACTACACCGCCGACGAGGCCGTGAAGATCGACGTCATGGGCGAGTGGGCCCACCCCGACGACGATGTCGGCATCATCGGCCCCTGCGGCGTCTGGCACGAGCGCTACGGCATCCGATGCGGGATCATCCAGGTGACCCGCGGCGAGGGCGGCGGCAACGCGGTCGGCACCGAGCTCGGCCCGGCGCTGGGGCTCCGGCGCGAGAACGAGGACCGCGTCGCGCACTACCGCTCCGGCACCGTCGATCTCTTCTTCCTCGACCGGGTCGACTTCTTCTACAACACGAGCGCACCGCTGTCGCAGCTCATCTGGGGTCAGGACGAGACGCTGCGGCGGATCACGCGGATCATCCGCATGACACAGCCCGAGATCTACATCGGCTTCACGCCGTCGCTGAACGCCGGCCACGGCCACCATCAGCAGGCCGGTCGCTACATCTGGGAAGGCGTCCAGGCGGCGGCCGACCCGACGATGTTCCCCGAGCAGCTCACGGGCCCGAACGCGCTCAGCACGTGGCAGGTCAAGAAGGTGTTCTCCGGCGGCAGCGTCGATCCGCGGCCCGAGCAGGGCGCGTCCTTCCCGTCGCCGCACTGCACGACCGGCTTCATCCCCGCGCCGACGAACGTGGACACGGTCGCCGGCGTATGGACCGGCTACGACTCGCCCTACGACTGGCCCGCCGGCAACGTCCAGGGCCAGCCGGCCGGCAAGCACAAGAGCTGGGCGCAGGTTGCGATGGAGGGCACACGGGCGTACCCGACACAGAGCCGGGTCATGTTCCAGGGCGTCCAGCCCCCAGGCTGCCCGCGCTTCGGCATGACCGACTCGTTCGTCCCGTTCCAGCCGAACGTCAGCCCCGACGGCAGCGCGAACGCCGCGGCCGGGCGCGACGACGCGATCCTCTACGGCGCGGTCAGGCGCGACCCGGGCGGGCTGCCGCTCGGCACGATCGAGCACATCACGCTGTCGGACTTCTTCCAGGTGCCCGGGGAGACGTTCCAGGCCACGGTCCACCTGCGCTCCGGCCGCGGCACCTTACGCCCGGGCAGCGTCGAGCTCGGGGTCCCGGAGGGCTGGACGGTCGAGCCGCGCAAGCGCGTCGGCCCGGTCTCCAGCCGTCGCGAGCGGACCGTCACGTTCGACGTCACGCCGGTCGCCGGCGCGGCCGTCAACGTCAACGCCAAGATCTCCGCGCTGTACCGGACCGGCGGCAGGACCGGCTACACGGACAACGTCGTCCGCGTGGTCTCACCGGTCGAAGGCCGTTTCCAGCGCTGGGGCAAGTGGGAGGAGTACGACAACTGGCTGTTGAACACCGCGCCGCGCGCGCTGCGGGTCGGGCGCTCCTCCGCCGCCCAGTCGATGGGGATCGGCGAGACGATCACCGTCCCGGTCGACGTCCACAACTGGTCGGCCGTCCCGCAGACCGGTGCCGTCGAGCTCGCGGCTCCGCCGGACTTCGGGGTCGATGCGGCGTCCAAGCCGTACGGCACGCTCGCGCCGGGCGCGAAGACGACGGTCGAGTTCGAGCTGAGGAGCACGCATGCGTCGCTGCCGGCGAGCCAGACCGCCACGATCCCGATCACGACGACGTACAGCGCGCCGGCCGGGTCGGGCAGCGAGGATCTGACGATCTCGCTCGTGCCGACGACCGTGATCCCCGAGGCCGCCGGCGCGCCGGTGCTCGACGCGGCCGAGGCCGCCGGTGAGTACGGCGGGCCGGCGCTGGACGTCGGCAAGCGCTGGGAGGGCACGGCCTGCGATCCGGTCGGCGTCGACTGCGGCACCGCGGGCAGCGTCGGCGACCCGGCGACGAGCACGTACGCGAAGGTCACGCGACACGGCGACGACCTGTACTTCTTCGTGCACGTCCGCGACGACTTCCAGAGCTACGCGGTCAAGCCGGGCGAGTGCGTCGCGCACTGGCTCGCCGACTCGGTCGAGATCCTGATCGATCCGCGCGGCACCGCGTCGCAGACCAACAGGGACACGGCGTCGACGTTCAAGCTGGGCGTCTTCCCGTACACCAACGACCCGACGAACTCCAACGGCAACGGCGTGAACGGCCCGTGCTGGTCGCGTGACGCCGACAACCACCAGGGCTACTCGACCGGGCCGCTGGCCGACACGGTCGTCGACGCCCCGAACGCACCCGGCGTGGAGGTCGCCTCGAGCGCCACCTGGGTGGGGACCAACGAGACGACGAGCGACCACGCGTACGCGGACGGCGGCTACAGCCTCGAGGTCAAGATCCCGCTGGCGGTCCTGCCGGCGGCGGTCGACCCCGAGCGCATGGGGCTGAACATCACCCCGTACGACAACGACGACAACGCCGCGGAGGGCACGACGCTGCGCCACATCGACGCCGGCCAGACGCGGCTCTCCTGGTCGGCCTTCGGGAGCGTCCAGTCCGATCCCTACCGCTGGGGCCACGCGACCGTCATGGGCTACACGCCGCCGGAGGACCGGCCGACGACGCCGGCGCCGCCGAAGGTGGCGGAGCCGCTCAACGGGGTCGACTCGCCGCAGACGATCCACCAGTCGGCGCGCAACGGCGTGCCGATCTCCGGCCGGGCCCCCGCGCCGCCGGAGAACCGCATCAGGCGGATCAGGGCGAAGCTCTCACACGATGCGGCCGAGCTCACGATCAGGGCGACCGGTCCCGGCCGCGCGCACGTGTTCCTCTGGTCGGGCGAGAAGGGATACATCCCCGTGTGGACGACGAGCTGCTCGCCGCTGGCCGACCCGCCGCCGAGCTACGGCCTCACCGCGTGCGACGTCACCGACGGCGGCGTCCCGCCGTGGTCGCCTGACATGAGCGGGCGCGTCGTCCGCGACCTGGTGGTGGACGTGAGGCCCGGCAGGCAGAAGGTCAGGATCCCGCTCGACGCGGCCGCCTACGCGAAGCTCGCGCAGGACGGATCGGCGCTGATCTCGTTCGAGACGCCGAACGACGAGGTGCAGGCGTTCGACCTCCCGCTCCGCGGGAAGCGGCCCCACCCCTGACCGGCGCGCGGAGGGTGGGCGGCATGCGCCGCCCACCCTCTGCGGAGAGCGCTCCGATGATCCCTCAGGCCCCACGACACAAGCTTCCCGCTCAGCGGCGCCAGGAGATCCTGCGCGCCGTGCGTTCGGGGTCCACGCACGTCTCCGACCTCGCGCTGAACTTCGGCGTGTCGGAGATGACCGTGCGCCGGGATCTGCGCTCGCTGGCGCGCGAGGGCAAGCTCGAGCGGGTCCGGGGGGGCGCGGTGAACGCCAGCACCGAGCGGCCGTTCGCCGAGACGGCGGTCGAGCGCTTCGACGCGAAGAACCGCGTCGGAGCGGCGGCGGCGCGCCTGGTGCAGGACGGCCAGACGGTCATGATCGACATCGGCACGACGACCCTGCAGGCCGCGCACCGCCTGCACGGTCGCGACATCACCGTCGTCACCACGAGCCTCGCGGTCTACGAGGAGCTCGTGTCGGATCCGACGATCGAGCTGGTGCTTCCGGGCGGCGTGGTGCGACGCATCTACCGCTCGCTCGTCGGCGTGCTCGCGGAGGACTCGCTGCGCCAGCTCAAGGCCGACGTGCTCTTCCTCGGCACGAGCGGGATCGACGACGAGCTCGCCGTCTGGGACACCACGATGGTCGAGGTGCCGATCAAGCGCGCCATGATCGCCGCCGCCGATCGCGTCGTGCTGCTGGCCGACGCCGAGAAGTTCTCGATGCAGGGGATCGTGCGGGTCTGCGACGCCGGCGCCATCGATCACATCATCACCGACGACTCCCTCTCGCCGGCCGTCCATGCCGCCATCGACGAGGCCGGGATCGAGGTCACGATCGCATGAAGCTCACGATCGTCGGGGGCGGGGGGTTCCGCGTGCCGCTCGTCTACGGGGCGCTGCTCGAGAAGGCCGAGCGGTTGCGGCTGGACGAGGTCGTCCTGCACGACATCGACGTCCACCGGCTCGCGCGCATCGCGACGGTGCTCGATGGGCTCGCCGCCGAACACTCCGAGCGGCTCCCGTTCCGGACGACCACGGACCTGAACGACGCGGTGGAGGGGGCGGACTACGTCTTCTGCGCAATCCGCGCCGGCCAGCTGGAAGGTCGCGTCGTCGACGAGAGCGTGCCGCTGAGCATGGGCGTGCTCGGCCAGGAGACGACGGGGCCGGGCGGCATCTGCTTCGCGCTGCGGACGATTCCGGTGATGGTCGGGCTCGCCCAGGTGATGGCCGAGCGCGCGCCGCAGGCGTGGCTGATCAACTTCACCAACCCGGCCGGGATGGTCACGGAGGCGGTCCAGCAGGTGCTCGGCGAGCGAGCGGTCGGCGTGTGCGACTCGCCGTCGGGCCTGTGCCGCCGCGTCGCCGCCGCGCTGGGACGGGAGCCAAGCGAGCTGTGGTTCGACTACTTCGGCCTCAACCACCTCGGCTGGCTCAAGGGGGTGCGCGACCGCAGCGGCGAGCTCCTGCCCGGGCTGCTCGACGACGACGCGCGACTGGCCGGCTTCGAGGAGGGGCGCCTGTTCGGCGAGGAGTGGCTGCGCGCACTCGGGATGATCCCCAACGAATACCTCTACTACTTCTACTACTCGGCCGACACCGTCGAGGCGATTCGCGAGAGCCCGACCTCGCGCGGCGCGTTCCTGCTCGAGCAGCAGCGCGAGTTCTACGCGGAGAACGGGCAGGCCGCTCAGGCGGCGCTCGCCGCGTGGCGCGCCACCCGCCACGACCGCGAGCGGACCTACATGGCCGAGGCGCGCAGCGCCGCCGGCGACGGCTGCGACCACGAGATCGAGACGAACTCCGGCTACGAGACCGAGGCGATGGCGGTGCTCGAGGCGATGGCGCTCAACACGCGCTCCGTCCTGATCCTCAACACCGCCAACCGCTCGAGCCTCCCGATCCTCGACGAGCGCGCCGTGGTCGAGGTCCCGACAGTGGTCGGTCGCGCCGGCCCGGTGCCGCTCGCGGGCGGCGAGGTGCCGGCCCACGCCGGCGCGCTCGTCACGCTGATGAAGGAGGTCGAGCGCACGACGATCGACGCTGCACTCACCGGCTCCCGCGCGCTTGCCGTCAAGGCGCTCGCGTTGCATCCGCTGGTGCCGTCGGTTTCCACCGCGCGGGCGATCTTCGACGGCTACCGGGAGCGGCTGCCGGCGCTCGAGGAGGCGTTCCCGGCGTGAGCGTGGAACTTGCATGCGGCGAGCTCGCCTTCCTCGACCTGACGTTCGCCGGGCTCGATGCCCTGCCCGAGCGGGGGGAGGAGCGGCACGCCCGCGACCTGCTGCGCTCGGCCGGCGGCGGCGCCATCACGGCCATCGGTGCGGCGCGGCTGGGCCTCGGCGTGGCGCTGGTCTCGCCGCTCGGCGGCGACCCGGAGGGTGACTTCCTGCGCGCGGCGCTCGCCGCCGAGGGCGTGCTCTGGGCAGGCCGCACCGTGGCGCGCAGCGCGGTGACGGCGGCGCTGCCCGACGGCGGCGAGCGGACGATGGTGACGTTCGATCCGGGCATGGAGCTGAGCGCCGCGGAGCTCGCCGCCGTGGAGCCCGAGGCGGTCGTCATCTCGCTGCCGCGCGTGCATCTCGTGCCGCCCGGGGCGACGTTCTACGCGACGGTCGGCGACGCCGACGCGCGATCCGGCCTGGCCGCCACGCTCGACGGCGCACGCGCGCTGATCGTCAACGAGCGCGAGGCGAGCCTGCTGACCGGCGTCGAGGACGCCGAGACGGCGGCGCGCCGCCTGGCCGAGCACACCCCGTGCGCGGTGGTCACGCGCGGAGCGGAGGGCGCCGTGGCGGTCAGCGGCGGCGAGCTGCTGCGCGTCCCCGGCATCCCGGTGAACGCGGTCGACACGACCGGCGCCGGGGATCTCTTCACTGCGGCCTACGTGTGGGCCGACCGGCGCGGCGCCCCGCTGGCCGACAGGCTGCGCTGGGCGAGTCTCTTCGCCGCGCTCTCGGTGCGCGTCCCCACCGCCGTGGCCGGCGCGAGCTCGCAGGCGGCGCTCGTCGCGGCGGGCGCGCGACACGGACTGGCGCTGCCGGCCCCGACGGTTTCGATCAAGGAGGAGGTCAGATGAGGTGGCACGCAAGGAGCGCCGCGCTGGCGATCGCGCTCGCAGCCCTCGCCGTGGGATGCGGCTCGCCCGGCGGTGACAGCGACGACACCGCCGACCAGGCGGACCAGGAGGCGGCGAAGACCGTCGAGAAGCCCGACGTCGCCGCCGCCGGCGACGTCACACTCACCGTCTGGGACCAGGAGGTCCGGGGCGGCCAGGCGGCGCAGATCAAGCAGCTCAACAAGGCGTTCGAGGCGCAGTACCCCAACGTGACGATCAAGCGCGTCGCGAAGTCCAGGGAGGATCTGGACAAGACGCTCAAGCTGGCCGTGTCCGGCGCCAGGGCGCCCGACGTGGTGCAGGCCAACCAGGGTCGCCCCGTGATGGGGACGCTCGTCAAGGGCGGGCTGCTCGCGCCACTCGATCCCTACGCGGAGGCCTACGGCTGGGAGGATCGCTATTCGCAGCTGCTGCTCGACCTGAACAAGTTCTCCTCCAACGGGAGCGAGTTCGGCGGCGGCAACCTCTACGGCCTGTCCCAGGTCGGCGAGATCGTCGGCGTCTTCTACAACAAGGGCAAGGTGTCCGAGCCGCCAGCCACGCTGGACGAGTTCGAGCAGTCGCTGGTCGAGGCCAAGGACGAGGGCGACATCCCGATCCAGTTCGGCAACCTCGACAAGTGGCCCGGGATCCACGAATACGAGACCGTGCTCGGGCGGACGGCGCCCAAGGACGCGGTGCGCGACTTCGTGTTCGCGCGCGAGGGCGCCTCGTTCAGTACGCCGGAGTTCGAGGCGGCCGCCGAGAAGCTGCAGGGCTGGGCCGACGAGGGCTTCTTCACGCCCGACTTCAACGGCACGGGCTATGACCCGGCGTGGCAGCAGTTCGCCAAGGGCAAGGGCCGCTATCTGATCGCCGGCACCTGGCTCGTCGCCGATCTCGCCGAGCAGATGGGCGAGGACGTCGGCTTCATGCTGTTGCCGGGCACCGAGGCAGGTGCCGAACCGGTCGCGCTGGGCGGCGAGGGGCTGCCGTTCGCGGTGACGTCGGAGTCCGAGAATCCGGACGTGGCGGCGGCCTACATCGACTTCATCACCAACGGCGAGGCGGCCACGGTGCTGGCCGAGACGGGCAACCTGCCCGCCATGCCGGTCGATGCGTCGGCGATTCCCGAGGGGCTGCCGTCCGAGGTGTTCGAGGTGTGGGGCGCGCTGGCCGAGGCCGACGGGCTGATCCCGTATCTCGACTACGCCACGCCGACGTTCTACGACGAGATCAGCGCCGCGGTGCAGGAGCTGCTGGCCGGCAAGCAGCAGCCGGCGGCGTTCGCCTCCGGGGTCCAGGACGCGTACGCGACGTTCACGGAGTCGCAGTAGAGCGTGAGCGGGCCCGCCATGATTCCCTCCTCCGCCGCGGCGTCGCCGCGAGGCGTCGGGGGGCCCGCTCCGGGCGACGAGGTCGCCTCCGGCGGCACGCGTGCACACGCGCGGCCGCCGGGGGAGCCCCGCCGCGTCGGCTACCTCTACCTGCTGCCGGCGTTCGCGGTGTTCGGTGCGTTCGTGCTGGCGCCGCTCGCGCACAGCTTCTGGCTGTCGCTGTGGGAGTGGGACGGGATCACGCCCGGCACGTGGGTGGGGCTCGACAACTACGCCGACGTGGTCTCGGACCCGGCGCTGCGGCGCGCGTTCTTGCACGCGCTCGTGCTGATCGGGTTCTACGCGCTCCTGCCGGTGGCGATCGGTCTGCTGCTCGCCGGGCTGCTGGCGCGCGTGCGCGTCCGCGGGCTGGCGCTCTTCCGCACCATCCTCTTCCTGCCGCAGGTGATCGCCATGGTCGTCGTGGCGGTGATGTGGCGGATGATCTACGACCCGCAGAACGGTGCGCTCAACGAGCTGCTGCGGGCCGTCGGGCTCGGCTCGCTGGCGCAGTCCTGGCTCGGGGACTTCGACCGCGCGCTGCCGTCGGTGGGGCTGATCGGCACATGGGTCATGTACGGCCTGGCGATGGTGCTGTTGACGGCGGGCGTGCAGAAGATCCCGCCGAGCCTGTACGACGCGGCGCGCGTCGACGGCGCCGGGATCGTGCGCGAGTTCTTCGCCGTGACGCTGCCCGCGCTGCGCGGGGAGATCGCGGTGGCGCTCACGCTCACGACGATCGCCGCGCTGCGCAACTTCGACCTCGTCTACATCACGACCAAGGGCGGGCCTGGCGATGCGACGTCGGTACCCGCGTTCCAGGTCTACAGTCGCGCGTTCGAGAGCGGGCAGGTCGGCTCGGCGTCGGCGATCGGGCTGACGCTGACCGCGATCATCTTCGCGTTCTCGTTCGCCATCAACCGGATCGCCGAGCGCGGGGGCAGCCGATGACCAGCCGCCGTGACGTCACGCTGACATACACCGTGCTCGGCCTGTTCTCGCTGATCGCGCTGGCGCCGATCGCGGGGATCGTGTTCACGGCGCTGCAGGACCCCGACGGGCTGGCGGGGTTCGGGCGCTTCGACGGGATACATCCCGGCAACTTCGCCGACGCGTGGCGCGACGGGAACTTCGGTCAGTACCTGAAGTCGAGCGCCATCGTGACGGTCTGCGTCGTGGCTTGCTCCGTGGCGCTCTCCGTGCTCGCCGGCTACGCGTTCGGGCAGATGCGGTTCCGCGGCTCCCAGGTCCTGTTCTACGTGCTGCTGCTCGGGCTGATGATCCCGATGGAGGCGATGATCGTCCCGCTCTACTACGACCTGCGCGACCTCCGGCTGACCGACACCTACTGGGCGCTGATCCTGCCGCAGATCGGGACCTCCGTGGCGTTCGGGACGTTCTGGATGCGGGCGTTCTTCCGCTCCGTGCCGCGGTCGCTGGTCGAGGCGGCCCGGATCGACGGCGCGTCGAGCTGGTTCACGCTCTGGCGCGTGCTGCTGCCGCTCGCCATGCCGGCCGTGCTGACGATGACCGTGCTGCTGTTCATGTGGACCTGGAACGAGTTCCTGCTGGCGCTGGTGATGGTCACGGACGAGGGGCTGCGCACGGCGCCGCTCGGACTGAGCTTCTTCCAGGGCCGCAACCAGACCGATCTCACGCTGCTGGCCGCCGGCGCGGTGATCGTCGCGACTCCGGTGGTCGTGCTCTACGTCTTCCTCCAACGCCACTTCATCCGGGGCATGCTCTCGGGTGCCGTGAAGGGATAGGTGCATGGCCGCGGTTCGCTTCACCGACGTCGACAAGCGCTACGGCGACGTGGACGCCGTCCGGCGCCTCTCGCTCGAGGTCGCCGACGGCGAGTTCATGGTGCTCGTCGGGCCGTCTGGTTCCGGCAAGACGACGGCGCTGCGGATGCTGGCGGGGCTGGAATCGATCAGCGGCGGCGAGATCGCGATCGGCGACCGCGTGGTCAACCGGATCGCGCCGCGCGAGCGCGACATCGCGATGGTCTTTCAGGACTACGCGCTGTATCCGCAGATGACGGTGTTCGACAACCTCGCCTTCGGGTTGCGGCGGCGCAACGTGCCCAAGGAGGACATCGAGCGGCGTGTGCAGACCGCGGCGGACCTGCTGGGGCTCGAGGCGCTGCTCTCGCGCAAGCCCGGCCAGCTCTCCGGCGGGCAGGCGCAGCGCGTGGCCCTGGGTCGCGCGCTGGTGCGCGAGCCGCAGGTCTTCTTGATGGACGAGCCGCTGTCGAACCTCGACGCCAAGTTGCGGACCCAGACCCGCGGCGAGATCAAGCGGTTGCAGCACGAGGTGCGCACCACGACGGTCTACGTCACGCACGATCAGGTCGAGGCGATGACGATGGGCGATCGCATCGCCGTGATGAACGACGGGCTGCTCGAGCAGGTCGGTACGCCGGAGGACCTCTACGAGCGCCCGGCGAACCGGTTCGTCGCCGGCTTCATCGGCAGCCCGGCGATGAGCTTCTTCGACGCTTCGCACGTCGCCGAGGACGGCGCCGCCCGGCTGCGCGGGCAGGACGTCGACGTGCGCGTGCCGGATGCGCAGCGACTGCCGGGGTCAGTCACTGTAGGCGTCCGCCCGGAGGCCGCCCGCCTGTGGGACGCCGGCCGCAACGGCATCGTCGGCCCCGTGCGCGGGACGGTGGCCTACGTCGAGGCGCTCGGGCGCGAGACCTTCATCGGCGTCGACGCGGGCGGCTCCCGGCTGGCGGTGCATCAGGAGGGGCGGACGGCGCTGCAGCCGGGCGATTCCGTCGAGTTCGGGTTCGTGCCGGACCGGCTGCGCTACTTCGCCGTCGACAGCGGGGAGGCGCTGGGGTGAGCGGCGAACGGCGCATCGAGGAGGATGGCGGGGGCGCCGAGGTGACCGACGAACGGCGCATCCGGGAAGCTCGCGAAGGTGCTCGGATGAACGCGTCTGCTGTGCTGCTGGAGGAGGTTCGCGAGCAGCCCGCGGCGTGGCGGCGGCTGCTCGAGCACGAGCCGGAGATCGCGGAGCTCGGCGGGCGGCTCGCGGCGGTCGAGCCGCCGCTCGTGCGGATGGTCGCGCACGGGACGTCGGACCATGCGGCGGCGTATGCGAGCTATGCGCTGCGGCTGCTGTGCGGCTGGACCGCGGTGCGCGAGTCGATGTCGCTCGCGCTCTACTACGACGTGCCCGCGGCGCGTGCCGGCGAGGTCGCGGTCGGCCTCTCGCAGTCGGGGTCGACGCCGGACGTGGTCGCGTGGCTGCGCGCGGCGGCGGGATCGGGCGCGACGACCGTCGCCGTGACGAACGCGGGCGCCTCCGAGCTGGCGGCCGCGGCCGACGCGGTGCTCGACATCGCGGCGGGCGAGGAGCGCTCGATCGCGGCGACGAAGACGTACACCTGCACGCTTGCTGCGCTCGCGCTGCTCGGCGCCCACGTCGCGGGGCGTGGCGCGGAGATGGCCGCGGCGCTGCGGGCGACCGCGGCGCTCGCCGAGGCCGCGCTCCCGGGGCTCGAGCGCGCCGTCGCGCCGGTGGCCGAGGCGTACGCCGGCGTGCAGCGGATGTACGTCATCGCCCGTGGCATCGAGCTGGCCACGGCGGCGGAGGTCGCGCTCAAGCTGACCGAGGTCGCGTACCTCGGCGCCCGGGCGCTGACCGCGACGAGCATGGCGCACGGTCCCGTCGCGGCACTCGATGCGGCCTTTCCGGTGTGGGCCGTCGCGGCCGACGACGCGAGCCTCAGAGCGGTGGCGGAAGCGGTCGAGCGCGCGCGGGCGGCGGGAGCGCCCGTCATCGCGAGTGGCCCGGCGGCCGGGGCGCTGGAGGGTGCCGCGCATGCCCTGGTCGTCCCGGCCGCGCCCGAGCCGCTCCTCTCACCCCTGCTCTCCGTGCTGCCGGGACAGCTCTTCGCACGCGCACTGGCGCAGGCGAAGGGCCTTGACCCGGGTGCGCCGCGTCACCTGCGCAAGGTGACCACCGCGGCTTGAGGCGCGAGGGGCTCGCGCGGATGGTGTCGGCGGGCTCGGTGGTTGCGGAGCATCAGGCAGCAGCGGGCGCCTGTGAGCTGCTTTGGCTGCCGGGGCGCGCCACACGGGCGGCGGGCGGGCGCCTGCCCCGTCCGAGTGCTGTTCCTGTTCGCGCCTGGCGGGTTTGAGCGCTACAGCGTGGCGCGCGACCCGCGCGCGATCCGATCAGGAGACCTCGCCGACAACTACGGCCGCAGGCGGATCTTCGTCATCGGCGCCGCCGTGCTGGCCGCCGCGCTCATGACCGGGGCGCTGGCCACCGCCTCGTGGCTGTTCGTCGCGGCCAGAGTCGTATCATCTCCGCGGCGCTCGCCGAGCCGCTGAGCTGGCGCGCCACCTTGTGTGCGAGGAGGCGTGCGCCACCGTCGTGCGGGCTCGGCTGTTGGGCTTTAGCCGCGGCGCATGTATCGCCGGTCCGGAGCAGGGGCTGGTCCTCGTACGCTCGATCTGGCGGGCCGAGGTCGAACGGATCTCAGGCGTCCGAAGGGCCAGGTTCCCATCCGGTCTGATCGGACCATTGCTCGGCGCGGCGCAGTGTCTCCCACACGAATGGTGCCTTGGCGTCGA
>Ga0136617_10004666_pt1 | contig 12273 bp, 13 predicted proteins | sample AntDrymUQ3222106_2_FD_129672 | JGI IMG/M metagenome (GOLD analysis project Ga0136617, IMG submission 129672) | Polar desert sand microbial communities from Dry Valleys, Antarctica - metaG UQ322 (21.06) | ecosystem: Environmental > Terrestrial > Soil > Desert | place: Antarctica: Dry Valley...
CGACGGGCTGGCCCCCGCCCCGCCGACGAGCTGGAGCTGGGTATAGCCGAACGGGCCGTAGCCAAAGAGCGGGGTGCCATCCTCCGGCTGGTTCTGCCAGTTCGTGAATCGGTCCGTCCGGTACGCGTGCAGGGCGGAGTCGTAGTACAGGACGTGATAGGGCGCCTCGTCGTAGATGATCTGCTGCATCTCATCGAGGTGCGTCTTGCGCTCCTCGGTGGTGGGCGCGACGTTCTGGAGCTCGAACAGCTCGTCGTAGCGCGGGTTGCAGTACAGGCTGTCGCTGGAGTTGCCGATCTCCTCGCACATGAAGATCCGCAGGAGCGAGTTCGGGTCCACGTCACCGCCCCAGCCCCAGATGAACAGGTCGTAGTCGGCCGTTCCCTCGGCCTCGGGCGGGAGCATGACGTCGATCAGCGTGTCCGATGCGAACTGCTGGGCGTTGACCGCGATGCCCAGCTCGTCGTACCACGCGGTGAGGAACTCGGCCGCGGTCGCATAGGTCGTATCGGAGTCCGGGAAGACCAAGTCGAGCACGATCGGCTGGCCTTCCTGATCGAGCCGCCGGCCCTGATCGTCGAGCGGGTAGCCGGCGGCGTCGAGCTTCTGCTGCGCCTGCTCGATGTCGAACGTCCGGATGTTGTCCGGTGCCCTGTAGTAGGTGGCCTGGAATGGCGGGACGTGGCTGTCGCCGGCGACGCCGTACCCGCCCAGCACGCGGTCCACGAGCGCCGGCTTGTCGATGGCGTAGCCGAGCGCGTCACGGAACGCCGGGTCGAGCAGGGCCTGGGTCGACGGGCCGCCATCCTCGATGGTCAGGTCCGTCCCGGTCCCGTAGGTGTTGAACCCCAGCTCCGTGAAGCCGTTGGCCGATGCCTCGACCGTCTGGATGTCCGCCTCGCCCTGGAGCTGGTCGAACTGCTCGGCGAGGAGACCCTGGACGTAGTCCAGCTCGTCGTTCCGGATCGCCTGGAGCATCGTGTCCTCGTTATCGAAGAACTGGATCACGACCTCGCTGGCCGCGAGATCGCCACGCGTCCAGTTGGGGTTCCGCTCGAACCGGACCTGTTGTCCGGTCTGCCACTCCTGGGCCTGGTACGGGCCACTGCCGATGACCGGTGCCTCGTTCTGGAAGTCGCAGATCGTCTCGAGCGTCTGCTCGCCCCAGATGTGCATCGGCAGGATCGGCAGGTACGACTGGAGGATGCGGTCGCTCTGGCGGTCGAGGGTGAAGACCACGGTCTGGTCGTCGGTGGCCTCAACGGCCGTGAGACCGGAGTTCGAGACGTACTGGTCCAGGTACCCGAGACACACGCCGCCGGTCTCCGAGTCGAGCGCGTCCAGCATGAACTGGTAGGTCCACGCGACGTCCTGGGCGGTCGCGGGCTCGCCATCGGACCAGAGCTTGCCCTCCTCGATCGTGAAGGTGTACTCGGTCCCCTCGGCGTTGGGCTCCCATGACTCGGCGAAGCCCGGCACCGGCTCGAGCTCCTTGCCAAAGCCCACCAGCAGCTCGTAGTTGAGGGTGAAGACCTCGAAGCCGATGACCAGGGCCGTCTCGAACGGGTTCATCGCATCGAGGTCCTGACCGCTGCCGACGCGGAGCACGGCATCGTCGCCCTCGGCCGCCGTCGCCAGACCCGCGCCGGGCATGATCCAGGTCGCGATCAGACAGATGGCCACGAGGGTGCGCCGAAGCGAGGCGCCGAAGGGCTGGTGCATTAGATCTCCTCCTCGACGAGCGGTCATCGGCATCCGGACCGCTCGTCACCCTCTTCCAGCCGGAATGCCGGGCACTGTCGCACGGCGAGCCCGGACACGGCAAGCGCGGTCCGCATCGCGCGTCTGTCACGCACCTGAGGTGATCACCTCGTCCACGACGAGCGTCCCGGCATTGCCGTCGAGCGTCGCCAGCGCCCCGATCGGCACGGTCGCGTGGTGCTTGCCGTGACCGATCGGCAGGCCGGCGATGACCGGCACGCCCAGCGGTCTCAGCAGCTCCTCGAGGACGTCCTCCAGCGACAGCTCCTGGGTCACGCCGGAGTGCTTGCCGGGCATGTCGCCAATCACGACACCGGCTACGCCATCGAGCTTGCCGGCGTTGCGCAGGTGGGTCAGGCCGTTGTCGATCTCGTAGGCGTATCCCTCCTCGGTGGTCTCGAGAAACAGGATCCGGTCGCTCGTGTCGATCTCCCAGGCCGTACCGATCGTGCCCTCCACGAGGCCGAAGCAGCCGCCGATGAGGCGGCCCTGCGCACGGCCGCCGCGAATCGTGCGGACCCACGGATCGTCCGGGTTGGGGCCGATCTGACCGTACGGCTGGTCGTCGAAGAGCGCGCGGTGGAGCGCCGCCTTCGAGAAGTCCGTCGTGTCGGCGGCGCCCACGCCGGCCGCGCCGTTCGAGTAGAGCGTGATCGTGTCGCCCCACTTCGCGACTGCCAGATGGAGCGCCGTGATGTCCGAGTAGCCCAGCAGCAGCTTGGGGTTGGCGGCGATCGCCTCGCGGTCGAGCAGCGGGATGATCCGCGGGCTGCCATAGCCGCCCTGGAGACAGATGATCGCCCGGACCTCCGGGTCTCGCCACATGGCGTTGAGATCCGCCGCGCGGTCCTCGTCCCGGCCGGCCATGTATCCGTGACGGTCGTCGAGGTGCTCGCCACGCTTCACGTTGAGGCCCCAGTCCTCGAGCGCCTTGATCCCGCGCAGGAGATCGCTCCGGCTCGACCATGGGTTGGCCGGTGCGACGAGGCCAACCGTGTCACCGGGGCGGAGGCGGGGCGGCTTCTGCACGGTCAGACCATCCAGCTGGTGGCGGGTGCGGCCTCGCGGAGGATTGGGCGGTCGATCCGGAACGCCTCGAGCTCCGGCTGCGACGGCGTCGCTCCGTGGACGACGAGCTCGGCAAGGATCCTGCCCAGGACCGAGGCGAACTTGTAGGCGTGCGCCGCGCCGAGCGCGACGAGGACGTTGGGTGCGTCGGGCAGCCGGTCGACGACGAAATCACGATCCGGGGTGAGCGTGTAGAGGCAGGTCTTCGTCAGGATCGGGGAACCGATGTGGCCGGGCAGGTGGCGGGCGAGAAAGTCGGTCAGTCGGGTGTGGGCGGTCTCGTCGCGGTCGAAGGTGCGGCGGGCGAGCGTCGTCTCGGCGCCACCGACGTCCTGGGCGGCCTTCGGGCCCGCCTCGCCATAGGTCGGGAAGCCGTAGAAGCACGGCTCGTCCATCCAGATCCAGATCGGGAAGCGGTCCGGTGCGAAGGCGGCGGCGTCCGAGGCGGCAAAGTACGTGACCTGCTCACGGGTGATCGTCAGCGGCAGGCGCCGGTCGAACGAGGCCAGGAGGTCGTTGGTCCAGGCGTCGGTGGCCAGGACGACGTGGCCGGCTCGGTGCGCGCCCGCGGGGGTGTCGACCTCGACGCCGCCGGCGGTTGCCCGTAGGGCGGTGACCGGCGTCCGGTCGAGGAGCGTCGCGCCGCAGGCCTGGGCGAGCCGCTGGTGCGCGGCGTTGCCGCGGTTCGGGTCCGCGATCCCGGACTCCGCCTGGAAGAGGCCGTGGTGCTCGTCGCCGAGCTGCCACTGCGGCCAGCGGCGCATGATCTCGGGCGCGTCGAGCCGCTCGTAGGGCACGCCCTCGGCGTCCATGCTGCTCGTGTAGTCGTCGAGCGGGATGGCGGCCTCGCGCGGCGCGACGTCGAGGCCACCGGTCCTCGTCACGATTCGTTCGCCGGAGGCCGCCTCGACCTCCGCCCAGATCGTGTAGGCGCGTCTGGCCAGGCGCACGTAGTCGGGCCGGTGGTAGGAGAGCCGGATGATCCGCGAGTGGTCCTGCGAAGCGCCGTTCGAGTGGCCCAGCTTGAACTGCTCGAGCCCCAGCACCCGGTCGCCGAGCCGCTCCGCCAGCCAGTACGCGGCCGCGCTGCCGATGCCGCCAAGGCCCACGACGATCGCGTCCCACTCCGTTCGCACGCCCGAAGCGTACGAGAGACGTCCCCGCACCGCCGCCGGCGTTACAGGCACCGCGGCGGCCGGGCGCGGCCGCAATTTTAGGATCACCTTCCCGCAGGACGGGTGGTACGCCAACCTCGCTCGCGGTCCTGGCTCGTGCACCCACCTGACGGGTGGTTGGACTCGCAGGCGACCGGATCGGTCGGTTTCGCGCAACGCTGCTGACCTACCACCCGTCACGCGGGTGAGTGCACCACATCCGCCGCAGCACACCCGTGCGTTATTCTGTGCGCATGAACGTGCGCACGAACCTGATGCTGCCGGAAGACCTGGTCGCGGAGGTCGATCGGATCGCCGGGCCGAGAAATCGGAGCCGCTACTTCGCCGAGGCGGCGACGTCCGCCGTCCGTCGTGATCAACTCCGGGAGGCGGTCGAGCAGACAGCCGGAGCGCTCAAGCTCGAGGACTATCCCCACTGGGCGACGTCGGAGGATGTGTTGGCATGGGTCCGCGCGAGCCGTGCCGAGGTGACCGACCCCGGGCCGGACACCGGTTGACGCGCGTCGTCGTCGACTCGACGTTCCTCATCGACCACCTTCGCGGCCTGCCTGACGCGCAGGATCGATGGGCAGAGCTCTTTGAGCGGGGCGACCATCCGGTGGCCACGTCGATCGTCACGTGCGAGATTCGCGCCGGGCTACGGGACCCGGATGTTTCGGTTCTCGAACGCTTGCTTCGCCCGATGGAGTTCGTGCAGCCAGGCGTCAAGACGTCCATGCTGGCCGGTCGCTGGCGTGCCGAGCTACGGCGGCACGGCCGCGCGCTCAGCCTCGCCGACGCTCTCATCGCAGCCACAGCATTCCACCTGGATGCGGCCGTGCTGACCCGGAACGTCCGTGATTTCTCGCTGACTCCCGTACGCATCGAGACGTACTGACCCGAAGGCGTCGGAGTGACAGCACGCTGAGGGACCACTGGGTTACGCGTCACAACGAACCATCGGAGCTGCATGAACAACAGGGCTGAGACCGGCCGAACCGCAATTGCCGGACTGGTGACAATGCTGCTAGCCGGGTGCGCTGGGTCGGGCGAACTGGCCCTCGTCAATGCCTCCGGCCGGGACATCGCGTTTTTCCCGGGCGTCGTCGTGCGTCCATGCGAGACGGTGCGCCTCACCAAGGATCAAGTAGCCGCCGCCGAGCGCGAGCTTGATACCTGGCTCGCACGACGCGGTGGCTCCTTCGGCTTCGTGCCCGCTGGCGCATTGTTCTACTTTCCCGGCCCCGAGATCGGGCGCCTAGGATCGACCCTCCCGAGGACCGTCGTCATCAGCTCTGTGGCACCGCCGCAAGTTCTTGTCACCGGCTCTCCTGGAGAGCCTCCGGACTGTGTCGGGGAACCCATAGGCGCCGAGGACGTCAGTTCCGCCTTCTGAGGGCCGGAGGGCTACGCCCTGACGTGCCCCTACTCGCCGCGCGACGACGATCTGGACCCCTCGGAATGCCGATCGACGCCTCGATCCGGCAGCTGAGGCCCCGGCGTCCGACCGGCCGTCGTGGCGAGGTCCGAGGGAATCGAGGGGCACCAGCCAGAGAGCAGATGACATCGCGCACACGTTGCAAGGATGCGGCGGCGTACCCTCCGACACGTGTCGCCGTTCGCCTCGTCGCGCCCGGTGGCTATCGCGACGCTTTTCGTCTGGCTCGCGTATGCCTTCGCGCTCGTGGTCCTGGCCATGCTCATCGCCTGGATGTCGGCCGCCGCCCTCCTGTACGCGGCAGCTGCGCTTGGCTCTGTTGTCATCGACGCTGGACTCATCGCGCGACCGAGTCGGAACCTCTTTTCGGTCTCGGCTGTCGCCGCTATCGTCGCGACGGCGTTGAACGCTGGGGTCGTCTCGGCCCCCGGCCTACTCGCCGTCGGCCTGCCCGTCGCCTACGTACTGCTCCCGGCGCTAGCCGCGGTCCTTTCGGGGGTAGGCATCTGGATCACCACGGGTCGCCCTAACGCTCGCTAAGCCGCCATATCCGAGGACCTTGTCGAGTGCGAGGCGCGATCGGAGAGCTAGGCGACGCACGAGCGGCGGCTATCCCCGGAAGACATTGGCGCACGCTTTGCGACGACGGCGCTCCCTGCCCCGTCGGGGTGTGCTCGGGATGCTACGTTCTTCCGATGAGCAGATCGTTGCTGGAGGACGCCTTCGCGCACCACGTGTGGGCGACGCTGCGGTTGCTCAACTCGTGCTTGGCACTCAGTCCGGAACAGCTCGAAACAGCCGTACCCGGAACGTACGGCTCGATCCTCGCGACGATGCGCCACCTCGTCGGCGGCGACGCCTCGTACCTGTTCGTGCTGACGGATGGCCGCGTCAACGAGATCGACGAGCAGCACATGGACCTCCGCGCGCTGCGGGCCGCCATGGAGGCCAACGGAGCCGCGTGGGCGTCGCTCGCGGCGCAGGATCTCGACCCGGATTCCATCGTCGTTCGGCGCCGCGACGACGGCACGGAGAGCCACGCCTCGATGAGCATTCGCATCGCGCAGGCCGTGCACCACGGGACCGATCACCGAAGCCAGGTCTGTACCGCGCTCACCACCCTGGGTATCGAGCCACCGGCAATCGACGTCTGGGACTTCGCTGAAGAGGGCGGCCGGCTGGCCGAGGTTCCGCCGCCAGCCTGAGGACGTCGGCGGGTCTCAGGAATCCTTGCCGCCCAGGCGGAGCATGTCCGATTCGTCACGGTGGACGCCGTCGCTGCCGACATGCTTCCCGCTGATCTGGGAACCGTTCCTGATCACGTGCACCAACGCCATCGCATGTCCCCGACCCAGTCCGTAGTCCTGCTTGAGCCAGTCCACGATCGCGCCGGCCTTGGTGTCGGCGGCATCCAGGCCCTTCGCCCTGGCCATCGCGACGAACTCATCGGGCGTCTTCCCGGTCCTGGCTTCGATGTTGTCGAGGTAGGCTTGGAATGACATCTGGCTCCCTTCGTATGGGCGAGTGCCCGGACCGGGTGAATCTCACGGAAGCATGATCGACGGAGATTGGACATGGCCACGCCGACCAGCGTCGAGGACTACATGGCCGCCCTGCCGGACGACCGGCGGGCCGCCCTCGAGGAGCTGCGGCAGACGATCAGGTCCGCCGCCCCGGAGGCGACCGAGACGATCTCCTACCAGATGCCGACCTTCAAGAGTCACGGTCAATTCCTCGTGTCTTACGCGGCCTACAAGGCCCACTACAGCCTCTTTCCCGCCAGCGAGGCCGTCGTCGAGGCGCTGGGGGATGAATTGACGCCGTACCTGTCCGGGCGCGGGACGATCCGCTTCCCCGCCGACCGGCCCATCCCCGCCCCAACCGTGACGAAAGTGGTCAAGGTTCGGTTCGAGGAGAACGCCGCCCGCGGCGCTCGCTGAGCACCGCGAGGGCGCCGGTTACGCGGCTGGAGACTCGTCGCGCCAGCTGTGGGCCGGCACGTAGCCAAGCACCCGGCGCGCCTTCTCGATCGACAGGAGCGTCTCGTTGCCGCGCAGGGGTCGACGGACAGATACGTCGGGGAAGACCTCCGCGACCAGATCGGCCGTGGCCCGTGACATGACGGTGTCGGCGTTGGCGATGATGAAGACGTCCATACCCGTCGCCTCGTGCTCCACTGCGAGCCGCACGGCCTGGGCGCCGTCGCGGGCGTCGATGTACGACCAAAGGTTCCACTTGCGAAGGGACGGATCGGCGTCGAAGCCCGGGAAGGCGGCGTAGTCAAACGGCTCCATGACGTTCGAGAACCGCAGCCCGATCATCTTCAGGCCCGGCTCCCAGCGGCAGAACTGCCGCGCCATCTCCTCCTCGAGATCCTTCACGAGCGAATACGTCGTCTCAGGCCGAAGTGGCACCTCCTCGTCGACCGGCAGGTACGGCGGCGGCGTGTCGAACGGCAGGCCGAGGACGGTCTCGCTCGAAGCCCACACGACGTTCCGGATACCCGCCCGACGGGCCGCCGCGAACACGTGGTACGTGCTGACGATGTTGTTCGCGAACGTCGCGGCGTTGCCGGTCATGCCGGGACCCGGGATCGCCGCAAGGTGGACGACCGCGTCCACGCGCTCGTACCGAGCGTCGATCCCCGCGAGCGACTCCGCGGTCTGACCGAAGTCCGTGAAGTCGATCCGGGTAAACTCGCCGGCCGGATCGCGTGGTGGCTGGATGTCCAGGTTCACCACGTCGTAGCCGTGGGCCAGCAGGTCAGCGACGACAGCCCGCCCCAGCTTGCCGCTGCCGCCCGTGACCGCTACGCGCATGGGATCACCCGCAACCGTCGCATCGTGTGAGTGTCGTCAATGGGCCGCCTCGGACGGCTGGTGGCCGTGGTACTCGTACGCGGACATCGCCTTGCCGGTCGTGGACCGCCAGTCGCGCTCCGCCCCAGAGCGCTTGCCGAGCGCCACCGCCATGGCCCGGACGTGGTTGGCGACGGACCCGCAGCACGACCCGACGTACTGCACGCCGACGTCGCGCGCCTCGACCGCGTAAGCGGCCATCTCGGCCCGGGCCAGGGTCAGCGGCTCCAGGCCCAGCGGAAACTCCGGCGCGGCGGTGAAGCAGGGCTGCTCGTCGGTCACGCGGTAGGCGACCGGCTGCGTGGCGAGCAGCGCGTCCGGGACCGCGGCCCGCATCTCGCGGGCGAGGGGCAGCGTGCGGGCCGGGTCGCGCAGGCAGTTGATGCCCACGATGTCGGCCCCGGCGTCGACGAGCCGCCGGGCGCAGTCGGCCACGGAGTCGCCTTCGTACGAGCGTGCCTCGGACTCCTCGTATGACATCGTGATCATCGTGGGCAGGCCGGTGAGCCGGGCCCGTTCGAGCGCGATCAGCGCCTCGCCGAGGAAGCTGAACGTCTCGCCGATGACGAAGTCGATCCCCTCCCCCACCTGGACCTCGAGCTGCCGGTCGAACAGCTCGCGGACGCGGTCGGCGGACGCCGCGTCGGCCGGGTCGTACGCCCAGGTCAGCGACAGGCTGCCGGCGACGAGCGCATCGCCCTCCGCGGCAACGGACCGAGCCACCTGGACGGCGGCGCGGTTGATGTCGTCGACGCGGTCGGCCAGTGCCACCGTCGCCAGCTTCTCCTCCGAGGCATAGAACGTGAGCGCCTGGAGGACCTCCGCGCCGGCGTGGAGGAACTCGCGGTGGAGCTGGGCGAGCGCCTCCGGCTCGGTGATCGAGACCTCCGGCGTGAACGGGCCGGCTTGGACGTGGCCGCGCTTCTCGAGCTCCAGCAGATAGCCGCCGTCGCCCAGCACCGGTCCCTCGGCGAGCCGTTCGAGGAGTCCACGCGTCATGGCCTCACTCTACTCGTGCGCGCCGTCACGACCCGCTCGCGTCGCGCACGGCGGCGATCCGGGCCAGCCCCACGCGCTGGAGTGCCAGGACCGTGAGCGCGTCGGTGATCCGGCCGTCCAGCGTCATTGCCAGCGCCTCTGCGAAGGGCACGCTGCGAACCTCGATCGCCTCGGTGCCGTCGGGCGCAGCCTCGCCCTCCGTCAGGTCCGTGGCCAGAAAGAGGACGCCCGCCTCGTCGGTCACGGAGTTCGACAGGTGGACGCGGCCAAGCTCGTGCCACGTGGCGGCATGCAGCCCCGTCTCCTCGCGGAGCTCGCGGGCGCCGCCGTCGCGCGGGTCCTCGTCGAACGGGACGCCGCCCTCGGGGATCTCCCACGACCACGCGTCGAGCGTGTAGCGGTACTGCCCCACGAGCACCACCCGGTCGTCCGAATCCAGCGCGACGACGCCTACCGCCAGGTTCGCGAAGTGCACAACGCCGTAGATCCCGGGCTGGCCGTCCGGTCGGATGACCTCGTCGTGCCACAGCGTCAACCAGGGGTTCTCGTACCGCACGGAGCGGTCAAGCCGGCGCCAGGGGTTCGGGTGCTCGGTCTCGGGTGCGTCGTGCGGCATCGGTGGATGGTAGGGCGCCTGACGCCGCCTAGACTTGGCACGTGCCGACCAAGCCCGCAGCGATCCATCGATGCGCCGACGCCCCATCCTGATCGCGGCCGGCACGACCGTCGCTGTGGGGCTGACCGCCTACGCCGTCGGCAGCGCCGTGATCTACGACCGGCTGACCCGCGTCCCTGGCGGCTGCTCGCCGGAGATCGTGGCCAACGATCCATCGCGCTTCGCCGTGCCCGACCCGCCAGGGTTCGACGTGGCGCCCTACCTCATGCCCCCGCCGGAGACGGTGACGATCCCCAGCCGCGACCTCGGCATCACGCTCAGCGGCTGGTTCATCGCCGGCCAACCCGACGCGCCGGCCGTCATCGTCGTTCACGGCCACACGGCGTGCAAGCGCGACCGGACCGTGCTGCTGCCGGCGGGCATGCTCCACCGCAGCGGCTACAACGTGCTGCTCATCGATCTGCGCGACCACGGCGACTCCAGTCGCGAGGACGGCCGGTATGCCGGGGGCACGGACGAGTACCGGGACGTCCTGGCCGCCTGGGACTGGCTGCGGGCGGTCCGCGGGTTCGACGCCGGGCGGATCGGTCTCGTGGGCATCTCGCTGGGCGCCGCGACCACGCTCATCGCCGCCGGCGAGGAGCCGTCCATCGGCGCGGTCTGGGCCGACTCCAGCTACGCCGACATCCGGGTGGCGATCCGCGCGGAGCTCGCGCTCAACGGCTATCCGGCGTTTCTCGAGCAGGGCGGCCTGCTCCTGGCCCGCCTTCTCTCCGGCGACGACCTTGCGGCCCGCAGCCCGCTCGACGCGGCGCGCCGGCTGGGGGGCCGTTCTCTCGCGGTCATCCATGGCGAGGCGGACCGCCGGCTGAGCGTGCAATTCGGCCGCGATCTGGCCGAGGCCGCCAAGGCGGCCGATGCGACGGTCGAGGCGTGGTTCATCCCGGACGCCGAGCACGTGGCGGCGATGTTTCTCTACCCGGATGAATACGAGCGCAGGCTGGTCGGGTTCTTCGACGCCGCGTTCGGCCGGTGAGCCGCGCCGTCCATCAGGTCGAGCGCCGGCTCGACGTGCGGATCCCCGTGCGTGACGGGCTCGAGCTGTCGGCCAACCTGTGGCTGCCGGTGTCGGCGGAGGGCGCCGGACACCGCCACCCCGCGCTGCTCGAGATGATCCCGTACCGCAAGGACGACTGGCGGGCCAACGGCGACGAGGTGCGTGGCCGCTGGCTGGCCGCTCGCGGCTACGCCCTGTGCCGGCTCGACGTCCGCGGCACGGGCTCTTCGCCCGGGATCGCGCTGGACGAGTACACGGCGCAGGAGACGCTCGACGGGTTCGACGCGGTCGAGTGGCTGGCGGCGCAGCCGTGGTGCAACGGCAACGTGGGCATGTGGGGCATCTCGTACGGCGGTTTCACGGCCATCCAGGTCGCGGCGCTGCGGCCGCCCGCGCTCAAGGCGATCGTCCCGATGTACGCCACGGACGACCGCTACACAGACGACGTGCACTATGTCGGCGGCGTGCCCACCGCGTCCGAGCTGACCCAGTACGCCGTGGCGATGGTCGCCAACAACGCACTCCCGCCGCGGCCGTCGTACCGAGGGGACGGCTGGCAGGACGAGTGGCGCGATCGGATTGAGCGCACCCCGATCTGGCTCGTCGAGTGGCTGCGCCGGCAGCACGACGGGGCGTACTGGCGGCAGGGATCGCTGGCGCCGGACTACGGTCGGATCGAGGCGGCGATCCTGATGTTCGGTGGCTGGATGGACTCGTACGTCGATCCGGTGTTCCGGATGCTCGAGCGGTGCACGGCGCCACGCCGGGCGATCGTCGGCAACTGGACCCACGAGTTCCCGGACGACGGCTATCCGGGACCTAACATCGACTGGCTGCACGAGACGGTCCGGTTCCTCGACCACTGGCTCAAGGGCGTTCCGAACGGCGTCATGGACGAGCCTGCGCTGACCTGGTACCACCGGGAATGGGCGCCGCCCGATCCGTTCCCGCGCTCGTGGCCGGGTTCCTGGCGGGCGAACACGGCGTGGCCGATCGCCGGGGCCGGGCGTCTCGAGCTGGCGCTCACGGGCGGCGGGCGCCTGGCCGACGAGCCGGAACCCGAGCCCACGGTCGACCGACTCGTCCACCGCGCGACCGTGGGCACGCGCGGCGCGCTGTCGTGGGGCGCCGGCGGGCGCCCGAACGGCTTGGCCCGCGACCTGCGGCCGGACGACTCGCTGGTCCCGACCTACACGTCCGAGCCGCTCGACGCGCCGGTCGACGTCCTCGGCGGGCCAGTCGTCGCCCTCGTCTGGCGATCCCCGGTCCCCGTCGCCACTGCGGTGGTCCGGCTCCAGGACATCGCCCCCGATGGCACGCCG
>Ga0136617_10004667_pt1 | contig 12273 bp, 8 predicted proteins | sample AntDrymUQ3222106_2_FD_129672 | JGI IMG/M metagenome (GOLD analysis project Ga0136617, IMG submission 129672) | Polar desert sand microbial communities from Dry Valleys, Antarctica - metaG UQ322 (21.06) | ecosystem: Environmental > Terrestrial > Soil > Desert | place: Antarctica: Dry Valley...
CGAGGCCGCTACAATCGGCCGATGACGAATCCCATCGAGGCGCCATCCGCCGCCCCCCGCGAAACCTGGCGCGAAGCACTCTTGAACCGGCGGATGCTGATCTGCATCTTCACCGGTTTTTCCTCAGGGCTGCCGCTGTACATGCTGATCAACCTCATTCCGGCGTGGCTGCGCACGGAGGGCGTCGACTTGAAAGCGATCGGGCTCTTCGCGCTCATCCAGTTGCCGTACACGTGGAAGTTCGTCTGGTCGCCGCTGCTTGACCGGTTCGGTCTGCCGATACTCGGCCGGCGCCGCGGCTGGATGCTGTTGACGCAGGTGCTGCTGCTCGTGTCGATTCCGATGTTCGGGTACCTCAATCCGCGCGCCGACCTCTGGGCGATCGCGTATTTGGCTACGGCGGTTGCGTTTTTCTCGGCGAGCCAGGATATCGTCCTCGATGCGTACCGGCGCGAACTGTTGCCTGACGCCGAGCTGGGATTGGGCAATGCGATCCACGTGAACGCGTATCGGATCTCAAGTCTCATTCCCGGCTCGCTCGCGCTGATCCTCGCCGATCTGCTGCCATGGTCATCAGTCTACCTCGTCACTGCGCTGTTCATGCTGCCGGGAATCGCGCTGACCCTGGCCATTGCCGAGCCGCTGCTCGCCAAGGCGCCGCCGCGCACGCTCCGCGCCGCCGTGGTCGAGCCGTTCCGCGAGTTCATTTCGCGCGCGGGATGGCGGCACGCGCTACTCGTGCTCCTGTTCATTTTTCTCTACAAATTGGGGGACAGCATGGCGACGGCGCTGGCAACGCCGTTCTACATCGACATGGGCTTTTCCATGACCGAGATCGGCGTCATCGCCAAGAACGCCGGTCTATGGGCCAGCGTCGTCGGGGGAATGCTGGGGGGGCTGTGGATGGTCAAGATCGGCATCAATCGCGGCTTATGGCTGTTTGGCGTCGTGCAGGTCGTCTCGATTCTCGGGTTTGCATGGCTTGCGCACGTCAACGCGCCCGACAAGCTGTTGCTCGCGGGGGTGATCGCGTTCGAGGCGTTGGGTGTGGGCCTCGGCACCGCCGCGTTTGTAGCGTTCATCGCGCGTGCGACCGATCCGCGCTACACGGCGACGCAATACGCGCTGTTCTCGAGCTTGGCCGCCCTGCCTCGGACCGTCATCAATGCGACCGCGGGCTGGGTCGTCGAACGCATCGGCTGGTTCGATTTTTTCCTGCTTTGCACGATCTTGGCACTACCCGGTATGGCATTGCTCTTGCGTGTAGCGCCCTGGCACGAACGTAACGCGCAAGGCACGCGACAATGATTCCGCACAAGTTCAGCTCAATCGCGCACCGCGATCACGATTACTGCAATCCGATCGCGGCGGCGAAGATCGAGCGCGTACTCGATTTGCTGCCGTTGGACGAAAAATCGCGAGTCCTTGATCTAGGTTGCGGTCGCGCGGAGCTCGCACTGCGGATCATCGAACGCTTCGGATCGACAGTGATTGCGATCGACAATTCGTCGCTGATGCTCGATGCGGCGCGCGAGCGCGCGGAATGGACGGGCGCGCTTTCCAAACTTCACCTCGACGACATGGACATCGCGGAATACCGCGCCGACCCGGAGACCTTTCACTTGAGCGTGATGCTAGGTGCGGGCGGCATCACGGGCGGCATGAGCGGCATCTGCAAGCAATTGAAGAGCTGGACCAGATCGGGCGGCTATATTCTCATTGGCGAAGGCTACTGGCGGCAGCGGCCAGCCTCCGATTATCTGATCGTTTTGGGAGGCACCGAAAGTGAACTTCTGGATCATCGCGGCAATGTGCAGGCGGGTGTAGAGGCGGGGTTGGTTCCGATGCATGCGACGACCTCCTCGCTCGACGAGTGGGATGAGTACGAGTGGAAATACTGCCGCGGGATCGAACGCTACGCGCGCGAACAGCCGGAAGATCCCGACGTGCCGGCAATGCTCGAACGCATCCGGCGCTGGCGCGATGCTTATATGCGCTGGGGTCGCGACACGCTGGGTTTCGCGCTCTATCTTTTTTATCGACCGGGTCCGCGGATGGGCTAATAAGCAATACCCGGTTAATTTTCACCTAAGCGCCAATTCGCTGTAGCGCTTCGGCAACCTCCAGCCATTCCGCTTCCAACCGCGCGAGCTGCCAGTCGACCTCGCTTTGCCGCATCAGTTTTGCCTTGAGCTCATCCTTCGCCATATCCGCATAGGCGCCGCCGCTCGCGAGCCAAGTTTGCAGCGTCGTTTTTTCGATCGTCAGCGCGTCCAGGTCGCGTTCGATCGCCGCTTGGCGCGTCGCTAACGGCCGCCGAGCTTCCGCGAGCCGTTGCCGTGCTTGCGCTTCGGTGCGTTTGTGCGCCCTTCGATCCACGGGCGCGGAAACGGGTGCGGGTGCTTCCGCGCGCTCGCGGCGGCGTTGTCCCAGCACCCAATCTCGGTAGTCGTCGAGATCGCCGTCGAACGGCGTAATCGCACCGTCGGCAACGAGCCACAATATGTCGGTCGTCGTGCGCAACAGATGACGGTCGTGGGCGACGACGACGAGTGCCCCCTGAAACTCGAGCAGCGCCTCGGTGAGAGCTTCGCGCATTTCCAGGTCGAGGTGGTTGGTTGGCTCGTCGAGCAGCAGCAGATTCGGTTTCTGGCGAACGATTAGCGCGAGCGTAAGCCGCGCTCGCTCGCCGCCGGAAAAGCGACCGACGACGGAATTCGCCATGTCGCCGCGGAAATCGAATCCGCCCAAAAAGTCGCGGTGTTCCTGCTCGCGGGTGTCGGGCTCCAGCCGTCGCAGATGCCGCAACGGAGATTCCTCATCGCGCAGCTGCTCGACTTGATGCTGCGCGAAGTAGCCGATGCGCAACCCCTGCGCGGCGTGTCGCTTGCCGGCGCGCGGGGGAAGCGTACCGGCAAGCGCTTTCAGCAGCGTCGACTTGCCCGCGCCGTTCGGCCCGAGCAACCCGATTCGCTCACTGGCCAACAGGCCGAAGTCGACGTTGGTCAGCACCGGAGGCCGCTCTGGATAACCCAGCGTCGCGCGCTCGAGGAGAACGAGCTGCCTCGCCGCAACGTCGGCCGGCGCGAACGCGAACTCGAACGGGCTGTCGACGTGAGCGGCCGCGATCAACTCCATTCGTTCGAGGGCTCGCTTGCGGCTCTGCGCCTGCTTGGCTTTGCTGGCCTTGGCGCCAAACCGGTCGATAAACGTCCGCAAGTGCGCGATCTGGCGCCGCTGCTTTGCGTACGAGGACTCCTGCAACGCCAGCACACGCGCGCGCTCGCGCTCGAACTGCGCGTAATTTCCCGAGTACGACGTCAACGCCCGGCCGCTCGTATGCACGATCGTGTCGACGACGCCGTCGAGAAAATCGCGGTCATGCGTAATGAGCAGGAGCGTCCCCGGATACTTCGCCAGCCAGTCTTCCAGCCACAGCACCGCGTCGAGATCGAGGTGGTTGGTCGGCTCGTCCAGCAGCAACAAGTCGGAGCGACACAGCAGCGCCTGCGCGAGATTCAGGCGCATTCGCCAGCCACCCGAAAAGCTCGCAACCGAGTCCATTTGCCGCGACTCGGCGAACCCCAGACCGGCCAGAAGCGCCGCGGCGCGAGGCCGCGCGCTGTAGCCGCCGATGGCGTCGAATTGGTGGTGAAGGTCGGCGAGCGCCGCGCCATCATGCGCGGGATCGTTCTCCACGCGCGCAAGCGTCGACTCCACGTCGCGCAATTCGCGGTCACCCTCGAGAACGTAGGCAAGGGCGGGCATGGCTACGGCGGGGGTCTCCTGCGCGACATGCGCGATCGTCCACGCGGACGGCAGATCGATTGCCCCGGCCTCCGGCAGCACGTCGCCCAGAATCGCGGCAAAGAGGCTTGATTTGCCGCTGCCGTTGGCCCCGACCAGGCCAACCTTGTGCCCGGCATGGAGCGTCAGATTCGCGGCGTCGAAAAGTCGTTTCGCACCGCGTGTGAGGACGAGGTTGGTGATGCGCAGCACGGGCGATTCTTACGTATTCAGCGCAACTCGTAGTCGTAATCGATGATCAGCGGCGCGTGATCCGAAAAGCGGCGATTCTTGTAGATCGTTGCCGCGTGCGCCCGGGCGGCGATGCCGCGCGTCGCGATCTGGTAATCGAGCCGCCAACCTACGTTCTTGGCCCACGCCTGTCCGCGGTTCGACCACCACGTGTATTGACCGGGGCGCGGCTCGATCTGGCGAAATACGTCGACGAGCCCGAGTTCGTCGAAGATTCGCGTCAGCCACGCGCGCTCCTCGGGCAGGAAGCCGGAGTTCTTCTGATTGCTGCGCCAGTTCGTGAGATCGATGGGCTGGTGAGCAATGTTCCAGTCGCCGCATAGCACCACTTCGCGTCCGCATTGCACGAGCAGCCCGAGATGCGGCAGGAACTCGGCAAGAAACCGAAATTTGGCCTGCTGGCGTGCCGGACTGCTCGAACCCGACGGCAGGTATACGCTGATGACCGATAAGCCGGCAAAATCAGCCTGCAGATAACGGCCCTCCACATCGAACTCTTTGCTGCCGAAACCGGACACGAATTTCGGCTGGGTCTTCGCATATAGGGCGACGCCTGCGTAACCGTTGCGTTCGCTTAAGTGAAAAGCCGATGTGCACTTGCGCGGGGCGCGCAGGCACCTGGGCACATCGAGTTCGCGCGCGCGGACTTCCTGCAAACAAACGATATCCCACGGCTCGACGCGTGCGAGCCAGCGCGCCAGGCCTTTGCGTTCGGCGGAACGGATGCCGTTGACGTTGAGCGTAATGATGCGCATCGGCGGCGCGGGGGCGGCCTTCGGAAAGCGCGCGAGTGTACACGACTACTTACCCGCGAGTTATTGACCAAAAAGCGCTTAAGCATTGGGAAAAGGGCAGCGGACGCGCGCGACGCGCGATTCGTTGCATCGCCATAATTTGCGATGGAGATGGGTGATTTTCGGCAAGCTTTTCTGGAGTTCGCACTGGCACGCGAAGTGCTATGTTTTGGTGAGTTCGTCACCAAGGCCCGACGCACGAGCCTTATTTCTTTAACGCGGGCGCCTTCGACGACGGCGAGAGTCTGCGGCGGCTGGGTGAGTTCGACCCCACCGCGTGGATGACCTCCGGCATCGCGTGCGACCAACTGTTGGGTCCCGCGTACAAGGGCATTCCGCTCGTCGCGGCGTCCGCAGTTGCACTTGCCAAAAAAGGTCACTAATTGCCGTTCAGCTTCAATCGCAAGAAAGCAAAGAACCACGGCGAAGGCGGGGTGATCGTCGGTACTCCGCTGCGCGGCCGGATGATGATTGTCGATGACGTCAATGGCGCGGGGCTAGCCTGGATGTTCGCGGCCGCGTTCTTATTGTCGATGGCCATCTCGGCGCAGGGCGCCACTTACAAGTGGGTCGACGACAAGGGCATCGTCCATTACACCGACAAAATGCCGGCTGAGGCGATCAACAAGGGTAGTGTCGAGCTCAACAAACAGGGCATTACGGTCAAGAGAATCGATCCCGCGCTCAACGCCGAGCAACGCCGGACCCGCGAGATGGAGGGCGAGCGACTGCGGCTCGCTGGCAAGCAGCGCGAGGTCGTCGAGCGGCGCGACCGGGCGTTGCTGCAAAGCTACAGCACCGAGAGCGAAATCGATCTGGCACGTACGCGAGCGCTAGGCACGATCGATGCTCAGGTACAATCCGCGCAGTCGTATACCGCCACACTCTCCACGCGAAGAACCGAACTAGAAGCGAAACGCAAGGGATTCGGCGACAAGCCTTTGCCTCCCGTGATCGAGCGGGAACTCGCGACCGTTGATTCGGAGCTCAACAAACAATCCGAGCTGATTGCGGCGAAGAAAAAAGACATCATCCAAGTCAACGCCCGCTACGACAATGACAAGCAGCGCTGGCGCGAACTCCGCGCGATTGCCGAACCAACCGTCAGCGGAGCGGTGAATGACGGCAGAAAATAGCGCGGGGTCGCGACGGGTCGGTGCGGGAACCGGCGACAGGCAGAATCGACTTTATTCGAAGGAACTAATATGCGGCGATTGATGTGGGCACTACCCTTATGGCTGGCGGCGTCGCTGGCATTCGGCCAGACGACGACGACGGAAGTCGTCGAGTTCTACCATGAGGGCCTCGACCACTACTTCATCACTGCGGCGCCCGTTGAAATCACCAACCTCGACACGGGCGTCCTCAAGGGCTGGACTCGCACCGGACAAAAATTTGTCGCGGTCAACCCCGGTTCGCAAGTCCCCGGCGCAATGGGTGTCTGCCGTTTTTACGGCAAGCCCGAACGCGGCCTTGATTCGCACTTTTACCCGGCAACGCAGGAGGAATGCGCGGCGGTGCGTGAAAAGTTCCCGGATTCGTGGTTGTTCGAATCAGACAACGTTTTCAAGCTCTACCTCCCCGACCAGAATACCGGTGTATGCCCCGGCAGCACGGTTGCCGTGTACCGCGCGATGAACAATCGCGCGGACGTTAACCATCGTTACACGACCGACCGCAACCTCCATCTCTCGATGGTGGCCAAGGGTTACATCGAGGAAGGCTTCGGCGGCAACGGAAAACCTGTCGTCGCGATGTGCGCGTTGTCGGCGTCCAATCCGGTCGGCGCGGGGCTTCCGATCGTCCCCGTCCCGGGCGTCCCGGTGCCCGTATGCACGATAGCGGCCGACAACTCCTTCCCGAAGGTAGGCGGGTCGGTCACGCTGACCGCGAGTTGCACGAACAGCCCGACCAAATATGTGTGGTCGGAGGCGTCATGCTCGACGGCCACCGGCAACTCGTGCACGGCGACGGGCGCGGCCATCGGCTACAAAAATTACACGGTGAAAGGCAGCAACGCCGGGGGCGACGGATTGGCCGTCGGCGTACTGGTGCAGTGGCAGCCGGCGACCGTAACGGGGCCGCCTCCACCGGCGGCGCCAACGGTGCCCTCGTGCACGATTATTTCTAACACGCCGACTCCCGTGATTGCGACCAATCTGGTTATGACCGCGAGTTGCACGGGAAGCCCGACGGCGTATTCGTGGACAGGATGCCCGGGCGCGACCGGACGGACCTGTACCACAAGCGAGGCGGCGGAGGGCCCCAAGACCTATACGGTCACCGCCACCAACGCCGTCGGTAACAGCAGCCCGACGTCGATGACCGCGAGCTGGGTGAAGGTAGCTCCGCCCGTAGGCGTGAACTGCACGCTTTTCGCCAATCCGGTCAGTCCGGTGGTCGGAGCGTCGCTGACGTTGACGGCGACCTGCGTCGGCAACCCTACGACCTTTGTTTGGGAAAGCTGCACCAGCACGACGTCCACGTGCACGCCGCCGACCCAAACGCTTCGTGGGTCTACCGTGTACGCTCTTACCGCATCCAACGGCTCGGGTAGCAGCCATAGACCGACCCTACCCGTAACGTGGCAAGACCCGCCGCCGCCGCCGGCGCCCACGCCGACGGGTTGCCAGATCGAGAACTACCCCACTGTTCCAGTTCCCCTGCTCGCCGGTCTGTTCATGAAGTCGCCCGACGTTGCGGTGAAGTTCAAAACGCCGAACTACGTGTCGTCCGGTTTGGGTAAAGCGTCATCGGTCGAGTACATTGGAGAGCAGCGTTATCGCCAGGCCTCGATTTCCGATCAGCCGTGTGATTTCAGCTTTTCGCCGGGAACAGGAAATTTGAACGGCCCCGGGACAACGACGAACAATTGGTTCACGGTTGGGAGGACACAAAAAGGAATAGTCCGACTGGAACCCGACACCGTCTATTACTACAATCTGCGCGGTGTTCCGTGGGAACCCGCCGACGCGCGCGAGCAGTTTGCCGTCAACATCGGTCAGCCGCTGCCTTAAGCCAGCGTCATCAGGAAGAATCAGGCGGGCGGCGGCCCTTGAAGCCGCCCGCGTTGTTTAACGGGCACGGAGACGCTCGGCCGCCGTTAGCGCGCCAGCCTTCCTTTGAGTGCGGCGTGGACTTGCTCTGGATTGGCTTTGCCGTGCGACGCCTTCATCACCTGGCCGACAAGCGAGTTGAACGCTTTCACGCGACCGGCTTTATAGTCAGCGACGACCGCGGCGTTCGCTTTGACGACTTCGTCGACGATTGCTTCGATCGCACCCGCGTCGGAAATTTGCAGCAGGCCTTTCGCGGCGATGATCGCGTCAGCGTCACCGCCGTGCTCGCCCGCCCACATCGAGTCGAACACTTCCTTGGCCATTTTGGCCGAGATGGTGGCGTCGGCGATGCGTTCGACAAGCCGCGCAAGCTGCGCCGCGGAGACTGGGACGCCCTGCATCTCGATTTCCGCACGATTGACACCGGCGGCGACTTCGCCCAGTACCCAGTTGGCGAGCGTCTTGGCGCTGTCGCTTCCGGTGTTACCCATGGCGGCGACCGCGTCCTCGAAGTACGCGGCGAGTTCCCTGCTGGCGGTTAACGCCGCGGCGTCGTAGGCTGGCAATCCATATTGCGCCGCCCAGCGGATTTTCATTGCGGCGGGCAGTTCCGGCAACTCGGCCCGAATCCGCGCAATCCAGGCGTCGTCGATGATGAGCGGTGGGAGATCGGGATCAGGAAAGTACCGGTAGTCCTGGGCGTCTTCCTTGCTGCGCATCGACCGCGTCTCGTCGCGATCGGGATCGTAAAGCCGCGTTTCCTGGACGACGGCCCCGCCATCCTCGATCAGCGCGATCTGCCGGCGTACTTCGTAGTCGATCGCCTTTTCGAGAAAGCGGAAGCTGTTCAGATTCTTGATCTCGCAGCGTGTGCCGAGTGTCACGGCGCCCGCAGGCCGCACCGATACGTTGGCGTCGCAGCGGAAACTCCCTTCCTGCATATTGCCGTCGCTGATGCCGATCCAGCGGACCAGCCCGCGTAACGTCTTCGCGTAGGCCACCGCCTCCGCTGCCGAGCGCATCTCGGGTTCGGAAACGATTTCGAGGAGCGGGGTGCCGGCGCGGTTGAGATCGATTCCAGACATGCCGTGAAAATCCTCGTGCAGCGACTTGCCGGCGTCCTCTTCCAGGTGCGCGCGCGTCAGATGCACGGTCTTCTCCCCCTGCGGCGTGACTATGGCGAGCGACCCACCTGCGACGATCGGGATTTCGAATTGCGAAATCTGATAGCCCTTCGGCAAATCCGGATAGAAATAATTTTTGCGCGCGAAAATGCTGCGCGCGTTGATCGTTCCACCGACGGCAAGCCCAAAGCGTATCGCGCGTTCGACAGCGCCCTTGTTGAGCACCGGCAGTACGCCGGGCAGTGCCAAGTCGACCGCGGCGGCCTGCGTGTTCGGCGGGGCGCCGAACGCTGTCGAAGCGCCGGAAAAAATCTTGGCCGCGGTGCCAAGCTGCGTATGCGTTTCCAGGCCGATGACGACTTCCCACGTCATGACGTCACCGCTTCGCGAGAGACGTGCCGCGTGAAATCGGAGGGGCTTCGCAGATGCCAGTCGGTCGCCTGCTGGAAGCGATGCGCAACCCGCAACAAGTTCGCTTCGCTGAAGTAGTTGCCCTGGATCTGCAGTCCTATAGGCACGCCCGTGTTATCGAATCCGCATGGAATCGAGATGGCCGGCGCGCCCGTCAAGTTCGCGGCGATCGTGAACATGTCGTTCAAATACATCTGAACCGGGTCGTCGAGCTTGTCGCCCAGCTTGAACGCGGGTGTCGGCGCCGTCGGCCCCATGATCACGTCGCAATTCTGATACGCGCGCGTGAAGTCGTCGGCGATCAGCCGGCGCACCTGCTGCGCCTTTAAGTAATACGCGTCGTAGTATCCGTGCGACAGAACATAGGTTCCGACCAGAATCCGCCGCTTTACCTCGTCGCCAAATCCCTCGGCGCGAGTCTTCTTGTACATGTCGGTCAGCCCGTCGTAGCGCGCCGCGCGATGGCCGTAGCGCACGCCATCGAAACGCGACAGGTTCGATGACGCCTCGGCTGGAGCGATCACGTAGTAAACGGGGACCGAAAGATTGGCACTGGGCAACTCAACGTCAACCATGGTTGCGCCAAGTTGCGTGAATTGCGCGAGCGCTCCCTGCATCGCGGATGCGACGTCAGAATCGATGCCCTCACCGAAGTATTCCTTCGGCAAGCCGATGCGCAGCCCCGACAACGATTTCGCCGGTGCGCTCTCGCGTAACAGCCGCGTGTAGTCTTCGCGTGGCCGGGGCAGCGAAGTCGAATCGCGCGAGTCGTGACCGCACATCGCGTTCAGCATCAAGCCGCAGTCCTCCGCCGTTCGCGCGAACGGCCCTGCCTGGTCGAGGCTCGAAGCGAACGCAACCAGACCATAGCGCGAGCAACTGCCGTAAGTCGGTTTGAGGCCGCACACCCCGGTCAGCGCCGCCGGTTGACGAATCGACCCGCCGGTGTCGGTGCCGGTTGTCGCCGGCAGCAGCCGAGCTGCGACCGCAGCAGCAGAACCCCCGGAGCTCCCACCCGGTACGTAATCGGTGTTCCACGGGTTGCGGACCGGCCCGAACCAAGACGTTTCATTCGACGAGCCCATGGCGAACTCGTCCATGTTGGTCTTGCCGATGAGCACCGTGCCGGCCTCTTTCAAGCCTGCGACGACGAACGCATCGTACGGCGCGACGAACTGCGCGAGCATCCGCGAACCGCAGGTCGTCTTCAAGCCCGCGGTCATCAGGATGTCCTTGTGCGCGATCGGGATGCCGGTCAGCGGCGCGGCATCGCCGCGCCCCAACGCGTTATCGGCAGCGCGCGCTTGGGCGATTGCGCCTTCCGCGTCGATCGTAATGAATGCGTTCAACACCGGCTGCGCACGCTCGACCCGTTGCAGCACATCGGTTGTCAATTCGACGCTGGAAAAGCGCTTCGCCCGCAGCGCTTGCGAGACCTCAGTGATGGTTCCGGCGAACATGGAAATGGAGGCGGAACGACTGCGCCATGAGTGAGTTACATTCGAGAGCGAACATCCTGCACGACCGCGGACGGCTTGCTATTAGCGCCCGCCCTTCCCGTTCACTCGATCACCTTCGGTACCAGGTAGAGTCCTTCGGCCACGTCGGGCGCGACGCTTTGATAGAGCCGGCGCTGGTCGCTCGCCGTAACGACATCGTCGCGTAGCGGCAGCACGACGTCCTGCGCATGGGCCATCGGCACAATTCCTTGCGTGTCGACTTGATTGAGTTGGTCGATCATCGCAAAGATCGCGTCGAGCTTCATGCGAACCTGTTCTGCTGCGTCCGCATCGATCTCGATGCGCGCGAGATGCGCGATCCGGTGAACGTCGTCGAGCGTCAGTGCCATCGTCTGCGGTCAGGTGAGGAGCGCGTCAAAAGGCGATACGATCGCGGACGCTTCTTCCAAAGCCACGTCAGTCGATCCGCTTCAAACATGCGGCCAAATGGCAAAAAACCGCGTGAAATCAGTGCGAAAGCGAAGCACGTAGGTTATCATAACGCTCAACCATTTAAGAGGCGGCTCGCCACTCTCTCTCCGATTGGCGGAGGGAAAAAGGCGGGTGGCCGCGTGCAAGGCCCGACCCCTCAATGTTCGAATCCTTCAAAGGCTATTTTTCCAGCGACTTAGCAATCGACTTAGGCACTGCCAACACATTGATATACGTGCGTGGCAAAGGCATCGTGTTGAATGAGCCCTCGGTGGTCGCTATTCGTCAGGAAGGCGGTCCGAACGGCAAAAAAGTGATTCAGGAAGTAGGGCTCGCGGCCAAGCAGATGCTGGGGCGAACGCCCGGCAACATCACGGCCATCCGACCGATGAAGGACGGTGTCATCGCCGACTTCACGGTGACGGAACAGATGCTGAAGCAGTTCATCAAGAAGGTGCTCGAGTCGCGGCTGTTCTCGCCCAGCCCGCGCATCATCATCTGCGTGCCGTGCGGATCGACGCAGGTCGAACGCCGGGCGATCCGCGAATCCGCGCTCGGTGCCGGCGCGTCGAAGGTTTACCTGATCGAGGAGCCCATGGCTGCCGCGATTGGCGCCGACCTCCCCGTTTCGGAGGCCACCGGTTCGATGGTCGTGGACATCGGCGGCGGCACCACGGAAGTCGGCGTCATTTCGCTGGGTGGTATCGTGTACGCGGGCTCTGTCCGCGTCGGCGGCGATAAGTTCGACGAAGCGATCGTCAACTACATCCGGCGCAACTACGGGATGCTGATCGGCGAAACGACGGCCGAACTCATCAAGAAGACGATCGGCTCGGCTTTCCCAGGCTCCGAAGTCAAGGAAATGGAAGTGAAGGGACGCAACCTCGCCGAGGGCATCCCGCGCAGCTTCACGGTC
>Ga0136617_10004668_pt1 | contig 12273 bp, 8 predicted proteins | sample AntDrymUQ3222106_2_FD_129672 | JGI IMG/M metagenome (GOLD analysis project Ga0136617, IMG submission 129672) | Polar desert sand microbial communities from Dry Valleys, Antarctica - metaG UQ322 (21.06) | ecosystem: Environmental > Terrestrial > Soil > Desert | place: Antarctica: Dry Valley...
AGGGAACGCCTTCGAGATCGAACGTGTCGAGATCCTGGCCGCTGGCCGGGTCGTCGATCGAGACGCAGTCGCCCGTCCGCAGATCGCCGAAGTCGATGCGTCCGGCCTCGGTGATCTCGCCGGTGTCATTGCGTTCGACCTGGCTGAGTCCGAACCCCACCGCGAGCACGACCACGCCCACCCACCAGAGCACGGACAAGACCATGCCGAGGATCGCCAGAACCTTGCCTCGCTGCCGAGTGCCGGAGATCTTGACCAAAGCCACGATGCCGAGCGGTACAGCGATCAACAGGCCGAGCAACGGGACCAGCAGCCCGACGCAGAACGCGGCGATCGCGAACCCGTTTCGGCCGGTGGAAGCCCCTTCCCCACCGTCCCAAGCGCCCCCGGGGTAGTGCTGGGGAGCACCGTACGACGGCGGAGGACTGCCGTACGAGAGTTGCCCGCCCGCATAGGGGCCGGCAGGCGGCGGGTACTGGCCGCCAGGCGGCGGGTGATCGCCGCCGCCGGGTGATGGGTCCTGGCCGGCAGGCGGCGGGTATGGGCCGCCAGGCGGCGGGTATTGGCTCCCGCCGGGTGATGGGTCCTTGCCGCCGTACGACGGCGGGCCGGACCCGCGCCCCTCGCCTGAGCTCTGGTCACTCACAACGCCCTCACCCCTGCGTGGTCACCGTCGCCTCGTAGGGAGATCATCAACGACTCCAGGGCCAGCAGTGGAGCGATCTCGGTCTCCAGCAGCTCGCGAGTCTCGAAGATCGCCCCGAGCCGGGCCGTCGTCAGCTCTCCGGAGGTGGTGCGAGCCATCGTGTCGAGATCGTGGCGCAGCTCCTCGTTCACGAGGTCGGAGCCTGCGCCGAGTTGGAGCGCGAGCACGTCGCGGTAGAACGATGCGAGGTCGAGTAGGGAACGATCGATCGAGTCGCGTACGAACCTCTTGGCCCGCTGCCGGTGGTCGCGTTGGAGCTCCTTGTGTGCCGCGGCGAAACCAGTCGCCCTGACGCCGCGGCTGCCGGCGCCGTACGTCAGGTCGAGGTCGTGGAGCTCCTTCGCGTCCAGGGTCTCGCTGCGCGGCTTGGCTTCCTCGGCGGCGACGTCGATGAGGTTCGCGGCGGTCGTCATGCAGGCACCCAGGTCGCTGAGCTGGGTCGGGATCCGCAGCACCTCGCGCCGACGGTTGCGGCTGGACTCGTCCAGGGCCAGGGCACGAGCACGACCGATGTGGCCCTGCGACGCGCGGGCCGCGAACGACGCCACCGCACCGGAGACCCCCTCGCGATCGACCAGGTGCTCGGCCACGGCTGACGTCGGAGGGGTCCGCAGCACCAACGGTCGGCACCGCGACCGGATCGTGGCGACGACGTCCTCGACAGTCGGTGCGCAGAGCAGCCAGACGGTGCGTGGGGCGGGCTCCTCCAGGCTCTTGAGCAAGGCGTCGGCGGCGCGTTCGTGCAAGCGGTCCGCGTCTTCGACGATCATGATCTGCCAACGGTGGTTGGCCGGCGAGAGGGCAGACATCCGGACCGCCTCGCGGGCCGCGTCGGTGCGGATCACCGACTGTTCGGTCACGATCGATGTGACATCCGCGTGCGACCCGGCGAGCGACGTCCGGCAGGCAAGGCACTCGCCGCACCCGCGGCGTTCGCACTGCAAGGCGGCAGCGAAGGCGCGAGCGGCGTTCGACCGACCCGAGCCCGGCGGGCCGGTGAACAGCCACGCGTGCGTCATACCCGCTGACGGGTTGCCGGCCAGGGCGCTCTCGGCCGCGGTAACGGCGACCACCAGCACGTCGACGAGGCGTTGTTGGCCGACGAGGTCGTCCCACACGCTCACGAGCTCACACCACGGTGCTGCTGCGCCAGCCTCAGCAACGGGATGACGCGGGTACGGACCTCGGCGTGGATGGCGTCTCGATCGCGCTGCGCGTCGACCACGACGTAGTGATCGTGGTCGGCCGCCGCCAGGGCCAGGAAGGACTCGCGCACCCGCTGGTGGAACTCGAGCGGCTCGGCCTCCAGCCGGTCCGGCAGCTCGAAACGACCCAGCCCGTGTGTCGGGTCGACGTCGAGCAGCACGGTGAGGTGCGGTCGCAGGCCCGACGTCGCCCAGCGAGCCAACTCCTCGACCTCGGCGGCATCGAGGTCACGGCCAGCGCCTTGGTACGCCAGGGTCGAGTCGACGTACCTGTCGGTGACGACGACCGCGCTGCGGCCGAGGGCGGGGAGCACGAGCTTGTGCAGGTGCTCGGCCTTGTCGGCGGCGTACAACAACGCCTCGGCGCGATGGTCGAGCTCGCCCGTCTCGGGGGAGAGCAAGACGCCGCGGATCGTCTGACCGACGTCGGTGCCACCGGGCTGGCGGGTGAGGACGACGTCGTACCCGTCGGCGATCAGCCATTCGCGCAGCAGCTCCGCCTGCGTCGACTTGCCGGCGCCTTCACCGCCCTCGAACGCGACGAACAGTCCGCGCTCGGCGTAAGTCCTGGCGGCGGGTCTCACAGAGGTCCTCAGTTCGCGTCGCAGGGAGACACCGGGTCGGTCGTTCATGTGATGGTAGGAGAGCACGCCGGCGACGGTCATCAGCACTGCGGAGCCAAACATCGTGATCGCAGCACCGTTGTAGTCCAGCACCGCATCGTCGTTGATGCGCCAGCGGTGTTCGCCGATGAGGCCGGCGATCAAGGGGGCCGCGGCCAGCACCAGTGCGAGCGAGAGACGCACCACCATCTGCACGAACGCGAACGTCCTGCCGCGCAGAGAGTCGTCGACTTCGAGGCCGAGCAGGGTGTAACCCGTGACCCAGGCGGTGCCGGCGAAGAACCCCAGCACGACCGCGAGCACTGTCACGACGACGAGGTTGGCCACCAAGGCGATCAGGGCCAACACCATGCCGGCACCGGTCAGGCACACCCCGAACAGCCGCCGCCGCGTCATCGCCCGGAGCACGCGGCTGCCTCTGAGCATGCCGGTGCCGAGGCCAGCGAACACCGCAGCGAACAGCAGCCCGTAACCAGGGTCTCCGCCACCGAGGTCGGCGACGTACACCCGCGCCAGGCCGATCACGACGCCACCCGCGGCGAACGCGCCAGCGATGCCGAGCACCAGGCCTCGGATCAAAGGCGTGCCGAAGACGTACGTCCAGCCCTCGCGGATGACCGCGAAGACGCCGGTCGGTGCATCGGCGGCCAGCGAGGACCCGCGCGGGATGTCGTGCAGGGTCGCGATCACCAGGCCCGAGACCACGAACGAAACTGCGTTGAACACCAACGCCAGCACCACCGGCGCTTCGAGCACGTCGAACACGGAGTTCAGGCCCTTGGTCGACAGCGACAGCACCACGAAGATGCCCGCGGCAGGCAGCGCCGAGCCGTACGTCGTGGCGATGGAGATCTGGTTGGCGGCCTCGAGCTTGTCGGGTGGCACCAGGTTCGGGACGGTGGCGTCCTTGGCCGGCAGCCACACCAAGGTGATCGCCTCGATGATCACAGTGGCAATGAAGACCCAGGTCAGCGTGCCGATGAGCGGGATCGTCAGGAACACCAGGCCCCGGGCCAGATCGCCGACGATCAGCGTCGTACGACGGTCGAGACGGTCGGCGACGTAGCCGGCGAACGGGCCGAGCACGAGGGCGGGAACGACGCGGAGGAACAGCACGCCGGCGATGGCGAAGTTCTGGCTGGCGTAGCTGTCGTCGGCGAGCTGGCTGGCCATGGCGGTGAGCGCGAGCAGGCCCAGCCAGTCGCCCAGGCTGGACAGGCCGAGGCCGATCCACAGCCGTCGAAAGGCCGGGATCGAGAGGACACTGCCCCCCTGGGTCGGGGCGGAGAACGCCACCCGCTCAGCCTACGGCGCGAGGCCTGGCCCGAGGTTTGGGGAAGTCTGGCCCCGCCAGAGGGAGGCAGACCTTCCCCAAACCTCGAGGGTGACCCGTCGCGCCTTGGTCCTCAGCGCACCTGCACGGCCAAGTGCGACGAGCGATCCCGAGGGGCTCGATCAGCCGGCGGTTACTTCTTCGCGGCCGTGTTCTTGGCCGCAGTCTTTTTCGCGGCCGTCTTCTTCGTCGTGGATTTCTTGGCCGTGGACTTCTTGGCGGTCTTCTTGGCCGTGCGTTTCTTCGGGGCCGGGCCCTTGGCGCGTTTGTCGGCGAGCAACTCGGCCGCCCGCTCGATCGTGATGGTCTCGACCGCGTCGTCCTTGCGCAGGGTCGCGTTGATCTCGCCGTCGGTGACGTACGGCCCGAACCGGCCGTCCTTGACCACGACCGTGCCGCCGCTCGCGGGATCCGGCCCCAGCTCCTTCAACGGCGCGACCGCAGCGCGTCCACCCCGTTGCTTGGGCTGGGCGTAGATCGCCAGCGCCTCCTCGAGGGTGATCGTGAGGAGCTTCTCCTCAGCGTCGATCGACCGCGAGTCGGTGTCCTTCTTGAGGTAGGGGCCGTACCGACCGTTGAGCGCGGTGATCTCGTCGCCGGACTCAGGATCGACACCCACGACGCGGGGCATCTGCAGCAGCGTGAGCGCCTGTTCCAAGGTGATGGTGTCGAGCGACATCGACGTGAACAGGCTAGACGTGCGCGCCTTGGCCGACTTCGGCGCGTCATCGCCGAGCACCTCGGTGACGTACGGCCCGAAGCGACCGTTCTTCGCGACGACCAGGCGACCGGTCGACGGGTCAGTCCCGAGCTCCTGCTCGGCGCCGGCCGGGTTGGCGAGCAGCTCGCGCGCCTTGGCGAGCGTCAGCTCGTCGGGGGGAAGGTCGTCCGGCACGTTTGCGCGGGTGCCGTCGGCGTCTTCGACGTACGGCCCATAGCGCCCGACCCGCACCACGACGCCGTCGTCCAAAGGAAACGTCGACAGCTCGCGCGCGTCGATGTCGCCGAGCTCGGTGACCAGCGGCTTCAACCCGTCCTGCGTAGCGGAACCGAAGTAGAAGTCCGACAGCTCCGCGGTGGAGTCGCGCCTTCCCGCCGCCACCTCGTCGAGGATGTCCTCCATCCCCGCGGTGAAGCCGTAGTCGACGAGCCGGCTGAAGTGCCGTTCCAGCAACCGCACCACCGAGAACGCCAGCCAGGCCGGCACGAGGGCGCTGCCCTTCTTGTAGACGTAACCCCGGTTGAGGATCGTCCCGAGGATCGACGCGTACGTCGACGGCCGGCCGATCTCGCGCTCCTCGAGCTCACGCACCAGCGTCGCCTCGGTGTAGCGTGCCGGCGGGCGGGTTTCGTGGCCGGCCGCGTCGAGGGCCGCCACCGTCAACGCATCACCTTCTGCCACGTCGGGCAGCCGCGTCTCGCGGTCGTCGCGGTCGGCGTCGGGGTCGTCGTGCCCTTCGACGTACGCCTTGAGGAATCCGTGGAAGGTGATGACGCGACCGTTGGCCGAGAATTCGCAGTCCTCGCCCGACGCCGCCGCCGCCCCCAGCCGCACCGACACCGAACGCCCTTCGGCGTCACGCATCTGCGACGCGACCGTCCGCATCCAGATCAGCTCGTAGAGCCGGAACTCGTCGCCGGTCAGCCCGGTCCGTGCGGGCGTCCGGAACGTCTCACCGGACGGGCGGATCGCTTCGTGGGCCTCCTGGGCGTTCTTCACCTTGCTGGTGTACGTCCGCGGCTGGTCGGGCAGGTAGTCGCCGCCGTACAGCTCGCGGACCTGCGCACGAGCAGCCTGGATCGCCGTGCCCGACAAGGTCACAGAGTCGGTGCGCATATAGGTGATGTGGCCGTTCTCGTACAGCCGCTGCGCAACCGACATCGTGCGTGAGGCCCCGTAGCCGAACTTGCGCGACGCCTCCTGCTGCAGCGTCGTCGTGCGAAACGGCGCGTACGGCGAGCGTCGGTAGGGCTTGGCCTCCACCGTGCGCACCGCGAACTGCTGCTCACGCAACGCCGCCGCCAACGCGCCTGCCCGCTGCTCGTCGAGGTGCACCGCCTGCGCCGACGTCTCACGTAACACGCCCATGGACGTGAAGTCGCGACCCTGGGCGACCTTGCCGCCGTCGACGTTGACCAGCTTGGCGGGAAACGTCTGCGGCGTCTTGCCCTCGCCCGCGTCGAACGTCGCCTCGAGGTCCCAGTACGACGCCGCGCGGAACGCGATTCGCTCCCGTTCCCGGTCGACGACGAGCCGGATCGCGACGGACTGCACCCGCCCAGCGGACGTCCCGGTCATCACCTTCTTCCACAGCACGGGCGAGACCTCGTAGCCGTAGAGGCGGTCGAGGATCCGCCGAGCCTCCTGCGCCTCGACCAGGTTGTTGTCGATGTCGCGTGGGTTGGCCACAGCATTCGCGATGGCGGCCGGGGTGATCTCGTGGAACACCATGCGGCGCACCGGCACCTTCGGGTCGAGCTCGTCCAGCAGGTGCCAGGCGATGGCCTCGCCCTCGCGGTCCTCGTCGGTGGCGAGGTAGAGCTCGTCGGCGTCCTTCAGCAGCTTCTTCAGCTTGGTGATCTGGAGCTTCTTTTCCTTCGGCACGACGTACACGGGCCGGAAGCCGTCGTCGACGTTCACGCCGAGCCGTCCCCACGACTCGCCTTTGTACTTGGCCGGCACCTCCGACGCGTTGGTCGGCAGGTCACGGATGTGCCCGATCGAGGACTCGACGACGTACCCACGACCGAGGAAGCCCGAGATCGTGCGCGCCTTCGCCGGCGACTCCACGATGACGAGCTTGGTTCCGTCAGTGGCCACGGTCGCTTCTCCTCTCACGTACGTCGTCGGTCGGGCTCGGCCGGTGTCACGTCCGGCAACATCACCCCGGGCCAGCATGACCCAGGGTGAGTGTGCCCTGTCCGAGCGCACACGGTAGCGCGGCGCCACCGGTGATCACGGTCTGCTCCACTCACGGACGACACCGAACCGTGATCGCCCCGCGGTTAGGCGCCCTCCGCGGCCACCACGAACTCGTCCAGCAGGAACCCTCGGGCAGCGGCCACGACCTCCGCCCGCATTGATGATGCCTCAGCCTCCAATCCCGTCGAGAGCGCCCCCGCGATCAGCGGAACCGCTGATGCCCTGGCGACGCGATGAACTCGGTCGGTGGGCCACTCGGTCGTGGATCCGCGGACCAGATCACGGGTCACCATCACGAAGTCAGGTGTCGCGCCAGTTGCTCCAACGCGGGCAGGTTGACGCGGTCGCTGGTATCGAACTGTACGTACCGGCCCAGGCCGAGGGGTTCTGGATCGCCGACGGCGTCACGGATCCGATCCAGGGTCGGCCCGTCCGCGGGTAGGTGGTGAGCCGGGCGGCTTCGTGCGGAATACCGGGTCACCGCCACGTCGGCCGGGACCACGCAGCGAACCTCGGTCGCCGTTGCCGCCCACGGGTGGAGCAGGTCGAGGACGCGTCGCGTGTCGCGCCTCGGTGCCACCCAGATGTCGACGACGGCGACTCCGCCCACGGCCTCGAGGCTCGTCACGAGCTCAGCCTCGGCGTCCAGCCGCACCTGATGCCGATCAGGTGCGGCAGGCACCCCCGACCACCGGGCCTCCTTGATCGCGTCGAGCGAGATCACCGGGCGAGCCAGTCGGACGGCCAGGATCCTCGCGATCGTCGACTTGCCGGCGCCGGGCACGCCTGTCACGACCACCAATCCGTCACCCGGGGGTCTGGTCACAGGCTCACGAGGTTTGGGGAACCTCCAGCCTGCCCGGGCGGGGCAAGAGATCCCGAAACCCCACGGGTCATGGCGTGGAGGTGTCGAAGGTCTCGTGCCACGTCTTCGGGGAGGCCAGGTCGGGAAGGGCTTCCTGGTAGCGCCTCGCGAGCTCGGGCCATTCCCGTGACAGTCGCAGGTGCAATATCACCGACCTGTTGAGCAGCTCGCGGAACAGCTCAGGATTGCGCTTGTACCACGCCGCCGACGTACCGTCTGCCGACGAGACCAGGGCGGAGTCGAACTGCGACAGCAGCCACCACTTGAGATCGGCGTGGGAGATGCTCGCCTCCGGGTGTCGGGTGGAGAAGCCCCGAACCGGCAGCACCTGCCGAACTCCACCGAGGGCCATCGTCTTCACCCTCCCGATCCGGCCGTTAGGGGCAACCGGTGAGCGTCCCTTGCGCGGCGGCTTCTTGCGGCGCGGCTCGGGGAACATGTCGAGATCGGGCTTGGCGATGGAGTCGTCGTACTGCTTGCGCATGGTGTTGATCTCGCCGAGGCGTAGCTGCAGGTCGCGGTGCATCCGCTGCGGGCCCTCGAGGATGTCTTCGATGGCCATCAGCCCCATCTCGGCCGGGGCGTACTGCATCGACAGCAGGTGCTTGACCTGGGTCTCGAAGCTCTCCCGGACAAGCCGGCCACCCCGCTCGTACGGAGAGTGAAGCAGGGCCGCCACGATGCGGTTGCGGCGATGGAAGTACGCCTGCCAGTCGATCGTGTCGTCCTTCTCGTGCCACGGCACGTGCCAGACCGCGACGCCGGGAAGCGTGACCGTGTTGTAGCCGGCTTCGGCCGCCCGCAGCCCGAACTCCGCGTCGTCCCACTTGATGAACATCGGGAGCGACAGTCCGATCTCCCGGATGACCTGGGTCGGGATCAGGCACATCCACCAGCCGTTGTAGTCGACATCGACCCGGCGGTGCAGCCACTTCGAGGAGCGGAGGGACTGCAAGGCGAAGTTGTGCCCGTGCCGAGTGCCCGGGGCGGGTCCCCAGAACCAGCGCCACTTCGCCACGGTCTCGCCGAAGGCGTGCATCACCGTGCGGTCGTAGAGACTGAACATCTGACCGCCGACCATCACCGGCCGCTTGGCGAGGTCGGCAAAGGCGACGGCCCGCAGGATCCCCTCGGGCTCGCAGACCACGTCGTCGTCGAGGAGCAGCACGTAGTCGGCGCTGCCCTTGCTGGTCGCTTCGTCCATCGAGCGCGAGAAGCCGCCCGATCCCCCCAGGTTGCCCTGCTCGATCAGCCGGAGCTTGGCGCCGAGGTCGGCGGACACCTGCGTGAACAATTCGTGCTCGGCGACCTTCTGGTGGCCTTGGTCGACGACGATGACCTCGTCGAGCAGGTCCAGCACGGCGGGCTGCTTGGCCAACTGCACCAGTTGGTCGACGCAGAAGTCCGGCCGGTTGTACGTCGTGATGCCGATCGACAGCGTGCCCGGCTGCTGGCGGTCGGTCTCGAAGCCCCACTCCGCCGCGTGCAGGACGAGAGCACGGTCACCCCCCTCGATGTCGAACCAGTACCAACCACCGTCGATGAAAGGCTTGAGGGGCAGATCGAACTCGACCTGCTCGACTCCACGGCTGTCGAGGTTGGCCGAGTCGGCCCGTTGGACGTGTCCCTTGGCTGTGGAGCGATACACGTGCACTGTGCCGGACCCCTGGGCCGTGACGACCAGACGGACGGAGGCGAAGTCACTCCATCGACGCCAGTAGCTGGCCGGAAAGGCGTTGAAGTAGGTACCGAACGTGAGGCGCTTCTCCGGCCGAGCAGTGGCGGCGCCCTCGCCGACCGAACCGAAGTCACCGACGCCTTCGACCGCGCTGTTGCTCGTGTCGTCGTACGCGTGCTTGTCACCGTCGCGTCCGCGGATGTTGCGTTCCACGTCGTCTTCTTGGCCCGACTGTCGAGAGGTGCTCTCGCCACCGCCGAGCCCGGACAGCCCGTTCACGTACAGCGGCCTGATGTCGAGGTCCTGGTCAGCCCTGATGATCGTGCGCTGGACGATGCGCAGGGCAACGGGAGTGTCGGTCAAGATCGGTCCTCGAATTCGGGGGGTCTCAGAACGCCTCACGCTACCAGTGGCAGCGCCTCGTTCCGCTCGCTCGACCCGCCCCCTAGACCCGTCGAACCACGTGCCGGCACAGTCCCGGATGCGCAGGACTGGAACGCCGGTCTCGCCCGCGCAGCGGCCTCGAACCGACCTACGCCCTACGATGACCCGGTGCCACGCCGACCGCCGACCGTCTACCTGCACGTCGGCCCACCAAAGACCGGCACCACGTTCTTGCAAGACGTGATGTGGCGCAACAGGGAGCGACTCGCCGAGCAGGGTTACGCGTTCCCAGGCCGTCCCGTCGACCACTTCCGGGCCGCCCTCGACCTGCGCGAGATCGATTTCGGCGGGTACGACGACCCGCTGGCCGAAGGCGCCTGGGAACCCTTCGCGGCCGAGGCGCTCAAGAGCGCACGACGCGGCATCGTCGTCTCGCACGAAGTGCTCGCCGCCGCCAGCTCCGAACAGATCGGCACTGCCGTGCGCTCGTTCGCACCGGCCGACGTCCACGTCGTCTGCGGTGCCCGTGACCTGGCTCGCCAACTGCCGGCGGTGTGGCAGGAGTCGCTGAAGAACCGCAGGGTCCGGCCCTACCGGAAGTTCCTCAAGGTGGCGTTCAAGGACCAGCCGACCGGCTCACCCGCCAGGTTCTGGGTGGCCCAGGACCCGACTGCGGTGCTGGCGCGGTGGGGCGAGCACATCCCGCCCGAGCGCCTGCATCTGGTCACCGTGCCGCAACGCCGCACCTCCGAAGACACGCTGTGGCGAAGGTTCTGCACTGCCGTGGACCTCGATGCCACCGGCTTCGACCTCGACGTCGCCCGGGCCAACACGTCCCTCAGTCAGCCGGCATCGGAGGTGCTGCGTCGACTGAACGCCGTACTCCCCGAGGATCTCGACTGGCCTGCCTACGAGCGTCAGGTGAAACTGCGGTTCAACCGGCTGGCCGAGCGTGGGCTCCCAGGTGACCGGCTCACCGTCCCTCGTCGGTTGAAGGCCCAGGTGCTTGCGCGCAGCGAGCGGATCCGAGCCGAGCTGGCGGCCTCGCCCTACGACATCGTCGGCGACCTCGACGACCTCATCCCGAGCGACGACGCGTTCGGGTCGGTGCAGGACCCGAATCCCGAGGTGGTCACCGAGACCGCGGTCGCGATTCTTGCCGAACTCCTACTCGAACAGCCTCCCCGTGGTGCTGGGGCACCGCACCGCGCCCGCTCCGTCGTCCACCGGCTCCGGCGCAAGGCCTCGCGATGACCGCTCCGTCGGCGGCAGGCGCCCACAGCGCCGCGACCGGAAAGCGCGTGTACTTCCACGTCGGTGCGCCGAAGACGGGCACGACGTACCTGCAGCACGTCTTGTTGCACAACCGTGCGCGGCTGGAGAAGGCGGGCGTGCTCTACCCGTACGACGACCACGGGCAGTCGTTCCGCTCGATGCAGGACTTCCGGGGGGTGGGCTGGGGCAGCTCGCGACGCGGGAAGTTCGCCGGTGAGTGGGAGCTCGTCGCCTCCCGGGTCCGAGACTTCACGGGTCACACCGCGATCGTGTCGAACGAGCTCCTGGGCGGTTCGACGCCCGACCGCATCGCGGCTGGGGTGCGAAGCATGCAGCCGGCCGAGGTACACGTGGTGTTCACTGCGCGCGACTTCGCCCGGCAGCTCGTCTCGGACTGGCAGGAGCACATCAAGCACAAGCACACCGTGACCCTCGAAACCTTCGTCGACGACCTGATCGAGCACGGCCTGGATGCGCCCGCCCCGTTCGGAGAGCTGTTCTGGGGCATGCACGACGCGACGTACGTGCTCGCCCGTTGGACCGAGGTCGTCGACCCGGCTCACATCCACCTCGTCACGGTGCCGCACCCGGGAGCACCGAACGACACCCTCTGGCGTCGGTTCTGCGAGGCCACCGGCCTGGACGCGGAGCGGTACGACATCGCGATCGACCGGTCCAACCCGTCGATGGGAGTAGCGGAGACCGAGCTGGTGCGACGCATGAACGCCGACGTCCGCGGGATGGCCGACGAGACCTACGACCCGCTGGTACGGGTTTACCTGGCGGAGGAGGTGCTCGGTGGGCAGCCACCGAAACTGACGCTTCCCACAGGCAGGATGCCTTGGGTCGAGCAGCGCTCTCGTCGCCTGATCGTGGAGCTCAAGAAAGCGGATTACCTCGTAGTGGGCGATCTCGAGGAGCTCATGCCGCGGCCGGTGGAGCACGAGCCGTACGTCTCCCCCACCGCCTTGACCGAGGCGGACCTCGCGGCACCGGCCATTCGCGCGGCGACCGGGCTGCTGAAACAGGCGGGGCGACAGCGTCGGCGCATCATCGACCTCCAGAACGTCGCTGACGGCATCGTGACACCGTCGCGCCCAGTACGTGAACGCGGCGTTGCGCTGTACTGGCGGGCGCGCGGTCGCGCCGGACGGGTGGCCCGCCGCCTCGGTCTCAAGCGCTAGTCCCATAGACGTTCAGGGGACGTGGCGCTTCTTCGCCCGCATCCGCTTCTTGGCCCGTTTCGCCTGACGGGCAAGGGTTTCGCGCTCCGCCAGCAAG
>Ga0136617_10004669_pt1 | contig 12272 bp, 11 predicted proteins | sample AntDrymUQ3222106_2_FD_129672 | JGI IMG/M metagenome (GOLD analysis project Ga0136617, IMG submission 129672) | Polar desert sand microbial communities from Dry Valleys, Antarctica - metaG UQ322 (21.06) | ecosystem: Environmental > Terrestrial > Soil > Desert | place: Antarctica: Dry Valley...
GACGGATGCCGGCCAGCTCGGTGCCGGCGCCGACCTGCGGCGTCATGTACTCGCCCGGGATCATCGACTGCACCTTGCGCAGGACGGCGAGGTCGAGCGTGCGCAGGACCTGGTCGGGCACCGCGCCGGGTCCGGGCCGGTCGGGCGTGCGCGACGCCGGGCGGGCGAGGCGGCTCACGGCAGCCGCCCCGAGCGCACGAGCCCGACGAGCAGCCCGGCCAGGAGCAGGACCAGGCCGCCGCCGGCGAACGCCGCGGTGACCTCCTGCTTCTCGTTGCGCGTGGCCAGCCCGCGCCCGAGGTTGGCGTAGACGACCTCGAGGTCGCGCGCCGTCGGGGCGGTGAAGAAGCGCCCGCCGGTGGTGCGGGCGATCGTCTCCAGGGTGGCCGTGTCGGGCGGCACCGGCGTGGTCTTGCCGTCGGAGGTCTGCAGTTGGCCCGCCTGGGTCCCCAGCGCCACCGCGTAGATCGGGACCTTGAACTGCCGGGCCCGCCTGGCCACGGCGCGCGGGTCCACTCCGCGGGTGCTCGCGCCGTCGGAGAGGAGGAGGATGGCGCCCGGCAGCCGGCGCGGGCGCCCGTCCGGGCCGGTCACCGGCGTGCGGATGGCGTCCAGGCCGAGGGTGAGGCCGTCGCCCATGGCGGTCGCGCCGCGCACCTTCAGGCCGTCGAGCACGCGCAGGACGGCGGAGCGGTCGGTGGTCGGCTCGGCCAGCTGCTCGGCCACCGAGTTGAACGACACCAGCCCAAGCCGGAACTCGTCGGGCAGCGTGCGGGTGAGGCCGCGCGCCGCCTCGCGCGCCGCGGTCAGCCGGTTGGGCCGCACGTCGGTGGCGTTCATCGAGCCCGAGGTGTCGTGCACGAGCATCACCGTGCCCTGGCGCTGCTCCACCGCGATCGTGCGCTCGGGCCGGCCCAGCGCGAGCGCCAGCGCCAGCAGGGCGAGCAGGGCGAGCAGCGCCGGCAGGTGGCGCGCGCGGGCCCGGCCGGCGACCCCGGCCAGCACGTCGACGGCGGGATAGCGGACCGCGTAGCGCTGGCGCCGCCGCTGGGCCGCCACGTAGGCCAGGATCGCGAGCGGGACGAGGACGAGCCCCGCGAGCAGCAGGGGCTCGCGGAAGCTCATCGCGCCCCCGGGGCCTCCTCGGCCAGCTCCAGCCGCGGCACGGGGACCCGCTCGAGCACGTCGTCGAGCACGCGGTCGGCGTCCACGCCGGCGGCGAGCGCCTCGTAGGTGAGCACGAGCCGGTGGCGCAGCACGTCGCGCGCGAGGTCGCGCACGTCGGTGGGCAGCACGTAGTCGCGCCCGCGCAGCAGCGCGAGCGCCCGGCCGGCGTGCACGAGGTTGATCGAGCCGCGCGGCGAGGCGCCGAACTCGACCCAGCCGTCCTCCCCCTGGTCGCGCGTGGCCGTGGTCAGGCTGACGGCGTACTCCATCACGCGCCGGTCGACGTAGACCTCGTGGGCGGCGCGCTGATGGCGGGCCAGGGCGGCGGGGGAGAGCACCTCGCGCACCCGCTCGCCGCCGGCCAGCGAGCGCTCGACCACCGCGACCTCGTCGCGGGCCGCCGGGTAGTCGACGACGAGCTTGAACATGAAGCGGTCGACCTGGGCCTCGGGCAGCGGATACGTGCCCTCGGACTCGATCGGGTTCTGCGTGGCCAGCACCAGGAAGGGGGCCGGGACGCGGTGGGTCTCGTGCCCGATCGTGACCTGGCGCTCCTGCATGACCTCGAGCAGCGCCGACTGCACCTTGGCCGGCGCACGGTTGATCTCGTCGGCGAGCAGGAAGTTGCAGAACACCGGCCCCAGCTCGACGTCGAAGCCGCCGGTGTCGGCCCGGTAGATGCGCGTGCCGACCAGGTCGGCGGGGACCAGGTCAGGCGTGAACTGCAGCCGCTTGAAGGTGCCCCCGAGAACGTCGGCGACGGTCTTGACGGTCAGCGTCTTGGCCAGGCCCGGCACGCCCTCGAGCAGCACGTGCCCGCCGGCCAGCAGGGCGACGAGCAGCCGCTCGAGCATCCCCTCCTGGCCGACGATCACGCGCTTGACCTCGAACAAGGCGGACTCCAGCGCGGCGTGCGCCTCGCGGGCCGGATGGTCCGCGTGACCCTCGACCGCCCGCAGGCGGAGGTCCTCGGTGCTCACGGTGCTCTCGGTTCTCCTTGGACGATGGTGGGCGCGGCCCGCGCTCATCCCTGCCGGATCTGGTCGGGACGCTTGCCGAGCTCGACCTCGATCGTACGCTCCCGGCCGCCGCGCTCCACCGTCAGCTCGACGCGCTCGCCCGGCTTGCGCTGCAGGACGGCGCCGCTGAGGGCGCTGGGATCGTCGATCTCCTCGTCGCCGAAGCGGGTGATGCGGTCGCCTGGGCGCAGCGCCGAGCCGGCCGCCGGGCCGCCCGCCGTGAGGTCGGCGACGACGGCCCCGTCCTGGCCCGGATCCTGGGTGGTGGAGACGCCGAGGTAGGCGCGCTCGATGTCGCCGCCCTTGATCAGCTGGGGCACCACGTCCCTGACCGTGTCCACCGGCACGGCGAAGCCGACCCCCGAGTTCTGGCGCGAGGAGGAGGCGATCTGCGAGTTCACGCCGATCACGCGGCCCTGGCCGTCGAGCAAGGGGCCGCCCGAGTTACCGGGGTTGATGGCCGCGTCGGTCTGGAGCACGCCGGAGATCGGGAACCCGTTGGGCGACTCGATCTCGCGGTCCAGGGCGGAGATGATGCCGGTGGTCACGGTGCCCGACAGCCCGAACGGGCTGCCGATGGCGATCGCCGAGTCGCCGGGGCGCAAGCTCCCCGAGGCGGCCAGCGCGATCGGCTTGGAGGTCTTGGGGACCGAGCCGGCGTCGACCTCGAGCACGGCGAGGTCGGTGGACGCGTCCTTACCCAGCAGCTTGGCCGGGAGCGGATCGCCGTCGGCGCCGAGCCGCACGCTGAAGCGGCTGCCGGCGGAGACCACGTGCTCGTTGGTGACCACGCGACCGGAGCCGTCGAGCAGGAAGCCCGAGCCGGAGGCCTCGCCCTGCGGGCCGCCGAGCGGCGAGCCGCCACCGGCGCCGGACGCCTGGATGAAGGCGACGCCGCCCGACACCTTGGCGTAGATGTCCGAGACGCTGCCCACGGTGGCCTTGGGCTGGGCGATCTGCGTGGTCTGCTCGGGCGCCTGGCGCGTGACCACGCGCTCGGTCTGGTCGAACACGCCCGCCACCGCGAGGACCGCGATGACGAGGCCGACCGCCGCAGCGCCGAGGAAGACGAAGAACAGGTTGGAGAGTCGTGAGGAGCGCTGCATGGCTCCCAGGGTGGTTCCGCATGGATAACCGCCGCTAAACGTTGGTTGGGCCGCGATGAAGAGGAGACCAGGGGTCTGACCCACTCCCAGCGACCTCCGGCTGCCGCGATGCGGTCTGCAGTGGGTCAGACCCCTTCCTCCGGCTGCTGCGACGCGGTCTGCAGTGGGTCAGACCCCTCCGGCGGCCAGCGCGCGGCCCAGCGCCTCGCCTGCGGCCTCCAGCTCGGGCGGCGTGCCGGCCTCGGCCACGACCTGCAGGTCGACCATGCGCTTGCCGAACGGGTCCAGCGCGTCCTCGCCCACGATCGCGTGCAGCGGCACGCCGGCCTGGCGCGTGCGTGTGCCGATCTCCCCCACGATCCCGCCGCGCAGGGTGGCCGCGTCGAGTCGGCCCGTGCCGGTGACCACCGCCCGCGCCGCGCGCATGCGGGCGTCGAAGTCCAGCGCGTCGAGCATGAAGGCGGCGTCCGGGACGACGATCCGCACGTCGCGGGGCCGCGGCGGCGCCGCCTCGCCGCCTGCCAGCACGACGACCCGGGCGCCGGCCGCCACGGCGGCGTCGAGCTGCCCGACGTGCTCGATCACCGCGGTGCCGCCGTCCTCGAGCAGCGCGATCTCGCCCACGCACTCCCCGCCCAGCGCGAGCAGCAGCGCCTCCTGCACGCCCGCCAGCGGGCACAGGTCGGGCGGCAGCAGCCCCGCGCGCTCCAGGCCGCGGCCGATCGCCCCCGCCGCCACCGCCGCGCGCAAGCCGCCGCCGAAGGCGTCGGGTGCCACCAGCACGGGCCGTTCGGCCACCACGGCCACGGGCGCATCCTGTCAGGCTTCGCCCGTGGCGCGCACGGACCACAGGACCTACGAGCTCGACGGGCGCGAGGTGCGCCTCTCCAACCCCGGCAAGGTCTACTTCCCCCGGGCGGGCATCACCAAGGGGCAGCTGGCCGACTACTACGTCGCCTGCGCGGACGCCACGCTCAACCACCTGCGCGAGCGGCCCACGGTGCTCAAGCGCTACGCGGGCGGGATCGCGGAGAAGCCGTTCTACCAGAAGCGCGTGCCCGCGAAGCGGCCAGAGTGGATCGAGACCACGGTGCTGCGCTTTCCCTCCGGGCGCAGCGCGGAGGAGCTGGTGCCGAGCGACGCCGCGCACCTCGTGTGGGGCGTGTCGCTGGGCAACGTGGACTGGAACCCGCACCCGGTCCGGCGCGCCGACCTCGACCACCCCGACGAGCTGCGCGTCGACCTCGACCCGATGCCCGGGGCGCCGTGGGACGCCGTCCGCCGCGTGGCGCTGGTGGCGCGCGACGTGCTCGCGGAGCACGGCCTGCGCAGCTTCCCCAAGACGTCGGGCTCGCGCGGCATGCACATCCCGGTGCGGATCGAGCCCGAGTGGGACTTCACCACCGTGCGCCGTGCCGCACTCGCCCTGGCCCGCGAGGTCGAGCGGCGCGTGCCCGAGCTGGCGACGTCGCGCTGGTGGAAGGAGGAGCGCCCGCCCGACGCGGTGTTCGTCGACTACAACCAGAACGCGAAGGACCACACGGTCTGCAGCGCCTACTCCGTGCGCCCGGTGGCCGACGCCCGCGTGTCCTGTCCGCTGGACTGGGACGAGGTGGCCGACTGCGAGCCGGCCGCGCTGCGGTTGGACACGGTGCCGGCTCGGCTGGCCGAGCGCGGCGATCCCAGCGCCGACATCGACGCGCACCCGGGCCGCCTGGACGCGTTGCTCGACCTCGCGCAGCGCGACGAGGAGGACCGCGGGCTGTCCGACGCGCCGTGGCCGCCGCACTTCGCCAAGCAGGCCGGCGAGCCCAAGCGGGTGCAGCCGAGCCGCGCCCGCGCCGACTGACGTGGCGCCCGCGGCATGTCGCGCACGGCGCGACCGCCGTTGGTCGCGTTGAGCGGCGGTTAAGGGCTGTGAGGAGGGTTTCGCGCGCGCCCGGACTCCGTGGCAGACTGCGGGGATGCCGTCCGCCCGACCCGCCACCGCCGGCGCCGGTCTTGCGCCGGGGCCCGACGACCCTGCCTTCTCGGCGCTGCAGGGCGCGCTCGGCGTGCTCGGCGCCAAGTGGAGTCTCGCCATTCTCGCCCGCCTCAACAGCGGCACGCACCGGTTCAACGAGCTGCTGCGCCAGACCGACGGCGTCTCGCGCCGGATGCTCTCCGCCACGCTGCGCCAGCTCGAGCGCGACGGACTGGTCCTGCGCCACGTCTACGCGCGCGTCCCGGCCCGCGTCGAGTACGAGCTGTCCGACAGCGGCGAGGCGCTGCTGCTGGCGCTCGCGCCGCTGATGGACTGGGGCGCCCAGCACCGCGAGGAGATCGCCGCTGCGCGCGAGCGCTACGACCGCCTGCAGGCGTGGCGCGCCACCGGCCAGGAGCTGCAGGCGCAGGCCCAGGCCCACAGCCGCCAGCCGCGCGTGCCGGGTCTGTACTGATCCGCTCGCGGCGCGCGAACGCCGCGGGCGCCTGGGCCGCTCACGGCATCCGGTAGAGCACCACCGGGACCTTCGCGCGCGCCAGGTCGGCGCCCAGCTGCCGCGCGTACGGGTGATCGTCGGCGCCGCGCGCGCCCCGGTTGGCGATCGCGAAGAACGCCTTGCCGGCGCGCCGCGTGACGCTGAAGCGCGCGCCGTAGCGGGCCAGCACCCCACGCGCCGCCCGCTCGCCGCGGGCGCGCACGACGAGCCGCAGCGGCGAGTGCAGGCCACTCAGGCGGCCGGCCGCCGCCCGCGCCCGGACGCGCCCGCTCGCCCGCGCCACGGTCGCGGCCGCCGGGTCGGGACCGATGATCGCGTTGCGGGTCAGGCGCTGCGTGCCGTCGGCGAACGCGCGGAAGTTCGGGTCGAAGCCGAACAGCACCGCCCGGCCCTCCCCGACCGCCTCGTCGGTGACCGCCGCCGTGCCGGCCAGCCCCGCCTCGCCCTCGAGCAGGCCGGAGACGAAGAAGTCCTCGCTGCCCGCCGCCGGGTAGCGCAGCGCCGCCGCGGCGGCGCCGCGCAGCACGTAGCGACCCTCGTACAGCGGCCAGGCGAACGGGCCGACGCCGGCGGCGAGCGGGCTCGCGGTGTCGACGGCGGCGCGCACCAGGCTGCCGGGCGTCTCCACCCCGGCGGTGGGCGCATCGGCGAACTCGGTTGCCGAGACGCCGAGCGCTGCGGCCAGGGCCGCGCCGTCCTGCCACCCGACGTAGCGCCCGCCGCCGGTCACCCAGTCGCGGATGGCGGCCTGGCCCTCGGGACCGAGGTCGCCCAGCGCGTAGGGATCCTCCGGGAACTCCGGGTCCTGGAACGCGTAGCCGTCGGGCACCAGCAGGACCTCGGCGCCGGCCAGGCCGCCGGCGCGGATGTCCTCGGCGCTGACGTCGCGGTAGGCGATGCCCCAGCGGTCGAGCGTGTAGCGCAGCCAGCCGCTGGACTCGCGCCCGCGCGAGAACGTGGGCGACATCGAGTAGAGCGCCACCGCCGGCGCCGCGCCCGGCGGCGCAGGCTCGGGCGGGGCGGGCAGCGGCGGCACGCGCGACGAGCGCGGCGCCAGCCGGTCGCCCGAGTAGCCGCCGTCGAGGTTGAGCAGCAGCGGGTTGCTCCAGCCCGTGATGTCGTAGGCGTAGGAGACCGGCGAGTAGGTGTCCTCGTTGAGCAGCGCCTGGACCCAGTGCTTCTGGCGCTGGGCCATGGGGATCCAGTAGGTGCCCGCCGGCAGCGTCGCGGCGCGGCCGGGGCGGCCGTAGGGCTCGTAGCCCGGGACGTCGAGCGGGGCGGTCAGCCGCCGCACCTCGACGTCCATCCGCTGCAGCCGGCGCACGAGCGTGCGCACCTCGGCCCGGCGCTCGGGGTCGTCGGCGCGCAGGAAGTAGTGGCGCACGCGCAGGTCGGGCACGGGGTTCTCGACCACGTTGCCCGGCTCGTAGGTCCGGTTGGGCTCCAGCACGCCCAGCTCGCCCTGCGCCCGGGCGTCGCGCCAGCCGCCGGCGTACTCGCGCAGGATCCGCTCCTTGTTGCGCACCGCCGCGGTCAGCGAGGTCCACTGGGTGATGTACTGCTCCAGCACCCGCTCGGGCGCCGGATCCGCGTTGTTCTTCTCGAACGTCATGCCGGCCGCGCCGAACCCGTTGGCCGGCACCGTGTCGCCGTAGCCGGCGTAGAAGAGGTCGTAGGTGTCGTAGTTGAAGAAGGGGATGCCGCGGCGGGTGAACTCGGCCTGCATGGCGGCGCCGTAGATGCCGTTGATCCAGTCCACCGCGCGGTCGTCGATCTCGTGGTAGACCGGATCGGCGTTGGGCGGGAAGAAGTAGTCGTCGGCGCCCATCTCGTGGGCGTCGATGAACAGCACGGGCGGGTAGCGGCGCAGGAACTCCAGCTTGCCCTCCGTCTCGGGCTGGGTGCGCGCGAACCAGTCGCGGTTCATGTCGAAGCCGTTGGCGTTCTGGCGCGTGTCGGCCTCGCGCCCGTCCGGGTTCTGGGTCGGGAGGATGACCACGATCGCCTCGCGCAGGATCTGCTCGGCGCCGCAGTCGCGCCGGGCGGCCAGCTCGTAGAGCACGCGCAGCGCCGCGTCGGTGCCGCTCTCCTCGCCGCCGTGGACGTTGCCGGCGATCCACAGGATCGCCGGGTTGCGGCGCACGATGCGCTCCGCGGCCCGCGCCGGCGTGTCGGGATCCATCAGCGCCATCGCGCCGGCCCGGATGCCCTTGAGCGCGCGCGGGGAGAGCCGGCGCGGCTCGCCGACGATCGCGTAGTGCAGCGGGCGGCCCTGGACCGAGCGGGCCAGGGTGCCGGAGATCACGCGCCGGCTGGCGCGGTCGACGGCGGCGAGGTAGGCGTCGGACTCCCCGACGGTGACGTCGCGCTCGCCGAGCTCGATGCCGATCACCGACGTCGCGGTCGGCACGGCCGCGCGCACGTCGCCCACCGCCCACGGGTCGCACGGCGGCAGCTCCCGCGCCGTCGCGGACGTCGCCGTCCCCGCGAGCCCTCCGATCACGAGCGCCGCCACCAGCACCGACCTGCGCATCGAACGCCTCCTTGGCCTGACCGAGGCCGGGAAAGCTACCCGGTACGAGGGGTCTGACCCCTTTAGGTTTGAAGCTGGTCGGTGCGGCAGTCGCGCGGGTCCTTGTCCTCGCGCCAGCGGGCGACCTTGGTGCCGTGGCGGATGCGGTCGTTGGAGACGTGGTCGAACGTGACCTCGACGACCAGCTCGGGGCGCAGGCCGACCCACTCCAGCTCGCGCTCGGACGCCCAGCGGCTGGGGTCGGCGGACCCGCGCTCGCCGGTCTCGTACGGCGCGAGCCGCTCCGGCAGCGCGCGCTTCTCCTTCGCCGAGAAGCCGGAGGAGTGCCCGACCACGCGCAGCTCGCCCTGCGCGTCGTAGAGCCCGAGGATCAGCGAGCCGAGCGTGTTCTCCTCCTTGCCCGGCCGCCAGCCCATCACGACGGCGTCGATCGTGCGCACGCGCTTGATCTTCATCATGCCCACCCGCTCGCCCGGCCGGTAGGGCTCGTCCTGGCGCTTGGCGATCACGCCCTCGGCGTCCTGCAGCCACGGCTCGGCCTCGCCCGGGTCCTCGGTGGACGGGGTCAGGTCGACGGGATCGGCGACCAGCGCGGCGAGCCGGTCGCGTCGCTCGGCCTGGGGCAGCTCGAGCAGCACCTCGTCGCCGTGGGCGAGCAGGTCGAAGGCGATGAACGTCGTCGGGGTCTGCTCGGCGAGCATGGCGATCCGCGAGGCGGCCGGGTGGATGCGCTGGCCGAGCGCGTCGAAGTCCTGCCGGCCGTCGGCGTCGAAGAGGACGATCTCCCCGTCGAGCACGTAGCGGTCCTTCGCGAAGGCCAGCTCGGGGAAGTAGCGGCTGAGCGGCCTGCCGTTGCGCGACTGTAGGTGCACGTCGCTGCCGTCGACGAAGGCGAGCGCGCGGAAGCCGTCCCACTTGGGCTCGTAGACCCAGCCGTCGCCGGTGGGCAGCGCCTTGGCGGTGCGGGCGAGCTGGGGCAGGACGGGCGGCGTGAGCGGCAGCGACATGGGCGGGCGATCCTATCCGTCCTCTAGAACGACCGACGCCCCGCGGTGGGCGGGGCGTCGAGGGGAGTTATGAAGAGCGGCTCTGCTACGCGATCGGGGAGCGCTCGTCGAAGCCGGGCCGGGACTCGGCACCGAACTTGTCGACGAGAACGCCCAACGCGAGGGAGGCCGCTGCGATGGCGATGAGCGTGATCATGAGTTCAGTATCGACAGGGAGGTGGTCAAGTTCAATCCTTGAGTTGACTTCGGGTTGTATAGCCTTGCCCTATCGATGACGTTGCAGCAGCTGAGATATTTCCTGGCCGCCGCAGACGCCGGCTCGTTCTCCGGCGGCGCCGCCGCGCTGCAGCTGGCCCAGCCCAGCCTGTCCGACCAGATCCGGCGCCTGGAAGCCGAGCTCGGCGTCGACCTGTTCGCCCGCGCCGGGCGGCGGCTGGCCCTCACCGAGGCGGGTCGCCAGCTGCGTCCGCACGCCGAGCGCACGCTGGCCGCCGCCGAGGAGGCCGCCGCCTCCGTGCAGGACGTGCGCAGGCTGCAGGGCGGCACCGCGTCGTTCGGCACGTTCGGCTCGGCGCACCACTACCTGCTGGGCGACCTGGTCGAGGACTTCCGCCGCCGCCATCCCGACGTGCGCGTGCGCGTGGTCGGGCAGAACTCGGCCGAGGTCGCCGACGCCGTGCGGGAGGGAAGGCTGGAGGCGGGGCTGATCGCGCTGCCGGTCGACGACCGCGGCCTGGAGGTGCGCTCGGCGCTGCGCGAGGAGAACCACTATGTCAGCGCCGATCCGGCGCACACGCGCAGGCCGATCACCATCGAGGCGCTCGCCGCGGCGCCGCTGATCCTCTACGACGCCCGCTGGGGCCCGGTCGACCCGCTGCGCCGCCAGCTGGCCGAGCGCGCCCAGCACGCCGGCGTCCGGATCGACCCGCAGATCGAGGTGGAGTACCTCACCGCGGCGCTGGACCTGACCGCGCGCGGGCTGGGCGACACGGTGGCGGCGCCGACCATCCTCGCGCCGCGCGGCTACGGGCACCTGCACTCGGTCGCGCTCGCCCCGCCGCTGTACGACACCTTCGCCTTCATCACCCGCCGCAACGCCCACCTCTCGCCCGCCACCCGCGCCTTCATGGCGCTCGCGGAACGGCGCGTCGCCGTCATCGGGCCCGACGTATGACGGTTACGATGGGCGGATGGCCCACGTGCACGCGACCGTCGCCGAGGAGGAGTACCTCCAGACCATTTTCTGGCTCCAGGAGGCGGGCCTCCCCATGACCGGGGCCAACGTGGCGCGCGCCATGCAGCTCTCCGCGCCCACCGTGCACGAGATGATCGGCCGGCTGCAGAAGGACGGCTACATCACGCGCGGGGCCGACAAGGCGCTGCTGTTCACCGACGAGGGCCTCGAGCACGCGGCCGGCGTGGTCCGCCGCCACCGCCTGATCGAGCGCTTCCTCACCGACGTGCTCGGGATCCCGTGGGACGAGGTGCACGAGGAAGCGGAGCGGCTCGAGCACGCCATGTCGCCGGTGCTCGAAGCGCGCATGCTGGCCGCCATCGGCGAGGCCAAGACCTGCCCGCACGGCCATCCCATCCAGGGCGGCCAGCGCCTGTCGGGCGTCCCGCTCGCCGACGTGCAGGCCGAGGCGACGGTGCGCATCCTGCGCTTCGAGAACGAGGCGGAGGAGCTGCTGCACTACCTCAAGGGCGCCGGCGTCGAGCCCGGCCTAGAGGGCACGGTCGAGGAGACCGACGCCGAGCACGTCGTGCTCTCGCTGGGCGGCGCGCGGGTGGAGCTGACCCACTCGGTGGCCGAGACGGTGTCGGTCACCGCCGATCCCTCGCCGCCGGCGCGCACCGCCCCGCCGCCCGAGCAGCTGATCCTCTCCAAGGACCGCTACGGCCGTTAGGTACTACGCGGCGAGCCGGCGCAGGCGGTCCAGGCCGTCCCAGACGTCGACGAAGCGGGTGTAGAGCGGGGCGACCGCGAGCCGGATCACGTCCGGGTCGCGGAAGTCGGGCACCACGCCCGCCCGCTCGATCATCGCCGCCGCGATCCCCCGCCCGTCCGGGTGGCGCAGCGCGACGTGCGAGCCGCGCCGTGCCGGATCGCACGGGCTCGCGAGCGTGAAGCCGAGCGGCGCGAGCCACGCGTCGTGCAGCGCGATCAACAGCTCGGTCTGGGCGGCTGCCTTGGCCGCGAGCCGGGCGATGCCCGCCTCCCCCGTCAGCCGCGCGCCCTCCTCCACGGCGGCGAGGCCGAGGATCGAGGGCGTGCCGGCCAGGAAGCGGCGCACCGACGGGTCGGGATCGTGATCGCGCTCCATCGCGAACTGGTCGCGCTGCGCGAACCAGCCCCAGATCGGCGAGCGCAGTCGTGGTTGCAGCTCGGCGGCGACGTAGAGGTAGCCGGGGGCGCCGGGCCCGGCGTTGAGGTACTTGTAGGTGCAGCCCACGGCCAGCTCCGCGCCGGCCGCGTGCAGTCCGATCGGGACGGCGCCGGCCGAGTGGCTGAGGTCCCAGATCAGCGTGGCGCCGCGCTCGGTGACGGCCGCCTGCAGCGCGGGCAGGTCGGCCAGCTGCGCCGTGCGGTAGTCGACATGGGCGAGGACCACGATGTCGCCCCGGCCGCAGGGGAGCGTAGCGGCGTCGGGCGCGCCGTCGAACAGGCGCAGCTCTAGCCCGCGCCGGGCGGCGATCCCCTCCAGCACGTGGCGGTCGGTCGGGAAGTTCCCGCGGTCGGTGACCAGCGCGGGGCGCCCGGCGTCGCCTCCACTGGCGGCCGGCGCCGCCGCGGCGGGGGGACGGGCGTCGCCTCCGGTGGCGGCGGGCACCGCCCCCGCGGCGGCGGGGCGAGCGTCGAGCACGGCGCAGACGAGCTTGTAGAGGTTGACCGTGACCGAGTCGGTGACCACCACCTCGCCGGGCCGAGCGCCCAGCACGTGCTCGGCGAGCAGGTCGCC
>Ga0136617_10004670_pt1 | contig 12271 bp, 9 predicted proteins | sample AntDrymUQ3222106_2_FD_129672 | JGI IMG/M metagenome (GOLD analysis project Ga0136617, IMG submission 129672) | Polar desert sand microbial communities from Dry Valleys, Antarctica - metaG UQ322 (21.06) | ecosystem: Environmental > Terrestrial > Soil > Desert | place: Antarctica: Dry Valley...
CTCCGACCCGGACGCCGCGTCGGGCTCGGGCTCGGTCTCTGGCGACGGGGGGGTGACATCTGCGAGCGGGGGCTCCGGTGAGGGGCCCGGCACGAGGGCGGGCACGGCGGCCGTGGTGTCGGCCTCGGGCTCGGGGACCTGGTCGGCGGGCGGGGCATCGACGGTGGGGGCCGTGTCCATCGGCTCGGCGCCAGACGCAGGTGTCGCATCGGCGGTGCTCGCTGTCGGCTCCGGAGGGGGCGCAGCTGCAGGGGCCCCCGACCCCGTGTCGGTCGCTGACGCCAGGGGGGGAGGGGGCGGCGGCACCCGACGCCGCGTCGGGGCGCCGGTGCGGGGCGGGCGGCCACCGCGAGCGCCCGTACCCGGCCGGGCCCCTCCTCGACCACGACTCGCCGCTGGCGCCGGCTCGATGCCGAGGGCAGCGGCTACGAGTGGCACCCGGTCGCCCACTGCGGCGACAGCCTTCTTCAGCTCGTCGGACGGCTCGGCGGGCACTGAGGCGGGCGTCACCCGAGCATGGACGGGCGAGAGGGACAGGGCATCGAGCACGGTGACCCAGCGATCAGCCCCCGTGTCGGCGGTGAGCGACGCGTTGGCGCCCTCGATCAATCGGGCGGCCAGATCGGTGGGCAGTGGAGCACCGGCCTTGGGCGGCCGTGAACTCACGCGCAGGGCCCGGACGACCCTCCCGTCGGCCAACAGCTGGGCCATCTCTGCGAGCCACGCCGCCTGGTCACCCTCGATGCGCCGGTTCAGCCCCTCGCGCAGCTGGGTGGCGAGGGCACGGGCCTCCTCATCCCTGGCCGCCAAGTCGGCGGCGACGACGACGGTCCGCAGGTCGCGCAGGTCGAGCTCCTCGATGTCGGCCAGGGCGGCGTCAGCCCGATCGCGCCACTCGGCGGCCCGCAACCGGGGGAGCAGGCGCTCGGCGAGGCCCTCGAGCTGGGTGGGATCGACCTCGGGCCGGCCCTCGGCGCGGGCCTGGGCGTTCTGCTTCTCAACCGCCTGGCGCATGGCTGGGATGCCACCCTTCAGGAGCTCATCGGCGATGGGTCGCTCGTGGACCTCGAGGGTGTCGACCACGGCGCGGCGGTGGGTGCGACGGGGCCGAAGCCGCTTCGGCCGGGGGCGCTCGTCGGGCGGTGGTCGTCGATCCCCGCGGTCTGATCTCCCCTTCGTCGCCTCCCTTGCTGGCCGTTCGTGGCGGCCACCCTCCTCGCGAGGGTGACGCGCCTCTCGAGACCCCTTCTCGTCGGGGCCGGGACGGCCTCGGCCGTCACGACTCGACCGTCGCGGCCCGTCGCCCTTGCCGCCTTTCCCGTCGCGCCCGTCGCGGCGTTCGCGTCCGCCACCGTCGCGGTCGCGCCCGCCGCCTCGGCGGCCGGCCAGGCGGGTCGTGACCAGTTCGTCGTCGGTCAGGGTCTTCCCGAGCAGCTCGAGGCGCTCAGGTTCGGACCGTGAGCGCTTGGTCGGCAGGACCTCGGTGATCTCAGTGCCGTCGAGGCCGATGTCGACCTCGGCCCGCAGCACGTCGCCGACCGAGGGGGCGCCAGGCAGGACCGCGACCTCGACCACACCACGGGGCTCGCGCGCGCCTGCCGCGCGCCAGGTCCAGGACCCGTCGCCGCGATCGCTGGTCAGCTCGATCTCGATCCGTCGGGCCATAGATCGATCACCGTACTCTTGACGGCTCGGGGCGCTCCACGGCTTCGGGGCGTCAGTGCCGAGGACTGCGAGATGTTGTGATGCAGTAGCATCAGTCTCGTGAGGACGACCCTTGAGCTCGACGATGACGTGGTGGCCGCGGCCCGGGAGCTGGCGGCGGCATCCGGTCGATCTCTCGGCACGACGGTGTCGGATCTGGCCCGGCGGGGGCTGACGCCGGCGGCGATCGACCTCGATGGCGACCTGCCGGTGATCCACGTCCCAACGGGAACCCCGCCGATCACCCCCGAGATGGTCCGTCGAGCCCTCGACGAGGACTGAGCGTCCGAGACGGTGGGCCTCCTCGACGTCAACGCCCTGGTGGCCCTGGCATGGGACAGCCACGTGCACCATCAGGCCGTGCGCTCGTGGTTCCAGGGGGCGGCCGGCGACGGATGGCTGACCTGTCCCATCACCGAGAGCGGTTTCGTCCGGATCTCGTCCAACCACAAGGTCCTCCCCACGGCGATCACCGTCGATGATGCTCGTCGGGTCATGACCTCGCTGCGCCGACACAGGGGCCACGACTTCGTCGTCGACGACGTCTCGATCACCGACGACGACGTCCCGGCCGTCGCCGGGCATCGCCAGGTCACCGACGCCCATTTGCTGACCTTGGCTCGGCGCCATGGCACGCGGTTGGTCACCTTCGACCGGGGCCTGGCTGAGCTGGGAGGGGTCGACGTCGAGCTGCTCCGAGGTCCTTGATCGGCCGCCCATAATCCACGTTACGTAAAGTCCCTAGAGACTTTACGTAACGTGACAGGCCGGAAGTCCGGGGACTTTACGTACGTGATTGGCCCAGAGCGGACTCGACCCCCCGCACTCGTCTCACATTCGCCCCGCTCCTTAAACTCGGCGTCACGCGTGGGATCGTTGCCCCTTCGATCCCCAACAGAGCCAGGAGACCTGATGCCGGAGCTCGTCCCTCCCAGCCCCTTCGTCGACCGGACACCGGAGGACGAGCGGGCTCACCGCAAGCGTCGCCTGGCCGGGGCTTTTCGGCTGTTCGGCCGCTTCGGGTTCGACGAGGGGGTGGCCGGCCACATCACCGCCCGCGATCCGGTTCACGCCGACCGCTTCTGGGTCAACCCCTTCGGGATGAGCTTCAAGCAGATCAAGGCCTCGGACCTCATCCTCGTCGACCACGACGGCGAGGTGGTCGAGGGCACGTGGCCGGTGAACCGGGCTGCGTTCGCGATCCATTCCCAGGTGCACGCGGCGCGGCCCGACGTGGTGGCCGCGGCCCACTCCCACTCCCGCTACGGCCGCGCCTTCTCGACCCTCGAGCGCACCCTCGCCCCGCTGACCCAGGACTCGTGCATCTTCTACGGCGACCACGTGCGGTTCAACGACTACACCGGCGTGGTCGAGGATCCGGCGGAGGGTAAGCGCATCGCCCACGCCCTCGGCGACGCCAAGGCCGCCATCTTGGCCAACCACGGCCTGCTCACCGTGGGCCACTCGGTCGACGAGACGCTGTTCTGGTTCGTCACCATGGAACGCACCTGCGAGGTCGAGCTGACCGCCCGGGCCGCCGGAGAGCCCACCGAGATCGATCCCGAGATCGCCGCCCTCACCCACCAGCAGGTCGGCTCCCACCTCGCCGGCTGGTTCAGCGCGCAGCCCCTCTTCGACTGGATCGAAGCCGCCGAGCCCGACCTCCTCGACTGACCCAGCCTCGGCCGACCGCCAGGCCTTCGGTCGACTGTGCCCCTGGTAGCGTCTGGCCGCCACCGACCCTGTGCGGGAGAGGCCCAGCGTGGGGCCGCCGAAGGAGCAACTCCTCCCCGGAATCTCTCAGGCCACCGGACCGCACGGGTGAGGCGACGCTGGAAAGCGACCGGTCCGCCGGTCCACCGACGGTGCAAGCCGGCCCCCGGGCCGGTGAACCTCTCAGGTGCCGATGACAGCGTGGGAGGACGTCCCACCGGCGCGCCCGCAGTGGCGCCCCGGCCCTCGTCCCACTGGAGCGCCGCGAATGTCGGACCGCACCCGCCTCACCACCGCCGGATCGGGTCTGCCGTTCTCGGCTCGCCACATCGGCCCGACGAACGACGACCAAAGGTCCATGCTGGACCTCCTCGGCTACAGGTCGTTGGAGGAGCTGGTCGACGATGTCGTGCCCGCTTCCATTCGGGAGGCGACCCCGCTGGAGCTGCCCGAGCCGGCGGGCGAAGCAGAGGCCCTGGCCGAGCTGGCGGAGCTGGCGGCGCGCAACCGCGTCGTCACGCCGATGATCGGCCTCGGTTACCACGGCACCGTCACCCCACCGGTGATCCGGCGGGCGATCCTCGAGAACCCGGCCTGGTACACGGCCTACACCCCATACCAGCCGGAGATCTCACAGGGCCGGCTGGAGGCGCTCCTCAACTTCCAGACCATGGTCGCCGACCTGACCGGGCTGGCCCTGGCCAACGCCTCGCTGCTCGACGAGGCCACGGCTGCAGCTGAGGCCATGGCCCTCGCCCGCCGGGCGTCCAAGGCGCCAGCCGACGCCGCCTTCGTCGTCGACTCCGGCTGCCACCCCCAGACCGTCGCGGTGGTCCGGACCCGGGCCGAACCACTGGGCCTCACGGTGGTCGTCGCCGACCTGACGGCCGGGCTGCCCGACCGCGATGTGTTCGGTGTGCTGGCTCAGTACCCAACGACGACCGGGCTGGTGCGCGACGACACGGCCGTGGTGGCCGAAGCCCATGACAGGGGCGCTCTGGTGGCCGTCGCCGCCGATTCCTTGGCCCTGTGCCTGCTGCGAGCGCCGGGTGAGATCAGCGTCGATGTGGTGGTCGGATCGGCCCAGCGCTTCGGCGTCCCGATGGGGTTCGGCGGCCCCCACGCCGGGTTCATGGCCGTGCGCGACGGCCTGCAGCGCTCGCTGCCCGGTCGGCTCGTCGGCGTGTCGATCGACGCCGACGGTGCTCCCGCCCTGCGCCTGGCCCTGCAGACCCGCGAGCAGCACATCCGCCGGGAGAAGGCGACCAGCAACATCTGCACCGCCCAGGTGTTGCTCGCCGTCATCGCCTCGTCCTACGCCGTGTACCACGGGCCCGAGGGGCTGGCCGCCATGGCCGAGCGAGTGCACCGCGCCGCCCGCACCATCGACCAGGGCCTGCGCCGGGCCAACATCGAAGTCGTGCACGACGCGTTCTTCGACACGGTGTGCGCCCGGGTGCCGGGTCGGGCCGACGATGTGGTCGCCGCTGCTCTAGCGCGAGGCGTGAACCTGCGTCGCGTCGATCCCGACCACGTCGCCGTGGCCTGCGACGAGACGACCACCATCGGGGCCCTCGACGCCGTGCTGGGAGCGTTCGGGGCCCCCGCTCATGCCGACGCGCTGTCCGACGAGCTGGCCGACGAGGCGCCCTCGGTCCCGGCCGACCTCGTCCGCACCACGCCGTTCCTTACCCATCCGGTGTTCTCGAGCCATCGGTCCGAGACGTCGATGCTGCGGTACCTGCGTCGCCTGTCGGACCGCGACATCGCCCTCGACCGGGCCATGATCCCACTCGGTTCGTGCACCATGAAGCTCAACGCCGCGGCGGAGATGGAGCCCATCACCTGGCCCGGGTTCGCGGCCATGCACCCCTTCGCCCCGCTCGACCAGGCCGAGGGGTATCTGGCGCTCATCGACGACCTGGAGCGGTGGCTGGTGGCCATCACCGGCTACGCCGCGGTGTCGCTGCAACCCAACGCCGGCAGCCAGGGCGAGCTGGCTGGACTCCTCGCCATCCGGGCCTATCACCGGGACCGCGGTGACGACGGTCGCGATCTGTGCCTGATCCCCTCGTCGGCCCACGGCACGAACGCGGCCAGCGCGGTGATGGCCGGCATGCGGGTCGCCGTGGTCGCCTGCGACGACGAGGGCAACGTCGATCTGGAGGACCTCCGCGCCCGCCTCGATGCCAACCGCGATGTGGTGGCGGCGCTGATGGTGACCTACCCCTCGACCCACGGCGTCTTCGAAGAGGGCATCGGCGACATCTGTGCTGCGGTCCACGATGCCGGCGGGCAGGTGTACCTCGACGGGGCCAACCTCAACGCCATGGTGGGCCTGGCCCGACCCGGCCGCTTCGGCGCCGACGTGAGCCACCTCAACCTGCACAAGACGTTCTGCATCCCCCACGGCGGCGGCGGTCCGGGTGTCGGCCCGGTGGCCGTGGGCGAACACCTGGCCCCGTACCTGCCGACCCATCCTCTCGTGCCGGAGTGCGGGCCGGCCGGGACGGGGCCGGGTCCGGTGTCAGGGGCCCCGTGGGGATCGGCCGGGATCTTGCCCATCCCATGGGCCTACGTCCGCATGATGGGCGGCGAGGGCCTGCGCCAGGCCACCCAGGTCGCCATACTCAACGCGAACTACGTGGCTCGGCGGCTGGCCGATCACTACCCCGTCCTGTACTCCGGGCGCAACGGTCTCGTCGCCCACGAGTGCATCGTCGACCTTCGGCCGCTCACCAGGGCCACCGGCATCGGTGTCGACGACGTGGCCAAGCGGCTCATCGACCACGGGTTCCACGCCCCCACCATGAGCTTCCCGGTGCCCGGCACGTTGATGATCGAGCCCACCGAGAGCGAGGACCGCAGCGAGCTCGACCGCTTCTGCGACGCCCTCATCGCCATCCGAGCCGAGATCGACGCCCAGCCGGGCCTGCTGCGGGGCGCGCCGTGGACCTCGGAGTCGGTGCTGGGAGACGCCTGGGACCACCCCTTCACCCGGGCCGAAGCCGCGTTCCCCGGCTCGGTGTCTCGGGCCGACAAGTACTGGCCACCGGTCCGCCGCATCGACGGCGGCTACGGCGACCGCAACCTGATGTGCTCCTGCCCCCCCATCGGCGACCTCGAGACCTGAACTCGAGTGGTCCAAGGCTGTCGCCCGTTCCCGGCACCGTAGGTCCGCCAGTGCGCTTGCTGCGAAGCCGAGTTCGGTCGGTGGAGCTCAGGTCCTGGTGACGAAGGGGGTCGGGACGACCGTCGCGGGGACCTCGGTGCCGCGGACGTCGATGACGACCTCGTCGCCCTCGCCGACGTCGGGGCCCAGGAATCCAAGGGCGATGCCGTGGCCGAGCACCGGCGAGAAGTTGCCGCTGGTGACCTCGCCGATCACCTCGCCGTCGCGACGGACCGTCTGGCCCTCTCGTGGCGGGCGGCGGCCCTCGACGGTCAGTCCGCGGAGCCGGCGGGCGACGCCCCGCTCCTTCTCGGCCTCCAGGGCGGCCCGTCCGATGAAGTTGCCCTTGTCCCAGCGGACGACCCATCCCAAGCCGGCCTGCAGGGGCGTAATGCCCGGGCCCAGCTCGTGGCCGTGGAGGGGCAGGCCGGCTTCGAGTCGCAACGTGTCGCGGGCCCCGAGCCCGGCCGGGGCGATGCCGGTGCCCACAACCGCCTCCCAGAACGCCGAGGCCGCCTCTGATGGCACCGCCACCTCTACGCCGTCCTCGCCGGTGTAGCCCGTGCCGGCGACCACCACTTCGACCCCGGACCACGAGAAGCGACCCACCTTGAAGCGTCCGACCGCCGCCGCATCCGGTGCGACCGTGGCCAGGCGGCGACGGGCTTCGGGCCCCTGGATGGCCAGCACGGCCCGGGACGCGGTGACGTCGGTCGCGCCCGAGCCGAGAGCGGTCGTCACCCGGTCGGTGTTGGACGCGTTGGGCATCACGTCGAAGCGCTCGTCGTCGACCCACCACACGATGATGTCGTCGAGCACCGACGCGTCGTCAGCGTCGAGCAGGTGGGTGTACTGGGCCCGGCCGGGCTCGATGCGACGCAGGTCGTTGGTGAGGGCCTGCTGCAGTCGGTCGAAGGAGTGAGGGCCGGTCACGCGGACGGTGCCCAGGTGGCTCACGTCGAACACGACCGCATCGCGTCGACAGGCCTGGTGCTCGGCAAGGGTGCCGTCGGAGTAGCTGACCGGCATCTGCCACCCGGCGAAGGGCACCATCCGAGCGCCGAGGGCGCGGTGGACGGCATCGAGGGGCGATGTGCGGTCGGCCACGGCCGGCAACCTACCGGCCGCTCCCCCGCCGAAGATCCGACCTCGAGGTGCTCAGGGCCTGGTGACGACCCGCTGACCGTGGGCGTCGGTCGAAACGTCGGCGGCATCGACTTCGGCGGTCGGGTACAGCTCGTGGACCGCAGCCTCGACTTCACCCCGCAGGCCGTCGAGGGCGACCAGGTTGAGGTTGAGGACCCCCTGTCCGTGCAAGCCGTTGACGACCTCGATCATCTCGGCGTCGTCGCGCACCAGCACGGCGGACGATCCTGCGATGACCAGGCGGGCCGAGGCGACCTCCTCGCCCAGGTTGGTGCGCAGGTAGGAGAAGGCGTCGCGCACAGACTCGAGCTTGATTCCGGAGTCGAGCATGGTCTTGATGAGCTTCAACTCGAGCAGGTCCCGGTAGGAGTAGCGCCGGCGCGACCCGCTGCCCTTGGCGTCGGCCAGGGTAGGCCGCACCAGGTCGGTCCGGGCCCAGTAGTCGAGCTGGCGATAGGTGATGCCCACGATCTCGGCCGCTGCCTTGCCGCTGAAGCCGTCCATGTCGTGGTGGTGCCCCTTTCGCGGCCGACGCCGGATCACAGCCCCGTAGTTACGCGGTTGTGGGCCGCTCAACCTACGGCGGAGGTCGAGCCCCGTCAACCGTCAGCGGTCACCCGAGGCGGAACGGCTCCACGAAAGCCAACCGACGCCCGTGGGGTCCCTCCTTGGGCGTTGGCTAGGAGGCGAAGTCGTCGGGGGTGACGTTGTCGATGAACTCCCGGAACTGCTCGACCACCTCGGCCTCCTCCTCCGGCTCGCCGTCGCCCTCCTCCTCGGCTTCGAACGCGGCCTCGTCGAGCACCTGCTCCGCCGCGTAGATCGGCTTGCCGACCCGCACGGCCAGAGCGATGGCGTCCGACGGTCGGCTCGACACCCGGTGCACACCGTCGGCGGCGTGGAGCTCGATCTCGGCGTAGAAGGTGCGGTCGCGCAGCTCGGTGACGGTGACCGACTCGACGCTCACGCCGAGGTCGTCGAGCACGTCGCGCAGCAGGTCGTGGGTCATGGGCCGAGGGGTGACGACCTCCTCGAGGGCGAAGGCGATGGCCGTTGCCTCGGGTCCGCCGATGAAGATGGGCAGCACCCGGCGAGAGCCCGAGCGCTCGCGCAGCAAGGCGATCGGGGTGTTCGACGGGAGCTCCACCCGCACTCCCACGAGATCCATCTCGACCACACGAGCACCCTACCGCCGGGCCCGAACGCCAACCCGGCGCTCGGAGCGATGTGACGGCTAGTCGAGTTGGTTGCCGAGGGCAGCCCGCAGAAGGGCGGCGCGCAGGCCCTGGCCCAACCCGGCCAGCTCGGCCACGGTGGTCTGAGCCAGGTGGCGGGCCTCGGCGTCGCGCTGGTGGGCCCGGGGTCGGACGAGCTGGGTGAGCAGGTCAGCCTCGCGCTCTGCCGCTGACTTGAACATGCGCAGGTGGCGGGCCTCGATGCCGTGGGCCAGGAACCCGGCCGACTTCTGGGCGATGACGAGGTCCTCGCCGTCGTAGTAGCGCTCGGTGCCGGCGTCGTGGCCGCGCAGGAGGCCGTAGTCCTCCAGCGAGGCGAGCTGGCCGGCGGTGAGGCCGCTGGCGGCCAGGATCTCGTCGACTGTGAGGCTGACCGTCGTGGGATCTCCGGCCAGGGGGTCGGGACCGTCGCCGAAGGAGATGCCGCGTCCGCCCCGACCACGATCGGCCTTGGCCCGGGCTGCGTCGGCCATCCAGATGGGCAGCGACGCCGCGTCGCCCTCGGGGGAAGGATCGGGGGCGCCGGTCCGAGCTGACGAGGCTGCGGGGAGCGCGTGCGACAGCGCCGGAGGTGCCGGTTCGACGCGAGCGGGATCATCGGGGCGACCCTCGTTGCCCCCGTCGTCGGGCGGGGCTGCCGGCAGCACGGCCGCAGCAGCTCCGTTGCCGGCGGAATCGGGGGCCGGCAGCTCGGTGTCGGAGCCCTCATCGAGGCGCTCCTTGATCACCTTCAGGGGCAGGAAGCTGTCGCGCTGCTCGGTCAGGATCCAGCGCAGACGCCGTACGTCGGTCTCGTAGAACTTCCGATAGCCCGACGGCGTGCGCTCGGGGTCGAGCAGGCCCTGGCTTTCGAGGAACCGGATCTTGGAGATGGTGACGTCGGGAAACTCGTCCTGCAGCAGGCTCAGGACCTCACCGATCGACAGGTGGGCGCGCTCTCCCACCATCACCGGAGGCCGATCTCCCGGCGTCGGACCGTCACGGCTCGGTGGGCGCCGGCCCGGCGACGTAGACGAGCTTGAACTTGCCGACCTGAACGGTGTCGCCGTCGGCAAGCTCGCCCTGCTCGATGCGCTCGCGGTTGAGGTACGTGCCGTTCAGCGACCCGACATCGGACACGGTGAGGCGGACACCGTCGCGGCGGACCTCGGCGTGGCGACGAGACACGGTTATGTCGTCGAGGAAGATGTCGCTGTCGGGGTGACGCCCGGCGGTGATCACCTCCTTGTCGACCGCGAAGGTCGACCCGGCGTTGGGCCCGGCCCGCACCACCAGCACGCCCAAAGGGGGCACGTCTTCGAGGTCGAGGCTGACCTCGTCGGGCTCGCCGCTGGGGCTCTCGATCTGGAGCTGGATCGTCGCGCTGTCGGCGTCCTCGCGCTCCATCGGGGCGCCGCACGACGAGCAGAAGTTGGCGTCAGGGGCGTTGTGATGCCCGCAGCGGTCGCAGTCGACGTCGGCCACCTCTACTCCTCGATCAGCTTGCGATAGCCGGCTGCGTCGAGGAGCGAGTCGAGCTGGGTCTCCTCGGTGACCTCCAGGGTGCAGATCCAGCCTTCGCCATAGGGGTCCTCGTTGATCCGCTGGGGAGCATCGCCCAGCTCGACGTTGACGTCGAGGACCGCTCCGCTGACTGGGGCGTAGATCTCCGACACCGACTTGGTCGACTCCACCTCGCTGACCGTGGCCCCGGCGTCGACGATGCTGCCGGTCTCGGGGACCTGGACGAACACGACATCGCCGAGGGCGTCCTGGGCGTAGTCGGTGATCCCGATTCGCACCGTTCCGCCCTCCACCCGCACCCATTCGTGGTCCTGCGTGTAGCGGAGGTCCTCGGGGAGGTTCATGGGTGGCAAACGTACCGCAACTACAGCCTCGACCTCTCGGGAAGCCTCAGGGTGGGTCGAGCAGGTCCGGTGCCACCTCAGCGGACGAGTTGACGGAGCCGGCGACCGTACTCCTGGGCCCGCGACCGGGCTGCGGCGTCGGTCGCGGGCTCGGCCCAGACGTGGGTCAGGGGCTCGATGGGATCCGGGAGGGCCAGGGCCCAGCCGTCGTCGTGGAGGACCTTGACCCCGTCGACGAGGACGAGGCGCGCCGGGTCGAGCCGCTCGACCAGAGATCGCATGGCCAGGCCCTTCTGCTCCCATGGGGTCACGACCGTCTCGTGGGCGATGTGGGGTCGGGGCAGGTCGTCGACGACGCTCGACAGGCGCTGGTCGTGCCGGGCGAGGAGCTCGAGCAGCTTGACCAGCGCCGCCGCCGCGTCGAAGGCGGGCAGGAACCCGGGCACGATGAACCCGCCGTCGGAGCTGGCCGCGAACCCCACTCCGGGGCGGTCGGCGGCGGCCATGAGCGCGGCCGACGACGTCTTGGCCTGCACGATGGTGACACCGGTGCCCTCGACCATCCGGCTGATCTGGGCTGTGGCGTTGACCGGCACGACGATGGTGTCGCCGTCGATGTGGTGGGCGACGAGGCGCACCATGGTCAGGAGGGCCTGGGTGTCCGACAGCACCCGTCCCTCGTCGTCGATGAGGGTGAGACGCTCGCCGTCGGGGTCGAGCACGGCACCGACGTGGGCCCCGGCCGCTCGCACCAGCGACGCCGCCCGCTGGGCGTGGCGAGCACGGTCGAAGGCCATGGCCCCGGCTGTCGAGGCGTAGGGGTTCACGGCCAAGACGTCGGAACCGAGCTGGGCCAGCACCGTCGGCATGGTGAAGGAGGTGGAGCCGAACCCGTAGTCGGTGACGACCTTGAACCCGGCCTCGCGCACCAGGTCGAGGTCGACGGTTTCACCGAGCGCCGTCGTGTACTGCTCGAGGGCGTGGGCCGGGAAGTCGATGTCGCCGATCTCCGACGCCGGCACCCGCCGGAAGTCCTCCCGGGAGAACTGGCGCTCGATCTTGCGCTGGGCCGATTCGGAGATGTCGAGGCCCGACCCGTCGACGAACCGCAACGAGATGGAGTCGGGGTCGGCGCCGTCGAGGCGCACCGTCACTCCGCCGGCCACGACCGGTCGCCTCACCGCGAACCGGGTGACGGGCATGGACGCGACCTCGAGGTCCGAGACGTTCACCCCCGCCGAGTTGAGCCCGGCCATGACCGCCCGCTTGAGCATCCGGGCGGCCCGGCTGGAGTCGCGCGACGTGACGACGGTGCTGCCCTTGGGCAGGGTCGTGGCCCACGCCAGGGCGATCCGCGCCGCCAGCTCGGGAGTCATGTCGACGTTGGCCAGGCCCGAGACCCGTGAGGAACCGAAGACGCTGCGGGCGCCCCGCGACTCCCAGATGATGGAGGA
>Ga0136617_10004671_pt1 | contig 12271 bp, 16 predicted proteins | sample AntDrymUQ3222106_2_FD_129672 | JGI IMG/M metagenome (GOLD analysis project Ga0136617, IMG submission 129672) | Polar desert sand microbial communities from Dry Valleys, Antarctica - metaG UQ322 (21.06) | ecosystem: Environmental > Terrestrial > Soil > Desert | place: Antarctica: Dry Valley...
AGGCGAGCACCTTGTTCTCCAGGTCGCCGAACACCTCGCGCAGCGTCATCAGGTCGGCGAGCGCCTGCAGGGGGTGGTGCTGCGGCGAGAGCATGTTCACGACGGGCACGGTCCCGTGGGCCGCCAGCTCCTGCAGCCGCTCCTCGCTCCCGGTGCGCAGGCCGATCGCCGCCGCGTGGCGGGAGAAGACGAGCGCGGTGTCGCGCACCGACTCGCCGCGCGTCAGCTGCAGCTCATTGGCGCGCAGCACCATCGGGTGGCCGCCCAGCTCCACGATCCCCGCCTCCATCGACGTGCGCGTGCGCGTGGAGGGGTGCTCGAACAGCAGCGCGACGGTGCGATCGGCGAGCACGCGCGAGGCGATCGGCTCGGCCTTGAGCTCGAGCGCGCGGTCCAGGAGCCGGTGCAGCTCCTCGGCGGAGAGCTCCTCGCCGGTGAGAAGGTGGCGCGGCATGGCTACGCGCGCAGCCCGAAACCGCGCAGCATCAGCAGCGCCTTCTCGCCGAGCGTGCCGGCCTTGGGCAGCACCCCGAGCTGGACGGCCGCGCCGTAGAGGTCATAGAAGCCGCGGATGCGCAGGAGCTTGTCGTCGCGCAGCTCGCAATAGAGCACCGCGTGGACGATCACGAAGCGGTTCGTGGCGGCGAGGCCGGCGACCTCGCGGCGATGGGTGGCGAGCACCTTGCAGGGCGCCGCGACGTAGACGCCGGCGACGAGGCGGTCGCCCGTCTGCTGCACCCGCGCGTCGGGGAAAGCGGTCCACAGCCGCTCGGCGTGCGCGGCGATCGCGGCCGCGCCCTCGAGTGGCTCGGGCGTCAGCGGGTCCTCGTAGTGGACGTCCTCGTGGCACAGCGGGTCGAAGGCCGCCGTGTCGCGGCCGGACCATGCCCGCTCCCATGCGTCGAACAGCTCGTCGGGGGTCACAGGCCGACATCATGGACGCCATGAGGGCTGTCCTGCGTCATCGTGAGTTCCGGCTGCTCTGGCTGGCCTCCAGCGCGAGCGCGCTCGGCGACCGGATCGTGTTCGTGGCGCTCGCGCTCTACGTCACCGAGATCGGCTCTCCGAGCGACGTAGGGATCGTGCTCGCGGCCAACGCGATCCCGCTCGTGCTGTTCGTGCTGATCGGCGGGGTCTGGGCCGACCGGCTCGAGCGCCACCGCGTGATGGTCGCCACCGACATCGTCCGGGCCCTCCTGCACGGGACGCTGGCGCTGTTGATCTTCCTCGGCCCGGTGCCGATCTGGGCGATCGTGCTGATCGAAGCCGGCTTCGGGACGGCGGAGGCGTTCTTCAACCCGGCAGCCACCGGCCTCGTGCCCCAGACCGTCCCCGACGACGAGGTCCAGCAGGCCAACGCCGCGACCAGCGTCATCTTCAATGCGTCCGAGCTCATCGGCCCCGCGATTGCGACCGCACTCGTCCTGGGGGTCGGGGCGGGCTGGGCGTTCGCGTTCGACGCGCTGACCTTCGTGGTCTCCGCCCTGCTGCTCTCGCGCCTGCGCCCGCGCTCGCGCGGGGAGCGAGCGCCGCGCCAGGCGCTGAGGGCGGACCTGCGGGCCGGCTGGCAGGAGCTGCGCTCTCGCCAGTGGGCCTTGGCCGTGATCGCGGCGACGTCGGTCGCGCTGCTCGTCTCGCTGGGGCCGTTCTTCACGCTCGGCCCGACCGTCGCGGAGGAGCACTACGGCAGCACGGGGGTCTACGGCGCGATCGCGGTAGCGATGGGCGCGGGCACGCTGATCGGCTCGCTCGCGGGGCTGCGCTGGCGCCCGCGGCATCCGCTCCGCTTCGCGATGGGCTGGGCCGCGCTGTGGCCCCCGGCCTTCGCCCTGTTCGCGCTCGGGCCGCCGCTGTGGACGATCATCCCGCTGTTCGTGCTCGTGGGGTTCGGCTTCGCGATGTTCGACGTCCTGTGGGACACCGCGATCATCGAGCGCGTCCCGCAGCACGCGCTGTCGCGCGTCAGCTCGTTCGACTGGATGGGGTCACTGGCGCTGCTCCCGCTCGGCTTCCTGCTCGCGGGCCCGGCCGCGGAGGCGTTCGGCGCGGCGGAGGTGCTGGTGGTCGGGGGGCTGCTCGGGCTGGCCGCGGCGTTGGCGGGGCTGGCGATGCCTGGTGTTTGGCGGCTAAGGCGGATCGAAGTCGAATCGCCGGCCGCGTGAACTGCGGCATTGAGGGCTCAGTCCGAAGGGGTGTGGTGGGTTCATGTGAACTATTGCGATGAACGCACCACACCCGGCCGAAACCCACCCCTACCCAGCCGCAGTTGACCTTCAGAACTCGGAGCGGCCCTCCTCCGGAGTCGACGCCTGCGCATACAGCCGCCGAGGGATCCGGCCCGCCCGGAACGCCAAGCGCCCACCCTCGACGCCCAGCCGGATCGCACGCGCCATCGTGACCGGGTCCTCGGCGCGCGAGATCGCGCTCGCGCACAGCACCGCGTCGCAGCCGAGCTCCATCGCGAGCGCGGCGTCGGAGGCGGTGCCGACGCCGGCGTCGAGGATCACGGGCACGCCGGCGTGCTCGCGGATCAGGCGCAGGTTGTAGGGATTCAGCAGCCCCTGGCCCGAGCCGATCGGGGAGCCGAGCGGCATCACCGCGGCGCAGCCGACGTCCTCGAGGCGGCGGGCGAGGATCGGGTCGTCGTTGGTATAGGGGAGCACGACGAAGCCGTCGTCGACGAGCTCCTCGGCCGCCTCGAGCAGCGCGAGCGCGTCGGGCAGCAGCGTGTGCTCGTCGCCGATGACCTCGAGCTTGACCCAGTCGGTGCCGAACGCCTCGCGGGCGAGCCTGGCGGTCAGGACGGCGTCGCGGGCGGTGAAGCAGCCCGCGGTGTTGGGGAGCAGCTGCACCCCCGCCGCCGCGAGCACGTCGACGAGCGAGCCGCGGGCGCCGGGGTCGATGCGCCGCAGCGCGACGGTGACGAGCTCCGCCCCGCTCGCCTCGATCGCCGCCGCCATCGCCTCCAGCGAGCGGAAACCGCCGGTGCCGAGCAGCAGCCGCGAGGTCAGCTCGCGGTCGCCGATGGTGAAGGTGTCCCGTGTCTCGGTGACCGCCACGTCATCCTCCCTGGATCGCGCGCAGGACCTCGACCCGCGCGCCCTCGCTCAACCGATGTGCGGGCCACTCGCCGCGCGGCACGACCTCGGCGTCGACCGCCACGGCGACGCCCCGCTCGCCGCCCGGCAGCGCGAGCGCGGCGAGCACGGCCTGCACCGTCGCGCCCGCCTCGAGCACCGTCGGCTCGCCGTTGACCAGCACGTTCACGCAACCACCTCGGCGAAGCGCGCCGGGTCGCAGGGCGCCGCCCACTCGGGCAGGCCGTCGCCCGCGAGCACGGAGACGACGGCCTCGGCGGTCGCATCCGCGAGCAGGATCCCGTTGCGGTAGTGGCCGGTCGCCCACACGAGCCCGCCGGCGGCGCCGATGACCGGCAGGTTGTCGGGCGTCCCGGGGCGCAGGCCGGCGCCGAGCTCCTCGATCTCGAGCTCCAGCACCCCGGGGAGGACCTCGGCGAGGTCGCGGATCAGCTCGAAGGTGGCGCCGGCGGTCGGCGCGGTGTCCCAGCCGCGCTCCTCGACGGTCGCGCCCAGCACGTAGCCGCCCTCGCCGCGCGGGACGAGGTAGCCGTCGCGCGTGCGGATCGTGCGGGTCACGAGGTCGTGGCCCGCGGGGTCGCGCAGACGCATGATCTGGCCCTTGACGGGCCGGATCGGCAGCCCACCGAGGCGCCCGCTCCACGCGCCCGCGGCGACGACGACCTGCTCCGCCGGGAGGGTCGCGAGATCGCCCCGCTCCACGCGGCCGCGGCGGATCTCACCGCCGGCGCGACCGACCGCCTCGGCCAGCGCGGCGACGAGCCGGCGCGGGTCGACGGCATCGTCGCCGGGTATGTCGAGCGCGAGCCGGACGGTCGGGGCGAGCGCGGGCTCGGCGTGGCGCGCCTGGCTGGGGCGCAGGCGCTCGACCGCGAGGCCGAGCGCGAGGCGGTGCTCGAGCAGGCGCTCGAGCTCGTCGGCCTCGTCACGGTCGCGTGCGACGACGAGCGTGCCGGTGCGGCGCAGCCCCGGGTCACGCCCTGAGGCCTCGGCCAGCTCGGCGCAGAATGCCGGGAAGCCGCCCGCGGCGCGCAGGCCGAGCGCGACCAACGCATCCTCGCCGAAGTTCGCCTCGGCGACCGGCGCGAGCATGCCCGCCGCGTAGCGCCAGGCGCCGTCCTCGCCGGCGTCGAGCACGAGGGTGCGCAGGCCCCGCTGCGCTGCCCGCCAGGCGACGGCGAGACCGATCACGCCGCCGCCGACGACGGCCACGTCGTGCTGCTCGGACTGCGAAGGCGCTGCCACTTCCCTCCCTACGCCGGTATTAGCCGGATCAGGTTCATCGGTCGGCGGCGTCGTGCCGCCCTCTCAGCCCAGTAGCGGGCTCCCGCAAGGACCTCCATCGTAGCGATGCGACACTGACCGGATGACCGCGCGCGAACGCCTGGCGGAGGCCCGCCTCTACCTCGTCTGCGATGCCCGCCCGCGCGCGTTTCTCGACGCCGCGCTGCGCGGTGGCGCCGACATCGTGCAGCTGCGCGACAAGACGCTCGACGACGATGGGCTCGTGGCCGCCGCGCGCGGCTTCCGCGCCGCCGCCGACGCGCACGGCGCGCTGTTCATCCTCAACGACCGGCCCGATCTCGTCGCGGCCTGCGCGGCGGACGGCGTCCACGTCGGCCAGGACGATGGCACCCCCGCGGCGGCGCGCGCGCTGGTGGGTCCCGACCGGATCGTCGGGCGCTCGACCCACGCGCCCGCACAGGCCGACGCCGCGGACGCCGACCCAGACGTCGACTATCTCGCGGTCGGCCCCGTGCACGCCACGCCGACCAAGCCGGGCCGCCCAGCCGCCGGCCTCGACTACATCGCCTACGCGGCGCGCACGGTCGGCACGCCGTGGTTCGCGATCGGCGGGCTCGACCCCGTCACGCTGCCGGTCGCCGTCGCGCACGGCGCCCGCCGGGCGGTCGTCGTCCGGGCGATCACCGACGCGGCCGACCCTGAGGCCGCGGCCGCGGCGCTGCGCGCCGCCCTGGAGGTGCCCGTTGGGTCAGCGCAGCCGTAAGCGCCGCGCGAACGCCGCGACGGGCCGCGAGGCGGCGCCGCAGAACGGCGGCGCGGCGGGCGATCTGACGCCGAAGGCGCGCCCTGCGCCGCGGCAGACCGGGGAGGCCCCGGGTGAGGCGATGTCCCGCGGCTACGCCCGCTCGCGTGCACGCGCCGACGACGTGCGTGCCGGGCTCGTGCCGCTGGCGCCGGGGGAGCGGCCGCGGGCCGTCACGATCGCGGCGGTGTTCGCGGCGCTGCTGGCGCTCGCGAATGTCGTCGTCTACCTCGCCGGGTGGGACGTCGGCGGGTCTGAGCCCACCCTCCGCGGCCTGCTCAGCTACTGCGTGGTGCTCGGCGTCGCGGCGGTCGGGATGTGGTTCAACCGCTACTGGGCGGTGCTCGGCTTCCAGATGCTGCTCGCCGGCTCGATCATCATCGCCTCGCTGTTCCTGCTGCGCGCCTCCAACTGGCAGGCGGTCGCGTTCTGCCTCGGCGTGCTCGCCGCCTGCGGACCGCTGTTCTGGTTCCTGATCCGCGCCATGGCACGACTGCAGATGCCGAGCCGCTAGGTTCCCGGCCATGCCTGATTCCTCCTACGACTGCATCGTCATCGGCTCGGGGCCCGGTGGCTACGTTGCCGCCATCCGCGCGGCCCAGCTCGGGATGAAGACCGCCGTGATCGAGCGCGACGTCGTCGGAGGCCGCTGCCTCAACTACGCCTGCATCCCCGCGAAGGCCGTGCTGCGCGTGGCCGACGTGCTGGCCGAGATCGACGAGGCAGACGAGTTCGGCATCTCGGTTCCGGAGCGCAGCGTCGACTTCTCGAAGGTCATGGAGCGGCGGGTGAAGGTGATCACGACGCTCACGGGCGGCGTCGCCGGTCTGTTCAAGAAGAACAAGATCGACTACATCGAGGGCCAGGGCTCCGTCACCGACGACAGCAACGTCAAGCTCGGCGGTGAGTTCGACGGCACCGAGATCGAGGCCAAGACGGTGATCCTCGCCACCGGCTCGGTCCCCAAGCCGCTGCCCGGCACGGAGTTCGGCGGGCGCATCATCGGCACCGAGGAGGCGTGGGGACTCGAGTCGCTGCCCAAGACGATGGTCGTGGCCGGTGCGGGGGCGTCGGGCGTCGAGATCGCCTCGGCCTACGGGCGCCTCGGCACGAAGGTGATGCTGTTCGAGGCGCTCGACCGCGTCGTGCCCGCCGAGGACGCCGACATCTCGAAGCTCGTCGGACGCGGGCTCGGCAAGCAGAACATCACGATCTACACCGGTACCAAGGTGGAGAACGTCGAGACCGGCGACGACAAGGTCTCCTTCTCCTACGGCGACGAGTCGGCCGAGACCGACTGGTTCGTCATCGCAGCCGGGCGCGGGCCCGACGTCGAGGGGCTCGGGCTCGAAGAGGCCGGCGTCAAGCTCGACGACCGCGGCATGATCGCCGTCGACGGCGCGCTGCGCACCTCGCTGAAGGGCGTCTACGCGATCGGCGACCTCGTCCCCGGCCCCGCGCTCGCTCACAAGGCCTCCGACGAGGGCATCATCGCCGTCGAGGACGCCGCCGGGATGGAGACGCACCCGATCGAGTACGTCGACATCCCGCGCGCGACGTTCTGCACGCCCAACGTCGGCTCGTTCGGGCTGACCGAGGAGCAGGCGCGCGAGCAGGGCTTCGACGTCACCGTCGGCAAGGTCAACTACGGCGCGGTCGGCGCCGGCACCGTCTACAACGACCGCGGCGGCATGATCAAGATCATCGGCGAGACGAAGTACGGCGAGCTGATCGGCGGGCACATCGTCGGCGCCCGCGCGACCGAGCTGATCCAGGAGCTCGTCAATGCGCGCGCGCTCGAGGGCGGCTACCACGAGGTCGCCCGCATCGTGCACGGCCACCCCACGTTGTCCGAGGCCGTCATGGAGGCCGCACGCGCGGCCGACGGCTGGCTGATCCACGGCTGAGTGCCCTCCGAGCAGCCGATCTTCTACTACGACCTGTCCTCGCCCGAGGCCTACCTCGTGGCGGAACGCTCGGCGGCCGTGCTCGGCCAGGTCCCGGAGTGGCAGCCGGTGTGGCTCGGCGGGCTGCGGGCGGGCGAGGTCGGCCCGTTCCGCTGCGCCGCCGAGATCGACCACTACCGCGAGGACATCGCCCGCCGCGCCGCCGCCTACGGACTGCAGCCGCTGCGCTGGCCGCCCGGCTTCCCCCCTGACGCGGAGTGGGCGATGCTGGTCGCCACCTATGCGAAGCAGATCGGGCGCGCGGTGGCGTTCTCGCTCGCCGCCTTCCGCCAGTCGTTCGCGGGCGGGCGCGACCTCAGCGACCCGGACACCGTGATGCTCGCCGCGGCCGCCTGCGAGATGCACCCCGTGGCGGTCGAGAAGGGGGCGCGGCTCGGCTCGATCCGGCGCCGCCTCGACCAGGCGACGGCGGCGGCGGCCGCGGCGGGCGTGCTCGACGTGCCGGCCGTGCGCATCGGAGACCGCGTCTTTCACGGCGAGCTCGAGCTCGAGGCCGCGGCCGCGGTGCTGGCGTGAAGGCGAACCGCGAGTACGAGCTGAGCGTGCGACGCGGCGGGCGCGGGCCGGCGCTGCTGGCCGGCTCGGACCGCGTCGACCACGTCGAGGTGGTCGAGATCGCGACCGGCGAGGTCGCGCTGTTCTGGGACACGCGGCCCGCGGTGACGCGCCGGCTCGCGCGCGGGCTGCGAGCCGACCTCGCGCAGCTCGACGCCCACGCCTTCATGGCGAAGTGGCGCCGCTGGCAGGCGGCCTGAGCGGCGGCAACCGCACGATCGCGCCGTAGGTGAAGGACGCGATCCATGCTGCCGCGATGCCCGGCGCGACGAACGTGACGACCGCGTAGGGGAAGAGCGCGAACAGCAGCGGCGCCAATGCGATCGCGCAATGCCGAGGGTGGCGCGCGCGTCGGGCGGCGAACGCGAGCGCCGCCATGTAGAGCGGCCAGGTGAACGGCAGGTACAGGCACATCCACGCGTAGCCGGCAATCGGCGGGTCGCCGCCGTCGTTGGCGCCGGCCAGCTCCGAGATCGCCACCAGCACGATCGCGACGGCCACCAGCACGCAGGCGAACGGTCACAGGTTGAAGCCGAGCCAGCGGAGCCACGGGTGCGGGGCGGCCGGCGCCTCGGCGGGCGGCGCGGGGACCACTGCACCAGGCATGATGTCCCCATGGTAGGTGCGAGCACCAGCGGGCTGCGCGGGCGGATCGAGGCGGGCGAGGAGCTGCTCGGCACGTTCATCGATCTCGGCTCGGCCCCGGCGGCAGAGATCGTCGCGACCGCCGGCTTCGACTGGCTCGTGCTCGATACCGAGCACGGCGCGGGCGGGCGGGACGCCACGCTCGCCCAGCTGCACGCGGTGCCCGTCCCGATGGTCGTGCGCGTCCCTTCGTCCGCGAGCGACGAGCTCGGCTGGGTGCTCGACATGGGCGCCGCCGGCGTCGTCGTGCCGCGCGTCGACGGGCTCACCACGGCGGCCGCCGTGGTCGCGCGCACGCGCTACGAGGGCAGCCGCGGATTGCACGGCGGCGTGCGCGCCGCCGGGTACGGGCGCGACGCCGGCTATCGCGAGCGCGCCGACGGCGAGCGCGTGGTGATGATCCAGATCGAGACCGGCCGCGCGCTCGAGGAGGCGGCGGAGATCGCCGCGCTGCCCGGCGTCGACGTCCTCTTCCTCGGCCCCTACGACCTCGGCCATGCGCTCGGGCTCCCGCCCGGGCCGGAGTCGCCCGAGATGCAGGCGATCGCCGAGCGCGTCGCCGCCGCGGCCCGCGACGCCGGCAAGGCGGCCGCCGTCTTCCTCGGCGAGCCGGGGCTCGCGCCGCGCTACCGCGACCTCGGGTTCACGCTGATCGCCTCCGGCTCGTCCGCCGGCCTGCTCGCCGCGAGCTCCGCCGAGCGGCTGGCAGCACTGCGGGCCTGATGCGGGTCGTCCTGCTGCTGGTGCGGATCGGGCTGCCGGCCGCGATCGCCGCCGCCGGCGCCGTCATGCTCGTCAGCGGCGACGGCGAGAACGAGCAGGGCGCGGGCGTCGCGCTGATCGGGTGCGCGCTCGTGGTCGTCATGTTCAACGTGTTCCTCCGGCTGAGCTCGCTCAGCATGCGCGACCGCGACCGCGAGGACGCGGCGCGCGAGCACTTCGGCCGCACGGGGCGCTGGCCGGACCAGAAGAGCTAGGCGTTCGCGGTGAGCGGTGCGGAAGTCAACGGCGGCCGGGTAGGACTCGGGGAGCGAGCCGCCGCGGTGCTCACGAATGTCGTCTCGATGGCGCATACCGCCATCGAGGTGACACTCGTGGCCGCCGGGCCACCTCGCACCCACTCCTACCCAGCCGCTGTTGACGTTCGACCGCTAGGCACCCTCGGCACGTCGGGCGAGCCGCCGCAGCGCCGCGGTCAGCAGCGGGCCGTAGGCAGCGGCGACGGCGCGCTCGAGCGGCGGGGGCGCGATCAGGTCGATGGCCACCTCACAGCCACCTCCCGTGCGCGGCTCGACGCGATGGACCATCTCGACGACCCCGACCCGCCACGTCCACGACCGCCCGGCGCGCTTGGCGATGATCCGCGCCGGCACGGGCAACACCCCGAGCAGCCGCGCGGCGCCGAGGGAGCCGACGCTGACCTCGGGCGAGCCCAGGCCCCACGCGCCGCGCACGTGCGGCGACCAGGCGGGCCACTCCTCCGGGCGGGCCAGCAGCCGCCACGCGATGGCCGCCGGAGCGGCTGAATTGACCGAGAACGTGCGCATGCGAGTTGGCTGGTTACGGGCCGGGTAGGCGCGAAGGATCAACCGCTAACGTCCCCGGAGCCCCATGGCCGACGTCACGCAGGAGGAGAGGGAGCGAGCTGAGCAGCGGGAGCTGCCGGACCGCGACGCCGCGCGCGAGTGGCTCGAGGCGATGATGCTCATCCGCCGCTTCGAGGAGCGCGCCGGCGAGATGTACGCGAAGGCGAAGGTCGGCGGCTTCCTGCACCTCGCGATCGGCGAGGAGGCGACGATCGTCGGCGCCGTGCGGGCGATGCGCGACGAGGACTACCTGATCTCCACCTACCGGTCGCACGGCCACGCGCTCTCGCGCGGGGCCGACCCGAACAAGGTGATGGCCGAGCTCTTCGGCCGCGAGGACGGCGTCTCCAAGGGCCGTGGCGGCTCGATGCACATGTTCGACCTCGAGCACCGCTTCATGGGTGGCTACGGGATCGTCGGCGGCAACCTCCCGCTGGCGGCCGGGATGGCGCTCTCCTCCGACTACCGCGGGACCGAGGAGGCGACGCTGTGCGTGTTCGGCGACGGCGCCTCGAACCAGGGCACCTTCGGCGAGACGCTCAACCTCGCGGCGCTGTGGGACCTGCCCGTGGTGTTCATGGTCACCAACAACCAGTTCGGCATGGGGACCTCGCTCGAGCGCCATTCCGCGGTCACCGACCTGCACGGGCGCGGCGAGGGCTTCGGCGTCCCGGGCCTGCGCTGCGACGGCATGGACGTGGTCGACACCTACGCGGTGATCGGCGAGGCGCTCAAGCAGGCGCGCGAGGACCGCCAGCCGGTGCTCGTCGAGGCGATCACCTACCGCTTCCGCGGCCACTCGATGGCCGACCCCGAGGAGTACCGCAGCAAGGACCAGGTCGAGGAGTGGCGCAAGCGCGACCCGATCCAGGCCTTCGCGCGCAAGCTCGAGGAGGAGGGCATCCTCGACGAGGGCGAGGCGGAGCAGCTCGACGCGGCGGTCGTCAAGACGATCGACGAGGCGGTCACGTTCGCCGACAAGGCGTCCTTCCCGCCACCCGAGTCGCTCTACGACGACGTCTACGTGCTCGGCGACCAGGTCAAGGGCTGGTACTCCGTCGACGAGCGCTCGGCCGGCGTGCACCGCGGCGAGCAGGAGCGCGAGCTGGCCGAGCAGGACCGCGGTCCGCAGGACGAGTACGGCGACGCGGTCGAGCAGGCCCAGCGCGAGGACGTCGGCATCGAGAAGGCGACCGACGAGGCGCAGGCCGACGACGACGACGCCGACGAGGCGTCAGCCGGTGATGAGGCCTCTGGCCGAGGCAGGGGCGAGGACGACGACTGATGGCCGTCATGCGCTACCGCGAGGCGCTCAACCAGGCGCTGCGCGAGGAGATGGAGCGCGACGAGAACGTCTTCATCATGGGCGAGGACATCGGCGTCTTCAACGGCGCCTTCAAGGTCACCGCCGGCCTGCTCGACGAGTTCGGCGAGAAGCGCGTGCGCGACACGCCGATCTCCGAGAACACGATCGTCGGCATGGGCGTCGGCGCCGCGATGACCGGCCTGCGCCCGATCGTCGAGCTGATGACGATCAACTTCTCGCTGCTCGCCATGGATCAGATCATCAACCACATGGCGACGATCCACTACATGTTCGGCGGCCAGGTGCGGGTGCCGATGGTCGTGCGGATGCCGCAGGGGGCCGGCCACCAGCTCGGGCCAACGCACTCGCACTCCTTCGAGGCGCTGTTCCTCCACGTGCCGGGGATCCTCGTCGCCGTCCCCTCGACCGCCGCCGACGCCAAGGGGCTGCTGAAGTCCGCGATCCGCGACGACAACCCCGTCGTCTTCATCGAGCACGAGTACCTCTACGGCCAGCGCGGCGAGGTGCCCGACGACGACGACCACACCGTCGACTTCGGACAGGCGGCGATCCGCCGCGAGGGCGACGACGTGACGATCATCGGCATCTCGCGCCAGGCGCTGACGGCCGAGAAGGCGGCCGAGACGCTCGCCGAGGAGCACGAGATCGAGGCCGAGGTGATCGACCCGCGCACGCTGCGGCCGCTCGACCTCGACACGATCCTCGAGTCCGTCCGCAAGACCAATCGCGCGGTGATCGTCGAGGAGGGATGGCCGCACGGCGGTGTCGGGGCGAACCTCGCGGCGCTCATCCAGGCGCAGGCCTTCGACTACCTCGACGCCCCGATCGGCCGCGTCACCGGGGCCGACCTCCCGATGCCCTACTCGCGGCCGCTCGAGCAGATCGCCTACCCGCACGAGCCGCAGATCGTCGAAGCGGTCATCGCAACCTTCCGCGACCTCTAGATGAGTCGTTCCACGGCTGGTGAGGTGCCGGTGGGTGGGAAGGTGACATAAGCAGCAGGGTCGAAGTCGGCGGTGCTATCTCGCACCGACGACCTGGAGGGG
>Ga0136617_10004672_pt1 | contig 12271 bp, 10 predicted proteins | sample AntDrymUQ3222106_2_FD_129672 | JGI IMG/M metagenome (GOLD analysis project Ga0136617, IMG submission 129672) | Polar desert sand microbial communities from Dry Valleys, Antarctica - metaG UQ322 (21.06) | ecosystem: Environmental > Terrestrial > Soil > Desert | place: Antarctica: Dry Valley...
AGGCCAGCGGGTCCCGTCGCCCCGAACTCCGTGACCCTCCCACGCCTCGTCGGGAAGCGACGCCCACGTGCGCTCCAGGCGGGCGGCCGACGCCAGCACGTCTTCCACCAGCTCCGATGCCGGTCGGGCGGCGCCGTCGTCGATTCCAGCCTGCCGGGCCGGCCGGCCCCCGTCGTACTGCGCGACCGCGTCACCCCCGGCGGCCGCCTCCAGCATGCGGACGTGGGAGTCGGCGTTGCGGGCCAGGTGGGTGAGCAGGTGGCCGACGGTCCAGCCCGGCAGCAGCGACGGCCCGGCCGCCATCTCCGCGGTCAGGCCGTCGAGGGTGGAGAGGAGGCGGGCGTGGGCGGCGGTGGCCCCCGCGATGTCGGCGTCGGGGCGGCTGGTCATGCGCACATTCAACGACCTCCCGGGTCCGGGCGCCGCCCAATTCGCGCGGCAGACGGGCCCGTCGCCGACCGTAGGATGGGTCGATGCTGCTCGACGGCGTGAACCACGTCGCCATCCTCACCAACGACACCGACCGCCTCCACCGGTTCTACGAGTCGATCTTCGACGCCACCGTGTCCGGCGACCAGCAGGTGGGGCCCGGTGTGCGCCTGTCCTTCGTCGACATCGGACCCCGGACCCAGCTCAACGTGTTCGAGGTGGCAGACAACGGCGAGGCGGGCCGGCAGACACCCATGTTCGGGCGGGGACGGATCGACCACCTCGGCCTCCAGGCGGCGTCGCTCGACGCCTTCCACACGATCCGTGACCGGCTGATGGCGGCCGGCGCGGCCGACGGCTTCGTCACCGACTTCGGCCCCGCGCTGAGCGTCTTCTTCCGCGACCCGGACGGCCTCGAGGGCGAGGTGTGCGTGCCCAACCCGGCCGCCGTTGCCGGGGTCAATAACCCACCCGGCACACCTGCGCCCGGCTACTGACCCGGCTACTCACCCCGACTACTCACCGGACTGGGCCAGGCGCCCGGACCTCACCCCGGCCCGGCGAAGGCGACCTCGTAGCGGTCGTCCCCCGGCGGGACCCAGGCCAGGAGGCGTCGGCCCTCCTCCTCGACCGACTCCAGGTCGCCATCGGCCCACGTCCAGAAGGGCCGGATGACGAGTGCTGACGGGCCAGCGTGGCCCGGTTGAGGTGCCGCCGGGTGAGGGTCTCCGTCATCCCGCCATCCTGGCCGACGGCCCGGCGGCGAATCTCGGCGCGTCCGGCGCCGGGAACGGGGAGACTGGGGCCGGTGTTGTCCCCGGCAGTGGGCGACGGCGCCCGGACATCCCCGGACGGTGGAACGTCGATGAATTGTCGGTGGGCCGGACGTCATGAGGCCAGGTACGCGGCAGACCGGGTGAGCAGCAGACCGGATCTCAGGGGAAGAACGAAGGGGGCAATGGCGTGAACGTCGACATGAACGGGTGGATGGCGCTCCACAGCGCCATGCGGGGCGAACAGCCCAAGAAGGTGTTCACCAAAGCCATTCTCGAGCGGGTCTGGGGCTTCGCCCAGCCTCACAAGAGGGCTCTCGGATGGTTCCTATTCCTCAGCGTCATCGCCGCCGTCCTCAGCGTCGCCACGCCCCTGCTGGCTGGTCAGGTGGTCGACGAGATCGTCAATGACAACGGCTCGCAAGGCACCGTCGTCAGATTGGCTCTGCTCATCGCCCTCGTCGCCGTCCTCGACGCTGTCGTCGGCGTCGTCGGGCGCTGGCAGTCGGCCCGGATCGGCGAAGGCCTCATCTACGACCTCCGCCGGGCCGTGTTCGGCCATGTCCAGCGCATGCCGGTGGCGTTCTTCACCCGCACCCGCACCGGGGCCCTCGTGAGCCGCCTCGACAACGACGTCATCGGCGCCCAGCGGGCCTTCACCTGGACCCTGTCCGGCTTCGTCACCAACCTGATCACTCTGCTGATCACCCTGGTCGTGATGGTGGGGCTGTCGCCCCTGATCACCCTGCTGGCCCTGGTCATGCTGCCGATGTTCGTCATCCCCGCCCGCCGCATGGGCTCCAAGCTGGCCGATCTCGAGCGGGAGGCGTCCAACCACAACGCGGCCATGTCGACCCAGATGACCGAGCGTTTCTCCGCCCCCGGCGCCACCCTGGTCAAGCTCTTCGGCCGCCCGGCGGACGAGATCGCCGGCTTCGGCGCCCGGGCCTCACGGGTCCGCGACATCGGCGTGAGGACGGCCATGGCCCAGTGGGTGTTCCTCACCGCCCTCGGGCTCGTCTCGTCGCTGGCCCTGGCCCTGGTCTACGGGCTGGGCGGGTGGCTGGCCCTGAGCGGGCGGCTCGACGCCGGCACCGTCGTCACCATGTCGCTCCTGCTGGCCCGCCTCTACGCCCCCCTCACCGCCCTGGCCAGCGCCCGGGTCGACGCCATGGCGGCGCTCGTCAGCTTCGAGCGGGTCTTCGAGGTGCTCGACGTGGAGCCGATGATCCAGGAGAAGCCCGACGCCACGGCCGTCCCCGACGGGCCCGTCGCGCTGGAGTTCGACGACGTCCGCTTCGGCTACCCGTCGGCCGACAAGTTCTCCCTGGCCTCCCTGGAGGAGGTCCTCACCCTCGACACCCGGAGCGGCGAGGAGGTCCTCAAGGGTGTCTCCTTCCGGGTCGAGCCCGGCCAGCTGGTGGCCCTCGTCGGCTCGTCGGGCGGGGGCAAGTCGACCATCGCCTCCCTGGCGCCCCGGCTGTACGACGTCGACAGCGGATCGGTGAAGTTGGCCGGCGTCGACGTGCGCGACCTCACGTTCGACTCCGTGCGCCAGACCCTGGGCATGGTCACCCAGGACGGACACCTGTTCCACGAGACCCTGGGCGAGAACCTGCGCTTCGCCCGTCCCGGCGCCACCGACGAAGAGCTGTGGGACGCGCTCGACAAGGCCCGCCTGGCCGACCTGGTGAACTCCCTGCCCGACAAGCTCAACACCCTGGTGGGGGAGCGGGGCTACCGCCTCTCGGGCGGAGAGCGCCAGCGCCTCACCATCGCCCGGCTCCTTCTGGCCCGGCCCCGGGTCGTCATCCTCGACGAGGCCACCGCCCACCTCGACTCGGCGTCGGAGGCAGCGGTGCAGGAGGCCCTGGCCCACGCCCTGGCCGGGCGCACCGCCCTGGTTATCGCCCACCGCCTGTCGACCATCCGCGACGCGGATCTCATCCTGGTGGTCGAGTCCGGCCGGATCGCCGAGCGGGGCACCCACGAGGAGCTGCTGGCTGCCGGCGGACGCTACGCCGAGCTCTACAACACCCAGTTTTCCCAGGGGACCGAGCCCGCTGCCGTAGCCTGACGCCGCATACGCGACGAACGGAGAGACTCAATGGCAGCGGCGCACCCTGCGTACAAGCGGTTCCTGGTCATCCTGGTCCTCGGCATGGGCATCGGCATGGGCCTGGTGGCCTGTGGCGGTGACGAAGACCCCCCTTCCGCGGCGGAGGACAAGGCTCGGGCCGAGAAGGTCGTCCTCACCGACGCCGACGTGCCCGGCCTGACCAAGGACCCCGCGGACGACGACACCGACACCGAGACCGATCCCTCCGACGAAGCCTTCGAGAAGTGCCTCGACAACAACGTCCTGCTCACGGATCTGGGAGAGGACGAGCGCGGCGCCGAGGCCTCCTTCAGCGACGAGGACGAAGAGGTCACCCGGTCGTCGGTGGTCACCTTCGCCGAGACCAAGAAGGAGGCCGAGGAGGCGTTCGACGCTGTGAGCAAGGACTCCTTCGCCGGCTGCCTCGAGGATGCGTTCAAGACCGGGTTGCAGGAGGAGATCGGCTCCGACGCCACCGTCGGCGACGTGGCGGTGTCCAAGCTGCCCGACGAGGACCTGGGTGACGAGCACGTCGCCTACCGGGCCGCGGTCGATCTGTCGGCTGCCGGACAGTCGTTCGAGCTCAGCTTCGACTTCGTGTTCGTCCGGGTCGACCGGGGCCTCGCCGGCCTGTTCGCCTTCGACGTGGAGGAGGCGTTCGCGGCCGGAGAGCGCACCCGCCTGACGAAGATCCTGGCCGACCGGCTCGAGGACGCCTGACCGCCTGAATCCGGAGTTGGATGAGCCGGGCCGCGGCGCCGGCCCGGCTCATCCCGGAGAAAGCGCGAGCGTCTCCTCGGTTGTCAGACCCGTGGGTGTTCCTCAAGGGCCGACCCGCCATATGACCGCCGCCACGACGAAGAGCGCACCGGCGAGCACGAGTCCGAACCAGGCCCTCCAGACGGCTGCGGCGAAGAGGAGCTGGCACCCGAGAGCGAGCGGAACGAGCGCCAGCCAGCGCACGAAGCGCGCCAGCTCACCCACCGTGCCGCCGCCCGCCCGCCAGATGGCAATCGCCGCCCCTACGAGACCGACGGCGATCAGCACCAGGACCACCTCTCCCGCAAGAAGTGCCGAGAGCGCCAGGTTGAGTCCGAGAACGAGGGGCAGGACCGCCAACCACGCATCACTTACTCGCTCTCGTCGGGTAACCATTGGCCCAGTCCCCTGCCCGGGGGTCGCGAGCATACGACTCGATGCTTCAGACTCCGTCACGGAATCAGGGATAGCCCCGATGACCGGTGGACACCGGATCCGTAGCGTCAGCCCCATGACGAGACACCCCGCCACGCAGACAGAATCGACCCTCGGGACGACCGCGCTCCTCGAGCACCCCAAGATCGCCCCGGACGCCGTCGCCCCAGCCCCGGCCCCGGCCGCCGTCGCCCCAGCCCCGGCCCCGGCCCCGGCCGCCGTCGCCCCGGCAAGGGCGCCGACCGTCCCTCCCCGGTGGGCGCGACGGGCCGCGACCCTGATCGTGCTGACCACCGTCCCGTCGGGCCTGTGGCGGGTGGCGATGGCGGTCGGGGTCCCCGTCGGGGTCGACGACGCCTACCGACGGGCGAACTACGGGTTCCCCGGACGGGGGACGGTCTACGTCTTCGGACTCACCCTGCTCCTCGTGAGCCTGGCCCTGCTCGGCACCGGCCTCGTGCGGCGGTGGGGCGAGGTGACGCCCCGGTGGATTCCGCTCGTCGGGGGCAGGCGGGTGCCGCCGCTGGCGGCGATCATCCCGGCCGGCGTCGGCGCGGCGGCCCTGACCCTGCTGTGGACCACCGTCTTCCTGGGTGCCGGAGAGATCTTCGACGTCTACGGGCTCACGGGCGCGGCACGCGACGTGGTCGTCGCCTGCTACGCACCCCTCCTGCTCTGGGGTCCGCTGCTCGCCGCCCTGACCGTCTCCTACGGCCGGCGAACCATGCCGCGCCGCCCGACCGGGTGACCAGTGGCGGTCGAGTGAGCGAGAAGCCACAACTCCTGTGGCTTCCTGCTCACTCGACCGTCACGGACGGCCCCGGGCCGTCGCCTGGCGGCAGAGATCGGCCAGGGACTCGGCGTAGGGGGAGCGGGCCACCCCTTCCTCGGTGACGATGGCGGTCACCAGGGCGGCGGGGGTGACGTCGAAGGCCCGGTTGTCGACCGCCGTCCCCTCGGGGGCGATGCGGTGGCCGGCCAACATCGTCACCTCTTCGGCCGGGCGCTGCTCGATGGGGATGCCCGCCCCGTCCGGGCAGGCCAGGTCGACGGTCGACGTGGGGGCGGCGACGTAGAACGGCACCCCGTGGTAGGCGGCCAGCACCGCCAGCCCGTAGGTGCCGACCTTGTTGGCCACGTCGCCGTTGGCCGCGATCCGGTCGGCGCCCACGACCACGCAGTCGACCTCGCCGGCGGCCATGAGGCCGGCCGCCATCCCGTCGGCCACCAGGGTGGCGGGGATGCCGAGGCGGTCGAGCTCCCACGCGGTCAGGCGGGATCCCTGGAGGACGGGACGGGTCTCGTCCACCCACACCATCGGTGCCCGCCCCTGCTCGTGGGCGGCCCGGATCACCCCGAGGGCGGTGCCGTAGCCGGCGCAGGCCAGGGCGCCCGCGTTGCAGTGCGTCAGCACCCGCCCGTCCCGGGGGACGAGGACCCCCCCGTGGGCGCCCAGGCGCCGGTTGCGCGCGACGTCCTCGGCGGCCACCGCCAGGGCCTCGGCCACCGGATCGGCGGCGGTCCGGCCCCGGGCCACTCCCCACGCCAGGTTCACGGCCGTGGGCCGGGTGGCGCAGATGGCGGCGGCCGCCACGTCGAGGTCGACGCCGGTGCGGGACGCCAGCGCCATGCCCATGGCCCCGGCCACGCCGAGGGCGGGCGCGCCCCGGACGGCAAGGTCGCGTATGGCGGCGCACAGCTCGTCGACGGTGGCCACGTCGAGCATCACCAGCTCGCCCGGCAGCCGCCGCTGGTCGATCATCCGCACCCGGCCGTCGTGCCACTCGATCGTCGGCGGGATCGGATCGTCGCCCGCGCCGACGGCGCCTGCCGTCATGAGCCCCATCTCACGGGCGCGCCGGCTCCCCGAACCCGGCGAGGAGCGCGTCGTCGGCGGCACCCCACATCTCGATTCCATGCTACGGCCGGGAGGCCCGGAGGGATCGAGGAAGTTTCAAGAACATGGTCGGCGACCTCGTCGTTGCCTGAGCGCCCGCCTGAGGGCGGTACCGTGCCCCCATGAGCGGCAACGGTGGAGCGCGGGGCCCGGACTGGTACCCCGACCCCTATGGGCGGCACGAACACCGGTACTTCGACGGCACCCGGTGGACCGAGCACGTGGCGTCCCACGGCAAGCAGTCCGTCGACCCGCCGGGGGGTGAGTCGAAGGTGCCCACCGTCAACCGGGCCACCGAGAAGATCCAGTCCGACGTGGCCAAGGCCCGGGCCCAGACCGGCGCGCCGGGGATGGGTGGCGGCACGATCTTCACCGAGTCGGTCCTGGTGGTGAACCAGAAGGCCAAGCTCATCGAGCTCAACAACGAGTACGCCATCTACGACCAGAACGGCACCCAGATCGGGGCTGTGCGTCAGGTCGGCCAGAGCATGGCGAAGAAGGTATTGCGCCTGGTCAGCAACGTCGACCAGTTCATGACCCACAAGCTCCAGATCGTCGACATGTCGGGCACCCCGATACTGGCCCTCACCCGGCCGGCCAAGCTGATCAAGTCGCGGATCATCGTGGAGGACGGGTCGGGTCGGGAGCTGGGCCAGGTCGTCCAGGAGAACATGGTGGGCAAGATCCACTTCGGCCTGGAGGCGGGCGGCACCAGGGTCGGGTCCATCAACGCCGAGAACTGGCGGGCCTGGAACTTCAACATCCAGGACGACCAGGGTCGCGAGGTGGCCCGCATCACCAAGACGTGGGAGGGCCTGGCCAAGACCATGTTCACCACGGCCGACAACTACGTGGTGAAGATCGAGCGTGTGCTGGAGGAGCCCCTCCGCAGCCTGGTGGTGGCGGCCGCCCTGAGCGTCGACACCGCCCTCAAGCAGGACAAGCGGGGCCTCGGCGCGTAGCCGTGGACGATCCGGTCCCGACAACTACGTGGTGCAGATCCATCTCCCCCTCGAGGACCCGCTGTTGAGCCTGGTCGTGGCGTCGGCGGTGTGCGTCGATACTGCCCTCAACCAGATCGGACCCATCCCCGGCTGACCCGTCGTAGCCTGACGGGCGGTGGGTGATCGCCGCCACCGTCCTCGGGTCGGGAATGGCGTTCCTCGACGGCACCGTCGTCAACGTCGCCCTCCCGACCATCGCCGAGGATCTCGACGCCGGCCTGACGGGCCTGCAGTGGACGCTCGACGCCTACCTCGTCACCCTCGCCAGCCTCCTGCTCCTCGGCGGCTCCCTCGGCGACCAGTACGGCCGGCGGCGGGTCTACCTGCTGGGGATGGTCACCTTCACCGCCGCCTCGGTCCTCTGCGGGCTGGCGCCCGACATTCAGCTCCTCGTCGCCGCCCGGGCCCTCCAGGGGGTGGGCGCGGCCATGCTCGTCCCCGGCAGCCTCGCCATCCTCACCGCCACCTTCTGCTCCCCCTGGCGATCTTCCGGTCGCGGCAGTTCACCGGCGCCAACCTCACCACCCTGGCTGTCTACGCCGCCCTGGGGGGCACCATCTCCTCCTCGTGCTCGAGCTCCAGCTCGTGCTCGGCTACTCGGCTCTGGAAGCGGGGGCGTCGCTGCTGCCGGTGACCACCGTGATGCTGCTGTTGTCGTCGCGCATGGGACAGGTGGCGCAGCGGGTGGGGCCTCGCTGGCCCATGTCGATCGGACCCGCCGTGGTGGCCGCCGGCCTTCTCCTGCTGGCCCGGGTGGGCCCCGGCTCGACCTATGTCACCGACATCCTGCCCGGCGTGGTGGTGTTCGGGCTCGGCCTGGCCGTCACCGTGGCCCCCCTCACCGCGGCCGTGCTGGCGGCGGTCGACGACGCCCGCATGGGTGTCGCCTCGGGCGTGAACAACGCCGTGGCGCGGGTGGCCGGGCTGCTGGCCGTCGCGGTCCTGCCGGCGGCGGTCGGCCTCGACATCGCCGGTGGGCCGGACACCGTCACCGACGGCTTCCACCGGGCCGTGCTCGCCGGTGCCGGCCTGTGCGTGGCCGGGGGGCTGGTGGCCTTCGTCACCATCCGCCGCGGGGCGACGGTGGGCACCCCGGCCCAGCCGGGTGTCGACCAGCCGTGCCACGACCCGTGCCTGGCTACATCCGGCTCCCGGTCGACGGGAGGGAGCGCTACGGGTACCGCCTGACTCAGCGGGCGGAGGGCACGGCCCCGGCACCGGCCAGGGCCTCGCCCATGGCGGGCGGGATCGAGAGCCTCCAGTCGGCCGCCTGGAGATCCGACCGGGCCACGACCAGCTCGCCCGTCTCGATTCCGCCATAGGAGAACCGCACCACCCAGGTGGCGCCCTGGTCGGCGATCTCCTCGATGGCGCGCTGGGTTCCCCGGGCGACCGTGCCGAGGGCGATCGAACCGTCGCGGTCGGCGCCCGTCACGTCGATGTTGAGGTCGAACGCCGTCGGGTTGTCGACCGTGAGCCGGGGGACGAAGGGAGTCGTGGCGAGGGAGGGCGCCACCAGCAGCACGACCAGGACGGCGGCGCCGAGGAACAGCCCTACCGCCCGCTGCGGGGTGCGCAGGGGCGTGGGAAGGGATCGGGTCCGGGTGCGGGGGGTCATGGAGTGGCTCCTCCGTTCGGGGCGGGTCGCTCCGTCCTTTCGAAGGTAGCGCCCGCGGGCGCCGACCGCCGGACGGCCCGCCCGTCGACCAGGGAGCCGACTGTGCAGGAAATTCGCCCTTTCCTGCACAGTCGAGTGCCCCTGCGCCGTGGACCGCTCCGCCGCGACCGGTCCCCGGATCTCCGCCGAGCTGTGGACTGGTGCGGCCCGCCGCGCGCCACCGGTCCATGAGATGGTGCGTCAGGTGCCGGCCTCGATCTCGATCCGCCACCGGTCGAGCGAGCCGACGTCCCTCGTCGCGTTGTCGGACACCCGCAGCGACCAGGCGCCGGCGACGGGCTGACCCACGAGTGGCGCCAGCGGCGACGGCGGATTGGAGTCGAGGGCGAGGTGGAGGTCGTCCCTCCAGAAGCCGGTGCGCCGGTGGAGCACCGCCACCTTTCCGGTGGGGGACAGGAGCTCGACCTTGAGGTCGCCGATGAACGGGTGGGTGATGTCGACGCCCACCTTCAGCGCCCTCACCGTCCCCTGGCCGGCGATCTGGATGACGTCGGTGAGCCCGCCGACCTTGTTGTCGGGGATCGCCCGCTGCGGCGTGGATTCCCCGGTCACCGCGGTGCCGGCAACGGTGCCCTGGGTGCCGACGGTGAAGGTGATGGCCTCGCCCGGACCGGAGACGTCCGACACGGTGAGGCCCGCCTCCGAGCCGTTCCACCAGAGGGTGGCCGGCTTGGTGCTGTGCGACACGGCGGTGCCGGCGACGGCGCCGTAGAGGTCGCTGTCGTCGCCCTGGTTGGTGTTGTGCTCCAGGTCGAGGTGGCCGTCGGCCTGCAGGAGGGCGCACTGGTAGTGCTTGGCCGCGGTGCCGTCCTGGAACTCGTTGGAGCCCCGGGTGTCGCAGTGGTACACCGCCAGGCCGCTCGACGTGAGGTGGGTGTCGAGGCCGAGGCGGCTCCGGTTCTCGACCAGGTAGTACTCGTTGTCGAACAGCCCCCGGTACTTCATCACCGTGTCGTAGGCGCCGTGGACGGCCTCGTAGGTTCCGGCCTGGTTGAGGTCGACCTGGTTGGGGCACCAGTCGGCCAGATCGCGGAGGTAGACGCTCAGCGGGGCCGGGGTCTTGCCCCGGTCGAGGTGGTTCCCGGCGCCCATGATGCAGTAGAAGCCGAGCCCGGCGCTGTCGAAGTCGTCGCCCTCGCGCTCGGCCACGCCGTAGTCGTACAGGTCGGGGAACCGGCACAGCAGGTGGCCGCTCTCGTGGCAGAAGGTGCCGATGCTGAGCTCCTCGGGACGCGAGCCCATGGCGGTGACGATGTAGAGGTCGGTGCGGATCCCGTCGACGATGCTGCGGTGGGTCCAGTTGTGGGGCCAGAGGTCGCCGCGGTACTCGGTGCGGCCGGCGTACATGATGCAGAGGGAGTCGACGACGCCATCGCGGCGGGAGTCGAACTGCCGGAAGTCGACGCCCGAGGCCTCGGCCAGCCGGATCGCCTCGGGGACCAGCTTTCCTTCGTTGGCCGCGTCGGCGTACCACAGCTTGGGCTTGCTCATCATGAACGGCCCCACGACCACGTTGGTGAAGTTCAGCTTCCCGGTGGAGATGGTCTTGAAGTACTCGTTCACCGACGACACGTTGCCGAGGGTGGGAGTCGGGGAGTTGAGGACGGCGTCGACGTGGCCATGGGTGACGGTCGTCGAGGTGTCGGCGAAGGTGACGAGGATGGTGAGGCCTTTGACGTCGCCGGAGTTCAGCACCCGTCCCGGCAGCAGGCCGCCGCTGGGCCCGAACGTGAGCAGCTTCTTGGTGCTCTCGCCCGGAGTGGGGGGCACCATGGCCTCGAAGCGCTCGATGATCCGGGCGTTCTTGATGCTCCGGTCCTCTTTGAGGTGGCGGGGAACGCCGGCGGGCGCCGGCTCCGCGATCTCCACCCCGGTGGAGACGAAGTTGCCGAGGTCGTCCGGGCTCAGGGTGGCGTAGCAGTAGAGGCCGCGCCCGGTGTCGTAGACGACGGTGTAGCCGTCGGCCGTCTCGTACCGGGAGTACTTCTCGTCGCCGATCGTGCGCAGCCGCACCGGCGGCCCCTGCTCCTGCCGGAACGTCAGAAACTCCCCGAAGATCCCGCTCATCGTCCCCCCCTCGTCCCCGGGTCGATGTCCCCCAGCTACTCAGTCGATCGGCGAGCAGCAGAAAAAATACCTGGGGGCGCGGAAATTTCTCCGCGCCGGGGCACGGCCCACGGGACGACCACCAACCGAGACCCGCAGCAGCGACATCGCGGAGCGAACGACCGCGCGAATCGAGCACCCGCACGACGCTCAGCGGCGAAGGAGACCCAGAGGTCGAACCGGGCGACGTCCGGTGTCTGCAACTGACGGGCTGGCGGCCCCCCTTGGAGGTCTTGGGAAGGTCACCCAGCCGATGGATCGCAATGAAGGCGGGGGTGTATATTCGATCAAGCGCAGACTGCGCGACGGCCTTCCCGACACGTCGCCCCGGACCCCGGTAGCGCGTCGTTGGCCCGCATAGGGAGGGTTGGGACGATGCCGAGCCGCTTGGCGTGGTCGGAGATCGCGAGTCCAAAGACCGGCGGCGGCGCCCCGGCGGCGCCGCCCGCTCAGGTCGCGGCGGGCGCGTATGCGCAGGTGGCGGCCCTGCTGCACGAGTCCCGAAGGGCCGCCCCCGATCAGCTCGGGTCGTTCCTTGCCCGTCGGGCGGAGCGGTTCGGGATGCGGGACCTTTCGGTGTACGTGACCGACTACGAGCAGCGCAGCCTCGTGCCGATCGTCGGCTCCGAGGAGGAGGCGGCCATCGACATCGGCGGCTCCGCCGGGGGTCTGGCCTTCACCACCGCGAGCCAGCGAGAGGAGCCGACCGAAGGCGGCGTGCGGCTGTGGAGCGTCGTGGTCGACGGCGCAGCCCGACTGGGCGTCATGGCGGCCACCTACTCCGACATCGACGACGAGGCCCGAGCCTTGGCGGACAGCCTCGCCGGCGTGGTCGCCGCCCTGCTCGTCACCCGGGGCCAGTGCACCGATGCCTACACGACGCTGCGGCGCAGTCAGAAGGTCACCCTGGCGGCGGAGATGCAGTGGCAGCTGCTGCCGCCTATGAGCCTCGACAGCGGGCGGGTCTCAGTGGCGGGCCTGATCCATCCCGCCTACGAGGTCGGCGGGGACGCCTTCGACTACGCCGTCAACGGCGACACCCTCGACTTCGGGGTCTTCGACGCCATGGGCCACGGGCTCGAGTCCAGCCAG
>Ga0136617_10004673_pt1 | contig 12271 bp, 13 predicted proteins | sample AntDrymUQ3222106_2_FD_129672 | JGI IMG/M metagenome (GOLD analysis project Ga0136617, IMG submission 129672) | Polar desert sand microbial communities from Dry Valleys, Antarctica - metaG UQ322 (21.06) | ecosystem: Environmental > Terrestrial > Soil > Desert | place: Antarctica: Dry Valley...
CACTCAGCGCTATGATTTCAAGATACACACTGCCCGAAATGGGCGCGCTATGGTCGGAGGACGCCAAGTTCCAGAAGTGGCTTGAGGTGGAGATCGCGGTCTGCGAAGTCCACGCCGAGATGTGTACGATTCCGCGCGAGGCGCTCGAAGAAATTAAGGCGCGCGCGCGCTTCACCGTCGAGCGCATCAACGAGATCGAGAAGACGACCGACCATGACGTGATCGCGTTCACCACCGCGCTCGCCGAAAACATCGGCGACGCGGCGCGCTTCGTGCATTACGGTCTGACTTCATCCGATGTGGTGGACACGGCGAACGCGCTCTTGCTGCGTGATGCGTGCGGCATTCTACTCAGCAAGATTGACGCGCTGACCGAAGTCCTGAAGCGCCGCGCGTTCGAGTTTAAGCGGACGCCGCAGATCGGGCGCACGCACGGCGTCCACGCCGAGCCGACTTCCTTCGGTTTGACGTTCGCGCTGTGGTACGACGAGATGCGCCGCAACCGTGTGCGGCTTGAACGCGCACGAGAAGCGGTCGCGGTCGGGAAGATCAGCGGCGCGGTCGGGGCGTTCGCGCACCTCGACCCGGAGGTGGAAGAGCGAGTCTGCGCGCGGCTCGGACTGAAGCCCGCGCCCGTCTCGACGCAAGTCATTCAGCGCGATGTGTATGCCGAGTACTTAACGACGCTCGCAATCATCGCATCGTCGCTCGAAAAGTTCGCGTTGCAGGTGCGCCACTGGCAGCGCACCGAAGTGCGCGAGGCCGAAGAAAAATTTAAGAAGGGACAGAAGGGTTCGTCGGCGATGCCGCACAAGCGGAACCCGATTCTGTCGGAGCGCATCTGCGGCATGGCGCGGTTGTTGCGCGGCTACGCAATCGCCAGCCTCGAATCAATCGCCTTGTGGCACGAGCGCGACATCTCGCACTCGTCCGCCGAGCGCGTCATCCTTCCCGACGCGAGCATCGCGGTTGACTACATGCTGGCGAAAGCGGCCTCACTGCTCGACGGCCTGATGGTTTACCCGGAGCGCATGCTGGAGAATCTTCAACTGTCGCGCGGCCTCGTCTTCAGCGGCCAACTGCTTCTGGCGCTCACGCAATCGGACGTTTCCCGCGAACAGGCTTACGAATGGGTGCAGCGCAACGCGATGAAGACGTGGACGGAGGGCGGCGACTTCCGCGCCCGCGTCCTCGAAGACCCGGACATCGCGGCGCGTCTCTCGAAGGAAAAGATTGAGGGCGCGTTTTCGCTCGACACATATTTACGCAATGTTGACGCGATCTTCACGCGCGTGTTCGGATGAAGGCGAGCGCCCTCTGGATACGTCATGATGAGTGAGCGCGTGCAAAAAGTCTGGTGCCTCTTGCCCACACTCGCGCTGTCGTTGTCGCTCGGGTCGTTACTGCTGATGTGGGGCGTGCCGCGTAGAAGTTCGCGCTTGGCAGGTGCGGCGCGAGACATTTACGAGGTCATGTTTTGGGTAACGCCTGCGGTCGGCACTGCGGTTCTGATTAGCATGCTGATTTTTAATCTTCCCCGGCAGGCCGGTGACAAGGGGCGGATGGCGCGACGTGAACTATGGCTTGCCGGCGCGGCGGTTGCGTCGCCGGTGTGGCTGCTTCTGCTGCAAATCGTTTTGTCAGGATTCAGCCGCTAAGAATTGCGCCGGAAATTTTTAACCCACTATTCGATGGAGCGGATTAAACTGTGAAAGCCAAAGTTTACGTCACACTCAAGCTGGGCGTGCTCGACCCGCAGGGCAAGGCGATTCAACACTCGGTCGAGTTGCTCGGCTTCGACGGGATCGCGGACGTGCGTCAGGGCAAATACTTCGAGATTAAAATGGCGGACGGCGCGCTCGACGAAAAAGCTGCGCGTGATGCGGCGGAGCGGATGGCGCGCGAAGTGCTGTCGAATCCGGTGATCGAAGACTACCGCGTGGAGATCGAACAATGACGAATGAAGATTTCCAGAGAAGAAAAACCCTTCTCCACATCCGACAAGCACAGTCCGAAGCGCGGCTGAGAAAGCTCGAAGGAACTCTCACACGGTTTGAAGAAGAGTCTCGGCGGCGGGGCACAATTTTTGAAGAGAAAATGACTGAGCTTAGGAAAGCGCAAGCGCGTACCGACCGGCAAATGAAACTGCTGAATAAAAACATCGGCAAAGATGACAAGGGAAAATCTCAACAATGAAATTCGGCGTCATCGTTTTCCCCGGCTCGAACTGCGACCACGACGCTTACCACGTCATCTCGAAGCACGTCGGCCAGCCGGTTGATTTTGTCTGGCACCGGGACACCGACTTGAGTTCGTATGACGCGGTGATTATTCCCGGCGGCTTTTCCTACGGCGACTACTTGCGTGCCGGGGCGCTCGCGCGCTTCTCGCCGGTGATGGGGTCGGTCAGAGAGTTCGCCGCCGGGGGGCGTTTCGTGCTCGGCATCTGCAACGGCTTTCAGATTCTGTGCGAGGCCGGCCTTTTGCCCGGCGCGCTGATTCGTAATCGCAATCTTCATTTCGTCTGCAATCACATCAACGTCCGCGTCGAGACCGCCGCGACGCCGTTCACCGGCGAGTTGAAGAAGGGCGACGTGCTGCGCCTGCCCGTCGCGCACGCCGAAGGCAACTACGTCTGCGACGATGCGGTGCTCGAAGAACTCCAACGCGAAGATCGAATCGTTTTTCGCTACTGCGACGAGCGCGGCGAGATTACTGAAGCTGCCAATCCGAACGGCGCGCGCGATTCGATTGCCGGCATCTGCAACCGCGAGCGCAACGTACACGGATTGATGCCGCACCCGGAGCGTGCCTGCGAAGACTTGCTCGGCTCGTCCGACGGGCGCGGCGTCTTCGGGTCGCTCGCCGCGACGCTCGCCGCGCTCGCTTGATCCGGGCACACTCGATCCGGCTTTGCCATTCCCCCGTGATGTACTGAACAGACTCTCCCTGCTCGAACATTAAAATTAAGATAAGGGAAATGAATGAAGCGACTCCTCGTGTCGGTCGTCATCGTCTTGGCGATAGAAGTGTCTCTGAACGCACAAACCGTAATTCAGCCGCCTTCAGGCGAGCTGCCGGAAAGTGTTATCGCGTCGAAAACTTTCTTTCGCGTCAAGGGTTTCACGCTAACGAACGTAGAGCCGTCGGGCGGGCAATCTTCAGATTCCGCCGCGCACGGTGCGCAACAACGGCGAGCGTTCGTCGAAAGTCCCAAGTTACCGCTCTCAGGTTTCCATCAGGAAACAATCACGTCGGATGCGGAGACTTCTCTCGCTAATCAGCGACCAGTTGGTGACGCCGGAGCGAAAACTCTGCCGCCTTCGTCGGACGCGGAATCAAGTGAAATGGACGCGCGCGCACCGGAGGTTGAACCGCCGCAGTCGGACGGGTTTCGCTGGAAGCCGGCGATCAGGCAATCCCTTCTGCTGCTCGCAATTCAGCACGGCTACGCGATGACGCAGCCGAAAACGCGGCGGGAATTAAAGGGGCCGTTCTTCAAAGATTACTTCGAGTCGCTCGGTAATCTGGGTGGCTGGGAGGATGGCGGGAGATTTTTTACCAACTACATCGCGCACCCATTACAAGGCGCGGCGACCGGCTTCATCCAGATTCACAACGACCCGAAAGGCATGAGGCAGCAATTCGGCAGCTCGAAAAAGTACTGGAAGAGCCGTCTCAAAGCGATGGGCTGGTCTGCCGCGATGAGCACGCAGTTTGAATTGGGGCCGATCAGTCAGGCGTCAATCGGGAACGTCGGTAAGGCGCGAAAGCTGACCTACGTTGATTTAGTTGTCACGCCGACAATCGGCGCGGCGCTCATCGTCAGTGAGGACGCGCTCGACCGCTTCGTCGTGCGATGGGTTGAAGACAGGACGCGCAACTTTTATCTCCGCATTGCGACGCGGATGCTCCTCAACCCGTCGCGTAGTTGCGCTAATTTGCTGCGCTTCAAAAAGCCGTGGAAGCGCGACAACAGATAAGTGGTAAGGCAAAAGGTAAAAGTGGATTTCGGTAAGTGGGTTATGACTACGCCGCTGCTCCGGCGGCTGAAAACAACGGCAAGCTGCTAACTCTTCAATAACTTCTGCTTGACGAGGAACTCTTGCAACGTCCGGTTGGATTCATCGGGCTTGTCCATCATCAGAAAGTGGCTCACACCTTCCATCATATGAAACTCCATATTCGGTGCGAGCGAGCGTAGATAACCCTTCGGTGTTTGCCGCCCAGAAAGGCGATTTGGCGAGCACCGCCAAGACCGGAACCTTGATCGGGTCTGTCGCATAAATCTTCTCATCGCCCATCGCTGTCATCGCGCTCGTGGCGACGTGTTCAGGCGTTGCGAGCATCGCCGTGCGAATCTCAGTTTTGAGTTTTTCGTTTTTGACCGGCATCAGCATCCCGTCCACCATGCGAGGCGCGACCTGTTTGTAATTCGCGCGCCTCGCAGCCGCGAATTGATCTGATTGTTCTTTCGGCATGAACGGGCGGAGCGCGCCGTCAACGATTACAAGGGCGAGAGTTTTTTCAGGATAAAGGCGGTAGAACTGCCACGCGACCGGCGTGCCCATGCTGTGACCGACGAGCACGGCGCGGTCAACCTTCGCGTCGCGCATCACGGCTTCAATCGAACGCGCGAAATAATCCATCGTGTAATCCGTCTGCGGCTTGTCGCTCTGCCCGTGACCGGGGAGGTCTAAGGCGATCACGCGCGTGCCGGGGAAGGTGTTCGTCTGACTGCGCCAAAACGTCGCGTCGCACGTCCAGCCGTGAATGAATATCAAAGCCCATTACCTTCGCCGCCCATCAGGTAATGAACTTTCGTATCGCCGAACTTGGCGAAGCGGCTCTTCAATTCGGCGCTCTGCGTCGCAACCGCCACGAGCAGCACGAGCAACACAGAGCCGAGTAACGCGCCGCCGCGACGGGCGTAACCTTTGAGTATCATGATGTTCTCCCTTATATAAAATCGATTCTCAACGCTTGCTCGTCGCGGCGGTCGCCCGCTGGTAGTTCGGGTACGCGGGCTTACGGGGTTGCGGCAGCGGGTTCTTGCGCATCTCCGCCAACACGACTTCAATTGCCTTTTCTAATTGTGGGTCGCGCCCTTGCCGCCATGCCGCCGGGTCGAGTTCGACTTCGATGTCGGGCTGGACACCTGCATTCTCCACGTCCCATGCGCCCTCGGTGTTATAGAACGCGACGCGCGGCGCGGTGACTGTGCCGCCGTCAATCAAAGTCGGGTAATCGTAGATGCCGACGAGTCCGCCCCACGTGCGCTTGCCGACGAGCGTGCCGACTTTCGCTTTGCGGAAATACCACGGCAGGGCGTCGCCGCCCGACCCCGCATACTCGTCAATAATCATCGCCTTCGGTCCGTAGATGGAACCGACGGGCGTGGTGAAATCCGCGCCTTCGCGCGTCGCCCAGTAGTTCATCAACGGGCGGCGCATGTAGTCAACGATGTAATCGGCGGCAGTGCCTCCGCCATTGAAGCGTTCATCTATCACCGCGCCCTCTTTGTCTATCTGCGCGAAGTAGTAGCGATTGAAATTGGTGTAGCCCGCGCCCGAAGTGTTTGGCAGATAGACGTAGGCGACGCGGTTACCGGTCATCTGCGCGACCTTGCGGCGGTTGCCTTCAATCCATGCGAGGTTGCGCAAGCCCGCCTCCGATGCGACGGGGACGACTGTGACTTCGCGTGCGCCCGAGCCGTCTGCGTTCGGCGCGACTTTGAGGATCACGGACTTGTTCGCGGTGCCCTCGAAGAAGTTGTAGATGTTGTCCGTGGCTTTCAACTCGCGACCGTTGACGGCAATGATGTATTCGCCTTCGCGGACGTTGACGCCGGGTTGCGTTAAGGGCGCGCGAAGATTCGGATTCCAATTCTCGCCGTTGTAAATGCGCGCGAAGCGATAGCGGTTATTCTCGATGCGGTAGTCTGCGCCGAGCAATCCGCCGGTGACGCGTGGCACATCAGGCGAATCGCCGCCGCCCGCGTTGTGGTGCCCGACGCTCATGTTCCCCAAAGATTCCTGAAGGAGATAATTGAGGTCTGCACGGTGCGCGATCTGGTCGAGGTAAGGCGCGTAGCGCACTTCAGTCGCACGGATGTCGAGACCGTGATAATTCGGGTCGTAGAAGAAGTCGCGCTGAATGCGCCAAGCCTCTTTGTACATCTGTCGCCACTCTTCGCGCGGGTCAACTCTGACTTCCATCGTTGAGACGTTGACCGCGCCCTCGCCGGGTTTCAAAGGCTGCGTCGTCGAGACGATGAACCAGCGACCGCCCGCCGCGCCGGGTTGCGCGCCGGGCGCAGCCTGACCGCCGCTTTGTTGATAAAGCATCTTCTCGCCGTTCGCCGCGAGGTCGAAGGCGGTCACGCCCTCTAAAACTTTTTCGACTTTGCGCTTCGAGAGGTCGAAGCGATGAAGGATGAGACCGGGCGCATCGGGCATCGGCGCAGCTGGTGTTTCCATTAGGAAGAGTGTGCCGGTTTTACCCGCGTGCATTCCTGTGTAATTGCGCGCCGGGATCGGAAGCGCGAGCGTGCGTTGGTCTATGCCGTCGAAATCTATGCGCACCGGCGCGGGCTTTTTGTCGGCGGCGCGAGCGGCGGGTTTGGCATCCTGCGCGATAGCTGTAGGAGCAGGAACAAGTCCAGCATCTACAGATGATTCGTCATCAGTTTGATTTTGCGTTCCCTCGCCGAGCGGCATCGGAGGCGTCGGCGAGGGACCGGGGCGCGGCTCGCCTTTCTCTTCGGCGTTGTTGGCTTTCTGGTCTTCGAGAATCTTCTCTTCGTCGCTTTCCGGTGCGAGCGGCGACGGCGAATCTTTGCCGAGCACGACGACATAAACCGAGCGCGTCACTTGCCGCCCGAACGATGACATGTCGAGCCAACCGGAGGTCGGACCCGCGTTCGTGCTTGCGGTGAAATAGAGATGTTTGCCGTCTTTGTCGAACTGCGCATAGCGCGCGTCCGAGAGATTGTCAGTTACCTGTCGCGGCTTGTTTTCCTCGAGCGAATAAATGAAGACGGTGCCGAGGCGATTCTTCAACTGCTTCGTGTAGGTGATGAAGCGCGAATCGGGTGACCACGCAGGGTCCATGACGCGAAACGGATTGTCGTAAGTGTTCGTGTCAACTTTGACGGGCGCGGTGCCTTTCTCGGCATCCACGTACCAAAGATTAAGGCGCTTATCCGTGTAAGCGATTTTCTTACTGTCGGGCGACCAGACGGGCGAGTAAAAGTAGGACGGCGGCGAGCCTAAGTTGATCTTGCGCGCTTCGCCCATGCCGTTCTGTTGACGAAGATAAAGAGCATACTCACCCGATTCGTCTGAGAAGTAAGCGATGAGCTTGCCGTCAGGCGACCACGCCGGGTCGCGGTCGGCAGCGCCCGAAGTGTTCGTCAGATTTCGTATGTCGCCTTTCTCGGCGGGCGCAGTCAGGATTTCGCCGCGCGCCTCGAAAACAGCGCGCGCGCCCGAAGGTGAGATTGCGGCGTTGCGTACACCCGACGCGACGCGCACATAGCGCGGGCGCACGTTCGGCAGATCGCCCGCAACGCGCACTGCAAGCGGCTTCGTTATGCCGGAATCTAAATCGAGCGTATGGAGCGAGCCGAATTGCTCATAGACGATGGTGCCATCGCCTGCGGAAGCCGACTTGATGTCGAGTCCGTTGTTGCGAACGACTTGCACAATTTTTTTCGAGCGCGTGTCGTAGGAGTAGATCGTCACCGCGCCGCTGCGGTCTGAAAGGAAATAGATTTTGTCTTCAACCCACATCGGGTTGAAGTCGTTCGAGTTGTCGCGCGGCAGTTTCTCGACGGATGAATCGGCGAGGTTGGCGACGACGATGGGCGTCGTGCGTCCGCCGCGATAATGCTTCCACTGGTTGAAGGCGCGCAGAAGCGGCACGTAAGCGAGGCGCAAACCGTCCGGGGAATAAGAAGCTTCGGACGCTTGCGGCAGCGGAATCTCCACAGGAAAACTTCCGTCGAGCCGCATCGTGAAGAGGCGCGGCGCGAACGTCGCGCTTTCACGCTGTGAACGGAACAGCACTGCGCTTCCGTCGCGCGTCCAACCGGCGACCGTGTCAGCGCCGGGATGATACGTCAGACGCCGCGGCACGCCGCCCGCCGCCTCGACCGTATAGACATCAGTGTTGCCGTCGTATTCGCCGGTGAAGGCGATGAGACGACCGTCAGGAGAAAACACGGGGTCGGTCTCTAGCCCCACGCCGGTCGTCAAACGGCGCGCGTCGCCGCCCTCGCGATTCGTGATCCACAGGTCGCCCGCATAGACGAACGTGACCCAATCGCGGCTGATCGTCGGGTTGCGGAGCATGAGCGGCGCGGTGGAAGTTTGAGCGAAGGCGGACGCGCCCGCGCATAGGAGAAGCGATGTAAGGACAAGGGATATTCGTGTCATAACAACTCCGGGCTGATGGTGCGTGATGTGGCTAAGATAAGCGGTAGAAGGCTGCTCGCAAAATCGGCGTATTCGGGTAAATTACGGAATGGGGCAGCGCTAAGTTTCAATCGTAGCAAAAACGAATACTGACTGACGTGAGTTCGACGTAAGGAAGTGGAAAAGAGAACCCCAAGCGGTAAGATGTAGATGACCAAATCAACATCAGATGTGCCGCAAGGAGTTTTCCCAATGGATATTTTAAGGAATTTAATACTCAACCCTTCTTTGTCCCGACGCGCGCTTATCCGGTAAGATGCAAGGCGCTCTTCAAATACACTCAATAAGTTCGGAGGAATACACTCATGTCAGTCGCACGTGTCACAGAGATCAGTTCGACCTCGGAAAAAAGTTTCGAGGATGCGATGCAGACGGGAATCTCCCGCGCCGTCAAAACGCTGCGCAATGTCAAAAGCGCGTGGATCAAGGAGCAACAGGTAAAGATCGAGGGCGAAAAGGTCGTCTCTTATCAGGTCAACATGCTCATCACCTTTGTGCTTGACGAAACCACCCCCGTAGAATGAAGGGGGAAAGGGGAAATGGGTAAAGGGAAAAGGGAAGGGCCGTCAATCACGGACGGCTCTCCTTTTTCCTCTAACCAATTGCCGACTCCGCTACCGGCGGAAGAGGAAACGCTTTCGTGGGCGGAGGTCAACGAGACGCACCGCATCCGCAACGGCGTGTATCAACGCGGCGGGCGCTTGGTCTCGCTCCTGACTGACTTCGGGCGCATCAATCCGTGTTACCCGGACGAGGCGCAGCCGGACGGCGAGACGATTCACTACACCGGCGAAGGGCGGCGCGGCGACCAGCATCTATCGCCGGGCAACCGCGCGCTGCTCGCAGCAATCGAGAGCGGCCACAGTGTTCCGCTCTTCAACAAACTCGCGCCGGGGCGTTGGCAACTCGTCGGCTTCTGGCGCGTCACCAAAGCCTCTCACCGCTTCGACGAGAATGAAAACCGCATGCTCTGGCAATTCACACTGAAGAAGGCACGATGAGTGTTTTTCGATTGCACTGAACAACCATTATTGTTTAGAGGAGGGCTATGCCCTCCGTCTCAAGCAACGGAGGGCATAGCCCTCCTCTAAACGGTTAGTGATGTGATTAGAAGTGAGGCAGAAGCCCGCGCGTAAGCTATGGCGTCAATCGAAGAATGAAGGCGAAAGGATGAATGAAAATCAGAAGACAGGAGACAGAACACTGAATACAGAATGAGGCCACGAGCCGCTTTTCTTCTGTCTCCTGTGTGCTGTCTTCTGTCTTCTGATCCATCCTTCATCCTTTATTCAATACGGATCAGAACTGAGCAAGCCGTTGTTGACGCTGACGGTGTAGTAGCCAATGGTCGGCCTGTTCCGCAGATCGAAAGTCCCGCCGGTCGCAATTTTCCAGATTTTGAAGTTGGAAAATGTAAGCGGCCTCCCGGCTTCGCAGACTTCGGGCGCGTGGTCGCCGAGAACGAAGTAAGCCGGCCCGTCGCCCATTACGCGCGCCAGACCATTCTTGTCCATAACCACTGACGTTTTCTCGTTGACCGCGAGGCCGAGCGCGCTCGCCGCGCGTCCGTCCCGGATTTGCCGCGCGACGAAAGCCATCGTGCGCCCCATCCGGTCGCGCGCCACGAAATGCGAATCGGTCACGACATCGTTTAAGTTCGCCCAGTTGAAGAAGTCGTAGGTGAATCTGATGTAGCGGTGGTAAGGATCGAGGAGCGCCTGACTCGAAGTGACGCTTCCAGTGCAGGCGTCGTAAGTGAACTCGCCCTGAATCGCAAGACCGGCACTTGTGCCGCCCGTCCCTCCGCCCCGCGCATACACCGACTCAACCGCCGTCTCGACTTTCGTGCCCCTGAAATTCTTCACGTAGTCGCACTGGTCGCCGCCCGCGAAGAAGACGACTTCGGCGTTGCGGACGGTCGTCTCGACGCTCGCGGTGTTCGCGTCGCGGCTACTGGTGATAACAAGCGTCTCGATTGAGTCCACGCCGTTCATTGCGTAGATATACTCGTTGTAACCGTCCGATCCCGAAGAGCGCAGCACGACGACATCCACCTTCGTGATGCAATTCGTGCAGCCGCGCACTTCGTCAATCATCTACTGAATCGCCGCGTCAACGTCCGTTCCGCCGCCGCCGAGGTCGTGCGCCGGGCCGGCGAGCGTCGGGGCCACATCGCCGGCGTTGCCGGTCACGTAGCGCGTCACTTTCGCCTCAACCGGCGCGGCGAAAAAGAGCGTCGTCACGAACAGCCAAAGGCCGAGCCTGAGCCGAGCAGTTCTTCTATAGTTGATCGTCATGGTGTCTCCTCGTGTGCCCGCTAATAATTTTGGAAGTTCATCTCTCAGTCCTTCCGCGCACTAATTTCCTCTCGCGAGAGCGGCGAGTATAATCGCCCTGATGCCTTCCGCGCGCAACCCTTATATGCGGGCGACATGGGCCGCAACACACTTGTCAACCGAGAATCGCGGCGAAAGAGATAAGGAGATGTCTCATGAGAAAAGCATTGGCTTCGCAAGCCCTTTCTTTGTTCCTCTTTTTCACGGCCGCCGCGCAAACAACACACAAAAGTCGCTACGAATTGGTCGGCCCGGTCAAGACCCTCGAAACGGGAAGTGTAGAGTACAAGTCGGGCGTTGAAGGCAAACGCATCCCTCACCAGAAAATCACCTTCAACGAACGGGGCGACTTCACCGAACTCATCGGCTACAGCCGCGAAGACGGTTCTGCGAGTTATAAACACGTCTACAAGTATGACGATCAGGGAAGGAACGTCGGGTATGAGGAGTACAGCGGCGTCCTCGACAAAACGCTCACCGTCCCCCGCCGGCACGTCTATACGCTGGATGAGAAAGGACGCCGCCGAGAGTACAAGGTTTACGAATCCGACGGCACGCTGGGCAGCAGGTTTGTTGACGTTTACGACGAGGTCGGAAATAAGATCGAAGAACAATTCTTCTACCACACCGGAGCGATGGGCGGGAAAACCGTGCGCGCCTACGACGACAGGGGCAATGAAATAAGAACGATTTATTATGACAAAGACAAAAACATCGCGTCGAGAAACGAGAGTGTCTATAACGCCGATGGTCGTCGCACGGAATGGATTCAGTACTACGGCGACACTTTAAGGTACAAGATATTCCACAAGTATGATGAGAAGGGGAGGGTCGTCGAGGCGGAGACGCTGGAGTTCAATGCCCCTCCTGATGTCTGGACGGATCACGCTCCCGTCCCCGGCAAAGTCGTGACAATCTTCGACGATGAGAAGCGGACGAGAGAGGTGGCGAGCTACGGCGTGGACGGCGCGCTGAAGGAGAGGACGGTGTACTCTTCCGATGACAAGGGAAATCAGGTCGGATTATCACAGTACAAAGCGGACGGCACGCTCAAAGAGACGGTTATTAGCTCCTACGACAAAGGGAAGCTCGTCGGGACGCTCAGCGGCACGGCACTCAACGAGTACGAATATGACTCCCACGGCAACTGGACAAAGAGGATTCACAAGATTCAGCCCGGAGGTTCGGGAAAGGCCATGGCGTGGAGCGCGGAATACAGAACAATCACCTACTACTGAAATCCGCCTTCGTGCCGAACCTCTGAGGAAGTTATTTCACCCGCCCGACTTAGTGAAAAGCCTTGGCGGCCCGATCTGAACTCCGATGTGATTATGAGAAACTCGCAAACTAGTGGTTTGCTTGTCACTCCCCGCCGGTGCTGCTAATCTTCTCTTCCCCTATAAACTTTGCTGAAAGGAATCGCTTTTCGGGATGAGAAAACTCTACACCACACTATCG
>Ga0136617_10004674_pt1 | contig 12271 bp, 7 predicted proteins | sample AntDrymUQ3222106_2_FD_129672 | JGI IMG/M metagenome (GOLD analysis project Ga0136617, IMG submission 129672) | Polar desert sand microbial communities from Dry Valleys, Antarctica - metaG UQ322 (21.06) | ecosystem: Environmental > Terrestrial > Soil > Desert | place: Antarctica: Dry Valley...
CACGATCGACACGATCGCGCGGCGGGCGTTCGTCAGCCGCACGACGGTCTACTTCTACTTCGAGAACAAGCGGGCGGTCATGGACCGCCTCATCCAGCAGGCGTTCGCCGACATGGACGCCGCGGCCTCGCCGTACTTCGAGGGCGGCGGCGACCCGCGCATGGAGCTCGCCCTCGGACTTGCCCGCTTCGTCGCCGTGGTCAACCGCAACGGGCCGATCCTCATGCTGGCCGCCCACCTCTACGGCGAGGACGAGCACATGCCGTCGCAATGGGAGCCCTACGTCAATCGCTTCATCGCCGGCGCCGAGGCCCGCATCGCGCGCGACCAGCTCCGCGGCCTCGCGCCGGACGACGTCCCCGCGCGGGTTGCGGCGCAGGCGCTCTGCGCGATGGTCGAGCGCCACCTCACGATCGAGGTGATCCGCAACGGTCGCGACATGCGCGAGGCCGTCCGCCAGCTGACCGAGCTGTGGTTCCGGGCGGTCTACGCGGGCGGAGCGTCGTCGGGCTCGTCGTCGGCGGAGGGCGGGGCGAGGGGCGCGCCGAGCGCGTGATAGCCGCCGTCGACGTGGACGATCTCCCCGGTCACGCCGCGCGCGAGGCCTGACAGGAGAAACAGGCAGGCGTCGGCGACCGGGCCCGCGTCCTTCGTGTCCCATGGCAGCGGCGCCTGGGCGTCCCAGGCCGCGGCGAGGAGCTCGAAGCCCGGGATCGAGCCGGCGGCGATCGTCTTGACCGGGCCGGCGGAGACGAGGTTGGAGCGCACGCCGCGCGCGCCGAGGTCGCGCGCGAGGTAGCGGTTGACGGACTCCAGCGCGGCCTTCGCGACGCCCATCCAGTCATACGCCGGCCAGGCAACGGTCGCGTCGAAGTCGAGGCCGACGATGCCCGAGTGCTCGCCCTTCTCCAGCAGCGGCAGCAGCGCCGCTGCGAGCGCCTTCATCGAGTACGCGCTCGTCGTGAACGCGATCTGCGCCGACTCGACGGGCGTCGCGAGGAACTCGCCGCCGAGCGCGTCGCCGGGGGCGAAGGCGATCGCGTGCAGGACGCCGTCGAGCGCACCCCAGCGCTGCTCGAGGTCGGCCGCGACGGCGGTGAGCTGCTCGGGCTCGTTGACATCGAGCTCGAGCACGTCGGGGGCCGGGTCGCCGAGGCGCTTGGCGATCCGCTGCGTGATCCGCAGCCCTCGCCCGAAGCCTGTGAGGACGATCTGCGCGCCCTCCTCCTGCGCGCGACGCGCAACGGTATAGGCGATCGAGTCCTCGGTCAGGACCCCGGTGATGAGTAGGCGACGGCCATCGACGAGCACGAACGGCTACTGCCCGATCATCAACGGCCGAAACGGACGAAGTCCGTGAATTCTGCCCATGTCGAGGAGGCGCGCCAGCCCGCCTCGCCGGTGGCGTGGCGCACGCCCTGGGCCCAGGCCGGATCCCAGCCGCGCCAGAGCACGAAACCGGCGAGCAGTCCCCCGAGCGCGAGCAGCCCCCCGATGACGGCGAGCGCGAGCACCGGGAACGGGGCGTCGCCGCCGCTGTCGGTCGTCCGCGCGGCGACGGCGATCGCGTCGGTGGCGACACCGGGCGCGGGCGTCGGGTCGGCGGTGGGCGTCGGCGGCGGCTGCACGGCGGCGGGCTGGCCGGGCGCTGGGGCCGCCGGGCCCTTGGGCGGCGGGGCGCCGGACGAGCCCGGTGCGGCCGGTGTGATCGCCGGCGCTCCGGCCTTGCTCTTGTTGCAGCCGCCCTCGGCGCGGCGCGCGATCGCGTCGTCCACCGCGGCGATGAACTCCGGCGTGTACGCGTTCTGGTCGACCGGGACCGCGTCCTTGATCTTCTTGAGCTGGTCCTGGGTGTACTTGCAGACGTCGAGACGGCTGTCCTTGAGGTAGTCGTTGACGACGTCGGTGAACAGGTCCGCCGAAGCCGGCGCGGCGAGCACGAGGCTCATGACGAGCGTGACGAGGAAGAGCGGCGTGCGGCGCATGATCGGGCCGTCACGCTAGCATCGCTGGCCGCTGCCCATGGCCGTCACGACCCCCGCCAGCCCGCGGGTCGCCGCCACGCCCGTGGTCGTGCGCCCCGTCCGCACCTCTCCAGCGCGATCGGGTACCGCGCTCGTCGTCGCGCTGGTGGCCGCCTGTGCCTACGCCGTCTTCGCCCACGGAGCGGTCGGGCTGCCCGAGGAGCCGCGCCTGCAGATCGGCATCGCGCTCGTCGCGATCGCGGCCGCCGTCGGCTGGTTGTTCGCCGGCACGCTGCGGCTGCGCGCGCCTGTGGTGGTGTGGATCGGCGTCGGCCTGCTCGCTGTCTTCACGGTCTGGTGCGGCGTGACGCTGCTGTGGTCGGTCGCGCCCGATCGCACGTGGGCCTACATCAATCGCGGCGTCGCCTACACGCTCGTCGTCGTGCTGGCGATCGCGGCCGCGTCGAGCGCGCCGCGCGTCATCGAGCGCGTCGCCTTCGGGTGGCTCGCGGTCGCCCTGGCGTGCGCGCTGTACGCGCTCGCGGGCAAGGTCATGCCGGGCGTCGAGATCCTCGGCGTCGACTTCAACCACACGGCCGTCGCCTCGCGCCTGCGCGCGCCGCTGGAGTACTGGAACGCGCTCGCGCTCGTCATGGTGCTCGCCGTGCCGGTGGCGATGCTGCTGGCGAGCGACCCCAAGCGCCGCGACGCCACACGTCTCGCCGGGATCAGCGCGCTGTTCGTCCTGCTGCTCTGCCTCGGGATGACGTACTCGCGCGGAGGTCTGCTCGCGCTCGCGGTCGGGCTCGTCGTCATGACGGTGCTCGCCTCGGCGCGCCTGCGGGGCCTCGCGGTCGTCGCTGTCGCGGTTGTCGCGACGATCCCGGTGCTCAGCCTGTCCTTCAGCCGGCCGGCGCTGAAGGCGATCAACGTCCCGCTCGACGAGCGCATCCCCGACGGGATCGTGCTCGGCCTCGTCATGGCGGGCAGCCTGCTGGCGCTGCTCATCGCCGCCTGGGGACTGCTGCGACTCGAGGAGCGCACGCTGTGGAGCGAGGAGCGAACGCGGATGGTCTGGCGCGGGCTGGCGGTGGCGGCGGCCGTCATCGGGCTCTTCGCGCTCGGCGACATCGCGACGGCCGACGGCGGGCCGGCGGGCTTCGCCGACCGCGCCTGGCACGAGTTCACGAAGACGAGCAAGGACGACGTCTCCGACCCGGCTCGCATCGTCTCGTCGAACTCCGGCAATCGCTGGGTGTGGTGGGAGGAGGCAGCCGGGGCTTGGTCTGACCGCCTGCTCGGCGGGTGGGGCGCGGGCTCGTTCCCGGTGACCCACAAGCTCTACCGCCAGGTCGAGCTCGGGGCCGCGCAGCCGCACAACGTGCCCCTGCAGTTCCTCGCCGAGACGGGGCTCGTCGGCGCCCTCATCGTCATGGGCGCGATCGCGCTGTTGTTCTACGCCGCGCTTGAGCGCGTGCGCGCGCTGGCGCCTGGGCGCGAGCGCGAGATGGCGGTGGCGCTCTTCGCGGCGGCGGTCGCGTGGCTCGCGCACGGCCTCGTCGACTGGGACTGGGACATCCCCGCCGTGACCGTGCCGGTCCTCCTGTTCCTTGGCGTGCTCGTCGCCCGGCCCGCGCCCGCGCCGGCGGGCGTCGCACGGCCGCACGGGGCGGTCGGCGCGCGCGCGGTGGCGCTCGGCGTCGCCTGCGTCGTGCTCGGGCTGGCGATCGTGTCCGCCGGGCTGCCGGCGCTCGCCGACTCCAAGGCCAGCTCGGCGCTGGCCGTCAGCAACGATGCCGGCAAGGGCGAGCTCGAGAACGCGGCGGCCGAGGCCGACCTCGCCGCGCGACTGGACCCGACGGCCGTCCGTTCGCTGCTGGCCGCGGCGGCGATCGAGCAGGGGCGCGGGCGCCTGCTGGACGCCAAGCGCTACCTCCTGAAGGCCGTCCATCGCCAGCCCTACAGCTCGGCGGCGTGGGAGCGGCTGCTGCGCCTCGCGCTGTCGACCGCCGACCGCCCGGGCGCGCAGGCGGCCGCGCGGCGACTGCTCGCGCTCGATCCGCGTGGCACGCCGGCGCGCGCGCTCGCGGGCCGGCTCGTGCTCTTCCGGGTGCCCGCCGGCTCCTCCTCGACAGCGACCGGCACACCGCTGAGCCCGGCCTTCGCGGCAACGGGGCCGATGCTTACGCCGCCCGCGCCGGGCACCGCGACACCGGCCGCGCCGGGCACCGCGGCGCCGCCGGGGCCGGGCACCTCGACATCGCCCGCGCCGGGCACCGCGGCGCCGCCGGGGCCGGGCACCTCGACATCGCCCGCGCCGGGCACCGCGGCGCCGCCCGGGCCGAGCGGCTCCATCAGCCCGTGACGGCGACGCGCAGGACCCCGAGCACGAGCAGCGCGGCGGCGGTCGCGGCGATGAGCAGCAGCACGGCTCCGACGACGATCTCCGACGGCAGGTAGCGCGAGCGCGAGCGCAGGCGGTCGCGCGGCAGCTCGGTGACGCGCGTCGCGGTCCCGTACGACGGCTGGTTGCGCTCGTGCCCCGGGTGGCGCCTGCGCTCGGTGGTCGCGGCGTCGCGTCGGGGGGTGGGGGCACGGCGTTCGGCCTGCTCGTGGCGGCACGCGCGCTCCTGGCGGCGCAGCTCGAGGTCCGACCGCAGCGCCTCGTCCTGCCGGCGGCGCAGGGCGTGCGCCGCGGCGAGCCGCTGCTGCTCCTCGGCGCGGCGCCTGGCGGCCCGGTCCTGATCCTGGGCGGCGGCCGCGGCGCGCGCGTCCGCGCGCGTCTGCTCGTCGACGGCCCTCCGTGCGGCGCGCGCCTCGGCCGCGGTGGCGGCCTTCTGCTCGGCGGCGTTGGATGCGTGCGCCGCGGCGAGACGTGCTGCCTTGTGCGCCTCCTGCGCCTGCTGGGCGGCCTCCTCGCTCGTCTCGGCGAACGCGGCGATGCGGGCCTCGAGCGTCTTGCGCGCGGCGTACTCGGCCTGCGCTCGCTGGCCGGCCGTGGCGGCGGCCGCAATGGCGGCGTCGAGGCGCTGCAGGAGCTCGTCTCGCTCGCGCTCGTCCTCGGCGATCCGCTCGGTCGCGCGCTGCACGTCGTCCAAGGCGTCCGCGAGGTCGCCGCCGAGCGCCGCCTCGAGGGCGCCCAGCCGTTCGACGTCGGCGAGCGCGCGGCTGAGCGCATCCTCCAGCTCGCCCTGAAGGTCGGAGTCCTCCTCGGTATCCGCCAGCGTCTCCGCGACCACGCCGCTGAGGCGCTCGACCCCGGCGAGCGCCACGTCGCGCTCGGCGGTGAGCGCCCGGATCTCGGCGGCGCCCGCGTCGCACCGGGCACTGAGCTCGCGGATCGCGACCTGCGCGTCGTCGCGCTCGGCGGTGAGTGACTCGATCTGCGCCTGTGCACAGTCGCGCTCGGTCGTCAGGACGCTCATGCGAGCGTGCACGCGGTCGTGCTCTGCCGTGAGCGCGTCGATCTGCGCCCGTGTGCGGTCGCGCTGGTCGGCGAGCTCCTTGATCTCGGCCTGCGCCGTCTCGCCGTGCAACGTGAGCTCCGCGACGTCTTCGAGCGCGCCGTTGGCGCGCCCGGCTGCGAGCTCCTGGATCCGGGCGTGCGCGTCGTCGCGCGCGGCCGTGAGCGCCTCGATGTCGTGGCCGGCCGCAGCGCGCTGGGACGCGAGGGCCTCGATCTCGGCGCGTGCGCCGTCCAGGCGCTTGGTGAGGTCGATGATCTGCGCCTCGGCCGCGTCGCGCTCCGCCGTGAGCGCGTCGATCCACTCATCCGCGCGCTCGCGCTCGGCGGCGAACTCCTGCATCCGGGAGAGAGCGGCGTCGCGCTCGGTGGTGAGCGCGTCGATCCGGTCCAATGCGCCGTCGCGCTGTGCCGCGAGCGCCTCGATCTCGCCCGTCGCTCGGGCTCGCTGCGACATGACGCCGCCGTTCTCGCTGAGCGCTCTGTCGAGCGCGACCAGCTCGCGGGCCCGCTCGGCGGCGCGCTCGGCCTCGGCGCGTCCTTCGCGTTGGGTCTCGGCGTCGCGCAGCGCCGCCTCGGCCTGGTCCTGCGCGGCCCGCACGGCCACCCGCAGCCGCGCGCCCTCCTCCTCAGCGGCCCGCGCCTGCTCGGCCGTCTCGCCGGCGCGCGCCGCGAGCCGCTCGCGCTCGTCCTCCGCCGCGGCGGCGCGGCGCTCGGCGGCCTCGTGCGCGGCGGCCTCGCGCCTGTGCTCGTCGCGCAGCATCGCCAGCTCGGCCTGCGCCGCCGTCGTCGCCGCCTGCGCCGCTGCGCACTGCTCGTGCGCGCGGGCGAGCTCGCCCTCGAGCGCCTCGACGCGCTCGGTGGTGGCCTCGAGCGCCGTCGTCCGCTCGCGCGCCTCGGCGGCCTTGCGTTCGAGCGTCGCCACGCGGGCCTGGGCCTGCGTCGCGCGCCCGTCGAGCTCGATCGTCCGCCGGGCGTGTGCGACGACCTGTGCGCGTAGCTCGGCGCGCGTGCGGGCGGCGTCCTGCAGCGAGCGCTCGAGCTCGGCGGCGTGCGCCTCGAGCTCGCTCGCCCGTCGTTCGGCGTTCGTCGCCCGGTCCGTCAGCGCGCGGACCTGCTCGGCCGCGTCGCGGGCGCCGGTCGCCTCCTCCTCGGCGCGGGCGCGCAGCTCGGTCGCGACGCGCTCGGCCTCCTGCTCGAGGGCGGCCGCGCGCTCGCGCTCGGCGCGCAGCCGCTCGGCTGCCTCGGCCAGCTCGGAGGTCGCGCGATCGCGGTCGGCGCGCAGTTGCGCGGCATGCGTCTCGGCGGTCCGCTGCGCGGCGCGCTCGCGCTCCTGCGCCGCCTGCTCGAGCTCGGCGATCCGGGCGACGAGCCGCTCGGACTGGGCGCTTGCGTCCTGCAGGAGGGCGGCGTCGCCGAGCGCGCGTTCGTGCTCGGCGCGCAGCTGGGCCAGCTCGGTGAGCGTTCCCTCCGCGCGCGCCTCCGCGTCGCGGCGCTCGGCGTGGGCGGCGGCGAGCTCCTGCTCGAGCCTCGGGACCTCGTCGGCGACCGTCGCGACCTCGCGCCGTGCCTGCTCGAGCTCGGCGACGCGCGCCTTGAGATCGCGCACGTGCTCCCCGGCGACCTCCGCGCCCCGCGCGCGCTTCTGCGTCTGCGCGAGCTCGCGCTCGAGTGCGCGGACGCGGCTCTGCGAGCGGTCGGCACGCTCGGCGGCCGCCCGGCCGGCGACGACGGCCTCGTCGCGTTCGCGCTCGACGCGGCGCGCGGCCTGGAGCGCGCGCGCCGTCTGCGTCGCCCGTGCGGTCGCGACCTGGCGCGCGTCCTGTGCCTCGGCGATCTTCGCCTGCGCGGCCTGGACGGCCTCGGCGCGCTCCTGCGCGAGCGCCTCCGCCGACGACCGCGCGGCCTGCAGCGCCTGGGCCTGCGCGCGCGAGCGCTCGAGATCGTCGGCGATCTCCGCTGACGCGGCCTGCGCGGCCTCCAGGTCGCGTGCGTGGGCGGCGGCGAGCTCCTGCGCGGCCTGCATCTCGGCGCGGGCGCTCTGCGCCTGCTCGGCCGCCCGCCGCGCCTGTGCCTGCGCCTCGGCGACCGCCCGCTCGCCGGCCGCCTTCGTCTCGGCGGTCGCCGTCGTGGTGTGCTCGTGGGCCGCGGCCCACTCGCGCTCGATCCTCGTGCGCGCCTCTGCGCGCGCGGCCTGGATCGCGGCGTCGGCGCGCTTGGCGGCCGACGTCGTCTCCTCGAGCGCCGCGTCGGTCTGGGCCTGCGCGAGCGCCGCCGCCTGCTCGGCCTGCGCGTGGGCCGCCTGCACCTCGGCCTGCGCGCGTTCGGCCCTGGCCTGCGCCTCGGCGCGCAGGTGCTCGATCGTGCGCTCGGCGTCGCGGGCGGCGCGCTCGGCCTCCGCACGCGCGGCGAGCACGTCGCGCTCGCGTGCCGCGACGGCCGCATCGAGCTGTTGGCGCGCCGTACGCTCGGTCGCGATGCGCTCGTCGAGCGCGGCGCGCGCCGCGGCGATCTCCTCGCGCGCGCGACGGGCGGACTCCTCGGCGGCGGACCGCGCCTGCTCGAGGAACGCGACCCGGTCGCTGAGCTCGCGCGTCTCGCGCTAGCTGCTGCGGGTCGCCGTGTCGGCCTGGGCGCGGAGGCGAACCAGCTCGTCGCGCGCCTCGCGCGCCGCCCCCTCGGCCGCCCCGCGAGCGGCGCGCTCGGTCTCGAGACGGGCCTCGAGCGCCGCCATCGCCCGGCGGCGCTCCTCGGCCGCCCGCTCGGCGTCCTCGCGCCTGCGGCGCTCCTCGCGCAGGACCGCCGGGTCGATCGCCGGCGCCGGCTTCGGTGCGCGCCGGCCGGCCTCCTGTGGCCGCGGGAGGCCGACGATGCCGCGGCTCGTCTCCAGCGAGTACGCGAGCGGACTGTCGCTGAACTGCGCCACCGGTGTGGAGAACGCCGCCCGCCAGGCGGGGGGGTCGGGCCCGGCCATCGGCGCGGCGTCGTCAGGGCCGGGCAGCGGCGCGAGCCGGCGCGTGCGCGGGCCGTCGCCGAGGAGCAGCATCGGCGGCGCGAGCCGCTCGAGCTGGTCGGCGCGCCAGCGTCCGGCGAGGCGCAGCAGGACCGTGCCTGAGCCAGCGATGACCCGCTCGAACCGCTCTACTTCGAAATCAGGTGCATCAACGCTCACAACCGCCGGGAGTCTAGGTCCGCGAGCGCGTCGAGCGCGTTGCGGAGGACGCTCTGCGGTGGATCGCTCCCGTTGAGCACCCGGATGCGCTGCGGATCGCGGGCGGCGAGGTCGTCGTAGGCGGCCGCGATCGTCGCAAAGAACTCATCCTGTTCGCGCTCGAGGCGGTCCGGTGCGTGGCTGCGGCCGTGCTGGCGCGCGCGGGCCACGGCCGGATCGACGCGCAGCAGCAGCGTGCGGTCGGGGGTCAGCCCGCCGGTCGCGAACGCGTTGAGTGCGGCGATCTCGTCGATCCCGAGGGCGCGTCCGGCGCCCTGGTAGGCGAGCGAGGAGTCGACGAACCGGTCGAGCAGCACCCACGTCCCCTCCTCGAGCCACGGCGCGAGCCGCTCGTCGACGAGCTGCGCCCGGGCGGCCGCGTAGAGCAGCGCCTCGGCCCGCGGGTCGCAGCGCAGCGCGGGGTCGGTGACGAGCTCGCGGATGCGCTCCGAGAGCTCGACGCCGCCCGGCTCGCGCAGGAGCTGCACCGGCCGGTCGCGCTCGAGCGCCGCCTGCAGCGCGCTCGCGAGCGTCGTCTTCCCGGCCCCGTCGATCCCCTCGATCGTGATGAGCCTGCCGCGCACGACCGCGACTGTACCGTTCGCTGGCGATGCTGCCCGGCACCGAACGCCACCCCCATGCCCGCGCGGTGCTCGGCGCGGCGCTCGCGCCGTCGGGCACGGCGAGCCACGCCTACCTCTTCAGCGGGCCCGCGGGCAGCGGCAAGCGCACCGTCGCGCGCGCCTTCGCCGCGGCGCTGCTGACCGAGGGCGCGGCGGACCCGGAGGGCGCGGCCGTCCGCGTGCAGCACGGCGTGCACCCCGACCTCACCTGGGTCGCGCCCACGAGCGCGGCCGGCATCCTCGTCGGCGACGTCGACGAGGCCGTCGTCGCCGGCGCCGCGCGCACGCCGTTCGAGGCGCAACGGCGGGTGTTCGTCATCGAGGACGCCGACGAGCTCAACGACCAGGCGGCCAACCGGATGCTCAAGACGCTCGAGGAGCCTCCGTCGTTCGCGCACCTCATCCTGTTGACGAGCCGGCCCGGGGAGGTCCTGCCGACGATCGCCAGCCGCTGCCAGCCGGTGCGCTTCGACGCCCCCTCCGACGAGGAGATCGCGGCGCAGCTGGAAGGCCACGGCGTCGCGCCGGATGCCGCGCTGGCCTGCGCCCGGCTCGGCCTCGGCGACGCCCGGCGCGCGCTCGCCCTCGCACTCGGTGAGGGGCCGGCCCTGCGCGCCGGCGCCGAGGCGGTCGCGCGCGGCGCGCTGCGCGGGGAGATCGCCGACCGGCCGTGGAGCGCGCTGCTCGTGCAGGCGCGCGCGGCGGGCGCCCGTGCGGGCGACGAGGTCGAGGCGGCGCTCGAGAACGAGCTGCAGTACGCGATCTCCAAGGATCACGCGCGCATGCGCCGTGAGGCCGGCGAGCGCGGCAAGCGCGCGGCACGGCGCGCGCAGACCGCCGCGCTGGACCACGGCCTCGCGCTCGTGGGGCTGTGGCTGCGCGATGTCGCGTGCGTGCTCGAGGGCGCCGGGGAGCTGGCGCACAACAGCGACCGCGCGCCGCAGCTCGCGGAGGACGCCGCGCTTGGCGTGGCGGCGGCGCGGATACGCGACGCGCAGGGGCTCGTCGACGAGACGCGCGCCTCGTTCGAGCTGAACCCCAACGAGGAGCTCGCGCTCGACGCGCTGGGGTCCCGCCTGGCGCGCGCGCTGACGTCGTAGTCGCGGGGGCGGTCCCGTCAAGCGCGGGCCTCAGGGCGCGACCCGCCCGAGGTTCGGCTCGCAGCCGAAGAGCTCGAACGCACGAAAGCGCGAGAAGCAGTGGTGCTCGGGCCCGTGGAAGTCGGCTGACCCGGTCGTCAGCAGGCCGTGCTCGGTGGCCAGGTCGCACAGCAGCAGCGTCTGCTCGCGGTCGTGTGTGACGTAGAAGGCCTCGACGCCGTCCACGCCCGCGGCGGCGAAGCGCGCGAGCGTCCTACGTACGTCGTCGGCGCCCGCGAAGTCCCAGAACGGATGCGCCCACACGGCGACGCCGCCGGCCTCGTGGATCGCGTCGATCGCCTCGGGTGGGGAGGGCGAGGTCCGCCGGCTGTACGCCGGCCGGCCGGGGACGAGGTAGGCCTCCAGGAACGCCGACGGCTCGTCGAGGCCCTCGCTGCGCAGCCGCTCGCGGTTGCCCACGATCGCCGCCGCCGCGAGGTGCGGGCGCCCGACCGGATGGCCCGCGGCGTGCCGTGCGTCGAGCTCGTCGCGATCGGGCGGCAGGCCGAGCTCGGTCAGCAGCCCCGCCATGCGCTCGATTCGGCGCGCGCGGTCGGCGCGCCAGCCGACGAGGCGCTGCGCGAGGCCCGCGTCGGCGTGGTCGATGCCGTAGCCGAGCATGTGGAGATCCTCGTCGAGCTCGTCGGCGGTCGACAGCTCGACGGCTGGGACGAGCCCGATCGCGTGCTCCTGTGCGGCCGAGAGCGCCTCCGCCACGCCGTCGACCGTGTCGTGGTCGGTGAGCGCCAGCAGCGTCACGCCGGCGGCGGCCGCGGCGGCGACGACCGCGGCGGGCGCGAGCGCGCCGTCCGAGTAGGTCGAGTGCGACTGCAGGTCGAACGTCGGCGCGTCGGCGGGAGTGCTCACCCCCGCAGCTTTGCGGAAGTCGGCGGCGGGCGGCTACGGTGGGCGCGATGTGCACACCCCGGCCGCCGGCCATCTGATGGCGCGGGCCCTCGTCGCGCCCGACGCGTTCAAGGGCACGTTCGATGCGACGACCGTCGCCGAGGCGCTCGCCCGCGGCCTCGAGGACGCCGGTTGGGAGGCCGACCGCTGCCCCGTCGCCGACGGCGGCGAGGGGACGCTGGAGCTGCTCGTCCGGGCGCTTGGCGGGCGCCTCGTCGCTGTCTCCGCGAGCGATCCGCTCGGCCGGCCGGTGACCTGCCAGGTCGGCCATGCGGGCGACACCGCGATCGTCGAGATGGCGCAGGCGTCGGGGCTTGCGCTCGTCGCGCCGCGCGAGCGCGACGCGTGGCGCGCATCGACGCGCGGCACCGGCGAGCTCATCCTCGCCGCTGTCGCGGCGGGCGCCGGCGAGATCCTCGTCGCGGTCGGAGGCAGTGCCACGACCGACGGGGGCCGGGGGGCGATCGAGGCGATCCGCGAGGGCGGCGGGCTCGGCACGGCGCGGCTCGTCGTGCTCTGCGACGTCGAGACCGCCTTCGAGAACGCGCCGCGGATCTTCGGGCCTCAGAAGGGGGCCGATCGCGCCACCGTCGCGCACCTGCAGGAGCGCCTGGACGCGTTCGCGCAGACGCTGCCCCGCGACCCACGTGGCGTGCCCGCCACCGGCGCCGCCGGCGGCCTCGCGGGCGGGTTGTGGGCGGCCTTCGACGCGGAGCTGCGTCCGGGCGCGCCGGCGGTGCTCGACGCGCTCGCCGTCGACGACCGCATGCGGTCGGCGCAGCTCGTCGTCAGCGGCGAGGGCTGCATCGACGAGCAGAGCTTCGGCGGCAAGGTCGTCGGCGAGCTCGTCCGCCGCGCGCACGCGGCGGGCGTGCCGCTCCACGCCGTCGCCGGCTCGACCACGCTGCCCGAGGCGCAATGGGCCCGCGTCGGCCTCGAGCGCGTCTGGATCGCCTCGACGCTCG